>Ga0210410_10003277_pt1 | contig 14395 bp, 13 predicted proteins | sample IncBWC4MmetaG_FD_161058 | JGI IMG/M metagenome (GOLD analysis project Ga0210410, IMG submission 161058) | Forest soil microbial communities from Barre Woods Harvard Forest LTER site, Petersham, Massachusetts, United States - Inc-BW-C-4-M | ecosystem: Environmental > Terrestrial > Soil >... | reverse complement strand
TGAGCGCGATCTCGTTCGGCGTCTTCTGCCGCTCGGCGCCCTCGACCAGCTTGATCATCCGGTCGATGAAGGTCGAGCCTTGGGCTGCCGTAATACGCACCTTGATCCAGTCGGACAGCACCTGGGTGCCGCCGGTCACGGCCGAGCGATCACCGCCGGATTCGCGGATCACCGGCGCGGACTCACCGGTGATGGCCGCCTCGTTGACGGAGGCGACGCCCTCGATCACCTCGCCGTCGGAGGGAATGTTGTCGCCGGCCTCGACCAGGACGACGTCGCCGACCTTCAGGCTGGTGCCAGGCACCAGCCGAATCGTGCCGTCAGAGCCGGACAGCAGCTTGGCCTGGCTCTCGGTACGGGTTTTCCGCAGCGATTCGGCCTGGGCCTTGCCGCGGCCCTCGGCAACGGCCTCGGCGAAGTTGGCAAACAGCACGGTGAACCACAGCCAGAGGATGATCTGGAAGGTGAAGCCGAGATGTTCGCCGCCGGTCACGAGGTCGCGCAGGAAGATCACCGTGGTCAGCGCGGCCACGATCTCGACCACGAACATCACGGGGTTCTTGATCATCGCCCGCGGATGCAGCTTGACGAAGGACGCGCGGATCGCGGGATTGAGAATCTTCGGGTCCAGCATCGCCGACATCGACGAGCGTTTTTGCAGTTTCAGGGTTTCCATGGAGATCGCTCCAGATCAAAACAGGGTGTTGGCGTTGCCGGCGAGATGCTCGACGATGGGGCCGAGTGCGAGAGCCGGGAAGAAGGTGAGGCCGCCGATGATCAGGATGACGCCGACGACGAGGCCGACAAACAGGCCGCCCGTGGTCGGGAACGTACCCATTGACGGCGGGATCGACTTCTTCTCCGCGAGCGAACCCGCGATCGCCATCGCCGGCACGATCATGAAGAAGCGGCCGACGAACATCGCACTTGCAAGCGTGAGGTTGTAGAAGAAGGTGTTGCCGGATAGGCCTGCGAAGGCCGAGCCATTGTTGCCGGTCGCTGAAGTGTAGGCGTAGAGCACCTCGGTGAAGCCATGCGGGCCGGCATTGGCCATCGAGGCCACCGCCGAGGGCAGCACGACGCCGACCGAGGTCCAGCCGAGATACATCAGCGGCAGCACCAGGATTGCAAGCATCGCCATCTTGACCTCGCGCGCCTCGATCTTCTTGCCGACGTATTCCGGCGTGCGGCCGACCATCAGGCCTGCCACGAAGATCGACAACACGACGAACAGCAGCATGCCGTATAGGCCGGCGCCGACGCCGCCGATGATGACTTCACCGAGCTGCATGTTGATCAGCGGGATCATGCCGCCGAGCGCGGTGAAGCTGTCATGCATGGCGTTGACCGCGCCGCAGGAAGCAGCCGTCGTGATCACCGCAAACAGCGAGGACGCGACGATGCCGAAGCGGACTTCCTTGCCTTCCATGTTGCCGCCGGTCAGACCGAGCGCGTCCAGCGCGTGGGTGCCGTTGGCTTCGGCCCAATAGGTGATGGTCACGCCCGTAAGAAACAGCACGCCCATGACCGCGAGGATCGCCCAGCCCTGGCGCTGATTGCCGACCATGCGGCCGAACACATTGGTCAGTGCGGCCCCGATCGCAAAGATCGAGATCATCTGCACGAAGTTCGACAGCGCGGTCGGGTTCTCGAAGGGATGCGCGGCATTGGCGTTGAAGAAGCCGCCGCCGTTGGTGCCGAGCATCTTGATCGCGACCTGCGAGGCGACCGGGCCAACCGCAATCGTCTGCTTGGCGCCTTCCAGTGTCGTTGCATCGACATAAGCGCCGAGCGTCTGCGGCATGCCCTGCCACACCAGGAACAGCGCATAGACCACGCAGATCGGCAACAGCACATAAAGGGTAGTCCGGGTCACATCGACCCAGAAATTGCCGACGGTGCGCATCGAGGAACGAGAGAAGCCGCGGATCAGAGCGACGGCCAGCGCGATACCGGTCGCGGCCGAGAGGAAGTTCTGATGCGTCAGGCCGAGCATCTGAACGAGATAGGAAAGCGTGCTCTCGCCGCCGTAGTTCTGCCAGTTGGTGTTGGTGATGAAGGAGATCGCCGTGTTAAAGGAGAGATCCTCGGTGACGGCCGATTGCCCGGCCGGATTGAACGGCAATGCCGCCTGCAGGCGCATCAAACCATAAATGATGAAGAAGCCGCCGACATGGAACAGCAGCATGGAGACCGTATAGGTCAGCCAATGCTGCTCCCGTTTGTCGTCGACGCCGCTGATCCAGTAGAGCCCGGCCTCGACCGGTCGCAGGACCGGCGAGAGGAACGTGCGCTCGCCGTTGAAGACGCGCGTCATGTACCAGCCGAGCGGTTTCACCAGCGCGACCACGATGGCGCAATAAAGAAGAATTTGAATCCAGCCGATGACGGTCATGGGATTTCAGCCTTTATGAGATGCATGGAAGCGGCCGGGCGGTCAGAACCGCTCGGGCCGCAGCAGCGCGTAGGTGAGGTAGAAGAGCAGGCCGAGCGAGACGAGGCCGGCGAGCGAATAGTCGAAGGTCATGACTTTGCTCCTCTCACAGCCGTTCGCAGGCGTAGGTGTAGCCGATCGCGGCCGCGAAGAAGGCGAGGCCAAGCGCCGACATCAAGATGTCCATCATGAGAAGCTCCTATGCGTCAGATCAGCAGCGCCGCGACACGCGGATCAGCCGCTATTTGTTCGGGTGAGAGGTGCCACCCGGCGCATAGGTTTTCGAGACGGCGGCTATGCCGAAGTTATAGGAATTTCATAAGTGTCAGAGTGCTGTTGTCCCGGACAAGTGAGCGCCAGCGAACGCGATCCGCGGTCCATAGCCACAGGCGTTATTGCCGGGCACCGTAGGCGCCCATGTCTTTATGACATTCCTATATCTCCACCCGCCGCCTCATCTCGTTTTCAAACGGCGTTTTGACCAATTCTGCCAGGTGGCCGGCACTCCCGGCCTTTTGGGCTGAACTGGGACAAGAACCATGCTGCAAATCATCGCGCGTCACGATCTCGGCGGCCTCAGCGAACATCTTCGCGAGGCCAGCGAAGTCGACGCCCGTCTCATGAATGAAGTGATCGGCACAGCCTGCCGGCGCTATCCCTCGCTCGGCCAGAGCGAGAAAACCGCGCGGGTCGAACAATTGATCCGCTCCAGCGCCTGGACCGATGCGGCGCTGGCATTGATCGATCTCGAACTGCCGTTCTGGCAGGTCCGGCGGCTCGCCTATGACGAGGGCGAATGGTATTGCGCCCTGTCGCGTGAGCGCGAATTGCCGGATTGGCTCGATCAATCCATCGAGGCCAGGCACGCGGATCTGGCGCTGGCGATCCTGAGCGCTTTTGTCGAGGCCCAGCGCATCAGCGAGCCGGAGAGCCGCCCCAGCGTGCCCACCATAAAAGCGACCGCGTCCGACTTCTACGAGCCGGTTTCGATTGACAATTACTCGTAGGTGCGAGCCGACAATCCAGGAGCCTCTCACCTTGGCTGAGCTCGGACGCTCTTCGCGAGAATTGAGCCCCTATCTGGTGCTCGTCCGCTTTTGCATGCGGATCATCATCCTGATCACTTTCGCGGCCTTCAGCAGCGTCGGATTCGGCGTGAGCCTTGCCGCGCTGCTCGCGATGGCCGCACTCCTGTGCACGGTTGTGGCGACGGTGAGACGCGAAGCGATGTTATCGCGCCCGCTCAATCACTGGGACGAAGCGATCGCCTATGCCGCGCTCTATTTCCTGTTGGTTTCGCTCAACCTGTCCTCACCACTTTGAGAGCTCAGCGCGATCCTATATCGCGCTTATGAGATCGTCCCTCGCCCTCCCTCGATTTCCTACCCGGCGCCGCAGATATTTTGGCGCATGAGTCCAGCGCTCCTAGCACGGGCTCGATCCTTGGAAGGAACCTAACGTGAAGCTTGTCGAACCTCCCTCGTGCAGCACTGCTGCTTTCTCTCTTGTCTTCATCGGCCAGAACCGCAGGGGCGACTGGGTCGCCCAGGAACAGGACGGCCGCTATGGCGGACTGTTCGTCAATCGCGCCCAGGCGATCAAATACGCACTCGCCGAGAACGGCCACCATCCCGAGACCATCGTCGAGCTCTCCCGCAAGATCGAGCTCGACATGGGCAGCGATCTTCTCTCCTCCAGGCGCCTCGCATGAGACGGCCATCCGCGGTGAACCATCCCGCGAGCTGGCTTGCGGGCTACATCCCCGATCTTCCCACGCCGTTTGACGCTGAAGGCGCCGTCGACCTTGACGCCTTCTGGCGGCTCTGCGAGCGTCAGCTCGAAGCCGGTGTGACGGCGCTCGTGGTCTGCGAGACCACGGGCGAAGCCTCAACGCTTTCGCCGGACGAGCAGAGCCTGATCATCGGCGCCGCGGTCGAGGTGGCGGGCGGCCGCGCCCGAATCATCGCCGGCGCCGGATCGAACTCGACCAGCCAGGCGATCGAGCTGACGCGGCGGGCGGAGGAAGCCGGCGCCGACGCGGTGCTCTCGGTCGTGCCGTATTACAACAAGCCGATGCAGACCGGCATCGAGGCGCATTTCCGCGCCATTGCCGAGGCGACCGCGCTGCCGATCATCCTGCACGACATCCCTGGCCGGACCATCCGCGAGCTCGCCGACGACACGCTGGTCCGGCTCGCGCAATCGAGCCGGTTCATCGGCCTGCTCGACGCGACCTGCGACGTGTCACGCCCGCCGCGGCTGCATGCGCGGCTGCCGGCCGGCTTCCGCCTGCTCTCGGGCGACGATACAACTGCGCTTCCCTTCATCGCGAGCGGCGGCGACGGCTGCATCTCGATGGTCGCCAATGCGGCTCCGAACCTTTGCCGCACCATCTACGCCTGCTGCCGCCACGAGAACTGGCAGTCGGCGCGGGCGCTGCACGGCCGGCTCGCTCCGCTGGCCTCAGCGCTCGCGAAGGAGAGCCCGGCGGCGCTCAAGGCGGCGCTGCACACGCTCAGCCTGATGCGTGCCGGTGTTCGCCTGCCGCTGGTCGAGCTCGACGGCGTCGCAGCGCGCGATATCGTCCATCTCGTCGCGGCGATCGGCGAACGGGATTTCGCTGCGGCCTCCTAGAAATCCCACTTGTCGCCGAGAATAAGCGGCCGCTGCGGGAATTTCGCCGCGTCTTCCTCCGGCGGCAGCATCTCGCGGTAATCCCTGCGAAACAGCAATTCGCTGTGCAGCCGCCGCAGCTTTGCGCGCACGATTCCGCGGTGAAGCAGCCGGAAGGCAATCCCGATACGCCGGAAAAGCCGCGCCATCGAAGCGCCGTTGCCGCGGGCTGTCGCGGACATGTCGTCGTGGCGGAGGTAAAGCAAGGTCATGGCCCATCTTTCGGAAACGAGAGTTTGCTTCCGAAGATGCGCCGCAATCGCATAGGAAATCGAGACGGAGCGCTGCGCCGGCTCATAGGAGCGCCATAAGCGTCACCGGGCCATCATGCAGGCCGGTTAGATTTCCTTGAACGTACCTCTTTTCGCTTCAACTCGAGGCTCCGATGAGAACTGCCTTCGCGATGATCTCGGTGCTCGCTATCGCTCTCGCCGCCTCGACGCCGACTGAAGCCGCCCAGCTCGTATGCCACAAGACCGGCGAACGGGTCGGCGGCCTCAAAAAGACCTGCTACTACAATTGCGGCAACTTCGAAGGCGGCCGGCAGGAATATGTCTACGACCATTGCCCGGCCTGGACGCTACGCTGGCGGCTGAACCATGACAGCCAGTTCGGCCCCCGTCCCCGCGCCAGGAAAAACGCGTAAGCGGCGGCAGTGACGCTCGGAGCGATCTTCGCCCATCGCCCTATCTGGCGCTTGCCTGAGTCTTTCGTTTGACTTGACGAGCATTCAAGTCTCCAAGTTGGATATGCAAATCCACAACCAGCATTTGGGCGAAACCGAATGTTACTCGGCGCAGACATGTCCAGCATACTGAACCGCATTCTCGATGCGGCCACCGACAACCTCAGGGTTGCCAAAGTCCTGATCCAGATGGGTCTCGACCCCAACAATGTTACCTGGGACGCCATCTTCAACCGCCTGCTGGAAATCTTCCTGCACAATATCACCCTGGCCAACATGTTTGCCCTGGCCGGGGCGATCTTCTTTGTCGCCACCTTGCTGACGCAGACAATGGTGCCGCTGCGGGTCGCGAACATGATCGGTTGCCTGTTCTTCGCCATCTTCGGTGCGCTCAGCGGAGCCATCACAACCTTCTTCCTTTACCTCCTGATGATTCCAATCAATGCGTATCGCCTTCGTCAAATGCTCGCTCTCGTGAAGAAGGCGCGCAGCGCATCGCAGGGTGATATGTCAATGGAGTGGCTCAAGCCGTTCATGACCCAGCGGACGTATCGCAAGGGCAGTATCCTGATGAAGAAAGGAGATGCCGCCCACGACATGCTGCTCACGGTCACCGGCAAATTCCGGGTCGTTGAGATCGACCTCGAAGTTCCGCCGGGACGCCTGATGGGCGAGCTTGGCTTCCTCACGCCCGACAACCGCCGCACCGCGACAATCGAATGCATCGAGGACGGCCAGGTTCTGACCATCACCTACGAAAAATTGCTCGAAATCTACTTCCAGAACCCGCAGTTCGGTTACTACTTCCTCGTGCTGACCAGCCAGCGCTTGCTGGAAAATCTCGCGCGGGCGGAAGCCATCATCGCGCAGAACAAGATCCTGCCGCAGATTACCAACCACTGACCTGGCCGATGGGCCACCGTCCCCCTACTCCGCCGCAGCGGTCCTGATCTCGGCCGGCTCGGCGCGCACCGCGCAGAACTTGAACTCCGGAATCTTGCCGAACGGATCGAGCGCCGGATTGGTCAGCAGGTTCGCCGCCGCCTCCGCGTAGCAGAACGGCATGAACACCATGTTCTCCGGCACGTCGCGGTCGGCGCGGACCTTGACCTCGACCGCACCGCGGCGCGTTTCGAGACGAATGAAATCGCCGGGCGCGAGCTTCTTGTTGCGCATGTCCTTCGGCGACATAAACGCGACCGCTTCCGGCTCGATCTGGTCGAGCACCTGCGCGCGGCGCGTCATCGAGCCGGTGTGCCAATGCTCGAGCACACGACCGGTGGAAAGCACCATCGGATATTCGTCGTCGGGCAATTCGTCCGGCGGAATGACCTTTGCCGGCACGATCTTGCCGCGGCCGCTTTCGGTCGGGAAACCGGTCGAGAAGATGATCTCGTTGCCGGGCTTGTTCGGATCGTCAGCCGGATAGGTGACGGCGCCCTCACGCACCAGCCGTTCCCAGCTGATGTTGTTGAGCGAGGGCATCAGCTGCGCCATCTCGGTATAGACCTCGCCCGGACCCGCATAATTCCAGGGCAGCCCCATGCGCTTGCCGATCTCCTGGATGATCCAGAGATCCTGCCTGGCATCGCCCGGCGGCTTGATCACCTCGCGCGCGAGCTGCACGCGGCGATCGGTGTTGGTGAAGGAGCCGGATTTCTCGGCAAAGGCCGAAGCCGGCAGGATGACGTCGGCATGGAACGCGGTCTCGGTGACGAAGAGGTCCTGCACCACGAGGTGATCGAGCATGGCCAGCGCCTGGCGCGCATGCTGCAGATCGGGATCCGACATCGCCGGATTTTCGCCCTCGACATACATGCCGTGGATCTGGCCCGCATGGATCGCGTTCATGATCTCGACGACGGTCAACCCGCGAACCGGATCGAGCTCCTGTCCCCAAAGCTTTTCGAAGGCACCGCGCAGGTCATTGCGGCCGACCGGCTGATAGTCGGGCAGGAACATCGGAATCAGGCCGGCGTCGGAGGCACCCTGCACGTTGTTCTGGCCGCGCAGCGGATGCAGGCCCGTGCCGGGACGACCAACCTGCCCCGTGATCAGCGCCAGCGCAATCAGGCAGCGCGCATTGTCGGTGCCGTGCACATGCTGGCTGATGCCCATGCCCCAGAAGATGATGGACGACTTTGCCCGCGCATAGGTGCGCGCGACCTCGCGCAACGTCTCGGCGGGAACGCCGCAGACCGGCGCCATCTTCTCGGGCGTGAACTCGGTGATCTTGGCCTTGAGGTCCTCATAGCCCTCGGTGTAGCCCGCGATATATTGCTCGTCGGTCAGCCCTTCCGTGATGATGGTGTTGATCATCGCGTTCAGCATCGCAACGTCGCTGCCGGGCTTGAACTGGAGATGCTTGGTCGCATGGCGCGACAGCGACTGCCGGCGCGGGTCCATCACGAACAGCTTGGCACCTTTCTTGGCGGCGTTCTTGATGAAGGTCGCGGCGACCGGATGGTTCACGGTCGGGTTGGCGCCGATCACCCAGATCACCTCTGCATCCATTGCCGCCGCGAACGGCGCCGACACCGCGCCGGAGCTCAAGCCTTCGAACAGTGCCGCGACCGAAGAAGCGTGGCAGAGCCGCGTGCAGTGATCGACATTGTTGGAGCCGAAGCCGGTACGCACCAGCTTCTGAAACAGATAGGCCTCTTCATTGGAGCCCTTGGCCGAGCCGAAGCCGGCCAGCGCCTTCGCGCCCTTCTCGTCGCGAATCTTGACCAGACCCTTGGCGGCGATGTCGAGCGCCTCTTCCCACGATGCCTCGCGGAAATGCGTGTAGGGATTGGCGGGATCGACCTGGTCGTTGGCGTCCTTCGGAACGTTCGGCAAGCGCACCAGCGGCTTGGTCAGCCGATTGGGATGATGGATGTAATCGAACCCGAAGCGACCCTTGACGCAGAGGCGGTTGTGATTGGCCGGGCCGTCGCGGCCCTCGGCGTAGATCACCTTCTCGTCCTTGACCTGATAGGTGACCTGGCAGCCGACGCCGCAATAGGGGCAGAGCGAATCGACCTCGCGGTCGGGATAGGTGACGCGGGTCTGCTTGTCGTCGAGCATGACGGCGGGCATCAGCGCGCCGGTCGGACAGGCCTGCACGCATTCGCCGCAGGCGACGCAGGTGGATTCACCCATGGGATCGTCGAAGTCGAATACGATCTTTGAACCATGACTCCGATAGGCCATGCCGATCACGTCGTTGACCTGAACCTCGCGGCAGGCGCGCACGCAGAGGCCGCACTGGATGCAGGCGTCGAGGTTGACGCGCATCGCTGGATGGCTGGAGTCGGCTTCCCAACGCTCAGCGGAAGGAAAGCGGCTTTCGGTCACGCCGGTCTGTTCGGCCCAGTGCCAGAACTTCGACTCCGGATCGTGCGATGTCTCGCGCGCCGGCTGGTCGGCGACGAGGAGCTCCATCACCATCTTCTGCGCGGCGACGGCGCGATCGCTCGCGCTCTTCACCTTCATGCCGACCGAGGGCGTCCGCTTGCAGGAGGCCGCGAGCACGCGCTCGCCTTCGATCTCGACCATGCAGGCGCGGCAATTGCCGTCGGGGCGATAGTCGGGCGCCGGCGAGTAACAGAGATGCGGGATTTCGCGGCCCTGGCGCTTGGCGACCTGCCAGATGGTTTCTCCCGGCTTCGCTTCGACTTGCTTGCCATCGAGCTCGAACTGGATCTTGGTCATTCGGCTGCGTCCTTGAACTCGTCCGGGAAGTATTTAATCACCGAGGCCAGCGGATTCGAGGCCGCCTGGCCCAATCCGCAGATCGAGGCATCGCGCATCGCCTGACTCAATTCGTCCAGCAATTTGCGGTTCCAGACCGGCTTCTCCATCAGGATCGCGGCTTTCTGGGTTCCGACCCGGCATGGCGTGCACTGGCCGCAGCTCTCGTCCTCGAAGAAGCGCATCAGGTTGAGCGCAGCACCACGCACGCTGTCCTTTTGCGACAGGATCACGATCGCCGCCGAGCCGATGAAGCAGCCGTATTTTTCCAGCGTGCCGAAATCGAGGGGTATGTCGTCCATCGACGCCGGCAGGATGCCGCCCGACGCGCCACCGGGCAGATAGGCGTAGAAGGTGTGGCCGTCGGCCATGCCGCCGCAATATTCGTCGATCAGTTCGCGCACGGTGATCCCGGCCGGCGCGAGCTTCATGCCGGGATTCTTCACGCGGCCAGAGACCGAGAAGCTGCGCAGGCCATGGCGGTCATGGCGGCCATGGCTCTTCCACCAGTCCGCGCCCTTCTCGACGATGTCGCGCACCCACCACAGCGTCTCGATGTTGTTGATCAAAGTCGGCAAGTCGAACAGGCCGACCTGGAACGGATAAGGCGGCTTGTGCCTGGGCAAGCCGCGCTTGCCTTCGATGCTTTCCAGCAGCGAGGACTCTTCGCCGCAGATGTAAGCGCCGGCGCCGCGGCGCATATGCAGCTTGGGACCGCCCGGCGGCAGCTTTGCGATCTCGCGATCGAGGATGTCGCGGGCAGCCGGATATTCGTCGCGGATGTAGATGTAGACGTCGCTGGCTTCGACCACATGCGCGCCGATCAGCATGCCCTCGAGGAAGCGATGCGGATCGGTTTCGAGATAGTAGCGGTCCTTGAAGGTGCCGGGTTCGCCCTCGTCGCCATTGATCGCCATCAGCCGCGGTCCGGGCTCGCCGAGCACCGCGCGCCATTTGCGCCCCGTGGGGAAACCGGCGCCGCCGAGCCCGCGCAGGCTCGCATCATCAAGCGCCTTCAGGAGATTCTCTTTCGACAGTTCGCCCGAGCGGACACGGTTGAGCAGCTTGTAGCCGCCGTCAGCGACATAGGCCGCATAGTCGATATATTTGCCCACATGCGCATGGGTGTCGCCGGCTTTCGCGGCGGCCAGCACGTTCGAAACGGTCGCGTGGTCGACGAAGTTATGGCCGACCTCGGCCGCAGGCGCGGTGTCGCAACGGCCGACGCAGGGAGCCCGCACCACGCGGATGCCGGGGCCGGACTTGGCTTGCAAATCCTGCAGCAGCTTCTCGCCGCCGAGCATGGCGCAGGTGAGCGAGTCGCAAACGCGGATGGTGAGCGGCGCGATCTCAGGCTCGCCCTCCTTCACCACATCGAAATGCGCATAGAAGGTCGCGGTCTCGAACACTTCGGCAAAGGACAGCTTCATCTCTTCGGCAAGCGCGGCGAGATGCGCCGCCGAGATCTGGTGATACTTGTCCTGGATCAGATGCAGATGCTCGATCAGGAGGTCGCGCCGACGCGGCTGGTCGCCGAGCAGCGCCTCGATTTCCTCGGCGGCGACGGGATCGATCTGGCGGCCCTTGGGTGTGGCCTTCGCCCGCCTGCGACCCTCGCCAGGGTGCTCGAACGTGCGAACCTTCTGGACGTCATGGCTCATGGAAACGTCCGTTCTCCGTTGTTTCGATTCATTCTAATCTCTGGCATGCCAGATGCCAAGAGATTTAGACAGCCTCTATAAGCATTTAAGGGGCACGCAGCCCTGCTGTCATGCCCCCTGTGCAGTTGTTTTTGCGCCCCTGAGGTACTCAGGTCTTGTTCATGCAATCCTCGATGTAGAACCAGCGATCGTCGCCGGTCAGCCCCTTGGATTTCACCTCGGCGCGACAGGCTTTCAGCTTCGGCCGGTTGGCCGACCACTTGGTCTTCATCTCCTTCAGTTTTTCCAACGTCAGCTTCATCTTTGACGGCTTGGCTTCCGTCGTAGCCGGTGCCGCAGTCGCGGCAGGCGCTGTCGTCGAAGTCTGCGCGGCGGCGATATGAAAGCTGCCCGCGACGAGTAGCGCGGCCGTCAACAAAACGCGAGTGCGATGCATTGAGTTTCCCCTAGTCCCATTCTCTTGAACAATCCGAAAAGCGAACGCCCGGGGGCGCTTTTCTAAAGCGCCCCCGCAGCGACAAGCAGCGATCAAAGGATTTTGACCGCGCTCAACAGCGTCATGTACACGCCCCAGGCCAGCGGAATTGCGACGAACAGCCAGAACAGCGCGGCCTTGCCGTCGAGACCTCCGCGGCCGATCCCGAACGAGCCAGTCTGTCCGGCGCTCGCGCCAGCGCTTGCCGCCTGCAATCGCGCGACTTCGGCCTCGCTCATGTGCCACTTCGGATCGACCGGCTTGATCAGATAGTTGCAGATCAGGCCCGCGATCAGCATCGCGCAAAGGATATACATGGTGGTGTTATAGAGCTGGTCGCGTGGCACGCCGGCTGCGAGCTGGAACTCGCGGATGTAGTTCACCACGACCGGACCGATGATGCCGGCGGTCGACCACGCCGTCAGCAGACGGCCATGGATGGCGCCGACGAACTGCGTGCCGAACATATCGGCGAGATAGGCCGGCACGGTGGCGAAGCCGCCGCCATACATCGACAGGATGATGCCGAAGCCGAGCACGAACAGCAGCTTCGAGCCCATTGCCGCGAAGGTCGGCGCAGATGCGTACAGCACGATGCCGAGAATGAAGAAGCAATAATAGGTGCTCTTGCGGCCGATAATGTCCGACATCGACGCCCAGAAGAACCGGCCGCCGATGTTGAACAGCGACAGCAGGCCGGCGAAGCCGGCGGCGATCCCGGCAATCTGAGCCTTCTGCGCCGCGGTCAGCGCGTTGAAGCCGACTTCCGGCAAACCGATCAACTTGCCTGCGAAGATTTCCTGCAGCATCGGCGAAGCCATGCCGATCACGCCGATACCCGCCGACACGTTCAAGCAGAGCACCCACCAGATCAGCCAGAACTGCGGCGTCTTGTGCGCGTCGTCGAGATGCACCTGATGCTCGGAGATCATTGTCTTCTTCTCGCTCGGCGGCGTCCAGCCGTCGGGCCGCCAGCCGGCCGGCGGCAGCCGATAGCGGAACGCGCCGATCATCATGAAGACGAAGTAGCCCGCGGCCAAAGCGAGGAAGGTCTCCCAGACGCCGACCGAGGTCGGTGTCTTGAACTGGTTCATCAGCCAGTCGGCAAGCGGCGAGCCGATCATGGCGCCGCCGCCAAAGCCCATGATAGCCATGCCAGTCGCCATGCCGCGGCGATCGGGGAACCATTTCACCAGCGTCGACACCGGTGAGATATAGCCGAGGCCAAGGCCGATGCCGCCGATCACGCCGGAGCCGAGCCACATGACCCAGAGCTGGTGCACGTAAATGCCGATGGCGCCGAGCACAAGGCCGCCGCACCAGCACAGCGCGGCGACGAAGCCCGCCTTGCGCGGTCCGACCCGCTCCAGCCAGCCGCCCCAGATCGCGGCGGACACGCCGAGCACGACAAAGAACAGCGTGAACATCCAGCCCATGCTCGCGACCTTCCAGTCGCAGGTGGTCGTGAACAGCTCCTGGGCCAGGGTGATATCAGGACAGGCCTTTGGCGCGGTGATGCCGATGGCGCGCGACAGCGGCAGCCAGAACACCGAGAAGCCATAGGCCATGCCGATGCACAGATGGATGCAGAGCGCCGCAGGCGGCACCAGCCAGCGATTGAAGCCAGCCGCTGCAATCGTCCGCTCCTTGTCAAGGAAACCCGCGCCCGCGCCTGACATCGTGCCAGCGCTGCTGATCGTCGTCATCTAGTCCTCCTTCGCAGCCCGCCCGCGCCGGGCTTGTCTGCGTCTACGATCCTGTCCCCTTCGCATTGTGGCAAGCGACTTCGTTGCTGCCCTGCACAATCCCCTGCATGCGCCAGGATCGAAAAAGCGCATACGGATTGATAGTTGAATTGGTAAACCCCCACGCCCAAAGCTTATGCCGGCGTTGGCATAGGTCTCGGGCGCTGTCCCATTCGGGCTCGCGAATGCGCAAGCCGTGAGTCGACACCCGCCACCCGCGGAGACACTCAATTGGGGCAGAAGCGACCGGCGATGTCGATAGGCAAAAGGTAGCGAACACCGCTTTTGCAACTGCGCTGTGCTCGATTGATGATGGCTATCAGCAGATCGGCTTTTTCTATCAAGCTCGTGACACGGCTTCATCAAAGCATGTGGTCGCGTTCTCGCGGCGCATCTCGCCCGAGTTTCGATCATATATGCCCCTCAGCATACAGAGGGCGCAGGGAATGCCGGGTGCACGCCGCACCCGCAGCCTCGCGTGTAAAGTGGTAGTCACGCGAGTTAGTCACCGCAGGTTGGCCGAAACACGCCGGCATTCCCCGCGCAATGGTGTTAACGGCTGCTTCGCGCTCTCCCCGGTGTGCCGGGCTTGATAGCCACCGTCCCCCCGGGCCCGTGATGAGGCCCAAAGGTTGATCCCAGCGTCGGGGGATCGGGACCACGCGACTTGGCCGTCCGCGTCGGGCTGCGCTCGTCTGGCGCACCGCCGCGTCCATCGCATCCCGCACCCCACGTCCGTGACGATCGCGATACGCCCCTCTTGTGGGCACGAGACAGCTTTTCCTACACCTGATTTGCATTTCTGGAAAAGCGAAATATTTTCGTTTTGGGGGCTGGACAGTGGTTTTGAGGGCCGCGTAGTGATTTGCCCGTCGGGCAAACTCATCGTGACCGGAAAGCGCGAAAGTATGGCGCAACACGGATCAATCGAAGGCAAGGGCATGACGGAGTTGGGGAGAGCGGGGAATTGATCCCGCTCTGCATTGT
>Ga0210410_10003276_pt1 | contig 14396 bp, 12 predicted proteins | sample IncBWC4MmetaG_FD_161058 | JGI IMG/M metagenome (GOLD analysis project Ga0210410, IMG submission 161058) | Forest soil microbial communities from Barre Woods Harvard Forest LTER site, Petersham, Massachusetts, United States - Inc-BW-C-4-M | ecosystem: Environmental > Terrestrial > Soil >... | reverse complement strand
CATCGGCGTTGAAGACGACCGCGTTGATGAGCGGGGCCAGCGCGTTGGCAAGGGTCGTCTTGCCGGCGCCGGGCAACCCCATGATCAGAATTCTGCGTTTCACTTTGGCTCCTCGAGCTGGTTCGCGGTAGCGCTACAACGACTGCGGCGTCGGCGCAACCGAAACCGGCGAATGGTTCGGCGCGTCGGCGTAAGCACCGGTTTTCGCGCCTCGCACGTGGCCGGCGCCCGTACCGTAGCCCAGCCGATGCCGTGCGGCCGGCAGTCGCAATAAATCGGCATTAGGCCGATCCTATTTATCAGCGGGCATTACGAATTTGCCGGCCGGCTTACGGATCATCGCGAGGTGCAGGTGGGTGCTCAGGATTTTTTCCGGCAGATTCTGACTTCTTTCGCGCAAATATTCCGGCGGCTCAAATTCCCCATATCCCTTCATCGCGAAGTAAACCATCTCGTATTCGTTGGCGTGCGCTAGTCGATGAAAAAATTTCGGCTGGTAGCCGAAGAAGCCGTGATCGATGTTCCCGCTCGCCGGCACCTGGTGATACATCAAGCCGCCGACGCGGACCAAGTCATGGATCGCTGCAAAAGCGTTGCCCTGATTGGCGATATGCTCGGTTGTCCCGGCGTTGATGGCGATGTCGAAGGCTCCTCGGTATTGCTCCGGCACTGCGCCATCATTGAGGTCGATGCAGATTTCGCCACCTTCGATGTCGAGCGATTGCGAGTGGAAGCCGAGCGCCGTCCATAGCATCCGCCCCGGCGGCGAGCTCGGCCGGATGCGCGGCGCGCCTACGGGAGTGAGCGCCGGCTTCGTGCCGCCGAACAGCGCAATGATTTCGTCGAGTTCAGGCGAAGCGATCAGCCGATCATTGATTTGCTGCGCACCGATCTCGACGATATGGCGGTAGCCTTCGAGCAGTCCGCGCCGCTTCAATGCGATGAAGTCCTTGAGAAAGAGCGGCCCTAATCCCATGGCCGTATGGTAGGAGGCGGAGCTGGTGTCGGTCAATCGACATCGGGACAACCGGAGTGGTTGTCGCGGGCGTCCTAAGCCGGCGCGGGTATTCGATCTGATGTCCAAATAAAAAACATGGCTGCCAATCTTCGCGCCGGTCTTTCGACCGCAAAATGCACCGCGGCAGCCACTATCACCGCAAGACAGAGGACGGCGGCGATAAGAAACGCGCCGCCGATTGCCGGCGAGCCAAAAAATGCAGCGCCGGCGATCAATAACTGGCCGAGCGGTTTGGCAAATCCCCAGGGCCAGAACAGCATCGCGGTGGTCATCGAATGAGTGAGATATAGAGGGTAGGTAAGGTCTCCAAGAAAGTTGAATGTGCGGCTGTCTTTGGTGGCGGCGAACAATCCCGGAAGTGCTGCAGCAAAGCACAAGCATGATAGATAAGCCGGCAGATGATCGACAGTAATGGGGGGTGAATCCAGCCAAGAGAAGATACCGGCAAGGGCCAAAGCAACAACCGAGGCCCACGTGCTCAACGGCAATGATCGTCCAATGATATTCGCGAAGTGGCCGACAAGAAAGAACATCAGAGTGGAAGGGAAAAAAAGATAGCTCCACCTCACGTAACCGGCTTGGTGTTCGATCGGCAGAACAATGGCCACGCCGCAACGAACCATCGCCGACAACAACAATAGAGAAATGGCCGTTCTGCGCGATCGGAGGATCCAGGGTGCGATTAGATAAAAGGTAAGTTCCGCCCCAAGCGTCCAACCTACCCTCAAGACTTGTGGGAAAAGCACCCAATATCCGTCAGGGTATTGCCAAAATCCCACGATCCAATCGGTGCCGAACAGCGCGGCGGCAAAAGATGCCACTACCAGCGGGTGCGCCGTTGGCCACGGCGGAATATTGATCAGCAGGCACACGATCAACAGCGCCCACCAAAGCGGAAAGATGCGCAGGAAGCGCGAGCGAAAAAACGCAAGAGTTCCCACAGTCGTCGGCGGGTACTTTTCATGCAGGGCATAGCTGATAAGAAATCCGCTGATAACATAGAAAAAGATTACAGCGCGTCCGCCAACGATGCTCAGCCACCATGCTCGGTCGGCTGTCAAACCCACTTCATGAAGGACATTGATCTCGGTGTGCCCAAATACGACGCCGCAGGCTAAAAAGAGCCGAATTGCACCCATCCGCTGATCTCCAAGCTGAGTCCATCCTTAGCGCGAGCGCGGTGATCGCACATGTGCCCGATCAGGGCCGCGCCTGATAGTCCTTATCGATGTAGCTGTGGCCGTGCGCAGGCTGCATCAGGAACTGTTCGGACAAGGAGCATGCCAGATGCGGCCTTTTCGACTGCAACATGCGCGCCAGATTGGCGTTATAGAAGTCCCAGTCTTCCGCCGAACGGTAGTCCTGCTGAATCGGCAACTGCTCGTCCGTTGATTCCGCGTCCTTTTCGGCGAAGACCAACGTCACCATGTTGTACGGCGAAACGAAGCGTCCCATGCGGCGGCCGGCATTTTTCAGCTCCGTCAGATCGACATTGAAGACGTTCATGTCAAATTCATTGACGGCGGGGTCGCGGTAGACGAGAACATAGACTCGGCAATCGGCAAAACGATTCATCACGAAATAGTCGACGTACCAGAGCGGCGGCATGATCGCATAAGGCGTGCCGTAACAGCTGAACGCATTGAAAGTCAGCATTCTGCCGCCCGGCCGCAACAATCTGCTGTAGTTTTGCAGCACGATCGACGGCGTGAAGACATTGTCGAGCGTGCTGCCGTCAACGACCAGATCAGCGGTGCCGTGAAGACTTGCCGGAAGCGGTGCGCGCAAGTCGTGGATGATTTCTGCCTTCTCGTAATCGCTGCGATCCAGCGCGACAACCTTGCCGGCGCCAAACACCTTGAACAGCGCTGCATCGCTGATCAGGGGAACACCGGCAAACTTGGCGCGACGATCGATGGTGTTTCGGTCCAGCTCTATCGTATCGACATCGACTCCGGTCACATCGATCCCATTGGCTGCGAGCAGATCGATGATTTGCTGCGGCGTGAAATAGACAGTTTGGCGCCCGATGATCTGAACATCGCCGCGGATCGGCTTGAATCGATGTTCCCTGATCAAAGCGTCGACGAAGAAGGGGCCGATACCCATGGTCTCTCCGTTTATACCTCCGTGAGGAAACCGCAGAATAGAAGAACGGCCCCTCAATTAGTTAGTTGCGCCGCAATCATTGGGCATTATCTTTTCCGCCGCGATCGAGAATGAGCTTATAAAGCGCGTCCATGTCCCGCAATCGTTCGTTCATGATCCGGCCGGCCCGTTCGAGATCGGCGGCGATCTCCGGCGCCGACGCCGCAGGCGTTCCGCCAAGCTGCGGTGCGTTGGCAATCTGATAGCCGGTCCAGGCGACGAATTTGTCGAGGAAATAATTGAGCGCGTAGACGTCGTCCTTGGCCAGTTCCTCCATGTTCAGCCGGCCCATCAGCCAGTTCATCTTGACTTGATGCTGCTTGGGAAAGGACGAGATATCGATGACGGACGCGTTGAGATGCGTCCGCGGCGGCGGTTGCGCCTCGCCGCCGTCGACGAAATCCGCGATCGCGCGCCGGGTCGCTTCGTCGTTGAGGCTTTCGGTGGAGATCTCAATATGGTGATCGAACAGCGCCAGATGCTGCCGCACCAGCGCATGCGTCTTGTCGTAATACCAGGCGAACTTTTCGCGGACCGGCAACAGGTCCCACACGTAGCGCGGCATGTCGCCGAAATGGAACGCCGCCATGCGCTTGACCTCGGCCTCGGGGCTCGACGAATAATAGCGGTACGCGGTCGGAAACAATTCGCAGTTCGTGATCAGGCTTTCGATGCAGGCTTCGCGGTCGCGATAAAGATGCACGACTTTCAGGCCGCGCCCATAATGTTCGGCGAACAGCGGCAGGATCGCCGCATAACCGTTGCCGACGATACTGTCGTAGGGGCAGTCCGCGACCATGCGCTTGAGCGCCTCGGCGCGGCCGCCGTCGCCGGTTTCGGAAAAATCGCAAAACGCCTGATAGATCTCCCTGCAGCAATATTCGTGCACCGACTGCCGGCCGCCGGTTTGCCCATAAACGCGCTGGATCATGTGATTGAGCGATTGGGTGCCGTCGCGGCCGGTGCCGACGCAGAGAATTTTCAGCTTCGACGGCGATGGCGAAACGGCGGCTTGCGCCGGCATCGGCGTCAGTGACGGCGACGCAAAGGCGGTGTCGTCGGCGCGCAGCACCAATGATGACGGATCGACCGCGGTGTAATCCGCGCGCATGAAAAGATGGCCGCCGCGAACGTCGAGCTTGCCCGGCTCGACGCGGGAGCGCACCAGATGCGGGCGCGGCGCGAGCTTGATCCGGGCAAGGTTTTGCCGATAGCGCTGCCACTGCGCGCCCGAGCGCAGATGGGCGTGGGTGGGCGTTTCGTCCGTGGTCGAAGCCGCGCCTTTTTCGGCAAACAGGATGATGGCGGTTTCGTGCGGCGACAAAAAGGCCCTGATCTCGCGTGCCGGATCCAGCAGGCAATCGATATCGAGGCAGAACGCTCGGACCGGCCGGCCGGGCGGATAGTCGAGAACATAAGCCTTGCAGTCGGCGAAGGCGTTGACCACGCAATAATCGAGATACCAGGACGCGGTCGGAATCGAATAAGGATCGAAATGGGCGCTCAGATTGTTGACTGCGATCAGCCGCCCTCCGGGCCGCAGCGCGCGCGCATAATTGCGCAACGCTGCGGCCGGAGAAAATATGTCGTTGAGCGCGCCGCCGTCGATGATGAAATCCGCGGTGGCCTTGAGCCGGTCCGGCAGAGACACTCCGAAATAGCCGGCGCCGTTGTCGCCCGCGGTGACCATATCGAGCATCTGCAGCCGGTCGATCCCGAGGAGCGCAAAGAACGCTACCGCGCTCATGCCGCCGCCGTCGGCGCTGGCGACATCTGGCATGTCGCCGGCCGCGGCGGCGACATCGTGCTCGCGCATCAACTCGAATACTTCGTCGCGGCTGAGCGTGATGGCTTGCTGTCCGATCAGCAGCACGTGACCCGTGATCGGCCGATAGGCGTGCTCGCGGATAATGGCGTCGACGACATCGCGGCCGAGTGCCATTGACTTCTCCCCGATTGCACCGAGCGACCGATAGGGTCGCCAAAGCGGCCGGCTTGCGGCCACCAGCCCTACACAATCGGCTTTCCGAGCGTCAACACCGGACTGTGCCATCGTCTTGGCCATGGTCTTGGCCGTGGTCTTGCACCGCGGCGAATACGGCGAATAGGCCAACGTCGTAGAATGCCGCGTCGCTCCAGCTGCGGGCATCGCCGCAAGCGTCAACCCGGATCGCCACCTGCCGGAGCGCCTTGCGCCGGATAGGATACTGTCTAGGCTAGCCGCCGCGAGGGCAATTCGCGCCCGCGCATTTCCCACGGCAAGGAACGAAGGCTTTCGCCAATGGGCATTTTCAGCCAGCTCGCGGTCGTGTTGCTGAGGGAGCATCGCTACCGACCGATCACGGGCAGCATTCTATCCATCGGCCGGCAGACCGTTTTTCTCAGTCCGGAAGAATCAATCGCTGTGGTCGAGCGCGAGCTGGGGGCCGCGCAGCACACGGCCGGTCTCGAAATCGATACCGCGACCCGCGCGTCGAACCGCGGCAGATTCGTCACCGATCGATCGTTCTATTCGCTGTTTTCGGATGCCAGCTACCGCTGCCTCGATCTGACCGACTACGAAGGCGCCGATCTCGTTGCCGACCTTTGCCTGCCGCTTCCCGCGTCCGTCGATGAGCGCTTCGACTTCATCATCGACGGCAGTACCTTGGACAACGTCTTCGATCCGGCGATGGCGATCCGCAACCTGGCGCGGTTGCTCAAGCCCGGCGGCCGTATCCTGCATTTCGATCGCGCCTCGCGCCGCCACTTCGTCTATGTGGGTTTTGCGCTGAGCTGGTTTCACGACTATTACGCCATCAATGGCTTCGACGATTGCCAGGTCTATCTCGCGCAATGGGACGGGCCGCCCCGCGAGTCGCGTTGGGATTTCTATCATTATCAACCGATGCGCGAGGACGACGGCCGCCTGACCTATTTCGGCCAGGACCGTTACTATTACCCTTGGCGCGAAGCGCTGGCTGTCGTGATCGCGGAGAAAGGGCCTGCGTCCAGCTGGGAGCGCTCGCCGGTGCAGTTTGAATACCGCAGCACGATCAGGTTTGAGGAACGCGACGGCAAGCGCGAGATTGCGCACCAAACGGTCCCGAACGACATGACCGATCCCTATGTGGCCGCGGCTTTGCGGTTTCACCGCAGCCAACGCCCGGCGCTCTTCGCGTCAACGGAGAAAATCTCGCTGCCATCGGAGTTTTTGCATTATTCTCCGGAAACCGCTTACTGCGGTTCGCTACTTCCCGTCGAACAACAATAGCGACAGTAGATGCTCGAACTTCGATTCCCGCCGCCGCATTTGACTGACGATCGATACCGCGCCGACGTCCGACAGATCATCGCCGAGGTGCTGGAGACCCAGCGTCAGCGCGGCAACCGCGCCGGCAATCAGGCGATCATCGACAAGATCGGATTGGAAGCCCGGTTCGTCCAGGGCGAGGGTTACTGGGGCGAAGCCCTGGACTATCATTTGGGCCTGCTCTACGCCCATATCGGCGAACCGGAAAAGGCCGCTTACCATTTCGACCGGTCCGGCACGCAGCCATCAGACGGCGGCGACCAGGTGTTCTCCGACCACCAGCGCGCCTCGCTCGAACTGCGCCGGCTTCAGGACCTGGCAAAGCAACGTGGCATACCTTCGCTCCTCATCGCGTCCATGCCACGATCGGCCAGCGCTTCGCTGACACAGACACTCGCCGCAATGCTCGATGCTCCGCTCATGCGGGTGAGTTGCGGACAAATACCGAGCTACTATCTGGTTCCGCGCTGGCTGAACTGCTTTTCCCACGGTGGCGCGGTGCTGCACGATCATTTTGGCGCGGTGCCGTTCAACCTGAAAACGCTGCGGGAAGGCGGCTGCCGCAAAGTCTTTGTTCGTGTCCGCGATCCGCGGCCCGCAGCCGCTTCGATGGCCAACCTGATCAATCGGCGATTTGGCGCTCCGGCCCACATCGACTACGAGAGCCAGGCAATTCAGCTTTGCGAGCGGTACTTCATCCCGTGGATCGCAGATTGGTTTGCGGCAGCTGCAGATGCAGGGACCGGTTTGCAGATCCACTGGCTGGCGCAACCATCGAGCGCAATTGCCGAGATGGCGCGGGACGTACTAACGGTACTAGCTCCCGAATATCCTGCCCTCAAGCAATATGTGGGCAAGGCTGTTGCCGAGGTCAAAGCGAACTACGTCACCGGCGATAAAGAGGTCTGGCGGAAAGAGATCAGCAAATCGGGACAGGAGCGGCTTTGGCAAGCGGTCCCGCCGAATGTAAAAGATTTCTTGGGGCTGCAACCCTAATCAGGACGATGCAGTCTGCGGTGCAGTGAAACCGCTTTATCGACCGCAACGCCGCGGTCCCACTGTCCCGTGGCGAGCAGTTCTTCGATGACGTGCAATGGGCCAATCTGCGGATTGGTCGCGTCGTGAAAAATAATCGTTGCGTCCGGGCGAAGATGCGGAAGCCAGCAGGTCAGATCTCGTTTGACGGCCTTGTACCGATGATCGCCGTCGATCCAGAGCAGGGCGACGGCATCGGGCCAGGATGAGGTTACGTATTCGCTGCTGAGACTTACTGGGCGAACGATTTCGGTGACTTCGACACGCAACATATTCTGCATGAAATGCGTTCGATCGCTTGGGCCAAATCTAAAATTGGAGGCCAAAATCCCGCGGAAATCCTCGTGTGGGTCGATCGCGTAGACCGGTACGTAAAAGCCGGCGCTCGTTCCAAGCGCCAGTGCCGCCGTCGAACGGCCAAGATACGAACCGATTTCGACGATGCAGCCATCCCTGACGGTTTGAGCGGCTGTATAAAGCAACAACGCTTCCTGCGCGGTGATGCCGCCCTCGACCGACATGATCTTGTCGATGATGTCCTGCGAAGGGGGTGGTAAATTGGGAACGGTCACGGGGTCACCTTGCGGCATCCACTTGACGTGGGGCGGCCCAGCTCCCACGCACTCAAGCTTTTCCATGATCGGACGCGGGCTGTCTACTCTCGCATACGGTATTCTGGCACTCCCGCTCGGCTTGCCGGCCGGGTTTGGTTCCCGTTTCAGGCGATAGGAACGGCAAAAGACATGCCCTTCGGCCATTGTAGATGCGGCACTGCGTCAACAAAATTACTTGGTTCCGTATGGACTCTGCCACAACAAGTTGTGCTAATGTGTGGCTCCTATACACCGCCAACCTGTGGGGCGTTCACCATGACAAAATCGACTTTCCTCTCCGCGCTTCTCGGCGCGCTCTTTGTTGCCGGCCTGGCGATAGCGCCGGCGCATGCGCAAGCGACCCGAACCTGGATCTCCGGCGTCGGCGACGACGCCAATCCGTGCAGCCGCACCGCACCATGCAAGACCTTCGCCGGCGCCATCTCGAAGACGGCGCCGGGCGGTGAAATCGACGCACTCGATCCCGGCGGCTTTGGCGCGCTGACCATCACCAAATCGATCACGCTGGACGGCGGCGGCGGCCAGGTTGCCTCGATCCTGGTTTCGGGCACGAACGGCATAAACATTAGCGCCGCAGCGACCGATGTCATCATCATCCGGAATTTGCGGTTCAACGGCCTTCTCAACAGCGGCAGCCCCGGGCTTGTCGGCATTCAGGTCAACACCGCGGCCAGAGTCGTCATCGAGAAATGTGATATCTTCGGATTTGGCACCGCGGCCCTCCTCGTCGCTACGAGCGCCACCAGTTCGCCACTCGTCAAATTTCAGGAAACAACCATCAACAACAATGCCGCTGGCATTTCCGTCAAACCCACCGGCGGTACGGTGAAAATTGCGATCGAACGCACGCACGTGGACAACAACGTCAACGCCGGCTTGCGCGTCGACGGTACCGCCGGCGGAGCCGTCAACGCCGCGATTAGCGACAGCTCCATCAGCCTCAACGGCGGCCTTGGGCTGAACGTGCTGAGCGGCACGGGGAATGTCGCCGTAGACGTGCAGCGAGCCGTCATCGCCAACAACGGCGGCGTCGGCGTCTCCTCCAGCAACACCAACGGGGGCACATCGGCCGTAACGGTCGGCGACTCCATGTTGTCGAATAATGCGTCTGCCTGGAACATCGCTGGCACTGCCACCTTGGCAAGCTACAAAAACAATGAGGTCACCGGCGCGATGGGTAGCACGCCAGGTACCGCCACCTTCCAGTAAGGCGTCCGTTCAAACAATCGCTGCGGCACGGTCGCCGCAGCGGCCTATCCTTCCAAAGCATGGCCGGGCCTCCCCGGCCATGTCCGTTTCTCAAATGCCGTGCTCCCGCAAGACGTCGTTCGGCGACGCGGCGGGCCAAAATCGCAACTCCATATATTCTCTGGTCTTCACCGTTGCCGGTGCGGCGTGGGTTTGATGCAGCGTCCAATTGGACAGCCTGCAAATTCAGCCCTCGCGGCGGAGGCCGCGAGGGCTTTTTTCGTGCGCTCGGACGGCGTTCAAGCTGAGCGAATCAGCTCACGGGTTCGCTGCGCAAGGATATACCTCCGGCCTTCGATCAGAGCCTGATCATTGCGCGGAACAACAGCATCGCCGCATAGGGAACCAAAATCGCAACCGCGCCGAGGTAGGAAAACAGCGTCCCGATCGACAATGGGCTGGCATGGATGATCATGGGGGTAGCCGCGGCAAACAACAAAACAATTGCGATGACGCCTACGGCGCCGCCCAACGTTGCGGCACCGAGCGTAAATCCTCCCGCCGTCATGCAGATAAGCGCTGCAGCCGTGATCAAGATGACGGGCATCTGCAAATTTTCCCAGCTCATGCTATGATTAAGTGGATTGTCGTACCGGGCTATCTGATCGCCGATTTTGACCGGCACCGTCTCGAGCACGGCCAAGGGGTGATCGCGGATGATGCGCAGAGCCAGCGATCGAACAAGCCTGTCGTATTCGGCCCAGCCGCGCATAAGCTCGATGCTCAGTTGCCCATCGCCAAGCCTGACGGTGATCGGCGAACTCGAGTCGTTACGGGCATTGAGATCACGTATGACCGCCGTATAGACGTCGTTGTCCACGTTGCCTTGCGGGACGTCACCGAGATATTCATGCCGCAATTGCACACTGTTGCGGAGGAGGCCTATCATCACTTCGTGCCAAATAATGTGTGCCTTCGGCTCCATCGCATAGCGTTGATCGGCACTCATGGAAACGACAGTCGAGTAAGCGAAAACCATGACCAATAAGACCGCTGCAGGCCACAGCGGAGCCAGCCGATCGATCAAATTGCGATGCTTCAAGTCTCTTCGCTTCAGCAGCACGGACAACCCCATGCCGCAAGCGACAGCGGCGATCATCGCACCCTGCCAGGCCACCTCCGTGCGACAGGACAACAGGAAAGCAAAAATGACGCTTTGCACGATGACAGCCGTCACTGTGAATGCCCGTGGCGGCGCGCGTTGCCAAAGCAACAGAAGAATGTGCAGCGCCGGTACTAGAGACAGGCCCGAAAAAAGGTTGCTGTTGGCAACTGTTTGCAGCGGCAGGCCATAACTGTGCGTATAGTTCTCCAGGAAATAAAGCTCACCGAGGAAGATGACGAGCACGAACAGCAGGAACGGGCTGTTGCGGAACTGCAAGGTATAGACCACGCAAGTCGCCGCCACGATCAAATAGAAGAAATAATACAACGAGGAGATTTTGTCGCCGAACAGTCGAAAGCTGAAATAGATATAATCGGCGAAGCCGAGTTCGTTGGCTTGAATAATTTCCGGCGGCAGGCTGGGATCAATCGCGACATCTTTCGCTTGATGGATAATGCGGTCGAGCCGCGGCCCATCGGTCAACAACTCTGCCCAACCGGGCTTATCCAAATGCGGCCCCGGCTCGGTATCGAACAGCGCAAAGCCGTTCTCGTTGAAGACGTCGACCACGGACTTATAGGCTAGATACCCGCCTGGGCTCGGGTCATGCATGCGGGAAATGGCGACCGCCAGCGACTGACGAAGCCGATAGATCGGATGAAAGGCAGTCCGATCCTGACCGAGCTCTATTCCATGAAAGACGTCGAGACAAAATGCGCAGCCAATCAGCAAGACAAGGCCGACACACCCGATCCTACGCAGCTTGTCGTTCACGACAGAGTTCTCAAATGCCGTGCTCGTGCAGAATGTCTTCGAGCGATGCTGCGGACCAGAATCGCAACTCCACATTTTCCCTGGTCTTTGTCATCGATGGTGTCGCATGAGTCTGATGCAGCGTCCAATTGGACAGCATCATGGCATCGCCCGGCTTGAACGCCGGCGCGGCGATGCGGCCGGCAAATCGTTGGCGCATCTCGGCCATCACATCCGGATCGTGATTGCGGTGCAAAGCCTTCATCGCCGGCCGGAAGCAAGCATAATTGCCTCTCGGCTCTGGATCGTCCCATATTTTCGTTCCGTCGCGGTATCCGGCGAACTCCAAGACGTCGGCGAACGGCGCCTGGACCGCGGCGAGACCGGGCGCATCGATGCCGCATTCCTGAAACGGTATCCAGAAATTGACCGTGAATCGGGGCGGATGCACGAACGCGTCGAGATGCGGCCCCAGCGGCGGCAGCCAATGCGGCGGCGCGCGGACGCGTCCCACCCGCCGCGCGCTGGTGTCGGCGCTGATCTCATAATCGCGATCGCCGAACACTTCGCGCAACAAATCAAAATGACGCGCGCCGAACAGGATATCCGAGTACATCGGCAGTCCCAACGCGCGCAAATGATCGGGATGGATGTGATAGCCGTCGACGCGCGCATAGGCCTTCAAGGTCATGTCGTAGGCGCGATCGAGCGCCGCGGTATCGACGAAATTCCGCAGCAAAACGCAACTCTGATTCAGGAATCTTGAGCCGATGTCCCGTTTCTCGGCGGTTGGAAAATCGAATTGCTGCATTGCCCTTCACACGATGACGCTGCGGCCCGAGGCGGGACTATTTGATTAGCAGGAAAACTTCGCTTTCGCCAACGACCGATGGATTGCGGCCTCAGCAGCCAATCGGCTCGGGCATGCAGCCCTGCCGCTGCGGACCATCCGCCGGCGCCGGCGCCGGCGTAGCCGATTGCGGCGGCGGCGGTGGCGGCGGCGGCAAAGTGCTGACGACCGGGGCCGGCGCCGCCACTGCCGTGGCCCGCGGCAGCGCCAGCGTTTCGGTCTGCCCACCTTTTTGCAGCGTCGCCGCGCTGCGTTCGACCGATTGCAAAATCCAGCCGCTATGACCCTCGCCGGTGCGCAGCCGCACCGTATCCCGCGTCGTCGGGTCGACGAACACGGCAATGCCCTCGCTCTCGCCGGCAACGGTGCCGACCAACGTCAAGTTCGGATGCTGCAGCACCGCCGGCTGCGGCGCCGGCGGCGGTCGCGACGCCGTGACCGGAACGCTGGCGACGACTGGCGCCGGCGGTCGCCGCGACGGCGTGAACAGCGGCCGCGCGCGCGTCGCCGTGAGCGCGCTCAGCGGAATCGCCCATAGCGGGTTGGCGGCCACCGTCGGCGTTTCGGCTGGTTTCGCCGTCACGTCCGGCGGCGGCATCGCGTGACGCGTGACGTCGAGCCCGGGATTGTCGGCGCCGGGATTGGCCGCATCATCGACGCCGGATGCCGTGTAGGCGGACGCGGGCGCGCTCAAGCAGAGCGCGATAAGAAAAACATGACCGAAGCGTTCTCGTCTCATCGCGCCGCTCCCTGCCATTCGCCGGACAGCGCGAGCTGGACATGCATGCGGCCGACACCGTCATTGGCGCCGACCGCCTGCGGCATTTCCGCCGTCAATTCGTCGACGAACAAAAACGGCATGCCGGCTTCCAGGTCATACAACAGGCGTTGCAAGTCCGCTTGCGCGATCTCGCAGCTGATCTGCAGCTTCACCATGCCGCCCTGCGCGCCGACCACGTCGACCTGCGATGATTGGATGATGCCGCCGGCCTTGGTGATCGCGCCGGCGGCGCGCTGCAGCAACGCGGCTCCGGCCACCGTCACGCTGGGTCCTTCGAGGAACGGCGAGCCGGTCATGGTGCCGCCGTCGGCCAAAGGCGCCGCCTTACGGCCTTGCAGGCGCTCGAGCAGGCTCGAGGTTTCGGCCAGCGCGCTCTCGCCGGAATAGATGCCGGCGAGCGCCAGCCAAGTCGTCGTGAGCAGCGCGAGCAAGACGGCGCCGTAGATCGTCGCCGCAACCAGCGGCGAATAGTTCAACAGGCGCTCGATCACGCCGCGGATGCTCATTGGCTCACCGTGTTGACCGGTTCGAGCTTGGCTTCGATGTGGAAGCGGTCGCCCGGATCCGACGGCGCGCGCGTGGTCGGCGCGAAGAAGGTGGCGCGGGTGAAATGTGGCGACTGCTCGATCAGCCGGATCAGCGACGGCGCGTCATGGGTGATGCCGGCGATCTGCAACGTATTGCCGTCGATGTGCAGCTCGGTGACATAGGTGTGGTCGGGCAGGATGCGGGACAGCTCCTCGATCACGATCACGCTTGCTTGGGTTTCGTGCTTGCGGCGCGCCAGCACGGCAAACGGCGAGCTGTCGGCGCCTTGGCGATCGAGGCGGAGCGCAATGCGGCGCGCGGTCAGCTCGGCCGTGAGCTCGGCTTGGCGGCTATCGAGATAATTTTGCATGATCGCGCCAGCGGCGGTCGACAGCACGGCGGCGGCCGTGACGCCGGCCAGCACGAGCCGTAGCAGACGGCTCAGCCGCGGCCGGTCGAGCAGTCCGCGCGCCTGTTGCTCGAACACCTTGATCAGCTCGCGCGTCTCGTCGCCCGCCCGCGTGAAGATCGACAGCGAGGCGGGGTGCAGCGCCGCGAGACCTTTAATGTAAGGTTCGGTATTGGCCCGCGTCGTCGCCGCGATCGTGGTCACGATCTTGCCGGAGCCAGCGGTGACCGGCGTGCCGCAGCCGAATACCGCTTCGGCCGCGGTCCACGGCGTCAAGCGGTCGATCTGCACCCGCACGATGCCTTCGATGAATTCGTTGGCGCGCGCCGGCAGTTCGAGCGGGCGCACCAGGAAGCGGCTTGGCCGCAACACCAGTTCGATCCGGCTGCCCTTCGCGGCGTCCGAGAGGTCCGCGCCGCTGAACTGGCCGTTGGCGAAGCTGACCCGTTGCGGGTCGCCGACCGCCTTACCGGCGCCTTCGAGCGCAAAGGAATCCGGCTTGTCGTCCTCGACCAGGCGTACCAGGCGCGGCGAGAAGAAGCGCCCGGCAAGCGCGATGACACCGGTTGCGACCGTGTCGGTCCAGTGCGCCAAAATCTCGCCGATGGTCCGCCA
>Ga0210410_10003273_pt1 | contig 14404 bp, 13 predicted proteins | sample IncBWC4MmetaG_FD_161058 | JGI IMG/M metagenome (GOLD analysis project Ga0210410, IMG submission 161058) | Forest soil microbial communities from Barre Woods Harvard Forest LTER site, Petersham, Massachusetts, United States - Inc-BW-C-4-M | ecosystem: Environmental > Terrestrial > Soil >... | reverse complement strand
TTCGGACCTTATCCTTATCCTTCCCGACATGGCGGGTCATTCATGCTAAGGGCGTTCTTCGTCAATCTTTCTGAAAATCGTTTTTTGCGCAATTTTGCGGAGCGGTCGGCGATCGGTCACCGTGTTTCCGGGCGGTTCGTGGCGGGCACGGAAATTGCCGACGCGGTGCGCGTCACTCAAGCCGTCAACCGCGCCGGCATGAGCGTCAGCATCGACAACCTGGGCGAGAACGTCACCAACCCCGAGGAAGCGAGCCACAGCGCGCAGCTCTACCGTCAGATTCTCGACGCCATCGCGGCAGACCAGCTCAATGCCAACATCAGCCTCAAGCTGACACACATGGGTTTGGATGTGGATGAGAAGATGGCGCGCGAACTGGTTGCAGGATTGGTAGCCAAAACAGCCTCGATGCAGCCACCCGGCTTTGTGCGCGTCGATATGGAAGGCTCTCCTTATACTCAGCGCACCCTGGATTTTGTTCACGAACTGCACAGCATGCCGGGGAACCAGAACAGCGTCGGCACCGTGATTCAGGCTTACTTGAAGCGCTCCGAGAGCGATATCGAGAAGCTGCTGGCGGAAGGAATTCGCATTCGACTGTGCAAGGGCGCTTATAAAGAGCCCCCCGACATCGCTTTTGAAAACAAAGCGGATGTGGATGCCAATTACGTCAAGCTGATGAAGATTCTGATGAAGAGCGGCATCTACCACGGGATGGCGACCCATGATGAGAACATGATCCGCGAGGCGCAGGCTTTTGCCACGCGCGAAAAGATTGCGCGCGATTCTTTCGAGTTCCAGATGCTGTACGGCATTCGGCGTGACTTGCAGCAGCGTTTGGTAAAGGATGGCTGGCGCATGCGCGTTTACATTCCGTTTGGAACGGAATGGTATCCATATTTTATGAGGCGATTGGGAGAGCGTCCGGCCAACGTATTTTTCATCGCGCGGAACCTGCTGCGATCATAGAGAAGAGCGTCTTCGGGCGGAGCTGAGCGCTTTTATTATCGCGGCCCGTTCTCTCCGCCTTCGGCGGGAGCGAGAGGCAGACGGGTGGCCCCGCGCATCATCTCGCGTTCCTGGTCGGAGAACATTCCTCGGAACCGGTCGGAGTTAATGATCGATTCGCGCTGATCCGGCGGCATGGCGCGCAAGTCGCGCATGGCGGTCATGACCATGCGGCGGCGATCGGGAGGAAGTTGTCGCATCTGGCCAAAGATCTGACGCGCCTGCTGCTTCTGTTCCGGGGTCAAATGCTCCCACGTCTCCATCCGGTTTAGCATGCGTAATTGTTGTTGCGGCGGCAGATTCGAAAAATGCTGTAACCGTTGCTGCAATCGCTGCTGTCTTTCCGGCGGCAAGCTGCGGAACGCAGGATCATTGTGTAATTCGCGTTCCTGTTCCTCCGGCGGCATGTCTTTGTAGCGTCGCAGCCAGTCGCCTGCGTGGCCACGAGCTGGCGGATGCGCTTGATGCACCTCAGGCAGCGGACGCCCCGGTTGGCGTGGAGGCGGAGGCGCCGGGGGGGCATGTTTCTGCTGCGGCACAGGTGCGTGGAATGCGCCCAAAACCGCCAGACAGGGTAGGGGAATGGCGAAGGCTATCGCCAAGCTGGCGGTCACCAGCCAATCGGTCCTGTAATTTCCCCACCTCATGGCTCTGCCTGTATTTCCCGCGCACTTCGCCACTGTCAGTTCATCTTGGTTACAACGATCTTGGTTACAACGATCGCGCGAATCTTCTACGGATTCGCTGCGACATTCTGCTGCAAGTCCAGATCGTCGAGCAAGTCGAAATCGGAATACATATCGTGATTCTTATCCAAGGTCTGCAGATCGCTCACTGCGGTTCCCGGCGCCGAGTCCATCAAAGCCTCCTGGTCAGGGTGATACGCGATCTTGCCGCGAGTGACGAACAGGCCAACGCTCACTCCCAACATCACCGTGAGCGCAGCCGCCAGCACGGGCCGGCGAAACCAATGCATCGTCCATCGCGCCTGCGGCATGGCCATCTCTTCGCGCAACCGCGCTTGAAAGCGCACATCAAAATAAGGCGAAGGCTCTGGGGCTTGCCACCCATCCAAAAGCGTCATGGTCGCACGCATCTCTTTCAGCTGTTGCGCGCACGCTCCACAACTCTCCAGATGCTTACTTTCGTCCGCTGTCGGCTCGCTGAATCCAGCCGCCACATCGGGCATCCATTCGTGAATTTCATTGCATTTCATAACCACTTCCCCTCAACTCAATTCGCCACTGTCACTGTCGCTAAGAAAAATATCTCGCTAAACAAATTCTTTTAACTGTTCCCGCAAAGTCTCATAGGCCCGGAAGAGCAACGACTTGGTCGCCGACTCGCTCTTCTTTAGAACTTCGGCGATCTCCTTGTAATCCATCTGCTGGTACTTGTGCATGATGACGGCCAGCTTCTGTTGCTCCGGCAGCGCCTCTACCTTACTCCGAATCGCCATCAAGCGCTCCCGCCGCACGATCGCTTGCTCGGCAGTAAGGGCGCCGTCTGGCAGTTCGAGCGTGGTGCCGGTCTCCTCATCCGGTTCATCGAGGCTGATCGTAACCTCCGGCCGCTCATGGCGAGTGTCGCGCGCATGGTTGACCGCCAAATTGGTCGCAATCCGATAGAGCCAGGTTGTAAATTTCGCGCTTGCCTCGTAGCTTTCGCGCGAGCGATACACGCGTAGGAAAACTTCCTGCGCCAAATCTTCGGCAGCCGCCGTATTGCGCGCCATCCGGTACATAAAGCTTATGATCGGACGGCGATATTTCTGCACCAGATAATCGAATGCCGACTGATCGCCCGCCTTGGCGCGCAACATGATCTGGGCATCGGAAGTTCCCTCTACCGCTGTTGAAAATGAAGCCGACGCTTGCGGCGTCCCGGCAGCCATCAGCACCCCTCGATCAAGTGCAGCTGTGCTCACACTAATTTCAACCCCGGGTTGGCCTGAAAGTTGCGCTTTTTCCGGGCCGGATGTGGAGACAGAAGTCCCTGCGGGAGAAGGAGATAGAGGAGCTCGCGAGGGTTTGGGGTCTGGCGCCATACGAAAGTGAGGATCAACCCGGGTCACGAGCGATCCAAGACCGCCGCTGCCCCTGTCGGCGACTAGGCTACCACGGTCGGGCACCGTGCCGAAACTCTGCAATTGCACCCGGAGGTTCTCGATCGACGGAAAATTAGGCTTGGAGCCGCTGTCGCGTCTCCCGAACACGGCACCTGCCTGCGGCGCGACTGCCAACACCGCACCTGGCGCGAACGAATTTGCTCGTCTGCCCAAGCTGCGGATTCCATCACGCCATACACTTCAGTGTCAAAACCGCAGAGATTGCAGCGAGTCAGGTGCCTACCAAGAGGGAATCACCGCAATGTTATGCGACTGCCAATTACCCTGTAAATCCATGTTCGTCAAAATGAACTTGGGTGCAAACTTGGGTAGATATATTTTGCCCCAAGCTTCGCTGGGTCGGTAATTGTTCAGCCTATTCGAGGCGACCCGCTCGTCACTGCCTGCCCCAGCCCACGAGGAGACTCGAACCCTGAGCTCTACCGTGTCAAAGTAATTCCCCAACCGTTAAACCTGGCAGACGGCATTTTCGTCAGGCACAGTTGCTTCTCCAGGGGTCACACAGCCGAGCGCTCTGGGACGGCAACGGAAGAGATTTCCCTGTTATGCACAGCAGCCTGCGTACCTAAGATCGAGTAAACTATCGCAAAATGTCCACTCAGCACAAAGGGCACGCTCGCGTTCCACTCACCAATCCGCAACCCCAAAGAGTGGGCAGAGAACGGGGACCTCAATCCCAAGCTGTCCAGTTCGAGACCGACGCCAGGAGTGTCCGCCAATTGCTGGCCAGCAAGCACTCCAAAGCTGCACTGGAGATGGCCAAGCAAGTGCATAAACGGTTTGCCACCGCGCAGTCCGAAAGCGTGCTCATCGAAGCGTATGAAGGCCGCATCCGCGCTCTGCTTCAGCAAGGAATGTCAGCCGAGGCCATGTCGTTAGTCAAATTGGTGGAGGCACGCTTCCCCACGGCACGCAATCGTATGGAGGAAGTGCAATTCGACATTCGTGCCAGCGCGGGGACGCTGGAAGAAATTGTTGCTCCGCTTCTCGATCCGGCCGCCCCCGCGGCTCTTCGTGAGAAGACGGAGGCCGCCATCCGACGACGGGTCGAGGATCCTTTGGAGTTAGCGCAGCTTTCGTCGCTTCCGCCCACCCACCCGTTGCGGGAATGCGCCGCCGGGGTGGCCGCCGCGTTGCGGGCTGTGACCACGGGAGCGGTCGACGATGTTGTTGTCTCACTGCCACAAGTCTCCCATCGCGGGCCCTTGTCCCCCTGGAAGGCTTTGGTCAACGCTATTGCTTGCTTCTATCGCGAAGATGATCGAGCTTGCCAGAAGTGGTTGCAGGCCGTCGCCGCCGACTCCGTAGCCGCGCGCCTGGTTGCGCCGCTGAGCCTGATGCTCGGAACGGGAGCGAGTTCCGGGCAGGGCGTTGCTGCAGTGAAGTTGGTGGCTTCGGTGGGGGCAGGCCGCGAGGTGATGGGACCGATTTTGGCTTCGCTCGAGCAGGCACTCAGTGAGCGGAAGAGGAAGCAAATTCTTCAGCTGACGCGCGAAGCAGTCACTCTCTGCCGGCAATACTGCCCCGACATGACTGAGCGACTCCGACAACACATTGCGATTCGGTGCATGCTCCGTGGCCTGGAACCAGACCCGGTTTGGGTTGCTCTTGGAGGCCAACCCCGGCAGGATGCATATTACTTTCGGCTTATGGCGCGTGCTCTCGAGGAACTCAAGGAGGGCTTTGAGGATCCTATCGAAATCATCGTCTTTTGGGAAGAATTCCGGCAGCAGGCCATCAAGGAGAAATGGTTCACCGCCAACAGCGCGGAGGACGGAGTGCTTTCGCTGCGCATGGCAAAGATCGCGGAACGGATCCCACCGGATATTCTTGAGGACCTGCGCGAGGAGGAGGAGATCATGCGATCGTCCCGCTCCGGCGGCGTGGGGGCACTGCCGTCCTTGAAATTACTCTCCCCCGGGGCGCTGTACGAGCGGGCCTGCCGCGCCGATCCTAGCCCTGAAGTCTTTGGAGATTGGCTGAAATGGGCAAAGACCGAGCGCGACTGGAGGGTCCCCGACCGCGTGGCCGAATTGTGGCGGACAACCAGACCCGAAGACGTAGGTCCCCTGCTCTGGCTGACGGAGTCTGCGGAAGAACGCGGGGCCTACAAGAGATCGCTCCAATTCCTAGAAGAGGCCGAGCAACGGGACCGCCTTAATCCGGAGGTTCGCAACGCCAAGCTTCGCCTGCTGCTGGCCGCCATCCTGCGCCACTTCCGTCAACGCAAGCCGCATTTGGCTGCTCAGGGAATTGACCGCATTGAAGCTTTACCGAAGGCGGCGGAGAGGGACCTTCCGGCTTTGGCAGTTGCGCTGCGACGACTGTGTAGGGGGCTCGAAAAAGACTTTGAAGCCGCGCGGCAGCTCGAGTCCGAACTGGACAAGCAGTTGGGCTCCGTGGCCGCGCATGTTCTTCTGTGGGGTTTAGCGAAACTCTCGGGGCTGGCGGCAAGTGAGATCGGCTTGCTGCAGTTCGAGATCGATTCCGTGGCCGCAACGAATCTCCCTGCCGGTGTGGCGCGAGCCTGTTCGCTCGGGGCCCTGACCGGTGTTCCGATCCCAGTTCCAAACGCATGGGAGCAGCCGTTGAGTGCGTCCTTGACAGAAGCGGACCATTCCCTCGATGCCGCCCAGATGTTGGTGCTCGGCGAGGCTGCGCTCCGCGGACAGGCCCCGCAGTTGGCATTTGCAGTTTCGGTGGCAGGGATGACGAAAGGTGGCGCGAACGCTAGATTCTTGTTTCTCCGAGCAAGATCTTTACCGATCTGGGCTTCCGATCGGCGGTACCTCTGCCTCTGTGCTGCGCTGGAGTTGGCGCGACGGGAGCGCGACACAGACCTGGCAGGTAAACTCCTTGATGAGTTGAGGAAATCCCCGAGGCGCATGTTCGGACCGGATGACTTCCCATACACCATGGGGCGGGATGGCTTTTCTCTCGAGCCCGAGTTGCTGAGCCAAGTCTTGGAGGGGGAGATGACGGAGAGGGTGTTTCCGGTTCCCGGGCGAACCTCTCCACCCCGATATACTCGAGAAAATGTTTGGCAGCCCGAATCTGGCGAGGGTGACAGTCCGGAGGCTCGCCCTCACCCCGGAGAGTTTGACGGCGACGATGGAGATCTCGATGAGGACGATCTCGAACTTGCGATCGATGAAATTCTCGAGAGCTTGCCGCCTGAACTGCAGCGCGAGATGCTCGAAGCAATGATCCGCGGCGAAGATCCGAAAAAGATGGGGCGAAAATTCTTCCGCGCAGGGTCGTTCGCGAAGACTGCCCAGCCGACTCCCAAGGAGAGCAAGAAGCCGGCCCGATCCCCATCACCAGAGCAAGGAGATTTGTTCTAGAGTATGAACCAGAATATGCGTGAGTCGAAACCGTCGTCGGACCCCTGGGCTCTGCTGGGAATCAGCGCGGATGCCGGGGATGACCAAATCCGTGCCGCCTACGTCCGCAAGATAAAAGAGTTTCCGCCGGATCGCAACCCGATGGAATTCGAATTGATTCGCGATGCTTACGAATTGCTGCGCGATCGCCGCCAGCGTGCCCGACATTTTTTGTTTTCGGTTGATCCGCGGGCGCCTCTTCCGTCGATGATGGAACCTGGTCCCAGAAAAAGAAAGTACGTGGGAGTGGGGCCCTGGCTCGCCGTTCTCAAGGAAAAGTAAAAGCCCATGGAAACAAATTCTGCCTCTGAGTCCGAGGGGCGCACCCTGACGACCCGAGAAACAATCTTGCGTGGGTTCGAAGTATGGCTGGACGAAGTGCTGGCCCGCGGGGAACCGCCTCAGGGCATGATCGCAGAATTGATGCAAGCCCTGGAGAGCGGCGACTCTTTACCCTCGATCGAGGGCCAGTGCGATCTCTATTCCTTGTGGTCGGCAATGACCGCTCTGACCCAGGAAGTGAAGTTGCAAAGCCGGACATTCAAACAGCTCAAAGATACACTGGCGCAAGTCTTGGATGCTGCCCAGGAGAGCCGGAGGGACGATTCCCTCTCTCATTCCAAGATTGCTGAAGAATTGTTTGCCGTACGACGGGAAATCGAGCGTAGGGTCCGGCGGGAACAGATCGACCTGCTGCTCGACTTGCGGGACCGCCTCGGACGGGGGATCGAGATGGTGCGCCTCTCAGAGCCCGCCTCACCCACCCGCTTTTCGAAATGGGCACTCTGGTTGGCGAAGTGGCGACGCGATCAGAAACCCACGCAGGACAGGCTGGGGGCATTGGATAAGGGCTACACCCTTACCCTGGACCGCCTTGAGCAAGCTCTAGGGGATTATCGGCTCAGTCCAATTCTCTGCGAGGGGGAGACGTTTGATCCGCATCGTATGACGGCGGTAGAAGTCGAAGAAACGGCGGTCGTGCCGGAAGGAACGGTCATGGGCGTTTACCGCAACGGCTATGAATGGGAAGGCGAAGTCTACCGTCCCGCTCAAGTCAAGGTTGCACGCTCGCCGAGGGAATAAGGATAAGGAGAGAAGGGAGAAGGATATGAGCGAATTGATCGTCGGCATCGACTTAGGTACTACGAACTCTGAAGTCGCCGCCTTTGTGCACGGCAAGATCCAAGTACTAGGCTCCGGAAAAACTAACATGCTGCCTTCGGTTGTGGGACTTTCGCCTTCTGGCGAACTGCTGGTGGGTGAACCAGCACGGAACCAGTTGGCACTCTATCCCGACCGCACCATTCGCAGCATCAAGCGCAAGATGGGGACCGGCGAAAAGATCACGCTGGGCGACCGCGAGTTCAGCCCCCCGGAGATCTCGGCGCTGATCCTGCGGGAATTGGCAGTATGGGCAGGACGCACTTTCGAGCAAGCCGTCGAAAAGGCGGTGATTACCGTTCCCGCCTACTTCTCCGACGCGCAGCGCCAGGCAACTCGCGAGGCAGCCGCTCTGGCAGGACTGGAAGCGATTCGCATCCTCAATGAGCCGACGGCGGCGAGTCTGGCGTATGGCCAAGCTACCCGGCAGACGGCTATGGTCTACGACCTCGGTGGCGGCACATTTGATGTCTCCATCGTTGCTTTTGAAGGGGACGTGACCGAGGTGCTGGCCAGTCATGGCAACAATCACCTCGGGGGCGACGACTTCAATGACCTGCTGACCGCGCATCTGATTGCGGAGTTCGAGGCCAAGCACGGCGTCGATTTGAGGGCAGGGCATCCGATCGCTCGCGCGCGCCTTTGGTGGGCGGCCGAAGAGGCCAAGAAGCGACTCAGCTTCGAGCCGGAAGTCACCATCCGCGAAGAAGCGCTGGTCAGCGAAAATGGCCGGCCGCTGCACTTGGAGTTGGAAATCACGCGGGAACAATACGAAGCCATGATCTACCCGCTGCTCGAGAAAACTCTGGAGAGTGTTTCCAAAGCTCTCGCAGATTCGCGGAAAGGCCCCGCGGATCTGGATTCGATCCTACTGGTTGGCGGCTCGACGCGGACGCCCCTGGTTTCCCGACTGCTCCATGATCGCACGGGGCTTGTTCCCCGCGAAGAGATTCACCCAGACTTGTGCGTCGCTTTGGGCGCGGGCGTGCTGGCATCGCGGCTGGCGGGGCATGACGTGGAGCGTGTGCTGGTCGATGTTTCACCCTACTCGTTCGGCATCTCCTTCCTCGGGGAACGTGGCGGAGTGCTCTATCCTCATTGCTACAAGCCGATCGTTCCGCGTAACTGCCCTTTGCCGCTGACTCGCACCGAGCGCTTCTATACCAGTGCCCCTTATCAGGAAATCGTGGAAATCCGCGTCTACGAAGGTGAGGATGAAGACGCACTCCGGAATATCCTGGTCGGCGACTTTCGAGTGGAAAAATTAAGAGCGGTTCGCGAATCGAGCGAAATCCTCTGTCGCATGAATCTCGACTTGGACGGCGTCCTACACGTGACTGCTGTCGAGAAGTCCACAGGAAACTCTAAGCACATCACCATCGCCCGGGCACTTGAGATGAAGAGCGAAGCCGAAATCTCCGAGGCCCGCAATCGTCTCGAAGCGCTGTACTCTACGCGGGTGAACGAAAACGAAGAAGCGGTCGAATGGCCCGAGGCCGCGGAAGGCGAGGAAATCGTCGACCCCGAGGAACTCGATCTCAAGCAACAACCGTATGCACCCATACAAGCTGGTTCCCCCGATGAGGTTTGGGTGAAGGCTGCGCAGGAAGGGCGGCAACTGGTGGAACGCTCGCGCCGGCTCCTGGAACAAATGCAAACGGAGGATCGCGAGGAGGTGATTCATCACAATGAAAAGATCGGGGCGGCGCTCGCGGCGGAAGATGCTACGACCCTGCGAGAGGAGACCAGGAAACTCGGGGAACTGTTGTTCTTTGTGGAGGGCAAGGAATGAATCCCTCGCCTGAGCCCGGTGAATGCCCAGTCTGCAGGGCCCGCTTCCGCGGCATGGTGACCTGCTCTCGCTGTGGTGCCGACCTCGCACCCTTGATGCTGCTGATGGCACATGCCTACTCATTGTGCCAGAAGGCTCGGCAGTCTTTGCAGCAAGGCGACGCGCGGGCCGCACTGACTTTGGCTGAAGCTGCACAGAATCTACATGCCACGCCAGAGGGGCGCCTCCTGCACGCCGTGTGCTCCGTCGCCGCCAGGGCATTGTGTCCGCAGTGAGCGTTCGGTGCAGCGTCAGGCGAGGCTCGCTGTTATGAATTCGTTCTGTTCAACGGCGTCCCAGGGAAACCAAACCGGGAATCGGGCCGGGAAGCGAAGTCCGGGTGGCTTGGGGCGAAGAAGAAAATCTGTGTGTCACACTAGCCTGTGGCTTAAGCGAATGCACGGACACCACTCGGGCTGGCCAGCCCGAGCGTGGAAGGCGGCATGAAAAACTGCGGCGAAGGAGTTCGACATGACACTCACCCCGGAGGGCTCTGAGCGCAATCGCCGCGGTAACGACAGCTCGCTTTCAGGTGTGGCTGCTTCAATGGTGAGATTATCGTGAACACCCCGCCGTCGTGGGTCAGCAAAACGCCATCGCGGTAGAAAGTCAAGCCGTTTGACTGGCAACATTTTGCCTGTCGGTGTCGTTCGACTGTTCGACTAAGATCCGAAGCCCTTCGCCTTTCCTCGAGTGGTCGCTCGCGCTCCATCTCCGTCCGGTACCAGCCAGAACAGCCATTCGCCGGGGACAAGCACCGCGGGTACGGCCCGTTCGTGCGGGCGCGGATTCAATTCTGATGACCCACAGGACGTGGAACTGGGGCAGGCTGTTCAACCTCTGGGTCTTTGCCGCGTCCTTCGCCACGCGCTGCGTTAGAAAAGCCCCTCGGTTCTCAGGCCGAGAGGCTAGATCGATCACGGACTAGTGATTGTCCTGGTCCATATCGCTATCGCTATTTAGGGTTTGCCAGCCTGTCGCGGCGAACCACGCGCCGCCAGGAGAGGTGATCAAGATAACGGGAGCGGTGCACTGGTTAGGCAGTGTGAGCTTGGCAACGATATTTGCATCGCCGGCGTCGGCTCCGGTCGTGGCTGGAAATGTACCGGCCGAGAACAGCACGGACTTGGTTGAATCAGTGGGGTCCTGGCAACTCAGTTCGGCTCCAAACATGGCTGATGGGTTGGAATTGTTGAACGGAGCAATGGGAATGACCAGCCCTCTGACGAAAATCGTCAGCCTGCCGTCGGTCCGGAGTTCGCCCCGAACCGAGCGAAGAATTACCCAAGGCGCGCCGGCCCCCTGGACCCCTCGTATGACGTTGGCAGGACCGCTGCCTGGATCCCCAATCATCGTATTAAATTTCAAGATGGTCTTGCCGTGATCATCGCCATCCTCGGCGAATGACGCGCCGACCAAGATGGTGATGGCCAGCAGAGTAAGGACAAGTGCTGTGATGGCATGGTGCCGGCTGGAGTGACCCTGAATAGAACTCAGCGACTGCATACTTCCTCCTTAGAATTCGATTGGACAGACTTGAGCCAACCGTCGACCAGAGTCGTTCACTGAGCGGCCTTACTTGTCACGAGAACGTAAAAATTGGGTAATTTCAGGTCTCGGATGTCGTTTCGGTGAGACTCCGTGCAGGCGAAACTGGCTGCGCAGGAAAAGATGCTCAACCATCCGCTTCCAGCAGAAATGTGGGTGCAGGTGCGGGTGCCGGAAGCAGTTCAGTAAAACTCGGGTGGACAGGGAACTTGTGTATAACGATGAACTTACCGCGGCAAAGTGGGCGCTTAACTCAGCGGTAGAGTGACATCTTCACACATCGGACTGCGAAGTACATGTAAATACATGCTGGCCAAAATGAACTCGGGTGCAAACTTGAGTGGAGATTGTTTTCGCCCGAGGCTTCGCTGGGTTCGTGATTCTTCATCACCTTGGTGGCAACCCCCTCACCCCTAGTCTGTACCTGCCCCACTCAAACCCGACAGGCCGCATGACAGGGCCCGCCAGCCTGTCGCATAATGTCCCTCCTGTTTGAGAGGTGTGTCATGGGTAAACCAGTTGAGCGTCTCCCCTACCAAGGCCTCGGCGTCCGATCGGCAGGCATACGAAAACTATCGAAAAGACGTGAAACGCGGAAAGAGTCTCCTGCAACTCATGGCAGCGAAAAAAGCAACAACCCCGCAGATTCGTAGCAGTTGGTCTCCGAGAAGCTCTACCGCAGTGCAAACTCCACAGGGCATATTTGATGTTGTGATCTGCAACATCTCGTTACCACTTTAATAAGCACAGAGCGCCATACGGAACAGTTGCTGCGAGGACGCTGGCTGCTCACCAGTACTTCAGGCAGAATCGACATCAAGCAGAGGTTAATCAGGGAATAACGAAGTTTCCGCGTGGAACCTTTGAACAAGACGGGAAAATAATTACGTTTCACTCAGAGCTGGAGATGCAGCAGAGTGGAAGGTGTCAGGACGATGGCGGAACGCAGAACTCGTGCCGTGTTGTCCGGTGTCAAGCATTCTTTCCGGTCCGGGAGTTCTGATTGTCGTCCGTCACGTGTTCATGAAAAGACCTGTCGTTATCAGGCGGTCGCACAAGTGAGCGAGAGGAAAACCATTTTGACTCGCGGTGCGCAGGCCATGAAGTCTTACCAAGACGCCGTGATTCGACTGGCGGAAGTACCTGGTTTGGGGGTGGATTCTGCGCAACGAATCATCGCGGAGGCGGGCGCCCAGGCCAGCACGTTCCCCTCAGTGGCCCGGCGAAAGGCAATCAATGCTTGCGCCGAGTGTTGAACCACGCAGCGCACGCGGCTGTGGCGAAGAAAGCAGTCATTTTCAGGTTGCCTTCGGCCGTCTGCTGCCCTGCCTAGGCGATCAGTCCGCGGTCTGGGCCGTTTGCCCATCGGTTCTGTCGCGTAGTTTGCAAGATCTTGCTTGAGGGGCGACGATGTATCGAGCAAGGCCGCGGTGCGGGCGCGAGCACTTCGCAAACTCGGCTACGAGGTCACGATCACACCTATAAACCAACTTGCGGTCAGGGTTGCCGTTCATGTCTTTGGAGAGGATTTTCGACGGAGTGTAATCGCTGTGATTTCGACAGCGACGCCAATTTATAGACGGTGGAGTGCAGCCTTGAACCCAACGTCGTCGTAGAATTTGAGGCGCTGTACCAATTTCAGGAGATCCATGCCGCCAACTATTCTCGCCGCGTTCTTTGAATTCTCGCGCACCGCCGTCTCGATGTCGGGCGCCGGGCTCGCGCTGCTCGTGATTGGCCTGTTGGCCGCGAAAAACGATATCGCGAAAGCGCGCGGCCCCAACAAGATCGTAGCCCTGACCAACTTGTGCTTCGCGATCCCGTTGGCCGCCTTCGGCGCAGAACATCTTTCCGGCGGAAAGATCCTGATGAACGCGGTACCGCCGTACATGCCGTGGCGTTTGTTTTGGGTATATTTCGTCGGTTTTGCGCTGATCGCCGCATCGTTGAGCATCGCCACCAAGATTCAGGTGCGATGGTCCGGCCTGCTGTTCGGGATCATGATGTTCCTCTTTGTGGCGATGTTACATTTGCCGAGAGCAGTCGCCAGCGGCGACCGAATCTCATGGACGATCGTCTTCCGGGAAATGTCGTTCGGCGGCGGCGGCTGGGTTCTGGCGGGAATTGCGAGAGGCGGGTCGCATGGGCCGGGCAGAAGTCTCATCACCGTGGGCCGCGTCCTGATCGCGATCGCCGCGCTCTTTTTCGGAGTTCAGCACTTTCTGCACCCCCTGGGACTTCCCGGAGTTCCACTCGAAAAACAGATGCCCACGTGGATTCACGCTCGAGCCTTCATCGACTATCTTACCGGTACATTTCTTATCGTTGCTGGCGTCTTCTTTCTGCTGGCGCGGAAGACGCGCATCGCGGCCACGTATCTCGGCGCCTGGATTGTGCTCGTGGTTGCGGTCATCTACGGGCCTGTCCTGATCGGTGCACTGGCGGACCCGACTACCGCGGCAAAAGTCGAGGGGCTCAACTACTTCGCCGACACGCTTCTGTTTGGCGGAGCGATTCTTTCGCTTGCCCGCACAATGACGGGCTCCGAATGAGCGTCGGTAACTGTTATAACCTCAAAAATAACCGGTCCAAACATGAGGTTTTGTGTAATTGATTTCAACAGTTAAGAATTTCTGCCCTCCGCGGCCACTAGACGAATCCCGGCCAGCCTGATGCCGAAGGCGCCAGTACCTTCAAGAACAAGAAGAAGAAGAGATTCGACGTGATTCGACGTCGAAGCGCTGTACCGAAGCGAATCGCAGAGCGTAAGATAATGCGACATGCAACTCTGGTTTGCCCACGGCAGCGGTGAGCCTCCGCGAACAGCTCGTGACGCGGGTTGTTTTAGGCATTCTGAGCGACGACCTGGCTCCCGGGCAGCAACTGCCAAGCACAAGAGAAATGGCTCGGCGGTTTCATCTTCATCCAAATACCGTCAGCGCGGCCTATCGGCAACTCGAGCGGGAACGTTGGGTTCAGTCCCGCCACGGCAGCGGCGTATCCGTGCGAGAGGCCAAACCGGATGTAGCGCTCTCACCTGCCCTCACACTCGATCAAATTATTGCGAACCTCTTTCGTTCGGCCAGCGAACTGGGTTTTCCCTGAACTCCGACTCAGGGAGTTTGCCCCACGGGTGCGCGCCGCGCTGAACTGGCGCACCTGAAGATCAGCAGATCAGCGATATCGACAGCCAGCGGATGGTCATACATATCCGAGGAGGTAAGGGCCGCAAGGACCGCGATGTCATGCGCAGCCCGAAGCTGCTCGGTGCACTGCGCGTCTACTGGCGCGGGCCACGGCGCAGACTCATGAACTGTCTGTTTCCCGGGGGGCTCATCCATCGGT
>Ga0210410_10003272_pt1 | contig 14407 bp, 13 predicted proteins | sample IncBWC4MmetaG_FD_161058 | JGI IMG/M metagenome (GOLD analysis project Ga0210410, IMG submission 161058) | Forest soil microbial communities from Barre Woods Harvard Forest LTER site, Petersham, Massachusetts, United States - Inc-BW-C-4-M | ecosystem: Environmental > Terrestrial > Soil >... | reverse complement strand
AGTCATACCGCAGACCGCCTAGCTCCGGTCCGGCGAGGTGCACGGCAACGTTGTACGGAGTGTAGGCCAGAGGCCCTCCGAAATGGCCTGTCTGCGAATAATTCCCGAGCAATACAAGGGTCATGCAGGTCAAATACCCGACATCTTCCATATGGCGGTCATGCGCCACTGGAATCGGGGAAATTGGGGATGGCTGTGCCTCGAAGGTCTTTGACAAACTCAGCTCCTATCGCATCATGCGTTGATGGCGCGCCAGCGGACGGCCTATTAAATCGCCGTAATTCTACCACATCGTAATCTGCGGGTTCGACGCGCGGCAAACCTCTCTGGGCGCACCACTAGAAGATTGAATCCTCCAACATCCAATCATAATCACGCAAAAGGCGCGCGGAGAATCGTTACACGGGCTTCATGTTCTTTCCGCTGATTTGGAGATCGAATCCGTTTGGATCCTTCACGTGGAAGCTATCTTCGGTGTCGGGAGTGGGATTTAGACCGCGGCGTTCCAGTTCGGCTTTCACGGTATTCTTGTCCCAATTGTCGATGGTGTAGGCGATGTGGTCGATGCGCGGCGGCGTAGTTCCAGCAGGTGCGTTGCGCGGAATTAGAAATGTGTTGGTGTCGCCCAGAATTAAATTGCATTGCGTGCCAGTGTCGGCGACAACTTTCATCCCGAAGATGTCAGCGTAGAAATCGCGGGTCTTAGCGTAGTCGTTCACCTGATACGAGATGTGATTTACGGCTACGCCCTTGAATCCCTTTTTGGTCTGAGCTAGAGCCGGTGCCACGCCTGCGGCGGTGGCGGCTGCTACCACGGTGATGCTCTTGATGAGTTGGCGGCGCGTCATTTTTCCGCGATCGAAATCGTCCAAGAGCTTTGTGATTGTGGATTCCATATTTTCCTCCATGATAAAAGTTCGCCAATCCAGCCGGCGCGATTGAATCATATTTGTGGACAATGCGGAGAAAGATATTTATTGCCACCGCTTTACTTGATGGTGCCGGTTTTGTCGTGTCTCGCATGGTGGGATGGCCGCTGACGATCGGCGAGATTTCGAGTCTGAGGCTGGATTATTTCACGAGTGGTCTGTGCGACAATTGGCGCTGGCGCGAGGTTCACCTGGCGCCGGTGGGGGGACTCAAGTCGATGAAGAAAATTTCAATATTTATTTTGTTGATGAGCTGCGGTTTAGCGATGGGATTTTCGGACTCGCCGCGCCGACGCATTTTGGGGATTTCTCACGTGGCGGTTTTTGTGAGCGATTTGGGGAAGGCGCGCGGATTCTACGAGGATCTGTTGGGGTACGCGGAGCCATTTAATTTGAAGCGCGATGATGGGTCGGTGCGTATAGCGTATGTGAAAATAAACGAGGATCAGTACATCGAACTTTTTACGGATAAACCGACGCACGAAGGCCAACTGAATCACATCGCTTTCTACACGGATTGGGCGGAAGGCGCGCGGGCGTTTCTTGCGGTGCAGGGAGTGAAGACGCCGGAGAGTGTTCCGAAAGGGAAAATTGGGAATTTGAATTTTACGGTCAGTGATCCTGACGGCCACACCGTCGAGATCGTGCAATACGAGCCGGATAGTTGGACTCGTCAGGCGGCGGGGAAATTTTTGCCGGATACACGAGTTTCAACGCACATGATGCACGTGGGTGTAGATATAGGCGCGCTCGCGCCGGCGGCGAAATTTTACGGAGAAAATTTTGGGCTGAGTGAGTTTTGGCGCGGAAGTTCATCTGGAACAGTGCTCAGCTGGGTGAACATGCGCGTGCCGGACGGGCAAGACTATCTGGAATTTATGTTGTATGGCGCGCCGCCCACCGTGAAGGACCTGGGCGGGAAGAATCATATTTGTTTGGTGACGCCGGATATTGAGAAGGCGGTTGCGATGCTGAAGGCGCGTCCGGCGGCGAAGAACTATACGCTGCCGTTTGAGATTAAAGTTGGCGTGAACGGGAAGCGGCAGGCAAACTTTTTCGATCCGGACGGAACGCGCGTGGAATTGATGGAGCCGAATACGTTTGATGGCAAGGTCCGGCCGCCTTCCACGGCCCCGCCGCCGAGGTAGCGCAAAATGCCGACGCGTCTGCAAGGTAGCAGCCTGCAAGCACGTTGTGACATTCGCGTTTGCTTCAGCATCAAACATGAGAACAAATCCCGCTGGTCGTGACTCAGTCACGCGGCGGATTTGTAGTTTTTAGCGGCGTACGATCGAGGAGGAAATTTTTATGAGCGAAGCAGCCAGGCAGGTTCCGGTGAGCGGTACACAGACTTCAAAACCAAAAACTTTTGCGGCGAAAGCGTATGCCGCGCAAAGCGCGACATCAGGAATGGCCCCACTAAATATTGCGCGGCGAGATCCGCGTCCGCAGGACGTGCAAATCGAAATACTTTTCTGCGGCGTGTGCCATTCGGATTTACATCAGGTGCGCAACGAGTGGAAGGACGTAATGCCCACCGTGTATCCCGTGGTTCCCGGCCACGAAATTGTGGGGCGCGTGGTGAAAGTCGGCAGCGCGGTGAAAAAGTTTAAGGAAGGCGACATCGCCGCGGTGGGATGTCTGGTGGATAGTTGCCGGACTTGTGCGAATTGCCGCGCGGGATACCAGCAATATTGCCAGACCGGATTTACGCTGACCTATAACGGCGAAGACAAAATTCTCGGCGGCGTGACCTACGGCGGATATTCGGAAAGCATAGTGGTGGACGAAGCGTACGTGCTACGCGTGCCGAACGGCTTGGATCCGGCTGGAACTGCGCCGCTGCTTTGCGCCGGTATCACCACCTATTCACCTTTGCGTCATTGGAAAGTAGGCAAAGGAAAAAAGGTGGGAATTGTTGGGCTGGGCGGATTGGGGCACATGGGATTGAAATTCGCGCATGCGTTCGGCGCGCACGTGGTGCTTTTCACGACGTCTGCAAACAAGACCGCCGATGCGAAGCGGCTCGGCGCGGACGAAGTGATAATTTCAAAAGATGCAGCAGAGATGGCGAAGCATGCGGACACTTTCGATTTCATCCTGGATGCGGTGTCGGCCGAACATGATCTGAACGCGTATCTACAGTTGCTGAAGCTCGACGGTACGATGACGCTCGTCGGCGCGCCGGAAAAACCAGCGCCGGTTGCGGCGTTCAATCTGATTATGAGGCGCCGGCAACTGGCCGGCTCGGCAATTGGCGGCTTGCCCGAAACGCAGGAGATGCTGGATTTTTGCGGCGAGCACGGGATTACGTCGGACATTGAAAAGATTTCGATTCAGCAGGTTGACAAAGCTTACGAGCGATTGCTGAAGAGCGACGTGAAATACCGTTTCGTGATTGATATGGCTTCGCTGAAGTAGGGAGACAACCGGACTGTTTGGAGAGCGCCATACGGAAATTGTTCGCCGACTTGGGCGCAGCGCCCTGGGGCTGACCTTCGGCCTTTCGCTCTGCATTGGATTTGGGGAATCGGCGCCTTCACATCGATCGGCTGCACCGGAAGTTCGGAAATCTTCCATATCCGACGAAGCTTGGGTTCTTGTCTGGAGTGATGAATTCAACGAGCCGGATGGTGCAGCGCCGGATTCGACGAAATGGAACTACGACGAAGGCGTTGGAAATAACGGCTGGGGAAACAACGAACTCGAGTTCTACACACGTCGCCCGAAAAACGTTTCCATCCAGAACGGCAATCTCGTAATCACGGCGATTCAGGAAAATTACGCCGACTCCTCCACTGGAGTCACACGCCAATTTACTTCGGCCCGCATAAAAACGCGCGAGTTATTTGCGCAAGCTTACGGCCGATTTGAAGCGCGCATAAGAATTCCCGCGGGTCGTGGGCTTTGGCCTGCCTTCTGGATTTTGGGCGACAACATCAAATCCGTCGGCTGGCCCAGTTGCGGCGAAATCGACATCATGGAAAATGTCGGCAAGGAACCCGCGATGGTGCACGGGACGATTCACGGGCCAGGATATTCAGCCGGTAAAAGCATTAGCGCGCCGTACGAGCTTGCCGAAGGCCGGCGGTTCGCCGACGATTATCACGTGTACGCTGTGGAATGGGAACCGAACACAATTCGCTTTTACGTGGACGATAATTTGTACGCCACGCGCACGCCGGCGGATCTTCCCATTGGCGCGAAGTGGGTTTACGACCATCCCTTTTTTATTCTGCTGAATCTCGCCGTGGGAGGGAAGTGGCCGGGTCCGCCTGACGACACGACTTCTTTCCCGGCGACAATGCTGGTGGACTATGTGCGCGTTTATCAGCGGCCGAAAACGCAGGAAATTGTCAACCCGCCCCAGTAACTACAATTTCTTTCGCAGATATTCAAAAACGATGAAGCCGATGAGCCCGGAAACAACCGCGATTGCGAAATTCGTGAGCGTGAAAATGTCGTTGAGTGCGAAGGCCAGCGTTTTTCCTTGGCCGTTCGCACGAGTGAATTCCCCCATTAACAGATTGGAATAGAAGAGAAAGACTATCGAGCCGATCTCAACGATCGCGCGGGAAATCGCAGGTAATTTCTTAGGCTGGCTTGGATTCGAAGGCATTGATTTTACTATAGCAAGAAAATACCTGTCGGTCGGCAAATGTGGCGGAGGGAGTTGGCAGAATACTCTGAGGCGCCTCCGGTTATTCCGCCCGTGGCGAAAGCGCGACAACGAATCTTCTTGGGCCGTGCGCGCCCATCACCAGAATTTTTTCGATGTCGGCGGTGCGGCTGGAGCCGGTGATCAGCACCAGCATGGAATTCTTTTGCGGCGCGCCATTCTGATAAAGGCGCGCGAAGGCTGCTTCGAGATCGGGAACGAGTTGGTCGGTAAACGCGAGGACGATGTGAGTCGGCGCGACGACTGCGGCGCCGCGCCCACCGCACGCTGCGGAAGCGAAGACCGACCCTGTTGCGGCGACCAGTGTTTCGGCCAGAGTGATTGCGGCTTGCGATTCTTCCGCGGGCAGCCCTTCTGTTGACCATTGAACTTTGCGGTCGCTCACCAAAATTGGCGCGAGACGACGGAGTATTGGCGCGTCTTGCAGGAATATTGGTCCGGATGGAAGCGCCGAAATAATTTCCGCGATGGCGGCGGTGCTGGCCGATAAAGAGTCGGTCAGTAGGCACTCGGTATTGTTGGTTCCGCATTCTTTCTGGAACCGCTCGAGCGCATCTCCGATTGGGAAAAAAATATCCCCCGTGGTTTTCGCGGGATGGCTTGTGGCGGGCTTGGTCAGAGCCGTGCGAATGCGCGAGAGAATTGCTTCGCGGCCCGGATTTTCAGATTGCGCCACTATTTTTTCTCCACCTGCGCATGTTTCCATTGAGCGCGGAATGACTCCCTGGGAATTTTCGGCGCGGCGTGCATCTTGGTCCATTTGCGTGTTGGATCGAAGAACGTGCCTGCTAGTCCCAGCGCGTAGATCGCGCGCATGGTCATGCGTCCAATTGCTCCGGAGGCCGCGAGCCGCGCGGAGCTCTGCATTACCCAGCGAAACATTTTGAATTCCGAGCCTTCACTTCCGGGGCGTTCATGCGCTGTCACGGCGTTTCTTCGGTTGTGCAGCAAATGATGATGCAAATCAATTTTCACCGGGCAGACGTCTGTGCACGCGCCGCAGAGAGAAGATGCGTAGGACAGATGATTAAATTCATGAATTCCGCGGAGATGCGGAGTGAGAACGCTGCCGATCGGGCCGGAATATGTGGTGCCGTAAGTGTGTCCGCCGATGGTGCGGTAAACGGGGCAGACGTTCAGACACGCACCGCAGCGGATGCAGTGAAGCACATCGCGCTGTTCAGGATCGGCGAGTAGATCGGTGCGGCCATTATCGAGAAGCACGACGTGAAATTCTTCCGGGCCGGCGAATTCGTTTGGTGCGCGCGGGCCACCGATTAAAGTGTTGTAGCAACTGATCGGCTGACCGGTGCCTGACGTGGCGACCATCGGCCAAAATAGCGCAAGATCCTGCATACGCGGAATCACTTTTTCGATTCCCGCAACAGCGACGTGAATTTTCGGAAGGCTCACACCAAGATCGGCGTTGCCTTCGTTGGTGGTGATGGCGATCATGCCCGATTCGGCGACTAAGAAATTCGCGCCAGTGATTCCCATCTCGGCGGAGAAAAAAGCCTTGCGCAACGCGCGGCGCGCCGCGGCAACCAGTTCGCCCGGATCGTTCGTGTCAACATCGCCCAATTTTTCCTTGAAGAGAGCGGCGATGTCGTCGCGCGTCAAATGCATCGCGGGCGTCAGGATGTGGTAAGGCGGTTCGCCGCGCAACTGCACGATGAATTCGCCGAGGTCGGTTTCGAAGACTTTGATGTCCTGCGCTTCGAGCGCGGCAGCGAGATGAATCTCTTCCGTCACCATCGACTTTGATTTCACGATAGTGCGCACATTGTGGCGCTTCGCGAGATCAGCGATGTACTTTCGCGCATCTTCGCCGTTCTGCGCCCAGAAAACGTGGCCGCCTCGCTCTTTCACGTGTTGCTCGAATTCCAGCAGGTAGCGGTCGAGATGATTTATGGTCTCGAATTTTATTTCGTGACATTTCTGGCGCGCGGCTTCCCAATTCATGAAGCGCGAAAGGCCGCGAGTGACGGCAGAATTGTAGGTGTCAATTCCTTTGCGCAAGATATGGCGATGGGTTAGGTTTGCGGATTTTTCCGCGGCGCTGCGTAGAAAATCCTGAGCGGCGGTGGTCATCGGGGCGCCTCAGCGGTACTTGCCAAGATTTGCGCAAGATGGATGGTGCGCACGTTGGATTTGCGTTGTCGAAGAATGCCGTCAATGTGCATGAGGCAGCTCGGGTCGGTGGAGGTCAAGAATTCCGCGCTGGTCTTCTCTGCGTTTCCGGCTTTGGTATCTCCCATGGCGCCGGAAATCATGTTGAATTTTATAGCGAAAGTGCCGCCGAAGCCGCAGCAGTCTTCACTGTACGGCATTTCGACCAACTCCAGATTGCGAACATGCTTCAACAATTCGCGCGGCTCATTCTTCAGATGAAGTTCGCGAAGCGCGTGGCAGGCGTCATGATATGCGACCCGATGAGGGAAGGATGCGCCGACGTCGGAGACCTTGGCCACTTTAATTAGAAATTCTGAAAACTCGAAAACGCGCTGGCCTAGTTTTGTTGCTTCATCATGTTTCGGAGTGCTCGCGAGAAGTTCGGGATAAAAATTGCGGACCATCGTGGTGCAGGAGCCCGAAGGGCAAATGATATTTTCCGAGGAGCGAAAAACATCCACAAAGCGCTCAGCAAGAACGCGGGCATCATTCCAATATCCGCTATTGAAAGCGGGCTGGCCACAGCAGGTTTGATTTTCGGGGAAGTCTACATCATAGCCGATGCGGCGCAGAACTTTGACCATATCCAGCCCCACTTCGGGCGTCAACTGGTCCACAAAACATGGAATGAATAGCGAAACTTTGGGCATTGAGTTCGGCGTTCGCTCCCGAGCGCGCTGAATAATTTATGACGCTAGCGGCTTGATGTGATCCGCGACGTTTACACGCTGGCCGGAGCTAATGGCCAGATTTCCGAGCGCGATTGTAACACCGGAATTCCATCCTGCGCGGAATTGGCAATGAGTGAAATTCCTAGCAGCGCCACCGCCACTTTTCGCGCACATATTGAAAAGTTCATTGGCGATTTGCCGCCTTGGCCGAAGCTATCCGGTTGCGCCCGGCCCGATGGCGACCACATAATAAGAGCACGGCACCGTGCCGGGATTTTTAATCCCATGTAGTTCGTTCGAAGCGGTGAAGCCTACGCCGCCGGGTCCAATTTGAAAAGTATTTCCATTGATTGTTAATTCGGCGGTGCCTTCGCGCATCAACCACATTTCGGAGTGCAGGTGGCTGTGCGGCGGATGCGGCATGGCGCCAGGCGGCAAAATCGTCTCGTGAACTTCGACGAATTCTCCGGTTGCCAATTTACCTTTGAAGACGGCGCGGGCTATCGATCCGGTGGCGGACGTCTTCGGTTCCAATTTTTCGTACGGAAAGCCTCCGGACTGAAGCGTGGGAACGTCCGCCGCGAGATTTTCTAATTTCAATGCTCCCGGCAAAAGAAGAGCAGGGAGCAACGCACCCAGGTCACGCCTTGTGATTTCCATGTTCGCCTCGATTCTTTCGATTCATCCGTGGTACTTGTTTTCAAACGTCTTATTTGACCGGAGGAAGCTCTAAGCCGAGAAACTTTTCCGCGTTGGCGAAGCAGACGTTGCGCACCATTCCACCGACAAGCTTTTCGTCATTCGGAATTTCGCCGACCTCCATATCATTACCCAACAGATTGCAAAGTACGCGCCGGAAATATTCGTGTCGTGGAAATGACATGAAGGAACGCGAATCGGTGAGCATTCCGATGAAGCGTGAGAGCAAGCCAGTATTGGAGAGGGCGTTGATCTGCCATTCAATCGCTTCCTTCTGATCGAGGAACCACCATCCACTGCCGAACTGAATTTTCCCCGCGACGGAACCGCCCTGAAAATTTCCAATGGCAGTAGAGAACACATAGTTGTCCGCAGGATTCAAATTGTAAATAACCATTTTCGGAAGTGAATGTTCCTGCTCCAGCAGATCCATATATCTGGAAAGCGCGCTGGACTGATTCCAATCGCCGATGGAATCGAATCCAGTGTCGGGGCCGAGTTCTTTCAATCGCCGAGTGTTCGCACTTCGCAGCGCGCCGAGATGGAGCTGTTTGGTCCACCCTCTTTTCGCGTCAAGGTGGCCGAAGTACAGCATCAGGAAAGATGCGAACGCATCGTGATCTTCGGCGCTCGCAGCGTGGCCCGCGCGCGCCTTGTCAAAAATTGCGGCGGCTGCAGCTTCGGAACATGGGTTCGCGTGGCAGTGATTCAGCCCGTGATCGGAAAGACGTCCGCCGACGGCATGGAATGTGTCGTGGCGCTGTTTGAGCGCGTCCAGAAAATGTTTGAAGCTAGTGATTGAAATATTGCTGGCTGCGGCGAGGCGTTCCACCCACGGATTGAATGCGGCGGGATTATTCACCAGCAAAGATTTATCCGGACGAAATGTTGGGTACACGCGAAACGCAAGTTCTGACACTGCAAGAGACTTGTGATGCGCGAGATCGTCGCAGGGATCGTCCGTGGTGCATTGCGCGCGCACCTTGAACTTTTTCAAAATGCCACGGGCGGTGAGTGGGCCTTCTTCAAGCATTTTATTGGCGCGATCCCAGACGGAACGCGCGGATTTCTCGTCCAGCAATTCGTCAATTCCGAAATAGCGCTTCAGCTCCAGGTGTGTCCAGTGATAGAGCGGATTGCGAATCGCATTCGGAACTGTTTTCGCCCAGGCCTGTAGTTTCTCGAACGGGGAGGCGTCGCCGGTGCAATATTTTTCCGCCACGCCATCGGCGCGCATGGCGCGCCACTTGTAATGGTCACCTTCCAGCCAAATTTCAAATAAATTCTTGAAGCGGCGATCCGCAGCGATGTCCGCCGGCGGAAGATGTGAGTGATAATCCAGAATCGGTTCGGCGCAAGCGTATTCGTGAAAAAGCCGTTTGGCGGTTTCCGAATGAAGCAGGAAATCTTCGTGGATGAAACCCATGTGGTTCTCCCGTCAAAACAGGAGAGTGCTACCGGGGCGGAAGTTAGGTCCAACTTATTTATAACGCCGAACTATTTTCCCGGGGGCATCTCTCCGACTGAATAAAAATCCGTTACAAGTCGCGAATTTACGAAACGCGTTAATCGCGAATGAATGTTAACCCAAACACTGTTTCAGTCAGGCGGGGTGCCCCTTCACCCGCTTCAAATCCAAGTTCGCCGTCGCGTTATGAACGAACTGCGATGCTCGATTTCCGCTCTGCGGCGAAGAAAAACAGCCTCAGAGCGCGTCTATCTTACAATAAATGTTCAAAAGAAGGCGCGATGTTTTCAATCGGCATGGACGCAAAAAATATGTTTCGCAGCAGCCAAATAAAGGGCGGATTGATATATGATTCGGCAGAATTGATTTATGTAGCAGTGCCGCCCGTGGGGCAACGGGCTGCCAAAGCCGGGTGGGCCGATTCATCGAATCGCGGATTTTGCTAATCGAGCGAAAATCGGCTATCCGCAAATGGAGCTTTTGAATGCGAAACCGGCGCCCCGCGGTGAACACAATTTGGTTTCTTCTGGTAATGACCCTCGGCCTGTCGGTCTTCGGATCATCCTCACAAGTGAATTCAGTAGCCTTAACTCGCAAGAATCTCAAATTTGATTTTCACTCCGGCGTTGCTGCGTCGCAAAGGGCGCGGCCCATTCGGATCGGATATTGCGGCGGGATCGGAGACATCGATGCTGCCCGTGCCGCTGGTTTTGATTACATTGAATTGCGCACCGCGGAGATTGCAAATCTATCTGACACGGATTTTGACGGGCTCGTGGAGAAGATGAAAGCGTCCGGCTTTCCCGTGCCGACGACCTATCAATTCATTGTCGGGAAGATGAAAATCACCGGACCGGACATCAACAAAGATGAGGAACAGGCCTATGTCCGGAAAGCGCTGGATCGGGTTTCACAACTTGGCGTGCACACCGTGGTCGTAGGAAGCGGAACTGCGCGGCAATATCCGGAAGGATTCCAGAAGGAAGAAGCGTTTCGTCAGTTGGTGGACTTCTTCAAGCGGCTTGGACCGGAGGCGCGTACGCGACAGATCGTAATTGCAATTGAGCCGTTGCGGCGCGAGGAAACGAACATCATTAATAGCATGGGCGAAGGATTGACGCTGATTGCTGCGGTGAACGACCCCAACGTCCAGCTCAATCTGGATTTCTATCATCTGGAAATGGTGCAAGAAGACCCCGCAATTATTTTGAAAGCCGGAAGCCACATCGCGCACGTGCACATGTCGAATCCGAATAACCGAGTTTTTCCGTTGCGTTGGAGCGAATACAATTACGGGCCATTCTTTGAAAATCTTCGCAAGATCGGATACGACAAAGAAATCAGCCTGGAAGGCGCCACCAAGGATTTTGCCGGTGAAGCGCCGAAGGCCATCGCATTTCTCCGCAGCGCGATGGCAGGGAATCACTAACGCGAATGAACTTCCAGGCAGATACACAGAAAACAGAAAATAGCGCCGTGCCGCGCGGCGGATTTCAGGTAACCGCTACCGCGTTCACGGTGCTTTTCGCCGTGGTGGGATTCGCTCTGTGGGGGCTTCCTTATTATTACGACTTCATGGTGCAGCAGTTCGGATGGACGCGCGGCCAGGTGACCTCCGGAAACGCGCTGAGCAAGCTCGTAATTGGCCCAGTGTTTGGGTTTCTTGCCGGATGGCTGGTGGATAAATTCGGGCCGCGGCGCTTGATGATGGCCGGAATTTTGATGGTTGGCGTGGCGCTGGTCGGATTAGGAAGCATCTCAACGCTGGGGATGTTTTATTTTTTCTACCTGATTAATGCGCTGGGATACGTTTGCGGCGGTCCGTTGCCCAATCAGATCTTACTTACCAGATGGTTTGATAAGTCGCGCGGCAAGGCGATGGGGATGGCTTATCTCGGAATTGGTTTGGGTGGCGCGGCGGTGCCCTGGGTTTCGCACTTGCTGGTGCAACATTTTGGATGGCAGGCGGCGCTTAGAATATTGGGAATTATAATTGTAGTGATTGCGTTCCCGATGGCATTTTTCGTTAAAGAATCGCCGCACGCTGCAACACAGCGGGAAGCAGTTCGCGCACGCGCGCCGCAAAAACTTTTGAGCGAAGCCTTCAAAACGCCGGCATTTTATATGGTGGCGCTGGGAAGCGCGTGCTCGATCGCAGCGGTGAGCGGCATTCAGCAGAATCTGAAACTGTTTTTGAGCTTGGACCGGCACTTTTCGCAGGTGCAGACCACGCGCGTAATTTCAATGATTCTAGCGTGCAGCATGGTCGGGCGACTGCTGATCGGATGGCTGGCCGATCTGCTCCCGAAAAAATACGTTATGCTGCTCATCTATGTGCTCGTAGCGGCGGCGATTCCGTTTCTGTTTACCGCAGGCAGCGTGAACACGCTCTATGTGTTCGCACTTATTTTTGGAATCGCACTCGGCGGCGATTACATGATAATTCCGTTGATGACCGCGGAAATATTTAACATGGAAATTCTCGGAAGATTGCTGGGAGTGATTCTGACGGCTGATGGCGTCGCCGAGGCGGTTTCCCCATGGTGGGTCGGCCATCTGCGTGACACGACCGGCACTTACACCACCGGCTTCGTCGTTCTGATTGGAATCGCCTTAATCGGCGCGATGGCCGTGGTCACGCTTCCAAAGAAGCGCGTCGCTGCATGAGCGCGAATCACATTCTGCGCATCGGCAGCCTGCATAACGCCACAGCGCTTTCCGAACACATCCGTTCGTTGGACTTGAACATCCCGTGCGACGGCGAACTTCTGCGCGGCGCGGAATCTCCAATTTCGCAGCCCATTGAACGCGGCGGAATCAAAATCGGAAATCGCATCGCCATTCATCCCATGGAAGGCTGGGACGGAACCGCCGACGGAACGCCCACGGAATACACGATTCGCCGCTGGCGGCGCTTTGGAGAAAGCGGTGCGAAATTAATTTGGGGAGGCGAGGCAGTTGCGGTGCGGCACGAAGGCCGCGCCAATCCGAACCAACTTTTGGCGTCGACGCATTCGCGTGAAGCTCTGTCTGCTCTCAGAACTGTTTTGCTCGACGAGCACGTGCGTACAACAGGCTCCGACGATGGCCTGCTTATTGGCCTGCAACTTACGCATTCCGGCCGCTTCAGCAAACCGAACGCTCACGACCGGCCGGAGCCGCGGATCTTGTACCGTCATCCCATTTTGGATCGCCGGCTGAAATTGCCCGACGATTATCCGCTGATGTCCGACGGCGAAATCGACTCCATCATTGAGGATTTTCATCGCGCCGCGCAAATGGCCTGGGAAATAGGCTTTCAGTTCGTGGACATCAAGCACTGCCACGGATATCTCGGGCATGAATTTCTCAGCGCCCATACCCGTGAAGGAAAATACGGCGGCAGTTTTGAAAATCGCACGCGATTTCTGCGGGAAATTGTGCAAGGCGTGCGCTCCGTCGCTCCCGGATTGAAGATTGGTGTGCGCCTTTCGGCGTTCGATATCGTGCCGTTCCGAAGTGATCCGAAAAAGACTGCACCGGGAAAATTCGGCCCAGGAATTCCGGAGGAATACGCGCAGCTGATCCCGTACTGTTGGGGATTCGGAGTGAACTCGCAGAATCCTACGGAATGGGATTTGACCGAGCCAATGAAATTTCTTTCGCTGCTTGAGAATTTAGATATCCGCCTGCTGAATTTGACGGCGGGGAGTCCGTATTACAATCCGCATCTCCAGCGGCCGGCAATTTTCCCTCCTTCGGATGGCTATTCGCCGCCTCACGATCCTCTGGTGGAAGTGGCGCGGCAGATGGAATGCACGCGAGAGCTGAAAAGTCATTTTCCGGAACTGATTTTCGTCGGCACAGGATATACCTACTTCCAGGACTTCCTGGCCAACGTTGCGCAGGCGGCAATTCGCGAAGGATGGGCGGATCTAGTCGGTCTGGGCAGAATGGTGCTTAGCTATCCGTGCATTTTGTGGGACGCCCTTAACGGCCATGCGCTCAATCATAAGCTCGTGTGCAGAACGTTCAGCGATTGCACGACCGCGCCACGAAATGGCCTGCGCTCAGGATGTTATCCCCTGGATGGCTATTACCGGCAATCCGAAATGGCCGTGCAATTGAAAGCCGTGAAAGCGAAGTTGTAAACGCGAAGTCGTGAGGAGATTTTGTGATGTCGCGTGAAACGCCAATGGAAGCGATGGAGAAGCGGCGAAAGCTCGGCCGAAAAATCCAAGGCATGTCTGCGGCGCTGCTTCCATACCAGCCAGACGGGCGCGTGGCGGTCGCCGCATTTCAAGCGCATTTGCTGGCCACGCAGCGCGCCGGCCTGATGAACGCGGTAAATATGGATACCGGCTACGTCAATCTGCTGAGTAACGAAGAAAAGCGCGAAGTATTGAAGTGGACTCGCGAAGCGCTCGGCAGCGGCGTGAAATTTGTAGCGGGCGCATACATCGAAAACGAAGCAGGCGGTGTCGTTCCGCTCTATCGCCGCCAAATGGATGAGATCGTGAATTCCGGCGGCATTCCGATAATATTTCAGACCGCGCGGTTGCATGGAAAATCGCCGGCCGAAATTGGCGCAGTCTATCAGGAAATTTGTCGCGGCCATGAACACGTTTTGGGATTTGAGCTGGGACGAATGTTCGCCCCGAATGGCGAGATCTTCGACGATGAAACCGTCCGGCGTCTGATGGATATTCCCGAAATGAAAGGCATGAAGCATTCCTCGCTTGATCGGCTAGTGGAAATTCGCCGGCTTGCGCTGCGCGATGCCCACCGGCCCGACTTCCGCATCTACACG
>Ga0210410_10003270_pt1 | contig 14408 bp, 8 predicted proteins | sample IncBWC4MmetaG_FD_161058 | JGI IMG/M metagenome (GOLD analysis project Ga0210410, IMG submission 161058) | Forest soil microbial communities from Barre Woods Harvard Forest LTER site, Petersham, Massachusetts, United States - Inc-BW-C-4-M | ecosystem: Environmental > Terrestrial > Soil >... | reverse complement strand
CCATCCCGGCAGCGGGTTCAACATCGACCCCAAAACACTCGATGCCCGCGCCGTTGCCGAGTATGCCGGGCAAGCAAAGGCCCAGAACATCACCGACTTTCTGGTCCACATTATTCCCAACACCATCGTTGATGCGTTCAGCAAGGGGGACATTCTGCAGGTCCTGCTGGTCTCGGTGCTCTTCGGCTTCGCCCTGTCCATTGCCGGGCCACGCTGCAGACCTTTGCTCGATGTTATGGAGAGCCTCACCCGTGCCGTCTTTGGCGTTGTGGCGATCCTGATGCGTTTCGCCCCGATTGGCGCTTTTGGGGCGATGGCCTTCACCATCGGAAAGTACGGGCTGGCTTCGCTGGGTCCGCTCGTAAAACTGATTGCCACGCTCTACCTCACGTCCCTCTTTTTCGTGGTTGTGGTGCTTGGACTAATCGCCCGCGCCGCGGGATTTGGGATTCTGAAGTTCCTCTGGTTCATTCGTGAGGAAATCCTCCTGGTGCTGGCCACCAGCTCTTCCGAGCCCGCGCTGCCGAACCTTATGGCCAAGCTAGAGAAGTTGGGCTGCTCAAAGGCTCTCGTCGGTCTGGTGGTCCCGACGGGCTATACGTTCAACGCAGACGGCACGAGCCTGTACATGACCCTCGCCGCGCTCTTCGTTGCCCAGGCAACCGGCACCCATTTAACCCTGATTCAGCAATTCACGATCCTCGGCGTGGCACTGCTCACTTCGAAAGGTGCCAGCGGGGTGCAGGGTGCCGCTTTCATCGCCCTGGTAGCCACGATGATGGTGATCCCCACCATCCCCGTTGCAGGAATGGCCCTGATCCTCGGAATCGATCGCTTCCTCAGCATGTGCCGGGCGGTTGTGAACATGATTGGAAACGCGGTCGCCACCGTTGTCGTGGCCCGCTGGGAAAACGAACTGGATCGCGGCGCCCTCGCGCAGCAATTAGCCGGGCTTCAAGCCACGCCCGAAGCGTCTCAAACAATCTGAAAATTATCTGTTCTCCCTTGATTCGGGCAGGTAGGAAATTCGTCGGGAAGTTTATAGGTTCGACCAGAAGAGTTACCCACTCCCATCTTCCGCGCAGTTGATAAAGATTAGGCGGCCCTTCTGGTCGAGCACTTACTCTACGGTGAAGTGAAATTTGAATTGTCACAACCAAGTCATAGACGAGCAAACTTTTTGTCCCGAACGGGGCCGGTCGCGGGCCAGGCACGGCATGCTCAGTACGCGTTTTTATTCGAAAACCCGCGAAAAAAGGTCATCACAACGATCCAGAGGTCGAAAGCCAGCGTCCAGTGACGCACATAATAGAGATCGTATTCCACCCGCTTTTCAATGGAAGTGTCCCCCCGCCAGCCATTCACTTGCGCCCACCCGGTGATTCCCACTTTCAGGTAGTGACGTGTGTTGTAATTGCCGACGGACTGCATGAATCGCTGGACCAGGACGGGCCGCTCTGGCCGCGGGCCAACCACGCTCATGTCTCCCTTGAGCACATTGAAAAACTGGGGCAATTCATCGAGCCCGGTCCGCCGGAGGATCCTGCCGAACGGGGTGCAGCGGGGATCATTCTTGACGGTCCAGCGCGAGTCGCTCTCTTTCGCCGGAGTGATGAGCATGGTTCGAAATTTGTACATCCGGAACAGTGCGCCATTCAGGCCAACGCGGTCTTGCGCGAAGATCACCGGTCCCGGAGAAGATAGGCGCACCACGAGCGCAATGAGCAAGAAAACCGGCGCTGTTAGGAAGAGCACGAGGCTCGAAAACACAAGGTCGAAGGCGCGTTTGAGAATCACATAAATCGCCGATTCCGCGTGGGTGGTCTGCAGATCCAGCATCAAGAGGTTGCCGAGCCGAAAAAGGCTCTGGCCGGGCTCCACCAGGGCACCGAAGTTCAGCACCAGACGCATCGGCGCACAAAGCGGAGCGAGTTGCTGGCGAAGCATTGGCAAGTCCGCCAGGCGATCCGGAGGGATAGCCAGTATCAAGTCCGTGAAGCCATTCCCGATGGCCAGCTTCTCCACGTCGGCGAGTTCGAAAACAGGCCGGTCCTTGACAACGACGTTCTGGCCGGGCAACCGGATGTGTCCCTTAATGCCGCAGGAGGCAACGCGACTCGATAACAGAGAGGATGCAATGTGTGACGCGAATTCATCCGCACCGACGATCAGAAAGTGGATCGAGGAAGCGGAAGAAGAAGCGCTCTGCTTCAGGAATTTCCGGAAAAGTTTTGGGACCAACACAGCCAACAGCGCAATATTCATGCTGCTAATCCAGATGAACAAGCGCGAGAAGGTAGCTTCCCGGTAGAAAAACGTCACGGAGAGTGCCGCAAGATACGTAAAGAGGCACGCAAGGATGACGCGGCTTGCTTTCGACCGTGTCTGGAGATGGTCTTCAAGAAGCGTCAGCCCGTAATGCTCGGAGATTACCGCCCAAAAAACGGTCGTCAGTAAAAGCAGGCCGAAATAGGGGCCAGCATCCACGTCGCTTGAGTAGCGCGGCAGAAGATGCGTTCCAAACCGCAGAAAAGCGGCCGCGGAAAAAGAGACCAGCGGAACAAAAAATACCAGCATGGTCAGAACAAATTGCGCGCGTTTGAGTTGCCCGTAAATCATCTGGACTGCCCATCGGCCTGAAATTTCCGCATTTTGTCGGCGAGGAACTCTCCAAAGCCCGCTATGAAATAAGATTCGTCGAAACGTTCCACGCTCTGCTTGATCCAAAAGGGTGAGAACTGGCTTTGAACTCTTTCGAACACGCGCATCGCATCACGGAGCGAATCGGCCGTCTGCTCCTGGAAGAGCATTCCAGAGCATGTTGCGGCAGTGGTTGAGTCCTGCGGAGAAAATCCCCTCACCGTCTCTGTAGCGCCACCGCGGCCATAAGCGATAACGGGCCTGCCGAACGACATTGCCTCCACCGGCACAATTCCAAAATCTTCCTCCCCGGGAAAAATCAGCGCGCGGCAGTGAGCGTATTGTTCGCGGAGCTCGTGGTCGGAAAGTGGGCCGCAAAAGGTAATCGAGGGCCCAGCAAGCCGGCGTAGAGCCCGATACTGCTCGCCCTCACCAACGATGCGGAGAGGACGTCCCAGACAGTTGCAGGCCTCAATCGCAATATCCGCGCGTTTGTAATCGACAAGCTGGCCGGCCAACAGGTAATAATCTTCGATTCGACTGGCGAGGTATCCTGCGCCGACGTCAACTGGAGGGTGAATAACCTCGGCTTCACGGCGGTAGTGCTTTCGGATGCGCGCTGCGACTGTCCGTGAATTGGCGACGAAATGATCCACTCGCTGCGCGGAGGCCGCATCCCACATCCGCAAATAGTGCGAAGCCAGCAAAAACACGGGACGCGACAATACGCCCAGGCTGCGGCCCTTTTTGTACCTTTGATAAAAATCCCACAAATACCTCATCGGGCTGTGGCAATAGCAAACATGGCAGGTCCGTGAGTTGGTAAGCACACCTTTTGCCGGGCCGGACTCCGAGCTGAGCACCAGATCGTAGTCGCTGAGATCAAATTGCTCCAACGCCAGCGGATAAAAAGGCAGCATGTGACGGTGCCATCGCCTGCCACCTGGAACTCTTTGTAGGAAAGAGGTTTTGATCGAACGTTCGCGAAGAACTGGGTGAAGTTTCCTTGGATCAACCACCGGCGAGAAGAGGTCGGCCTGCGGAAACATTCTCGCCATCGTCTCCACGACGCGCTCGCCGCCTCTGCGATTGACGAACCAGTAGTGAACGATAGCGATCTTCAATTTCTGCAAAGAGGCCAGTCCCTGCGGAGTCCCGCCAATCAGCGGGGATGCGAGTCCGTGTTGAGTTGACACTGACATCAAGAGGCCACAGCCTTCGGGGCCCTGCGCACAATGTAGCGGTGATATGACGTCAGTCGAGTCAACTCTCCGGCAATCTCGAGTCCCGCACGGCGGATGGCCAATTCAATCTCTTCCGGATGCCTGCGAATGCGCCGGATTCCCTTTCGCCAGAATCGCGGAAGCAAAATATCGGGCATCCAGGTCTTAACGTGATAGGCAAGATTTTCGGGGCGCGTGTCGAACTGGAGATAGGCAATTCCGTCTTTCGCCAGTAGAACGCCAATTACGTGCAAATACCCTTCGATCACCGCCATATCGGGAATGTGCTGTAAAACGAGGAGCGAGTAGAGAAAATCGATTCTTCCGGAGCAATTCTTTGCGCGGTGCAGCAAATCTTCCGGGCCCGCGACCGCGCAAAAGCTGACGTTGCCGATGCCATTGTCACTCGCGAAACACTGGGCCCGCTGAATCATGGACTCTGCGATATCCGCGCCGACCACTTCCCGAAAATGGGAAGAGAGAGGAAAGAGCAAACGCCCGACGCCGCACCCAATTTCCATGGCGACGCCCCGACTGACCCGATGGGTTGCGATTGTGGGGAGCAACTCCTGTTGTACCGTCCGCCGCCCGCTCTCCCAGAATTCGCCCGGATCGTTGGACTTCAAGCTGGTGAGGATATAGGTGTAAGGATCCTCTTGAGCGAATTTCTCCCAGGATCCGGCGGAGCCTTCCCGCGAATGGCTGCTGCTTCTCATCGACAATTCTCCTGGTCTGAGGAAGCGCGGAGAGTCGAGCGAGCGCGAGAGATCCCGTCGTTTGGCTCGAATCCTCATCAATTCATGCCCAACAGTTGACTGTAAATTTCGATGTGCATGCGTATTGACTCCTGCCAACTGAACTTTTTTGCTCTCTGCAATCCGAGTCTGCGCAGCGACCCGCTCAGTTCGCGCGATTCCAAAATGCGCTCAATTTGCGACGCAAGCTCTTCCTGGCTTGCCGGATCAAAATACAAAGCGGCGTCACCCGCCACTTCCGGAAGGCTTGCGGCGTTGGAAGACAGAACAGGCGTGCCGCAGGCCATCGCTTCAAGAACCGGTAAACCAAATCCCTCCGCCGTGGAAGGCATCACCAGCAGATCCGCGCCGGTATAAATTTGTGGCAATATCTCGGCGGAGACATAAGGAACTAGCACCGTGGAATCGCGGATGCCGAGCCGCACGCATTCTTCTACAACTGACCTTTTCCAGCGGGCATCGTCTCCCACGATCAACAGCGAGTGCGGAATCTTCCCGGCGTTTCGAAGGCAGGCAAACGCGCGCAGCAGCGTGGAAACGTTTTTGTGCGGCTTCAAATTGCCGACATAGAGCAGATAGGGCCGGCGGATTCCGACGGCTTCAGCGCTGGATTGGGAATCCTCTGAGCAAACGCTCTGATGGAACCGCGCGTCCACTCCGCAGTGAATCACGGAGATCCTGGATGCGGGAGTCCGGAGCGTCTCCATAATCTGAACCTTCGAGTAGTTCGAAACCGTGAAGATGTGATCCGCCCTGCGAGCCGCGGCCGCCAGCATGGGCCGCGCGTACAAAAGGGAGCTCAGGGAATTTCGGTACTCGGGAGACCGCAGATGGATCACGTCCATGATGGAAACCACCAGGGGCCGCCGGTGCAGCAGTGGGATGTTGAAATGCGGAACATGCAGGAGGTCGCATTCACGCGCAGCATGCGGAATCAACAGTTGTTCCATCATGGTATAAATCGGCACATCCACTACCGTCACTCGGGAACACAGCTCTTTTACGCGGCCAACGTCCGCGCGCCTGGTGATGGCATGAAATTCCATGCCGTTCGCTCTGTTCCCAAGGCCGTGCAGGAGATTTTCCGTGTAGGTACCTATCCCCCCCACGAGCCAACGCGCGTCAATGGCAACGGTTTTTGTCATACCAAGGAACTCGAAAGGTTTGGTTTCTCGGAAATACGAACATCGCCTAGCGCGGGAACCGGAGAGTCCGCATGTGGAGCCAGTAACGCCTTGGACCGCATCAAGAGCCAAAATCCCGCCAGCATGCCTGCTTCGCGAATGACGATGGCTGCCGCAATTCCCTCAGGCCCGAACGCTCGCCCTAACAGGAAGTTCAAACCAACGGCGACTGCCGCTGTCCCCGCGTACAAACCTGTGAAAACGGCCCGTTTGTTTAAGGCAATGGCAAAATTTGTATATACAGAATTCAGCAGAATGAACGGGCAAGCCAATGCCATAACCGAGGCGAGCGGTCCGCTTCGATAAAAGGCGGGCCCAAAAAGAAGCAAGACACACCCGGGGGCTGCCAGCCACGCGAGGATGGCGATCGGCAAGGAGGTAATTGAAAGAAGTTTGACGCACTTATTTACGTAATGCTTTAAAACCCCGACGTCGGGTGACACTCGCACCATTTCCGGCAAAAGAATGCTGCCCATCAGCCACGCCGCCACGTATACGATCAGAAGCATGGAATTTGGTGCGGAAAAAATGCCTAAGACAGACAAGGGGGCAAGCGTGGAAAGTACTAAGGTGTCCGAACGAACGATCAGATTGGCAAGCCCTGAGGTGATCCCAAATGGAGCCGATTTTCGCATTGATTCCCAAAAGCGCAGCCTCGCAGGCCAGGTCGGGTGGACTCCGGTGCGCAGCAGTGTGGGAATCAGGAACACGAACTCGAAGAACTGTCCCGCACAGAACCAGGCCAGGAGCGAAAAGATCGTCCAGTGACCTAATAGCGTCACCCCGATCCCGGTGAGGAGAAACACACTGTGAAGTACCTGGATCACGCCAATCGCATTCGCTTTTGACAAGGATTTCAGGATGGCCATCTGAAGCTGCGAATACGACTGCAAGATGGTCCGCGCAGCAACCCATGTTCCAATGCCCCACAGGAACGTGGACAATTTCAGCGAGCTGGCAATTGCGCCAAGCAGGGCAATCGCGACGGCAAAAAGTATCGTTTTGTAGAGATATACCTGGCTGATGATCGATTCACGTTCGGCGGGTTTACTGGTCAACTCGGTAATCACAAACGTTTGCAGCCCATTATCGGCGAGCATGACCGCAACGGTGACCACGGCCAGGGATGCGGCGTAAGCTCCCAACGCAAATCCACCGAAGGTGCGGGCAATGAAGAGCGCCGCGGCGAAATTTGCCGCTCGAACCGCGGCTTCGCCGCCAATGACACTTACCAGGTTTTGCAATACTGTTCTCATCAGAAATTTCGCAGGCTGCTCTCCCGCTCTCCAATCAAATCGCTAACTTCTCCACTGACGACGGTAGCAAGGGGTTTAAGGATGTTTTTCATCGTCAACACGCTGTGTTGAACTTGGTAGACCTACCTCTCTTTCTGCCAAAGCGATATCGGTCACGAAACGGTACCCGGAGATTCGAAGACTAGATTGCCAATTAAAGTGCGCGTAGGGAGTTCAACGGAACACCTCGTGTCCTGCACTAGAACGAAGACACTAAAGGCCGCAGACAAAATTCCGATATGCAGCCAAACATAACTACGGAGGATGGTCTCGTTGAACTGGAGAATGAGAATCAAAAATAAGAGCGACCAGCCCAAGGCTTTGACCGTCACTCCTAAATCGCTATCGTCCTTGATGCGAATCGTGGTCCACATCAAGCGTTTCATGTAAAGGAAATAGGGTATAAATCCAACCAGACCACTGGCGGCCAGAATTTCAGCGGTGGTGCAAATTCCTTCATTGTCCTTTATAACGTCGTTGTCGTTGACGGCGTTATGCCGAGAACGGCCGATTTCCGTGGCAACACCTCCCAAGCTCACGCCAATCAAGGGATGCTCGTAAAACACATCGAGGGTTTCCTGGAAGACAACAAATCTTTCCCCGCTTGAATGCGAGGTGGTGTCAAGGGTGCCTATGCCGGCTGCCAAAAACTCTAAATCGTCAGAATCGATGTGGAGCCTAGCAAGCGCATACGGCACCAGGAGAAATGGAACGACGCTCGCCAGAACGACTTTTCTCGAAATCCAGGCGAATCCATGGTCACTCATCCGCCAATACATTCTCAGGGCGAGCCAAGCTAACATCATTAGCCAGCCCATTCTCGAGCCGCACAAGAGGAGTGCAGCTGTGATCAGCCAAGCGATCCATCTCATCCCTCGCACCAGGACAATTTTTCGATAACGCAAATAGTCCACCAAAACCCAGCCCGTGAGCATATAGGTCGCATAATAGGACGGTTCATAAGTAAAGCCATTGATGCGGGCCAACTGTTCTGGAAACCACCATTGCTGCACCAGGAGTCCGGGAAGTCCTACCAATGGCAATCCAAATTGCAGGAGCCCGAACAAACCGGAAAAAACAAACGAGTAGATATACCAGCGCAGCAGGACGTTGAGTTGGCGGGGCGTCTTGACGAGTCGCGTTACTCCTAGAACAACGAGAACGTCGAAAACAAGCCAGGCCGCATAGAAAATGTTGCGCGTCAAAAACGTCGCGTTCGGAACAAAAGCAACAATGAAACAAACCCAAACAGCGAGCATCTTGAACCCCAACGGAAGATACGGCGAACCGAATCCCCAGGCGGAATCCCAGACAGACTTAAGGATTAATGGCAGAACCAGAACTTGAAAAGCGCGCACGGTAAAGCCGCCTAACTGAAAGACGAAAAAGACGTCCGCAGAGACGACAAAAACGGCCGCAATGAGAAGTGTGAGCATCGGTTATTTTGGCCTGTCACCTAAAGGGGCACGGGACCTACCCGTTTCCGCAAAGAGTTGCAAAACAACCTCACTGCTCCTGCTTGGATTCCGCGGAAGTCACTTCGCCACCGAATCGATCCAGAAAACTCTTTGTACGATGGGTGAGCGCGGAACTCTGTTGAGTCACATACTCCAATTGCGGCTTGACGCTTTTCACCACTTCCAGGACCAGCAGCTTTCCCGGATCCTGCGGATCGATTTTCCTCCAACGGTCGGAAAACAGAGCCCAAAGCACTCCCACGGCCAAGGCCAGGAGAGATCCGGTGAGCACCAGCAGCGTTCGCGGCGGAAAGACTTTTTTCTCCGGCACGTCGGCGGGATCCAGGACCTTTACGCTCGGGACTTCCTTGGCCTCCTGAACCTTGGCCAATTCATATTGCTGGGTCAGGGTTTCAAACACGGCCTCTTCCACTTTGGTATGCCGGAACAAGTCAGCATAGGTCACTCCAAGCAAGGGGAGCTTGCGAATCGAGGGATAAACCGCGTTGTCTGGAGAAGCGGCGTTCTCCGCCGCGCTGGCCGTTCCTCCCATCTTGCGGATCTGCAGTTCTAGTTCGTTCACACGCGCCTGCGAGGAGCGAACGCGCACATTGTTGTCCGTGAAAATCTGGCGAAGCCCCTGCAATTCCGTCCGGGCAGCGATCAGTTGCCCTTCCAGAAGCGCCGCTGCTTCCACCATCGCTTTGCCCTGTTCCTTAATATCGATCGCGCCATTCTTGCTGGCGAATTGGCTGAACTCTTTTTCAGAGGCTTCCAACTCCTGCTTCACCTCGGAAAGTCGCTCCTCAAGGAAAATACGTTCGCGGTGAGCGGAAGACGTATTGAGCTGCGTGACCACGTTATTCAACTGCGAGACATATTCCTGGGCCATCGCGCAGGCCCGCTTTGGGTCATGGTCGGTCACCTGAATCGTGAGGATGCCGCTCTTCCGGTCTATGCCGACGTCGGTATCGCGAGTTAATTCTTTTCGCGCGTCGATCCAACGCCGCTCACCATAAACCTTGCGCAAATCAAACTTGGTGATCAGATCGTCCTGAACGGTCCGGCTAAAAAGAACTCCGGCAAAAAGATCGTCGGAAGTTTTCAATCCCAGTAATTCATTGCCGATCGAGCCGAGATTTCCGCCGAGTCTGCCGGCCGCGGCTGCGAACATGGCCAGTCCCTGTCCCGGGCCCGAATCGGGTGGCATCAGGCGCGTCGTTGATGAGAATCGTGAAGGGATCAGCACCGCAATCAAAATGGAGGCAGCGGCACCTGAAGCAACAAATCTGGCCAGGTCTTTCCTGCGAGACCACAAGTAGCCAGCGCGCTCAATCCGCCGCTCCCGGGTCTCTTGCTGATCGTGGCGGATCCGCCTCTCGAGTAGCTGATCGAGATCATCATCACGCAGAACTTCGGGGGAAGTCTTCGCCGCCGTCGAACTCATCGGAATGCCTCCTGGGAGGCTGGGTTTGGATCGGATACCCGTCCAGCGGGGGAACTGTCTTGGTGCCGTCGCCACTGGGGAAGAAATCCAAACTCAACGGAAGCGACGACGTTGTTTCGCGCGCCAGGAAATAGCAACGGGAACGAAGAGATGTGCTCAAATTGCACAAAAGATTTCACGTATACACCGGAGCGCGACGTGAAGGAATATGTGGACTGATAGTCCTGCCACTTGCCGCCACCCGGAACGAAATCGTCCAAAACCCGGCTTTGTTTCCAGGAAAGATCCAGTGTCTGGCGCGGTGAAATCCAGTATCGCGTCCAAGCCTGCAGCGTGATGCCCTCACGGCCGACGGTGCTGCCCATCAAATTGCCGTCGTTTGTGTAGCCGCTGGTGTAGTCCAGGTTCCAATAGTTGAGGTTGCCATGAGCCTGAAAGGGCTTGCGGCCTGGCGTAGTGGAACTCGCCCACTCGAAATGCAAATCCCATTTCGACAGATGGGGTAGTCGCGGGAGATAGATGCCCGGGCGCAAAACGTTTTTTGTCAAATTTTGCAGTGGAATCGGATCGTCATCGTCTTCGAGTTCGCCATAGAAAGTGGCCCCATTCCGCAACTTGGGAAGCCGCCAGGTCCACTCCACGGCGGTGCGCGAATCGCCAGGAACGCTGTTTTCCTTGGCGTCCACACGGCCAAACAAACTCTTGAAGAAAGAACCCGCAGTAAGTGGATGCCCGGTGCCTCCGATGAGTGTCGTCCGGCCATAGGCAAATTCCAGCGAATGAAACGGCTTGAAGCTGATTTTCTGTCCGTAGATCCAGGGTTGCGAGGCGCCGGGGTGTCCATCCACCCGGCCATAAAATTGTTCTACGTGGAAAGGCCCGAGAATTCTGGAAAGCCCCGGAATCTCGACTGGGCCGGCGGGAGAAATCCGCAGCATCGGAAATGGGGCAGCATTATTACTCAGCAAGAGCGAACCGCCGATGCCGGGTCCCCAGGACAGGCTCTGATTGCCAAACGAGAACTGCCAATTGTGTACATTGACGCCGGCATAGGCATCGAGAAGTTGGAACTGATTCATTGCGGCGGAGGGCGAGCCTGCCGGCGGGGCCACTTTGTCTGCGGTGGCGATGAATTGAATCTCCGCGGGAGACAAACCCGGCTGACCCGGGGAGTGTTGGTATTCGCCGCTCACATAGAAAAATAAACTGCCGTATGTTCCACTTGCCGAGGCGCCCGAGATCAAATTCGTACCACGCCCGAACGGCCTTCCAAAATCGTAGGCGTATGTCTGGCCAAAGTGATAGCCATCATTCAGAACCGTGCCGCTGGCGCTTAATACGCGTGTATAGACGGAGTCGAGTTCAGCGGAGACGTTGGCGCCGGTGACGTCTGCCTCTTCACGGGAAAATTCGCGGTGCAGGCCGAGCAGCAGGGCGCTGGTCTGCGAATCCAGGGAAGCATTCGAACCGGCAACAGTTCCAATACGCTCTTCGGCATCCCGAAGCAGTTGGACGCATTGCTCGCGAGACCAGGGTCGCGTTCCCTGAAAGGCGGAGTCAACGTAGCCAAGCGCGGCGAGCCGGTCGAACGCGGAATACACCCAGCTATCGAGAGGAACGTACGGAGACCCTTTAAATTGCGGTGGCCCCGATTCGTCTCCGTGAATCAATGTTCCGAACGGACTCCAGGCAGAGCCGCCAAGCTCCGCACGATGATGCGTCCGGTAAACATACTCGGAGACCAACCAACCAAGGCCGCTGCCGATAAAAGCATCGGAAGAAAAGTGTTCCCTGCTTCCCACGCTGAGGAAACTCACGGAACTGGCAAGCCCGTACGCGAGGATCTTTGTCATCGGGCCGGGATATTCATGCGCCAGGATTCCGGCGGCCGCCCACGCCGCGGCAGAGTGCTCGGAGGGGAAGGAATTGCCGCGCTGGAAAAAGTTGCCCTGGCCGTTTCCTTCGAGCGGGCGTTGGCGACCGGTGGCGAATTTCAGGCCCTCGGTGATGACCAGGCTATCGACGATAGCCTCACTCGCAAGAAAACCGGCTTCGCGTTGATGCGGGTCTCGTGTGTGCAGGCTCCACAGATACATGCCGCCCGACACAGCGCCCAATGCGGCCACCTCGCCAGTTCGAACGTCGTTGAAGTGGCGGAGCGTATCCGGGCTATGAGAAAGGCTGCGGCTGAGACTTGCGTCCGTGAAAATCATACCGGTCGTTAATCCTGCAACCGGAATAATCCATTCTGTGTCCGACCAACGAAGCCTCGCTGGGCTTGTCCAGATTGCCTTCTGGTCCGAAAGAAATTGCTTGCCTGTGCTGGAGAAGCCGGATTCCGGTTTGGCAGGCCGCTGGCCCTGCTTCAGCCGCGGAACATCTTCGTGCTTCGAGTGCGGCGATTCCACCTGCGGCGCTCCGCCCTCGGGAGCAGCGCTCTGCTCTTTTTCTTGCTGCGGTCGCGAAGCGCCGGCAGGATTCGAGGTCAACGTCAAATTCGCTAAGATGAGCCCAACCAACATGCAAAATCCTCTCATGACCTTTCAGTGGCTTCTCTCATGGATGGATGTAAGCAACCGCGAGTGCCACTGAAGTGGCGATCTGCGCCGTCTGAATCACCGGTGCCCAATTGCGGACTGCGACCTTCGGCGGCTTCTCCGGCACAACGATAGAGTCGCCCGGCAGTAGCACGGCGCTCATCGGATCGCCGGACCACATGCCGCCGTTATTCTTTGCAGCGAAAACGGAGCCGTTGGCGCGAACGACGAAGACAGCCTTCTTGTCCGCGAGTTGGGTTAGGCCTCCCGCTTGTCCCAGGTACCACTTCGCGCTTCTTCCGGAAACATATCCAACGGCCGTGGCGTTGTAGACTTGTCCGTTCACGAGCACGTAGCTCGCTTTTTTCGGCACCACGATCACATCCCCTTTCCGAAGCGGGGTGTTCGCCGCGGATTTTTCGAAGGACTTCAAATCGGGTGAGGACTGAATCACAACACGCCCAACCGGCAGAGTGGCTTGCAACTGGCTAAGAGTGGTTTCGGTTTCCGCGATCGCTGCGAGCTTGGCTTTTTTCTGGTCGGGATCCCCGTCAGGAAGCGCCTTCAACTGGGTTTCCTCGGCCTGCACGCGGGCAACCATCTCGTCATGCGCTTTCAACTCGATGTCGCGCACTTCTGTGCGCGTGAGCACCGTGCCGAACGCGGAGGCTTCAGTTGTGAAACCTCCCGCCTTGGCCAAGACCGTGGCGAGGGAGTCTCCTGGCCGGATGCCGTAGGTGCCCGGATGAGCGACTTCACCGCGAATCTTCACGCTGGCGCCGAGATTTTCCCAACCGGATGTCTGCCGTATGGTGAGCACATCTCCATTGCTTAGAGACGCATTCGCGGATGGATCGCCATTCATTGCAGCTGCAAGCTTGACGGGAATACTCGAAGCATAGGAGCCCCTCGACGTTTCTACCTCCTGATGCGCGAGCACGGCGTTTATCGAATCCGCGCTGCGCTTCAATCCGCCGGCAACGCGCACCAGATCTTCTACATGCATGTTTGACGTCAGCGGGTAACGCCCGGGCTTGGCAACCTCGCCCTTCACGTAAACGGTGGGAGGATCCACCTTCGCGGAATTCCGGTGAACGATCAGGCGGTCATGCGGCTCCAGCAACAAGTTATCTGCAGCGTTTCCCGCCAGCGCTTCCGATAAATTCACGCTAAGAATTTTCATCGTGCCGTCTTTGGAATTCCGGAAAAGTTGTGCTGAATCCAGTTCCGCGTCGGCTGTAACTCCCCCGGCAAGATGGACGGCGTCGCGCAATCTGACCTGTCCGGCTGTTGGATACAGACCGGGTTGCCGGACTTCGCCTCCGACCCAGACATCCGGGGCAGGCTCGAATTCAAATTTGCTGAAAATCCGCACCGTATCGAGCGGCATCAGCCTGGGTGCCGCCCCGGGGTTGGCAAGGGCAGAGGTGAGATCGAAACTCTCCACAGTCGGGCGAAAATCCGGCGGATTCAGCCGGATGATTTCGGCGTAGTTACCCGCGGGTTCAGGCAATAAATCAGAGTAGGAACTGACCAGATCGCTCAACTTCATGCCGTCGCGATAGGAATAGCGGCCTGGCCGCAATACATGGCCCTGAAGATAAATCGCCTGATTGTTGTAAGGCGCGATCGGGAAAATGTGAATCCGGTCGCCATCCTGTACCTGGAAGTTGCTCAACTTGGGCGTTACTGCGTCGGCGCCGTCCTCGGGGGACAAATTCAGGCTGAACATGGTGCGCTTCTCGTGGGCGACCAGGCGCTCGACCTCAACATGTTCGAGTGCGGCAGCCGGAAGAACTCCTCCCGCAAGTTCCAGCGCGTCTTCCAGCGTCTTTTCGCCCGACAATTCGTAGATTGCCGGCCGGCGGAC
>Ga0210410_10003269_pt1 | contig 14409 bp, 11 predicted proteins | sample IncBWC4MmetaG_FD_161058 | JGI IMG/M metagenome (GOLD analysis project Ga0210410, IMG submission 161058) | Forest soil microbial communities from Barre Woods Harvard Forest LTER site, Petersham, Massachusetts, United States - Inc-BW-C-4-M | ecosystem: Environmental > Terrestrial > Soil >... | reverse complement strand
CACCCGCCCCCTCCTTGAACACCGAGACCCTGCCCTCAACGTCCGACTTATAAATCCGATCCGCCTTCACATCCGCAAAGAAAACATCACCCGCCTCGTCTCCGGTCGGACTCACCACCTCCCCGTAGCTCCCACCGATCTGCTCCCAAGGCTTATCCGCCCACACCGTCGAGTACACCTTCGCCCGCGGATCCCATCCCGCCTCCTTCATCTGCGGCGGCTCATGAACCGTGATTGGCTCCGGATACCCTCGCCACAACCACCGCAGCGCATCCGGCATGATCGCCCCACCCTGCTTCATATTGTGCGCCTCGGTCCCCATCTCCAACCGCGCGTCATACCCCGAATACTCCAGAGCCTCAAACATCACGCGGTTGTTAATCGGCCAGCTCCCCGCATAGAACGTCCCATACGGCTCCGCCGGAACAATATGGTCGCCCGTCCCATCCTGCATGAAGATCCGTATCGGCTTCGGCTCCGTCTTCCTCACCAGCGCCGGCAGCTGGTCCGCCCCCTTCATCGCTACATACGTCCCAATAAAACTCAGCACGCGATGAAACTGATCCGGCCGGTTCCACGCCACCATAAACGCCCCCACAGCCCCCGTGCTCGTCCCTGCAATCCCCCGGTCATCCGGATTCGTCGACAGGTTGTACTCCTTCGCCACTGCCGGAATCAGCTCCTCCAGCAAAAACCACGAATACCGCTCACTCAACGAGTCATACTCAAACACCCGCTCAAACCTGTTCTGCACCTCAGCCGAAACCGCCGGCAGCACCCCCGGATCGACAAAGATCCCAATCATCGGCGGCAGCTCATGCTTCGCAATCAAATTGTCCAGCACCACCGGCACCCGACTCCCATCTCCCAGATACCCGCTCCCATCCAGAAACACCATGAAAGCCGTCGGCTTCTTCGCGTCATACTGCGCCGGCACATAGACGGCGTAGTTGTGCGGAGTCCCAGGATAAAAAACACCCGCCGCTAACATATGCTTCGTCACTGTCCCCTTCGGCACCCCCTCCTGCGGTTGCGAATCCGGCCCCAGCGAATAGCTCTGCGCCCGCAACGGCCCCGCAGCAAACAACAGCGCCACCACAACCCATCTCACCCAACCAAAACGTGAAGAAACCTTCCTCTCGATCATCGCGAAAGTATACGTGGCCTCCGCCCCTAAACCTCCCGCCGCCAACCCCAGCCACCCCGCCCGGGATGGTATACTACCCTTCGGATTGCTCACCGCAGCTCGCGCCCACCAAGCGTCGAGACACAACGCGGAGGTGGCGAAATTGGCAGACGCACTAGCTTGAGGTGCTAGCGCCGCAAGGCATAGGGGTTCAAGTCCCCTCCTCCGCACCAATCTGAAGATAAATGACTTACAAGAAGGTCCAGTCCGAAATGGCTGGCCTTCTTTTTGGTTGCGATAATCGCTTTTTGTAACGGTTCGGATTCAAATCAGCTCGGACGTGAGCAGATGAAAGGTAATTGGAAGAAAACACCGCACGACATCCAAGAGTCGATCTCCAATTCTAGAGCCGTGCTGATGGAAACTCTAGCGAAAAGCATAGTCGGTTATCGGGGAAATTGAGCCCGTTTAGCCCCTTATAAGTCCAAGCTACTAAAGCAGAGATGGCGGCCTTCAGGGTTCTTGGATAAGTTCTGGAGAACGGGGACGTGCGCCCTGATACGGATCGCGTAGGCATCCGTCTGCTTCTGCTTTTCGATCCACGGCGGATTCCGCTTTGAACGTTGCGCACAAAGATGCTGTCTGCGGGTTAACGAGCCAGTCTTAGAGCGTTAGTCTGACGACCGCTGCCTTTTCGATCCGGCGTGCATCTCCTGTGGCCTTGTTGACGAGGGGGCCCTGGCTCAACTTGGCGAATCGGCTGGAATTCAATCTTGGTTTTTCACTGGTACTGTCGTCGGTCGTTCAAGCCGGAACTCTAGTAAAGACTCGCTTGGAATCGAGAGCTGTTCACCCTTTTTGGAACCAGCGATGGCTGTACCACCGGCAGCTCCGACGAGCGCGCCAATCCCAGCTCCCTTCCCTCCTCCGGCCAATCCACCGATCAACGCACCCAAGCCTGTGCCGCCGATGACATCCTTCGCTGTATTCGAACCTTTGCCGCTCCCCTTGATTTCATAGGTGCTGGTTATAAGCGGATAGGCTGTACCGTCAATCACGATATCGGTCAGCTCCAGTGTTAATTCTGAACTGCCCGATATTCTGCCGGCGGATGAAGCCGAAGCGAGACGGCCGTAAATTGTTGTTCCCCTGGGCGCCACAACCACATCTCCGACTTGCAGATTTGTCGCGAGACTCGCGGTAAAACGGTAACCAGCGGTTTGTTCTCTGGAGTCCACCGAATCTATCATCCGAATCAAGATCCGGATGCCTGCTGGAACGGTGACTTGTCTATCATCCTTCGCCGCAGCGTTCGTTTGCGCCATCGCCGTTCCCAACGCCGCCAGGATTGTCAAAGCCACGATCATCGCTTTTCGCATTTCCAATCTCCTCTTCTCCGGAAGGCTACGAGCTCTTGCCAACTATCGGTAAAGAAGAATCAATCTGCAGATCGATAATCGAAAGCAACTGATCTTCGATCTGAAAGAAGCGGGCCGCCGTGGTTGCGTCCAACGCCTGCTTGACGCGTTCATAGTATTTTGCGACAAGCTCAGGCCGTTGCTTGCGATACGCTAACGCTTTCTGAACTAGTTCGTTCGCCCGTTCATTTGTCATCCGGTCGTATGTACGTGCATACTCTTGAATGTTCGCCACTCTCAGGTCATTCAGCTTGGTCATTTCCGCGTTGTACTCAGCGTATATTGGCCAGAATTTTGCGGCGTCCGCAGCGCTTAGCTGCATGAGCGTCGCTAAGGTCTCTGCTTTTCGCTGCCGCACATCGGAGCGCATGAGCTCGATGTATTCCTGTATGTTCTTTTGTGCATCTGAGTTCGAGGGTGTGTCGTCCTTCACTGCGGTTTGCGTCGGTTGCGGGCTTTCCTGGGCCTGCGCGGCTGGGACAAGGGCCAGCGTTGCCAGAACCAATATCCAGGCTGTTTTATTTGTCTTCATCTCTTTCTTTCTTCCTATCTTTTGAGGCACTCGTATCAGGCGGCGAGAGAACCATCGGGTTATCGACACCGCGCCTCACGGTATGCTTCGACGAATACGTCGCTACTGACCTAGCCGGAAATAAATCACACTCCGGCAGGTGAACAGCATGATGCTAGCAATCTATCGAAGCTCGATAAATTACATATTCCTCGTACTCAAAACGTACTGGCGGTTTGAGCACTTCATTAACTCTTGGGATCCCGTTTCTCGGCGACTGGAGAAACGTGACGACAATACATATTCACGCGCTTGAAAAGTCGTTACCTATACTGAATCACGTCTTCATATTGAGGGGCCGAGTTACGTGCATGGCCGATCCCACTTGCGATGGGGTGGATTTCCCACCGAAGTGCGGTATCAACGACAAGGATTGCCGCGAACCGCATTGAAGCTTTGCGAGGCTATGAGCTACGAGCTTTATGTAATTGGCGCACTTGCTTTCGTTCACTACTATCACGAGAGGCCGAAGACGATGCGAAGGGGTTTTCATTTGACACCGTCAGCTTTCTGACAGCTTGCAGTTCAAATGCTGTGAGTCCTCGTCGGCTGTCGCCTCTGGCTTAAATCAGTTGCAAGTGGCCCTTGCCTTGCAATACGGAGTCGTGAGGTATCGAGAAATGATGACACTGGAGTGGCAAGTATTGATCGTCGCATTCGTAGCCATATCGCTGCAGATTACGACATCGATCAATCTGCTGTTCGGCAGATCTGCGGTGAAGAAGTGCAATATTTGGCGCGAGACGGACCATTCGCCCCGGTAGAGGTATCATCCGCGGCTGAACTGTACTCACAGCTAGATAACAGTTCCTCACGTTTCGGCCTTCAGGCAAATCTGCGATTGTGAACGAAGGCTCGAGCCCCAGCATCCGGGATAGCCAAAACGCATCCGGATAAGCCATTGCATCGCGAAAGGAAGAAATGTGCTGAAGACGTCCACAAGACTCGAGCCGCACGTGAAAAATCGAGCACCTGCTCGATGCTGGAGCGCGGGATGGCGGCGGACCCCCAAGACGTTCTTCCTGATGTTTGCGCTTTGCCGGTTCGCTTCCTGCCCACTGACCAATGCCGAAAGCGAGCCCACCGGAAGGATAGAAGGAACCGTATTTGTCATGGAGCAAGGTCACCAAACGTATACGTCGGGGGCGAGGGTCGTGGTCAGCGGCCCTGTCAATTCCGAAATAGTGACAAACGCAGATGGTAAGTATGTCTTTGTCGTTCTGCCCCCCGGAAACTACACGGTCGAAGCTACCTCCTCTGGTCTCGAAGCCATACAGACGATCGCTGTCGATGCGAATCAGGTGGTTCACGTCCCGCTCCAGCTGAGGCCGCCACAGGTCAACACTTCGGTGACAGTAACTGCGAACGAGTCGAATGCCAAGAACGCCGCTCCAACGGAGACCATCAACGAGAAGACAGTTCGCGACGCTCCCAATGTGAATGAGCGGTTCGATACACTCCTTCCACTCGTTCCTGGCGTGGTTCGCGGACCGGACGGACACATCAATTTAAAGGGCGCCAGCAGCACCCAGAACGGCGCACTCGTCAACAGCGCAAATGTCACAGATCCGGCAACCGGTTCTCCGGCCATCAACATGCCGATCGATGTGGTGTCGTCGGTTCACGTCATGTCGAATCCTTATGACCCGCAATACGGAAAGTTTACCGGAGCGGTTTCTTCCGTCGAGACAAAGACGGGGAATTACGAGAGTTACCACTTCTCCATTCAGAATGTGCTTCCGCGGATGCGAGACCGCGACGGGCACATCATGGGTATCGAAGCCGCCACGCCCCGGATGACCTTCACCGGTCCATTGGTGAAGGACCGCATCGCCTTCACACAATCTTTGGAATACCGCTTTGTGCGTACGCCGGTAAACAGCCTGCCCCCGCTGCAACGGGACACGACGCTTGAGGGCTACAACTCCTATACGCAGTCCGATCTGAATCTTAGTCCTAAGCAAACGGCGACGGTGTCGCTCGTGGTCTATCCCCAAAAGCTGCAGTACATGGGTCTGAACACCTTTACACCTCAGCCAGCCACGGCTGATTTCCATCAACGTGGATATCAGATCTACGCTCAGGATCGGTATGTGGCTGGAACCGACTGCGTCCTAGTATCGCAGTTGAGCTACAAACGCTACGATGCTGATGTTACTGCCCAAAGCAATGACCCCTATCAACTTCTGATCGATACGACAGAGGGAGGATTCTTCAGCCGGCAAGCGCGCCGGACATATCGTTACGAATGGGCGGAGAGCTACGATTTCTCTCCACGACACTTTCTGGGCACACATCAATTGAGAGCCGGCTCAAATTATGCCTACTCTTCGTATGTTGGCCGGCAAGTCTTTCTACCCGTCGAAATTATCGGCGCATCGGGTGTGCCCATAGAGCGCATCAGTTTCACCGATCCGACCTCCTTCAAAATTAATCAGAATGAGACTGCCGGGTACATTGCGGATCGATGGGCACTGTCTCAACGCTTATCCATCGACATCGGCATGCGTTTGGACAACGATACGATAACAGGATCGACGCATGCAGCTCCGCGCGCAGGTTTTCTTCTTTCCCTAACGAATGATGGCAGGACGCTGCTCAAGGGCGGTGTGGGGATGTTCTACGACCGCGTGCCGCTAATGATTCCGACCTTTGAGGAACTGCCGGATAGGACAGTGTCCCTGCTTGACACGAACGGCAATGCGGCCAGCTCAGTCTTTTATCTGAATCGGATCACCGGAGGGCTTCACAATCCGGAAAGCGTTTCGTGGAACGTTGCACTCGAGAGGGAGGTTTTCAAATCGCTCACACTCCGGGTCGGCTATGAACAGCGCAATACCTCAAAGGTGTTCGTCGTCTCACCCACTTCTAATGGGAGCTCAGGCATTCTTACTCTCTCAAATTCGGGGCGAGATTCTTACCAGGAATTCCAGGTGGCAGGAAACTACAAGGTTTCGCGCATCACTTTGAATAGTTCCTATGTTCATTCGCGAGCTTATGGGAACCTTAACGATCCTTCGCTGTTCTTCGGAAGCTATCCCCAGGCAGTGATTCAGCCGGATGCTCGAGCGCGATTGCCTTTTGATGCGACGAATCGCTTCTTGACCTGGGGAGATATTGAGGGGCCGTGGAAGCTGTCGCTTCTTCCTGTGTACGACCTGCACACGGGCTTCCCCTATTCGGTCGAAAATGAATTCCGTGAATATGTCGGCCCGCGGGATAGCAGACATTATCCGAGATTCTCGTCATTTGATCTTCAAGTGTTGCGACCAATCTCGGTGCACATGGGTAAGCGGGACATCCACATGCGGGCCGGTTTCAGCGTCTTCAATGCCTTCAATCACTTTAATCCACGCGACGTGCAGAACGTGCAAGAGAGTAGGCTCTTCGGCGATTTCTTCAACGATGCGTGGCGAGAATATCGCGGAAAGCTGGTGTTCCAGTTCTGACTATGAAAAATCCATTCATCATCTTTGGCACTTTCGTTCTGCTGTTCACAGCCACCGCTATCGGCGTGTCTGAAAGCGATGCTCTTCCTAGCGCGGATGTTCTGGTGGCAAGAATGTTGGCGCACAACGGCCAGCGGCAAAGGCAACTTGCGGGATACCGCGGAATGCGGCGATACGTTCTCGAAAACGATCGTATGAACAAGCATGCTGAGATGGTTGTACGCGTGGAAGGCGACGCGGACGAAACGAAGCACTTTGAAGTTGTCAGCGAGGAGGGCTGGAAAGCGGCCCAAAAGCATGTTCTGCAAAAAATGCTCGCAAAGGAATCAGAAGCATCCTCGCCGGAGATGCGCCTTAGGGCCTGCCTGAGTCCCGAAAACTACGAATTCCAAATGGCGAACACCGAGTGGCTGGAAGGTCGCATGGCCTACGTCATCGACGTTGTCCCCAGGCGACACGATGAGCGGCTGTTTGAAGGACAGATCTGGATCGATGCCCAGGACTACGCACTGGCCAGGGTTGAGGGTAAACCCGCAAAGAACCCTTCTTTCTGGACCACCAGCGTGCACTTCGTTCATACCTACCAGAAGAGCGGCCCATTCTGGTTCCCGGCTTCTACCGAGAGTGTCACCGAGGTGCGCATTTTCGGCGCAACGAGCCTCACCATTCACTACTTCGACTACACACCGAATCTGCCACAAACGTCCGAAACCGCGAGTGCGGCATCAGCAGGAGGTCTTACGCAATGAGAGAGATTGGAAGTCTACATCCTTCAGCGAAGCGGCGCACGCCCCGAGTCAATCAGTGTCTTATTTTGGCTGCGGGGAATGGCAGCAGGCTAATTCCCGTGTCCGGCGGCTCTCCCAAGCCACTTGTGCAACTGCATGGCAAGTCTTTACTGGAGCATGTAATCCTCGGAGCCCATGAGGCGGGAATCGACAATTTTGTCATTGTCGTTGGCTATGGGGCGCAGGCGGTGCGTCAGTGGTTTGCGGACCACTGGCTCGGCGGTGTGTCGGTAAGTGTCGTCGACAACTTTGAGTACCACAAGCACAATGGCGTTTCGGTTTTGAAAGCTAGGGATCAGATCCGCGACACGTTCCTGCTGCTCATGGCCGATCACATCTTCGAGCCGAGAACTGCCCGGGCGCTCCTTGAAGAACCGCTCGCCCCGGGTGAGGTGATTCTCGCAATTGATCCTAAGCTGGATCGCATTTTTGATCTTGACGACGCGACGAAAGTCAGACGCGACGGCGATCATATCGTGGATATCGGCAAGGAGATTGCCGACTACGACGCCTTCGACACAGGGATGTTCCTGTGCAGCCCTGCTCTCTTCGACACTCTCGAGTCAGTAAAGAAGGAGGGAAATTGTTCCTTGTCGGACGGCATGCGGGTGTTGGGAAGAGAAGGCAGGTTGCGTGCCTTCGATATTGAGGATGCAGCGTGGCAGGATGTCGACACCCCGGAGGCGTTGGCCTACGCGGAGAGTATCTTTGGCCAACAGTTCTGCCGAACTCCTTCCGCAGAGAGTTACACCAATGTCTAAGTCGACGACGGTGAGGCAAATGGCTTTTCGCGCCGCCGCGGCTATTTCCGGCATTGCGCTTCTGGCCTGCTTGATCTGGCGAGTCGGACCGCACAGTCTTCTGGAGAATATCTCCACGCTAGGGTGGCGACTTGTCCTGATCGTAGCCTTGGGTGGAGTTGCGCATCTTGTGAAAACCTGGGCATGGCGACTAACTCTCACAGGCAACAGAGGCGGAGTCTCATTTACACGCATGCTCCAGCTTCGACTGGCGTCGGAAGCCGCGGGCCAGGCCGGAGCCCTGGGCCTGATGTTCGGAGAAGGGCTGCGAGTCTCTGCCCTCGGCTCTAAGATTCCTATCGACAGCCGTATATCGTCAGTGACGCTCGATCGTGCAATGTTCATCGCCTCCGGCGCGATAGTGAGCTTAGTGGGGACTATAGCCGCACTTCTCGTAATCTCGCTCCCCCATTCGCTGCGCTTGTACGCAGTCCTGTTCGCCGCGACATTGTTTGGCCTGCTCTTTATCGTTGCACTGGCAATGCTGAATCGCTGGCCCTTTGTGTCGCGATCCGCGCGGGTATTTTGCCGATTGACCTTTCTGCGCCACCGACTGGAAACAAAACTGCCGCTGGTCTATTCGGTCGAAAAGAAGCTCTTCGATTTCCATCGCTACACGCCCGGCCTGTTCTGGGCCAGCCTGGCCCTCAATTTGGCATGCCATGGCATGGCAGTGTTGGAGGTGTATCTGGTTCTGTGGCTAATGGGAGTCAAAATCGGATTCTGCGGCGCTCTTGCATTTGAGGCTCTTACCAAGCTCGTGAATGCCGTCGGGGTATTCAATCCGGCGAACGTGGGCTCTTATGAGGGCGGAAACATGATTATCGCTAAGATGCTCGGCCTTACCGGCGCTGTAGGGCTGTCGGTAGCAGTCGCCAGACGGGTGCGGGCAATCTTCTGGGCCGCTGTTGGAGGCCTTTGCCTCTTCCTTCTATCCAAATCCAACGCGCATCGCAACTCCGGCGAGAGCCTCTCAGGAGGCATTGCGAAAAATCCGAAATCCGCGATGGACAGCCAGGAAGCCAGCATGCGGTTCACGTCCATCATCTTCGCCAACTCGTTTCCTGGAACAGGTGAAGCCGGATCACCCCTCATGCGGGTCGGCGAACTTCCTATCTTGCTTCGAAACATCCTCTCACTACAAAAAGCTGTTGGAAGTCGAATCATAGTTTGCGTGGATCCCGCCACGAGATCACATCTGCAGTCCGAACTGATGGGCACAGGGCGTCTCCCCAACTCTGTATGGTGGCTCGAAGCACGTTCGGATGTGCCGCTGTCTCAACTGCTGAAGCGGATTGCATCCGTATCCTACGATGATCACATGGTGCTAGTAGCGGGAAACAGCGTTTATTCTCCAGCGTTATTCCGGCGGGCTAAGGAATGGAGCAAGAACAGCGGCGCGTTCACGATGACTGACAACGATCAGCCTGCCGGCATTTGCGCGCTCTCTGCCGATATGGCGCTGGACGCCGCAGAGCACTGCCCGCCCGAAATCCGCAGCCTCGACGAACTCCATGCCTGGCTAATTTCAACTCACTCTGTCGAGTGCAAACCGATAGACGGTAATTCGTGGCAGCGGGTACTCACCCCGGAAGATCGCACCGCCGCGGAAGCGAAACTGGACCGCTGGCTTGTAAAGCCCACCGATGGGGTCTTCGCGCGAATGAATCGCAGAATCTCTGTGCCGATCAGCCGCCAACTCATAAAGTTTCCGATCACACCCAACATGGTCAGCATCTTTACTCTTGGAGTTGGCATTGCCTCCGGCGCACTCTTCGCTGTCGGCGGTTACTGGAACGTGCTTGCAGGAGCAGTGTTGTCAGTCTGGGCGGGCATTCTCGATGGCTGCGATGGAGAGGTTGCCCGGTTGAAACTTCTGGAATCGGATTTCGGTTGCTGGCTGGAGACAGTCTGCGACTATCTCTATTACTTGCTGATCTTCGCTGGGATGGCGATAGGGCTAATACGGACTTCGGACGAGAAGATGTATCTTATTTGGGGAATCCTGCTTCTCTTTGGAGCTGTTATGAGCTTCCTGGTTACTGGAGTTGGGAGACACCGTCTCGCTACTGGACGTCCCGAGCAATATCTCGGAATCTGGCAAGCGAAGGCCGAAGGCAGGCGATCGAATCCAATTCTGTACTTCGGTCGATATACCGAGTTCATTATCCGGCGCTGTTTCATGCCCTATGCTCTCTTGTTCTTTGCCCTCTTTAATCTAACGAAAGTTGTCTTTTTCTGGGCGGCGATTGGCGCGAATCTGGTTTGGTTGATCTCCCTTTACTCGTATTGCGCCTTTGCGTTTACTAAGAGGTCTCCTATTCCTGAATCTACTGTTCCTGCCGAGACTTCTGCCTGAAAGTGCAAGGCCTGTCATGTATTGATTTAGAACCACTCAGCATTTCAGGTCATCACTTAGCTGCGATTTCTTAATTTACGCCAGGATATGAGTTCAAACGAAGAGATCGAAATCGGCAACTTTGCGCCCACAGGCCGAATGGTCGAGCCGGGAAGGCCTATCCAGGTAGTCGACTGGAACATTGATCGAGGGCTTAAGCTGGCAGGCGTCATAGACTTCCTGGCCAGTACAAATGCAGATCTGATTCTTCTGCAGGAGGTGGATCTCAATGCAAGGCGAACTCATCAGCTCAATATTGCACGAGAGATATCGCAGAAGCTGCGGCTGAACTATATCTTTGGACGCGAGTTCCAGGAACTGACTCAGGGCTCACGGACTTCGCCGGCCTTTCACGGGCAGGCCACACTCTCTCCTTGGCCATTGTTAAATCCCCGAATTCTCAGATTTCGTCGGCAGTCAAGCTTCTGGCGTCCACGCTGGTTCCTTCCAGAAATTGAGCCGCTTCAAGAGAGAATTGGCGGACGCATGGCCCTAATAAGCGAGTTGAGCATCGGCGGTCGAAGGCTGGTGACCTACAACCTACATCTTGAGAGCCGCGGCGACGATGCTTTGCGCTGTTCCCAACTCAACGAGACCCTGAAAGATTCTCTCCGCTGCAAATCAACAACACCTGTACTCCTTGCCGGCGACCTTAATTTCGACGTTTCCCGAAGTGTCGCCGCCAACGCAATAAGGCAAGCACAGTTTCTCAGTACGGCATCGACGGAGCCTGTGCGAACGACACCTTCGCGTTCGCTGTTCGACAGGGGCCGGCCCATCGACTGGATATTCGCGCGCGGGTCGATTCGAGCTGCAACCCTGCGAATTCACAACTCGGTTTCAGCTTCCGACCATTACCCGTTATCAGTGAGGCTTGCTTTCATGTAACACGAGATCCGCGGGCATGAGACAGACTCCATGGAGCGCCGCTACAACATCGTTGACCCTGAGGATTTGAGCATTGCGAAAGAGTTCATGGAACGGAGGATGAAGGCTGCTGAAACTGTCACGGATGTGTAACGGTTAGGTGAAAAACCACGATTCTGGGCGATACCGGCGCGCCAACAGAATCAGCCATTTAGCTTTGTACGATACCCGGTGGTACACTCAAGGTTGGTTTGAGGTGCTAGCGCCGCAAGGCATAGGGGTTCAAGTCCCCTCCTCCGCACCAATCCACACATTTTCTCCGGTTTTTCTCTCCGGACTTCAAGAGGTTACAAGCACTATGCTGGTCGGTCTTCTCGTTACCCTTCACATCATCGTCTCGCTCTTCATCGTTGGCGTCGTCCTCCTTCAGCAGGGCAAATCCGCCGACCTCGCCGGAGCCTTCGGCGGCCAGGGCTCGCAGACAGCCTTCGGCCCCCGCGGTGCAGCCAATCTCCTCACCAAGCTCACCACCTACTCCGCCATCGTCTTCATGCTCACCTCCATCAGCCTCACAATCCTGCTCTCCCGCTCCAGCGGTGATCACTCCGTTCTCTCGGGCACCAAAACCACCCAGACAACGCCCGCGAAGAAATAGCCGCCCTCCGAATCAAAAAATGCGCGAGCCACCGGCTTGCGCATTTTTCATGCCCCGGATTAACGGCGATAATCACCCCATGCCAAAGCGCATCTCCCTCTCTCTCCTGTTCCTCCTCATCCTCGCGGCGCCTCCCGCCCAGCCCCAATCCAAATCCAAGCCCCACTCCGGACCGCGAGCCGACACCGCCGCCATCACTCCCTGGCTCTTCGCCGGCTTCAAAGGCAACGGCGAACAAGGTGTCTACTACGCCATCAGTCAGGACGGCTACCACTGGACCATCGCCAATCAGGACCGCCCAGTCTTCCACCAGACCCAGCCCAACGAGCTCATGCGTGATCCCTTCCTCCAGCGCGGCCCCGACGGCACCGTTCATCTCGTCTGGACCTGGTCCTGGAACACTCCCACCATCCTCGGCCACTCCACCTCAACGGATCTGATCCACTGGACCCCGCACCAGCAACTCAACGTCCTCGCCAACGAACCCACCGCCATCAACGCCTGGGCCCCCGCCCTCTACTATGAACCCGGCCAAAAACGCTGGCTCCTCTTCTGGTCCTCCACCATTCCCGGCCGCTTCCCCGGCGACGACTCCGGAGACTCCGGCCTCAACCACCGCATCTTCTACACCACCACACCCGATTTCGTGAACCTCGCTCCCGCCAAAGTCTTCTTCGACCCCGGCTACAGCGTCATCGACGCCACCCTCATCCCCACCGGGACCAACTACCATCTCATCTTCAAAGACGAGCGCAAGACCCCACTCAAGAAAGTCCTCCAGACAGCCGAAGGCCCAACCATGGAAGGCCCTTGGACCAACATCAGCCCACCCATCTCCGGCCATTGGTCCGAAGGCGCCGCCATCATCCGTGTTAAAGGCGGCTACCTTGCCTACTACGATCACTACCACGACCCGCAGCGCTACGGCGCACTCTTCTCCACCGACCTAAAAACCTGGACTAACGCCGACGACCGCGTCACCTTCCCCGCCAAGCTCCGCCACGGCTCCTTCCTCCGCATCACCAAGGCCGAATACGACCGCATCAACAACCTCCAGCAACCCTAACCATTCATGCCGTACCCTTCTCCTTGCATCCCACAAACGTTTGTCATTCTGACCCTGAGCGAAAGTCGAATGGGGAAGAACCCCTGTATTTTGCATTGCTTTTGTCTTTGGGATTAAGCATGGGGCTTAGCCCTCATCGATCGACACCACAGTCTCTCTAAGAATCCGCGCTAAGCCATCACCATTTACCCTTAGACAACCATGATCCTCGAAACCATTCCCGTCGGCCCCCTCCAATGCAACTGCTCCATCCTCGGCGACGAGACCTCCCGCGAAGCCATCGTCGTCGATCCCGGCGACGACATCCCCCGCATCCTCGCCGTCCTCGCCAAGCACTCCCTCACCGTCAAGCAGATCATCATCACCCACGCCCACATCGACCACATCGCCGGCGCCCACCGCCTCAAACAACTCACCGGCGCTCCCATCCTCTACAACCAGAACGACCTGCCCCTGGTCAAAATGATGGACGTTCAAGCCGGCTGGCTCGGCATCCCCACTCCCGCCGTCTCCAACCCCGACGACACCCTCGACGACGGCAAACTCATCGCCATCGGAGCATCCCCTGAACTCAATCAAAAGGGCCTCGCCGGCATCATCCTCTACACTCCCGGCCACACCGAAGGCTCCGTCTGCCTCTACCTCCCCGATCACACCCTCCTCTTAGCTGGCGACACTCTCTTCGCCGGCTCCGTAGGCCGCACCGACCTCCCCGGAGGCAACACCACCAAGCTCCTCCACTCCATCCACGAGCGCCTCCTCACCCTCCCCGACGAAGTCACCGTCATTCCCGGCCACGGCCCGCGCACAACCATAGGTTCAGAGCGCACCTCAAACCCATTCTTACAAAACCAATAAAATTGGCCTGTTACATCAATAAATAAAACCAACACCTTACAAGCATCACATGAACTAGTAACTATCCTGGTTCAATTCATGGTTCAATTTCTGACCATGCACGATGCGTTCCAAACCCTCCACAAACTCCTGTTCAAATCCCAATAAACTCACCACCACCCGTCCCGATTCCGCAATCCCATAAAACGATCCCGGGTGCACCACCACCCCCGCCTCCCGCAGCAATACCCCCGCGACATCACGATCCCAACCGATCTGTGGCAGCCGAAGAATCGCACTCCACCCCGCCTCCACTCGCAACACCTCCAGCCCACTCCCCAAGCCAATCTTTCGTGCCGCTGCAAGATTCCCCCGAACCCGCGCCAGAATCTGCCCCTGAATCCCGCTCCGCCCCGCCAGCCCCGCCGCCCACG
>Ga0210410_10003268_pt1 | contig 14413 bp, 14 predicted proteins | sample IncBWC4MmetaG_FD_161058 | JGI IMG/M metagenome (GOLD analysis project Ga0210410, IMG submission 161058) | Forest soil microbial communities from Barre Woods Harvard Forest LTER site, Petersham, Massachusetts, United States - Inc-BW-C-4-M | ecosystem: Environmental > Terrestrial > Soil >... | reverse complement strand
AAACAAAAGAAAGAAAATGTGAGACCAGGCGTGGACGCACTGGCTGCGGCCTTGATCTTGAAGGAGTACTTGGACCGGCGGCCGGTGGCGAAAACGGTGGAAGAGGCCAAGTGAAACGCTGGGACGGGAAGCTCGCGAGGGTGAATTGAAGAAAGGTCTTCTCCTTATTTTGGTGTTGCTGCTGGCTGCCGGAGCAGCCGGGGCCTGGGGCTGGTATTGCATCACAAAACCGTATCAGGGTTTCGCAACGGGAGGAGTGTTCGTTAGCGTGCCGCGCGGGGCCTCCAGCCGCGGGGTGGCCCGCACGCTGGAGAGTAGCGGCGTGGTGCGCAGCGCGATTGCCTTCGAAATCTATGCACGGCGGCATCCGCGGCGATCGCTCGAAGCGGGAGAATATTTTTTCGATCACGGCGTAAGTGGGCGCGACGTTTTCTGGAAGCTGGCGAAGGGCGACGTCTATCAAATTCCATTCACCGTGCGCGAAGGGGAAACCCTGTACGACATCGCGCATGACCTGGAGACCGGGCATTTTCTTTCCGCCGAGGATTTCGTGAAAGCGGCCAGCGATCCCATGCTGGTTCGCGACATCGACCCTCACGCCTTGACGCTCGAAGGCTTTCTGTTCCCTGCAACGTATCAAATGCCCCGGCATCCAATCGCCGTAGAATTGACCGCCGCGATGGTGAAGAAATTCAGAGAACAGTGGGCGCGCATCTCGCCGCCCTTGGCGGGCGACGACAAAACGCGGCTTCCCTCCGGCTACCCGATTTCTTCCATTGTGACGCTGGCGTCGCTGGTCGAGCGTGAAACGCCGAAGAAAGACGAGCGTCCGTTGGTCGCGGGAGTCTTTGAGAATCGCCTGCGCAAAGACATGATGCTGCAATGCGACCCGACCGTGATCTATGTCATGCAACAAGAAGGCCGCTACAATGGAACACTCACCGGAGCCGACCTGCACGTGCACTCGCCTTACAACACCTATGAACACACGGGTTTGCCGCCGGGACCGATCGGCAATCCGGGAGAAGCATCGCTGCGCGCGGCGCTGCACCCGGCCGAGACGGACTATCTCTATTTTGTAGCCAACACGGAGGGCGGTCATTTTTTCAGCGCGACACTGGCCGAACACAACCGGAATGTGACAAAGTACCGCCGTCTGCTGGCGGGACTTCCGGCCGATCCTCCGCCTCCTCCCCCGCAGACACCGGCGCCAGCGCAAAGCAAAAAGAAGGCGCACGCCAAACCGCATAAGGGCACAGCTTGATGACTGATTCGGAAAAATCGAAGAAGGATCTAATCCTCGAGACGGCCAGAGAGATCGGGGCTTCGAAATGGACGCTCGCGGAGATCGATCAGCTGCGCCGGCGGTTGCATGCCGAGCACGGCGAGGCGGGGAAGACCAGCTCGGAATACATCGGAGACATTTTGAAATCCGCGGGGTGGAAAGTGCTGCTGACGCTGCAAGAAGAGGCCGAAGAGCAGTATGAAGAAGAGTTCGAAGACTTGTTGCACTTTAAGACGCTGGAAGACGCGGAGGTAAGCATCATGCGGCTGGATGAGCTGATGCGGAAATTTCGGACGCACGGCGAGCATGCCGCGGTCGAGCGCGTTTTGGCAGTGGCGCGGCTCGGCAAACGCCGCGCGGAAATGATTTCACGAAATCAGAAAGTGGAAGCCAGCAAGCGCGCGGAAAAAGTGGAAATCGCCAGTTGGTTTCGCATTTGGCTCGAGACTCCGGATGCGTTTTTCGACTGGCTGGACGTACGGAAGCAGTCTCCTGATTTCAAGTCCAGATTTCCGCAAGCGGAGACTTTGGAATGAGTCTTCCCCCCAGCGCGCCGCCTGGCGCGCTAGAACTGCCTCCCTTTTCATTGGACGTGGAAGCGCTGGACCTCGGGCCGGGTGTGAAAGCAGTCGGGCTTGAACTGATCGAAACGGAAAGCCGCGAGCCAGTGCGCGGTAAAAAGGCAGCGGAAATCTGGTCGGCGGTCTTCCCGGCCCTGGCGGTGGAGGAATTCTACGTCATGGATTTTTTCAGCCACATCGATCGTGTTCAGGAATTTTGCAAGACGCGGAAGATCGAGTTTCGCGAAGCCGGCGGGCGATGCGTGGTCTTGCCGCAGCCGCGACAGGGTCAACTTTTCCAGCTTTTTGAGCGCTTCGAAGGAGAAACCTTTGGAATACGTGCGGGAGCTGCCGCCGAAACTCCTGATGCCCGGCTGGAAGGCGACCTTTCAAAGCGTGGCGTTGACGCCTACCAACTGGCCTACGAGCGCTACGTTTTTTGCGCTATCTGCGAGCCGGACGACGGTTGGGTTACGCTGCTGAGCGCTACGCTGTGGGCCAGCGAAGTCATACGCCGCGCCCGGCCCGCGGTGCTGCCTTTTGATATCTACATCGCGCGGACGCAATAGGCCCCGCCGCTGGCGATGGTCCGCAGTCTCCCCGCGGACTCGTTCATAATGGTCATTGGCTCCGCGCCAAGGGCGTTTGGTTGACGCGTCTGGGCATGGTTGCTAGATTGCTTTACTTGTACCCAAGGGGCGGAAGAGACTGATGCGGCGTGGGTTGGCATGCATGGTAGGGGCGACAGTGGCGGCGGTTTCTTACAGCTGCGGCGGCGCGGTCAGCGCCAAGAAGAACCTGCCGGCGACGCAGATTGTCGTCGTGAAGGACGCCACGCGGGAGGAGTTGCTGGAGAAATACAACGGCGTGGCGCGAGGGGTGAAGAGCGTGAACGCGACCGTGCAGCTGAAGCCTGTCGCCGGTTCAAAATACAGCGGCGTGATCGAGGAGTATCACGAGGTGAAGGCCTTTCTTCTGGCAGAGCGGCCGGCTTACATTCGCATGATCGGGCAGGCGCCGGTGATCGGAAAAACGGTATTCGATATGACGAGCGATGCGGAATCTTTTCGCGTGTCGATTCCTTCGAAGAATAAGTTTCTTGTTGGGGCCATCTCCCTGGAGCGCACGAGCAGCAAACCAATCGAAAATCTGAGGCCGCAGCATCTGCTGGACGCGCTTCTTTGGACCGAGATTCGCAGGGAAGAAGACGTGCTATTCGAAGAGTTCAACGACGAGAGGGCTCGATATTATGTGCTCACCGTCTTACATGGTGGATATCAAAAGGAAATCTCGCGAAAGATCTGGTTTAACCGCGGCGATCTTGAGGTCGCGCGTTTGGAGGAATTTGGGCGGAAAGGCGCATTGCTTTCGGACGTGCGCTACTCCGATTGGGAGCCGCATGCCGGCGATCAGGAGCAAACCTCTGCGGCCGCGTCCGGGATTACTTTTTTCCCGCGGGTGATTCAAATCGATAGACCACACGATGATTACCGGCTGGACTTGGAGGTCACCAAGCTGACGTTGAATGAAGACATTCCAGCGGATCGCTTCAAGCTCGAGCAGCCTGCGGGTTCCGAACTCGTCCGTGTTGGCGAAGTCGCGCCGGAGAAAAAGCCATGATGGGCGAGCTAATTGTCCGGAACTTGCTGCACCGGCCGCTGCGTACCTTGATCGGTGTGCTTGCCGTTGCGGTCGAAGTCGCGCTAGTCGTGTTGATCGTAGGCCTGACATCAGGTTTGCTGACGGAAACGGCCAAGCGCATCGAGGGCATCGGAGCGGACGTGATGCTTCAGCCGCCTGCCGCTTCCGTGTTCATCGGAATGACCGGGGCACCTATGCCCATCAAGATCGGTGACAAACTGGCGGAATTGAAATACGTGCAATCCGTTGCCCCGGCTCTCCTGCAATTCAGCTCTTCGGGTGGCGTGGACGTGGTTTACGGGATCGATGCGGACAGCTTTCGCGCCGTGTCCGGAGGCTTTGTATTTCTGCAGGGACACGACATGGAGGGGCCGGACGACCTCCTGGTCGACGATTTGGCGGCGGCGGCGAAACACATTCAAGTCGGGGACACCTTCAAGCTCCTGAACCACGACTGGCATGTCGCGGCCATCATCGAGCACGGAAAAGGTGCGCGATTGTTTGTTCCGCTGGCGACGCTTCAGGACCTGGTCGGCGCGCCCGACAAAGCTTCTATTTTTTGGCTGAAGTGTACGCGCCCGGAGCACACCGAAGACGTAATGGACGAGATTCGCCATCTTTTGCCGGGCTACACAGTGCGTCCGCTGAGTTCGCTGCTGACCTTGATGACTTCGACGAACATTCCAGGGTTGCAGACATTTATCAACGCCATGATCTCGCTAGCGGTCGCCATCGGCTTGCTGGTGATTTTTTTGACGATGTATACGACGGTGATCGAGCGGACCCGCGACATCGGTGTCTTAAAATCGCTCGGGGCGGGCCGAGCGTTCATCGTGCGGGCGCTGCTGACGGAGTCCGCGGGGCTTTGCGTGATGGGAATTGTGGCGGGGGTCGGGCTAAGCTATGTGGTGCGGGCCGCATTCTTGGCAGGGTTTCCGACCTTGTCCATTCTCATAACGTGGCCATGGATTCTTCGCGCGGCAGGGATTGCGCTGGCGGGAGCGCTGCTTGGCGCCAGCTATCCGGCGTGGATGGCGAGCCGCAAGGACGCCGTCGAAGCGATCTCCTACGATTGAGAAGCACAGGAAGGCGAAAGGCTGGGGAGACGCTAAAGAGCGGTAAAGTTAGAAGAGGAGAAAACGCTGCGGACGTGCCGAGCGGCTAGGCAGCGATGGGAATCGCAGCTACAATACAGCAACCTGCCGAAGGGCTGATTGTCCCAGGAAAAAAGAGCTTGGAGCCGATACTCAAAACTGAAAATTTGTGGAAGCTCTACCGCGCAGGGAAAGTGGACGTCCCCGCGCTCCGTGGTGTGAACTTCGCTGTGGCGCCCGGCGAATCGGTGGCGGTTATGGGGCCTTCGGGTTGCGGGAAATCCTCTCTCCTTTATGTGATAGGCGGGCTGGCGCAGGCGTCCAAGGGCCGCGTGCTGGTGGACGGCAACGATTTGACAGCCATGAGCGACGCCGAGAGGACCAAGCTGCGGCGAAGCAAAATTGGATTTGTCTTCCAGCGATTTAACCTCCTCCCCACGCTGACGGCCAAGGGCAACATCGCCATCGCGCAGTTTATTCACGGGGACGGTTTTGACCCGCACCGTTTTGACGTCGTGACCGGCTTGCTGGGTCTTGCGGGACGCCTGCAACATAAGCCCTCGGAGCTTTCTGGTGGGGAGCAGCAGCGCGTGGCGATTGCGCGGGCGATTATCAATGAGCCAAAAATTCTGCTGGCCGACGAGCCTACCGGCAATCTGGATTCGAAAAACTCGGAAGTGGTGCTGCAGATGTTGCGGCAGCTCAACAAAGATTTGGGTCAGACGATCGTCATGATCACACATAATCCCGAAGCCACGGCTTATTTCGACCGCGTGGTGCACATGCGGGATGGCGTGATTGTCGACGGAGTTCCTGCGGACTGAGATGGCCAGTCTCGGACAGATTTTGTCGAAGACGTTTTTCTGGGCGTACGAGCGCGGCACGTGGCCGTATGACGCCGCGGTCATTCTGATTCTGGTTTTTGTACTGGCGACGCCGCGGGCGTGGTTCCACGACCAGCCGCAGATGGGCCTCCCGGCGAACACTCCCGGGCAAGTGGTGCTTGTCAACGAGGAAGGCGAAAACAAAACCTACCGGGTCGATGCGCGGATTCTGGCGCCTCCCGAGCAAACGCCGGCACTCGAGAATGAACTGCACAATGCCATGCAAAAATCGCTGCCTGAACTTCGCAACAAGCGGTTCACCATCGCCAAGATCGATCCGGTGCGCGACGAGCAGGGCACGGTGATTGCCTATCACGTGGAAATACACCGTTAGCAACCAGACCGCCGGCTGCCCGCGTGAGTTCTAGCGTAACGCCGGGCAAAGTTCGTGCATCTCTATGTATATGCTAGGATTTGAGCGAGCCTGACCAGCCACACCATGGAGCACTCATAGGGGCTGCTATTGACCAAACGGCATTTTATTCCATTGATTCTTGCGCTTGGCGCGGAAGCTTTCGCGGTGGTGGCGGGTGCCGCGCAAACTGCGGCGAAGTGGACGACCGACGCCGTGCTCGAGATGATGGATAAGTCCGCGAAGGATTTCCGCACCCTGACGGCGGATATTGAAAACGTAAAATACACAGCCGTAGTGCAAGACACATCCACGGAAACGGGACAGATTTTCGTCCGGCGCGACCAGAAAATGCGGATCGAGTTTACGAAGCCCGAGGCGCGAACGATATTGCGCACCGGCGATTCCCTTTTCCTTTACAACCCCAAACTGAATCGCGTGGAAGAATATGACCTCGGCAAGAATCGCGCGATGGTGGATCAATACATCCGTCTCGGGTTCGGGACCAAGAGTGAAGATCTCAAGAAGAGCTATGTGGTGACGGTCACCGGTGAGGAAGAGCTAGACCATAGAAAAACTGTTGTAGTGGAGTTGACTCCGAAAGTCGATCAGATTCACAGCCAGATCACCCGGATTCAGATGTGGATCGACGAAGCCTCCTGGCTGCCGATTCAACAGAAGATTTTTGAGAGCGGTTCCGGTGATTATATCTTGTTCCACTACACCAGCATGATGAAGAATCTCAAGATCAACGATTCTAGGTTCAAGCAGGATTGGCCGAAAAACGCGAGCCACGAGAAACCGCACGCCTGAAAGTGACGCACGCGACTCCAGCTGCACCTTTCCGGGTTGTCGGTCATCTCGGAAACCAGCCACCCATGCCGCCGTCAGGTCTAAGCGCCGCTCGGCAGCCTCGAGCAGAATCGCCCCGCCGTCAGAATTGCCCTCGTTGGTAAAATTTCGCGACTACCGGTCGATCAAAAATATCTGGAGAAAGAAGACGCTCTGTTGTGGTATTTCATGCAAGCGAAGGCCTCACTTTTGGTTGCAAACCCGCGTAGAAAACGGACTTGGTACCATAGCGAGGCCTTTCGTGCTTCTGAAATCATGAATTTTGCGGACTAGGTCGCTTGATCGATGGCCCTGTCAGTCCGCTACGGCTCGCTCGGTGGCGAGGAGTTGTTCTTTGCGAGTGAGTCCCCAGCGATAGCCCGCAAGGCTTCCGTCCTCACGGATAACCCTGTGGCACGGCACGACAATCGAAACAGGGTTGGTTGCGCACGCTCGGGCCACTGCGCGAACGGCCTTCGGGCGTCCCAGGGCGCGGGCGATTTGCGAGTATGTGCGCGTCGTTCCGCGTGGAATGCGCTGCAACTCCTGCCAGACACGGCGTTGAAACGCCGTTGCTTGCAAGTCCAGCGGGAGTTCCAGCTGCGCGGGCTTGCCCTCGATTCGTTGAACAATTTCACGGACCCAGCGTTGCACGTTGCCAGTAGCCGGAGAGATTTCCGCGCGAGGATATTCTTCGCGCAACTCCGCGACGAGTTTGTTTTGCGCGTCTCCCAGATAGATCGCGGACACGCCGCGTTCCGTGGCGGCGACCAAAACCTTTCCGAGCGGTGACTTCGCAATGGTGTATTCGATTTTCATACCCTTCCCTCCCTTTCGATAAGTTGCAGGCGTCATTCCCAGTTGCGCGTTGCTGCGTTCATAGACGCGGCTGGACGAACCGTAGCCGGTTTCGTAGAGCGCATCGGTGATGTTCTTTCCTGCGCGCAGCAAACTCTTGAAGCGTTTCACGCGCAGTGCTTCGGCAAGTTCGCGAGGAGCAAGGCCTGTGACTTGCCGGAAGGCCCGGCGAAGCGTTCCGGCATTGGAATTAAGTTGTCCCGCGAGTTCGGAGAGGCGCAAGCCTTCTTCTGAAGATTCGGAAAGATATTTTGCGGCGCGTGCCACGAGCGCGGTGGAAGCGGCAATTTCATTTGGGCGGCAGCGAAGGCAGGGGCGAAAGCCTTGTTTTTCCGCCTCTTCGCCGCTGTAGAAGAACATGACATTTTGCCGCAACGGGCGGCGGGCCGGGCAGGATGGGCGGCAATAAATGTGCGTGGAGCGCACGGCCAGTACGAAGGTCCCGTCGGCGCGCGCGTCGCGCTCGAGAGTTGCGCGCCAGTATTGGGCTGCCTTGCGGGGCGAGACTTGTACGGTCGCGTTGGCGTTCGAATTGTTCATCGTTTGCATGGTATGAAAATAGCGCAGCGTTTGGAGCAAATCTATCCGGAAAGGCTCGGCAAATCGGATTCGAACGAGACGACTTAGAACGCCTAGGGAATGGGGCCTAGAGGCGGACTCAGGCTTCGCCTGGGTTTGGCAGAACTTCGGCGGCCTCGATGGGATTCTTGTGCGGGGCGCTGATCACCAGGAGAACAGCGGTGAGAATTACGACGGCGGCCAGGGCCGTGCGCAGGGTGATTGTTTCGCCCGCTCCGAGCCAGCCGAGGAACAGGGCCACCACCGGATTGACGAAGGCATAGGTTCCCACGCGGGCTGCGGAGCTTTTCTTGAGGAGGTAGACGTAAGCTGTGAAGCCGATTCCCGAGCCAAACACGATTAGATAAGCCAGGGCGATCCAGGAACGCGCGCTAATGGCCGCGAGATGCAGTTGGCGGCCCTGGCCTGACAGCAAACCGACCATCCAAAGTGCGGTCCCACCTGCGAGGCTCTGCATGGCGACACCGAGCAGCGGTGAGCTCGGCAGGTCGTGGTGCTTCGAATAGATGGATCCCCAGGCCCACGCAAAGGAGCAAATGACCAGAATCCCGGCGCCGGCGGGATGGATGCGCTCCGACCCTCCCAGATGCGCGGGGCCTACCAGGAGGACCAAGCCAGCGAACCCTAGGATGAGGCTGGCTACCACCCTCGGAGCGGGATGCAGACCGCCAGGACGAAGCCAATCGAGAAGCACCATCCAGAAGGAGACCAGAGCCACGAGCAAGGCGGCCACTCCGGAGGGGACAGTACGCTCGGCCAAACAAACTCCGCCATTGCCGACAAGAAGTAGGAGGAGGCCGGTGATGATAGCGGTGCGCCACTGACCTGCTGTTGGCCGAATTCCAGTTTTCCAGCGCAGTATGGGATAAAGGATAAGTCCGGCGATTAGATGTCGCGTAGCAGGAAGCAGGAGCGTAGGGAACGATTCGATGCCGACAGCGATGGCCAGGTAGGTCGAACCCCAGATAACGTAAACGGCGGCGAAGGCGAGGATGAGCAGGATGGCGTCGCGTTTCGCCGTGCCGTGGACCACAGCCGCAGACGCCTCTTTGTTTGTGGGTTGGGCGACGGTGGGTGTGGACATTCTGCGAAGCCCTAAAGAAACAAAGATAAGTGCAGAATTGGACAGTGTCGAGCACCATATTGGACGAAGATGTTCCGGCAATGAGCGCGCCGCACGAAGGGACCGGTACTATAACCAAGTGTTTGACGTTAAGACACTTCGAGAGTTTTCCACAGGTTGACGTGCGGGAGCTGAGATGGCATTTTATGCACCCGCCCGCCAAGTCTGGGGACCTTAGCAAGACCAGCAGAAAGCGCAATTGGGCCAGGAATGGCAACAACGAAGTGGTTTCTCTGGGGGCCAGATGGGCGCGACGAACCGCGTAAAAAGCATTCGGTCTGGGGAAAGAGAAGCGAGCAGAACCAAGCGGGCACCGCCTTTGCAAGAAATAGTGGCGGAACCGGTGCGGGTGCCTACTCTGCGCATGACGCCATTGCCCACGCCAGCACAGTCGCGCCGTTTTGGGCGCGTTCCCACGCATGCCGTGGGTGTGAACCACGAACAGCGCGAATATCCGCGGGCTTCGCTGAGACTTCCTTTGCGGTTGCGCAGTGTGGGCTCCCGTGCGGAAGATTTCCCGGTAACGCTGGTGACTCGGGACATTAGCTCGACGGGGGTATTCTTTCTTTGTCCGAAAGAGATTACTGCGGGGGCGCTGATCGAACTGGAAATCGTGCTGGTAAGCCGTCCTATGGGGCATGGGAGCGTGCTGATTGTTACTACGGCGCGTGTCGAACGTATCGAACCTGCGGCCATGCCTGGGTGGTATGGTGTGGCGGCTTCGTTCGACGACGTGCAGTTCGACCGCGATGATGGCGTGCCTTCACGATTCCTGCGGCCTTGACTGTTGTTTTCCCCAGAATTCAAATCGACAGACACTCTGGGCTAATTGTCGGACCAATTCCGAAACTTGCCGACTTGTTCCCACCAAATTCTACAGCGCGATACTTGCGGTTCGACATCTTGTTCCGTCCATTCGCGAGGCAGCGTACAGGCCTCTTCCTGAGTGATGACCCTGAGCCCGTTCAAGGCGTCATACCGCGCATGTAGGTCGGGGTCGGAAAGATGATCCGCCAGACTGGGCACCGCTCGCGGATCCTTCAATCTCTCCCCTAATGCAATCAGTGCGCGGGTGCGGGTCAACTCACTTGGAGCACTCTTGAGGATCGCTATCAGGTCGGGCACGGCAGCGGGGTCGGCAATATATTGCAGTTGCATTGCGATTGCCGACTCAGGCAGCGTCCCATCGCCCCTGGCAAGCAATTGCTGGACGCTAGGGAGCACGCTAACGTCACCCGTGCGGAGGGCCGCATACACGGCCCACTTTGACTCCGCATCATCGCCCTTCTCTATCAAGCGATGAAGGGCATCTCGCGATGAAGGCAATTGCAATCCTCCGAGCCTCTGGATACTAGCCAGACGTGCCGCGGAGTCTTGATCGTTAAGTCCAGCAAGGAAATCCGCTTCCATCTGGGCGAGCCAATCGGAAGTTTCGAGGTCGCGACCAAGGAGCGGCGATATCGTCAAAGCCCCCTCACAGTCATCGATCAACTGCAGTTGTCCTTGCTCTTCGTGGGCAAATACAACCCAATACGTCTCCGTACGAAAATCAATACAATCGTGCCCATTGCTCGCGAAACTTCCATATCGAAATCGCAGAGTTTCTTCTGTTGGTCCCTTTCCCCGATACCAACGGTCAACCTGAATCCTCGCCATGTACATATTCTCGGCCCCAGTTCCCGCGTGGGACGTAAGCGGAATAACTACGAGAACGTGTCCGCGAAAAACCAATGACGCTTTGCGCGCCAACTCGCGCACGTCAGCCATCGACGGCGGCCACATCAGGCGAGCCCGGAGTGGGGCCGTAGACCAGGAAAGAGAACAGCACACCAAGGCGATGGCCACCCAAACATGGTGCATTTTCGGTTTGCACACGGCCTGAGAACTCCTCAGAAATCTACCTAGACTTACCCTACCCCGATAAAGTGACGAGAGCATCGCGATCCTGGACCTCGATCGGCCCAATATATCTCGCCAGCGGAGAGGATGTTTGCGGAAAGTGGACGGGAACGGCCCTCAAACGCTAGTCGAATGTAACACGAATATAGCTGGCAAGCCCGCGACTGCGCCGTAGAAATTGGTTCGACTACGCGATCGAACAGCTCCATGCTCTCCTGCAGGCTTTTTTCGAGAATCGTTGCCGAGTGGGAGAGATCGTTGCGGAGCTTACGCCTTCCGGTTTGCGATTGATACGTGACGAAAAGAAGGGCGACAAGCGGCTACGCTCACAATCAACGGGAGTACGATTTTTCACCAGTCTTGCGCATCGAGACTCCCCAGTTTTGCGCGCGCGATATTTTTGTGAGGGGCCGAACAGAAATCTACCTCGCGGTTGTATGCTGACAAAGCGGAATGGATGGGGCCAGAGAGCGGAATGTGTCCGCGCCGGCCTGTCGGTCACAGTGGCTGTGGTTCTTTATCCTCCTTTTCTTTGGTGTCCCCTAAATATCTCTCCAGACACTTCCGAGCCAGATCTTGACCGCCCAACCCGAAAGCGATAGCTAGCCCCAACATGGAAGCCCCGAAAATGATCGAAAAAGCCGAGATCACGGTTTGCCTCGCCACACCGAGCTCCTCCAGCGTCATGGAGATCGCCAGAATCCAGATAACAAAGCGGATCGACCAGCTAAGAATTTTGGGTGAAGGATGTCCCGCATTAACCGCCGCAAGAAGCGCGGTCCGCGAAAGAAAATTTGCAATTACCGCGCCCAAGAACAAAATCAAGATAGCGACGAACACCTCGGGTAGAAACTGGAACAACCGAGAAATCTGCTCCTGAAGACCAGCGACGCGGAGGACGCTGAGCCCGACCAAAATAAAGCCGATCCACGTTACCCAGAAGATGGAACGGCTCAGCAGCTCCGTCATAGGAGGAAGATGCGCCATTCGAAGGACACGAGAAGCCCCTGCGTCATCGGACACCCGATCAAGTTTCGTAAGGCCCAAAAGTGCTCGCAAGATGTACTTGAGCACGACTGCCGCAAGAAGCCCGATCGCAATAATGATCAGCATCACCAGGAAACGAGGAAGAAATTCAGCAATCATGTGGACTAAATTGCCGTACACCTCTTCTAAGGCTCGCACGATGGTCTGTCTCATGATTTCACCTCCACCTTTGCCTTCCATCTCTCCATCAAATATGGCTTTTGTAGCACGAACTCGTCGCAGAGCATTTCGCTCGCCGCCTCCATCTCAGCCGGTGATGAATCAGAATGTTCAACGAGAAAAGAATAGGTCATGCCACGATACAGGGGTGCTAAAGCCTGTACCAAGTGATCCCGGTTAATGACCGCATGATGGTAGGAAGCAGCAAAATCATAGAGCGTCCTTACCCAGATGTCGGATTTAAATCTGAACTTCCCTTCCGCAAGTGCAACGATGCTCTTGATTTCTGAATGGGTTTCGGGATCCAAAATCGAGCTTAAGATTGGCTCCAATTCCGTCACTCCGCTTCGGAACATCTCGAAGATTCTGTGTCGATCCAGGTCGGTCGGGTCTGAAGTGAGTTCGTGGGCCGGTCCGAACGTAGGCACTGGTTGCGATCTCCCGCGCTCCAACCTCCACGATTGCTGGGTTTCTAAGCACCAGAACAGAGTTCCCACAGTTTGCCGCAGGACTTCGACGATGTCCGTTCCGAGACCCTTTGTTGCTTGTGATTTTTCACCGAGAAAGGCTTGGCAACAGCGAAAATCAGAAGAAATCGCGGAGATCGCCATCCATGCTTCCGGTCGTGCCTGAATGGCTTGCTCGTGCCACACATCCTGATTGAGGCAAAGCGCGGCGAGGCGACCGGAAAACCCCCATTCATCAGAGAACAGTTCGCGGATGCCACAGCCAAAGAGGGCACGGCTCATCGGATAGAGCAGATTCCTCGCCAGCAGGCCTTGATACTTGTTGCGAGTGTAGAGCGGGGCTACATAATCAAACTTTTCCCGGTAAACCGGCCGCAGCAGATTCGCAACCGAGTCGGGGTGGAGATTGGATCCGGCAGGTGAAACTACGGCACAGGCCCGTGCCCGCAACAAGTCTGCGGCTGCCAGAATTGTGCGCAGAGCGATTCCGGGAGAAGGTGGGCCAGCAACGTTCGCCGTGACTCGGTGGCTTGTGCGGAGTGAGGTTATCCCGGGTAAACGCACACCCGCTTCTGCCAAGTTGCCAGGGCCCTTCGCTACAACGCTATCCTCGCCCTTGTCTCGGCTGGCCACATTGACGATGACAACTCGTTGCCTGACGAAGTTCCGCTGAAAGCTTTCTTCAATTGCGTCCAAGTGACTGACGGTGTTCGCAGTGTTGTGCGAGGACATACCCACAAGAAGGTCCACTTCCCCTACGCTCATCAACTGGCTAAGCAAATCATCCGATAAAAGGACATCTTCGGCCAAGACGCTTGAAACCTCACTTTCAACCCGAAATATGCGGGAAGATCCATGAACGTGATGCCAGCATCCTCCGCCCGATCAAATCCGGCGAAGCTGAAACCAATAAAACTGATAGGGCCCCAGAGTGAGTAAGTAGGGCGAATTCCCAAACCGCGGAAAGAGGTTTCTCCCAAACATCTCAATCGGTATATAGCCCTTATATCGTTGCACATCGAGTTCTACAGCCTGCGCGGAACTTGAAAGATTATTCACCACCAGGACTGTTTCCTCACCAAATTGACGCATGTAGGCTAGAACCCGGTGATTCGAAGGGTTCAAAAACTGAATCGTTCCGCGACTAAATGCTTGGAATGCATTACGCACCTGAAGCAACGACTTCATCCAGCGGAGCAAGGAGTGCTCCGATCTCTTTTGTGAATCTACGTTAACCGCCTGATAGCCATACACGGCGTTAGAAATTACGGGCGCGTACAAGCGTTCCGGATCAGCCAACGAGAACCCTGCGTTCAATGCGCTGTTCCATTGCATCGGAGTTCGGACTCCATTCCGGTCGCCAAGATAAATGTTATCCCCCATACCGATTTCGTCCCCGTAGTAAACAATCGGGGTTCCCGGCATGGACATCAGCAATCCGTTCAGCAATTCGATGCGCCTTCTGTCGTTGTCCATCATGGGAGCCAGGCGCCGGCGGATGCCTCGGTTGATCCGCATCGTCTTGTCCATGGCGTACTCGTCATACATATAGTCGCGTTCGACGTCCGTCACCATTTCCAGCGTGAGCTCATCATGGTTGCGAAGGAAAATGAACCATTGGCAGCTGTCGGGTA
>Ga0210410_10003267_pt1 | contig 14415 bp, 10 predicted proteins | sample IncBWC4MmetaG_FD_161058 | JGI IMG/M metagenome (GOLD analysis project Ga0210410, IMG submission 161058) | Forest soil microbial communities from Barre Woods Harvard Forest LTER site, Petersham, Massachusetts, United States - Inc-BW-C-4-M | ecosystem: Environmental > Terrestrial > Soil >... | reverse complement strand
GAGTTGAATCCGGGCGCCGAACCGCGCCAGCTCCTGCACATGCATGAAACGATTTTCGAAGATCGTCTCGGTGATATACGAAGAGCCCCTGGCGCAAACCATCAGTGCCATCAGCTGCGCCTGCAGATCGGTGGGAAAACCCGGAAACGGCGCCGTCGAAACCGTCACCGGATTGATGCGCGCGCCGTTGCGGGCGATGCGGATACCCTGATGGTTGACGTCGACATCCGCACCGGCTTGCGTCAGCACATCAAGGGCCGATTGCAAATGCTCCGGCCGCGCGCCATTGAGCTGAACATTGCCTCCGGTCATCGCAACCGCCATCGCATAGGTGCCGGTTTCGATCCGGTCAGGCAGCACGGTATGACGTGCGCCGTGAAGCTTGCTCACGCCCTCGACCACGATGCGCGGCGTGCCGGCTCCCCGGATGCGCGCGCCCATTTTGTTGAGGCAGTCCGCAACATCGGCGACTTCGGGCTCGCAGGCGGCATTGGTGATGACGGTGGTACCTTTGGCCAGCGCGGCCGCCATCATGGCAACATGCGTGCCGCTGACCGTGACCTTCGGAAACTCGATTGCCGCAGCCTTTAAGCCGCCCGGCGCCTTCGCGACCACGTAACCGCCGTCGATGGCAATTTCGCCGCCGAGCCGTTCCAGCGCCATGATCAGCAAGTCAACCGGACGAGTGCCGATGGCGCAGCCGCCGGGCAGCGACACCCTGGCCTCATGCATCCGCGCCAGGAGCGGCGCGATCACCCAGAAACTGGCCCGCATCCGTGACACCAGCTCGTAGGGCGCTGTGGTGTCGATGATGTTGGCCGCGGAAATATGCAGCGTCTGGCCCTGAAATTCGCGATCCCCGGTCCGCTTTCCCGCCGACATGATATCGACGCCGTGATTGCCGAGGATGCGCTGCAGCTGGGCCACGTCGGCGAGCCGCGGCACATTCTCCAGGATCAGCGTTTCCTCGGTCAGAAGAGCCGCGATCATCAGCGGCAGGGCCGCGTTCTTCGCGCCGGAAATCGCAATGCTGCCGTTGAGCTTGTTGCCGCCGACGATGCGAATGCGATCCATGCGAACCCTGCCCTGCGTTGCATAAAGTATAAGGTGAATGCCGTTCGCAGGGCAAAAGCTCTGCAATTTGCGGCTATTTGATGGGAATGATGGTTAAGGCCGGTTGATATGTCCGATACCAGGACTGCCGATACGAAAAGGCCACAGTACCGAACCGACCGAAAATCGTTGCGTTCGCTGCCGTGCTCGCTCCGCTAAAGCGAGGGCTTTGCCGTGTCTGCGAGATAGCCGTGCAAGGCTGCGACCACTTGCGCTCCCTCGCCGATTGCGCCGCCTACCCGCTTGACCGATCCCGAGCGAACGTCGCCGACGGCAAAAACGCCGGGCACCGAGGTTTCCAAAGCCGTCGCAAGCCGCCTCTCGCCGGATTTGCCTTGCGTCCCGGTCACTACAAAACCGGCCCGGTCGACCATCACGCCACACCCATCGAGCCAGCCGGTTGCCGGATCCGCACCGACGAACAGGAAGAGGTTGCGGATGTCGAGGGTGCTCTCTTCGGCCGCCAGGCGGCTGCGCCAGCGAACTCGCTCCAGGGAGCCGTCACTCGCCCCCTCGAGGCCGATGACCTCGCTGTTGAACATCAGCTCGATATTTGACGCAGCTTCGATGCGATCGATCAGGTAGCGCGACATGCTGGAGCCAAGGCCGCCGCCGCGAATGATCATGTAAACCTTGCGGGCATGGCCGGAGAGAAACACCGCCGCCTGGCCGGCCGAGTTGCCGGCGCCGACCAGGACGACTTCCTGCTGTGCGCAAAGCCGCGCTTCAATCGGAGACGCCCAGTACCAGACACCGCGCCCTTCGAAATTCGCCAAATTTTCGATCTCGGGCCGCCGATAGCGCGCCCCGCTTGCAACCACGACCGATCGCGCGCGCAACAGATCGCCATTGTCGAGGGCAAGGCCGAATGCGCCGTCGGCTTGCGAACAATCCAGCGACTTCACCTCGACCGGAATCATCACGTCCGCGCCGAACTTCTGGGCCTGGTTGAAGGCGCGCGCGGTGAGGGCATGCCCGGAAATTCCGGTCGGGAAGCCGAGATAATTCTCGATCCTGGCACTGGCGCCGGCTTGTCCTCCAAACGCCCTCGTATCGCATACCGCAACGGAGAGCCCTTCCGATGCGGCGTAGACCGCGGTCGACAGCCCGGCCGGGCCGCTGCCGACAACCGCCACATCGTACACCTTGTCCTTCGGCAGCGCGCGTATCATGCCCATCGCGCGCGCGAGTTCCGATTCGCTTGGGTTGCGCAGCACCGTGCCGTCGGGCGTCACCACCAGCGGCCAATCTCCTTGCGAAGGCGAGTAGCGCGCGATCAGTTCGGATGCGTCGGTATCGGCAGCCGGATCGAGCAGATGGTGCGGATGGCCGTTGCGGGTCAGAAAGCCCTGCAACCGGACGACACCGGATGAATCCGAAGGTCCAACCAGAACCGGTCCGCCGGCGCCACCGCGGATCAGGCTCACCCGGCGAAGGATCAGCGCACGCATGATGCGCTCGCCGAGATCGGCTTCGGCGACCAGCAACGCGCGCAGCCGATCGGGCGCAATCAGCAGTGTCTCCACGTCGCCTTCCGCGTGGCCATCGACGAGGGCAACGCGGCTGGAGAGTTGGCCGATCTCGGCCAGGAACTGTCCCGGCCCCTGTTCGATGACGGGCGTGACGTGCCCAAGGCCATCGCGCTGCGTGATTGCGACATGGCCGGACAAAATGACGAACATTCCCGGACCAACCTTGCCGGTTTCAAACAGGGTTTCGCCGTTCTTGTAAGCCCTCACCTCGCCGAACCGGCGCATCCGCGCGATTTCCTGCGGCGTCAGGCTCGGAAACGTCTGTTCGTAACGCGGAAACGCGCTTTCTGCCGGCGCCCTTTGATCAGCCTCGGTTCCCATTGGAGTTTGTTCCGGAAATTCGCTTACGCCTCATTCAAAGAACAAGGATCAATAATATTCCCAACCGAGCCAACCGGCTATTTGCCCGGGTGGTTTTTACCTGGATCGGCCACCGTGACGGCATCAGGATCCGACGACGAAATCGTGAAATCGTCCCGTCCCCTGCCTTGCGATTTTCTTCGCTTGAGATTCTCGCGCAGCGCAAGCTTCAGCCGTTCCCGGCGGGCATCATGTGCGCCCTTTCCAGGTTGCCGCCCCCTGTTGTCCTTGTCGTGTCGCATCTTCGACCGCCCACAGAGAAGGAAGGATTTTCTGCTCTCGATTGTGGCAGAAAACATCGAGTTTCGCTCGCATACCGACCCGGTTGTCCGCCTTGAAGGCGGCCCTTTTGGCGAGCATGGCAAGGCAAGGCCCGCGCTTGCGCACCTGCGGCCCTTGTGGCAAGGATCGACCCGCCTCGTGGGCCGCTTTCGGCCCTTGGCCTCATGCTGCCGTAGCTCAGTGGTAGAGCACTCCATTGGTAATGGAGAGGTCGATGGTTCAATCCCATCTGGCAGCACCATTCTTCAAAATTCACCCACCGCCCTCGCGGCCTTTTTTTGCGTGAACGATCTCGCGTTTCCGGCCGCTTGCGGCAGCACGGTCGAGGCGGCGAATTAAGGCTTCTTTCAGGTTTGATTAAGGCTCCATTAAGCACAAAATCCCGATGTTCCACAATAGGTTGCATTATCCACGAGTGTAGCTCGTGGGTGACAGTATTTCAGCCGAAAGATGTCTATGTGCCCGCCGCAAGACGAGCGCAGAAGGCGCCCGGTCTTGAAACTGAAATGCACTCTGGAGACCCAAGTAATGAAGAAGCTTCTATTGGCAACTGTGGCCCTCGTCGCTCTCGGCGCGACCGTGCCAGCACTCGCAGCCGATCTCCCCGCCCGCACCTACACCAAGGCTCCGGCCTATGTCGCCCCGCTCTACAACTGGACCGGCTTCTATATCGGCGGTCACATCGGTGGCGCGTTCAGCGGCAACAACAATTTCGGTGGGCTGGTCACGGGCAACAACAATGACGGCCGCTTCCTCGGCGGTTTGCAGGCGGGCGCTGACTATCAGTTCGCCACGAACTGGGTGATCGGTGCCGAACTGCAGTACAGCTGGCTCGGCAGCAACAACAACGGCATCATCTTCCCGGGCGGCTTCGTCTACACCAATAACCAGCGCGCGCTCGGCTCGGCGACCGGCCGCCTCGGCTACACCTGGGGTCCGGGCCTGCTCTACGTGAAGGGCGGCTACGGCTTCTCCGACAACAACGAATCGCTCGTAAACGCCGGCGCCCCGGTCCTGTTTGCTTTCAACAGCGGCCACAGCAACGGCTACACGGTCGGTGCCGGTTTCGAGTACCTGTTCACGCAGAACTGGTCGGGTAAGATCGAGTACCAGTATTACAATTTCGGCAGCTCGAGCTTCACCGTCCCGGCGGCGCTTGCCACCTTCGGCAGCTTCCGCACCGAGGACCACACCGTGAAGGTGGGCCTGAATTATCGCTTCAACTGGGGCGGTCCGGTCGTCGCCAGGTACTGATCCGCGACCGTCAGGTGAGACTGGAAAGGCCGGCCCCGCGCCGGCCTTTTCATTGGCGAATTGCTTTGTTGGGTCCTTGTTCGGACAATGCCCGTTCAGAGCATTTTACCGACGGGGCGAACTTTTGCTCCGGTGCATGGGCAATTGGCGATTGTGTTCCGCCGGCCGGGCGCCGATAGTGCGTCGATAGTTTTTCATTTTGCGAATACGACACACGATGCACTCAAAAGCAGAATCCACTCAGTCCTCGGCCGAGGCACTTGGCTATCCGTTCGAAAATCATCCGGGCCCCGATCAGGTCGTCGAGGTGATGCCGGGCGTGTTGTGGGTTCGCCTGAAGCTGCCGTTCCGGCTCAACCATGTGAACATCTATCTGCTTGCCGATGGTGACGGCTGGGCGATGGTCGATTCCGGATTTGGCAACGAAGAGTCGATCGCAGCCTGGACCACGCTGTTTGACGGCGCGCTGGCGCACGTCAAGGTCACTCGGCTGATCGTGACCCATTCGCATCCCGATCACGTCGGGCTGGCCGGCTGGGTGGTCGAACGATTCAACTGTCCCCTTTACATGTCGCAGGTCGAATATCTGCAGTCGGTCTATTTCCAGAACCGCGGCACCGAGGAACGCAAGCAGGCGCAGCGACTGTTCTTCCGCCGTCACGGCATGGATGAGAGCCTGACCGACAAACTGCTCGGCCGCGGCCAGGACTATCTCAAGCGGGTTTCGATCCTTCCACCCGCCTACCGCCGCATTTCGCATGGCGACGAGATTTCGATCGGTACGCGCCGCTTCAAGGTGATCACCGGTGGCGGTCACGCACTCGATCAGGTGATGCTGTACTGCGCCGCCGACAAGCTGTTTCTGTCGGCCGATCAGGTGCTGAGCAGGATTTCACCCAATGTCAGCGTCTGGGCGGTCGAACCCGAGCAGAACTCGCTCGGGGAATATCTGGCCTCGCTGGCAAGCCTCACGACCACGCTGCCTTACGATCTCTTGGTGCTCCCCGGTCATGGGGTCCCGTTCTTCGGATTGAAGACGCGGATCAAGCAGCTGGCCGATCACCACGAAGAGCGTTGCAGACGGATTGCCGAAGCATGCCGGGAAAGTTCGAAGACTTCCAAGGAGCTGGTACCGGTTGTGTTCCACAAGCACGTGCTCGACGCTCATCAGATGGGATTTGCAGCGGGCGAACTGGTCGCGCACGTGAACTACATGCTGGTCGAAGGTCGCCTGACGGTGGAGGAGAGCGATGGCATGCTTCGCTTCCGCACGACATGAGGGCGTCAACCTAATGCCGTGCTCCCGCCGATGACGGGCCCGTCCGTCCGGTCTGTTGAAAAATCAAATTTCCATTTCGCCTGCGGACGGCACGCCTTTTGCGCGTCTCAAGTGTCGAGATTGAACAGCCTCGCAGCGGTGCGGCCGAGAATATCGGCCTTTTCGTCGTCGTTCAGCGAGGTGCAGGCGAAAATGTGGTCCACCGGGCCGAGCTGCCAGGGATAGGGATAATCGCTGCCGAGCACGATCTGGCTCGCGCCAACCTGGGTCGCCAGATGGCGGATCGCCTCCGGCGTGAAGACCAGCGAGTCGAAATAGATTTGCCCGAGATATTCCGAAGGCCGCTTCTTCAGCTTGATATCGGGATTGCAGCCTTTGGGGCCGACCATGCAGGCATGGTCGGAACGCTCGGCATAGGACGGCAGATAGCCGCCGCCATGGGCTGCAATCACCTTCAATCCGGGAAAACGGTCTAGCGTGCCCTCGAAAATCAGGTGGGAGAGCGCGATCGTCGTATCGAGTGGATTGCCGATGGTGTTGTCGAGCCAGCCATTGCCCGACAGCCGCTTGTTCAGCTCTGGTATGCCGCGCGGATGGATGAACAACGGCACGCCAAGCTCCTCGGCCCTGGCCCAGACCGGGTGGAATCTCGAATCGGAAAAATCGACGCCATTCACCGAGCCGCCGATCGCGGCCCCCTTGAGGCCCTGCTTCTTTACCGCGGTCTCGAGCTCCTGGACGGCAAGGTCGGGCGCCTGCAGGGTAAGCGAGGCGAAGGCGGCAAAGCGCTCGGAATTCGCACCGCAGAATTCAGCCAGCTTTTCGTTCTGGAGCTTGACGATTTTGGCGGCAAGTTCGCGATCGCGGTTGTACCAGAATGGATTGATCGACAGGATCTCCATGTCGACGGCCTGCGCGTCCATGGCGGCAAGCCGCTGGCCGATGTCAATATAGGTTTCCGCCGCGCCGTTGACCGGTGAGATCTGGAGCCTGGTCCCTTCCTCGCCGAGCAGCGCACCGGCCTCCCGAAAATGGCAATGCGCGTGCACGTCGATGGTCCTGACCCGCTTGCCATCGACCGCGACGGGCAAGTCCCGGCGCACCTCGGCCTGCGCGTCGTGCAACAGGCCGCAGCCGCAAAAGACGATACCACTGGCAACGGCGGCGCTGCCGGCCTTCAGAAAATCGCGGCGCGTGGTCATGACATTTCCCCATGGCTATTGTTTTCATTCGCGACCGGCCGTTGCCGCGTGTTGAATGCCTGTTCTTTGGCACGTGATTTCCGAAACATTGCCGGTATCGACCGTCATCCGTCATCGCGTCCCGTAAGCGAGACGACCTTGCAGCCGTTTTACGAGTTGGGAGGCTGTGTAGCAAAACACAAAATAGATGACGCCGACGGTCAAATACATTTCAACCAGCCTGCCATCGCGCTGGGCGATCTTGCTTGCCGCGCCGAGAAGATCGGTCGCCGATATGACGTAGACGAGCGAAGTGTCCTGAAACAGGATGATGGTCTGCGTGAGCAGGATCGGCAGGACGTTGCGGATCGCCTGCGGAAAGATGACGTAGATGTAGGTGTTGAGCTTCGAGAGTCCCAACGCTGCGCACGCCGCATATTGTCCGGGAGAGATCGAACGAAACCCGGCGCGCAGGATTTCGGCATAATAGGCGGCTTCGAACAGCACGAACGTCACGTAGATCGTGAGCGATGCCCCCACCGCAACCGGACGGGCGCTGCGGGTCACCCATCCGATCGCCCATGGCACGAGGAAGAAAACCCAGAAGATCACGAGAATGAGCGGTATCGAACGCATCAGGTTCACGTAAGCGCCCGAAAGCGCGGACAGGATGCGGTTTTGCGACAATCGCGCGACCGCAAGCAGGCTGCCGAACACGACACCGCCGGTGACGCCAACCAGTGTGATCTGCACCGTGAACAGGAGGCCCTTCATCAGAAAGGGCATCGCAGCGGCGATAGCGGAAAGGTCAACCATCATGTCCGCGAAATCCCGCTGGCGAAGCCCGGCAATTGTGCGGCCCGCTCGATCCGCTGCATCAGCTGCCAGGCAAGAAGGGCGATCACGAGATAGACGATCGTAACGACGCCGAACGCTTCGAATGTGCGGAACGTATTTTCGTTGATTTCGCGAGCGGTGGCGGTCAACTCCACGAGCCCGATCGTCAGTGCCACGGACGTGTTCTTGAAGATCGTCATGAATTCGTTTGTCAGCGTCGGCAGAATGATCCGGAACGCCTGCGGCAACAGGACCAGGCGATACATGCGGGTGCGACTGAGGCCGAGCGCGAAGGCGGCCTGCGTCTGGCCCGCCGGCAGCGCCTGGACCCCGGCACGAACCTGCTCGGCGATCCGTGCTGCGGTAAACAGACCAAGGCAGATCAGCGCCGGGACGAAGCTCGCCCAGGGCGGTTCCATCTGTTTGATCGCCAGGCCGATGCGTGCCGGCAGCAGCTCCGGAAGGACGAAGTACCAGAAGAACATCTGCACGAGCAGCGGAACATTGCGGAAGGTCTCGACATAGACCCGGCCGAGCTTCGGCAGAATTCCGCTTCCCAGGGTGCGCGCAACGCCGACCAGCGTGCCAACGACCAGCGCGATCGTCCAGGCGCCGAGCGCAAGCGAGAGCGTCCAGCCGAGCCCGTTCAAAATCCAGTCGTAATAGCGCCCTGCGCCATCAGGGGTCGGCTCGAACAGCAAGGACATGGGCGCCCCTCGGTCAGATCATGAACAACGTGATCAACCGATCATGATCTCGTCAGCCGCCTTATTGTCCATTGGCCTTGTCGCTCGGAGACTTGATCAATTCCTTGAGCTTCTCCGATTGCGGGAATTTCAGGTTGATGTTCTTGGGCGGGATCGGGCTCTCAAACCATTTGGCGTAAAGCTTGTCGTACAATCCCGAGCTCATAGCTTCGGTCAGCGCGTCATCGACCAGCCGTTTGAATTCGCTATCGCCCTTCGACATCATCACGCCATATGGATCGCTCGGATAGGCATCGTTAAGGAACACAAAATTGTCCGGCGAACCTGCGTTAGCCTTGAGGCCGGCGAGAAGGATATCGTCCTCCATGAATGCGGTGGCCCGGCCTGTGTCTACCAGCAGGAAGGATTCGGCGTGGTCCTTGCCCTGCAGGATCTTCATGCCAAGACCCTTCTCGGTGTTGAGCCTGGCCACGAACTGCGCGGTATTGGTGCCCTGGGTCACGACGACCGCCTTGCCCTTGAGGTCATCGGTCGATTTTACGCCGGACGATTTGAGCGCAAGCCATTTGAATTGCGGCGCGTAGAAGATCACCGAATAGGCGACTTCCTGCTGGCGGGCGATGGTATTGGCGGTCGAGCCGCATTCGATATCGACCGTGCCGTTCTTGACGAGGGGAATGCGGTTCGAAGAGTTGACGGCCTGATAGGCAATTCTGAGATTGGGCAGGCCGATCCTGGTCTGTATTTTCGCGACGACAAGGGCGCACAGATCGAGCGAGAAGCCGATCGGCTTCTGGCTGTCATCGAGATAGGAGAACGGCACCGAGGAGTCGCGATGGCCGATCGTGATTGTGCCGGCGTCCTTGATTTTTTGCAGGGTGGGACTGGGTCCTTCGGCCGATGCGGCCGATGGCGCGAATGCAAGGATCAGAAATGGAGTGGCGAGGCCAAAGGCACGTTTCGTCATGATGTACTTCCCCTCTTCCAAAATCGACCGCCAGGACGAGCGAGCCGGCGTCAAACTCACCCGACCGATGCGACCGCCGCATCGATCGCATCGCCGAGACGTTCGACGATGACATCAATCTGTTCCCTGTTCACGATGAATGGCGGCGCCAGCAGAACATGGTCGCCTCGCGCGCCGTCGATCGTGCCGCCCATGGGGTAGACCATCAGGCCGCGCGCCATGGCTTCGCGTTTGATCCGCGCGTGAAGCTTCAATTCTGGCGCGAAGGGCCGTTTGGAGTCGCAATCCGAAACCAGCTCGACGCCGCGGAACAGGCCCCGCCCGCGGATATCGCCGACGTGATGGTGATTGGCAAAGCGTTCTTCCAGCCGCCGCTGCAGGTGATTGCCCATGGTCACGACATTGGCCAACAGCCCGTCGCGGCGAATGACGTCCTGCACGGCAAGCCCGGCGGCGGCCGCCATCGGATGGCCCATGTAGGTGTGGCCGTGCTGGAAAAAGCCGGAGCCCTGCGAAAAGGCCTCGAAAATCTTTTTGTTCAGCAGGACTGCGCCCACCGGCTGATAGCCGCCGCCCAGGCCCTTGGCAATCGCCATCAGGTCCGGCGCAATGCCGTCCTGCTCGCAGGCATGCAGGGTCCCGGTACGGCCCATGCCGCACATCACTTCATCAAGGATGAGCAACACGCCGTAGCGATCGCAGATCGCCCGGATCTGTTTGAAATAGTCCGCCACCGGCGGCACCGCCCCTGAGGTCGCGCCAACGACCGTCTCCGCAACGAAGGCGATGACCTGGTCTGGGCCGAGTTCGAGGATCTTGTCTTCGAGCGCTTTTGCAGCACGCCTCGCATAGGCGGCATCGCTTTCCCCTTGTTGCTGCCAGCGATAGGCATAACAGGGATCGATGTGGTGGGTTTCGATCAGCAGCGGTTGGAACTGCGCACGTCGCCATTCATTGCCGCCGGTCGCAAGCGCACCGAGCGTATTGCCGTGATAGCTCTGCCGTCGCGCGATGATGTGGCGGCGCTGCGGCTCGCCCTTCTCGACAAAATATTGACGCGCCATTTTCAGCGCGGCCTCGACCGCTTCCGATCCGCCACTGACGAGGTAGACGTGATCGATGCCCTCAGGCGCCGTCTCGATCAGCCGATCGGCCAGTTTTTCGGCAATCTCGGTCGTGAAAAAGGCGGTGTGCGCATACGCAATCGAATCGAGCTGCTTGTGAAGCGCCGCTATGACATCCGGATGCCCATGCCCCAGGCAGGACACTGCCGCGCCGCCGGAGGCATCGATATAACTGGCGCCGCGCTGGTCGAACAATTCGATGCCCTTGCCGCCAACGGCCACGGGCAGTTCCGCATTGGCGGAACGATGAAGGATATGGGTCATGACGATTTCTTGCTGCCTCTTGGCTTGAGATGCGTGTTCAGCGCGGCCAGGTGCCCGTCGGAATGCCGCAGCGAAGCCAATGCGTCCTCGCCGCCGCGTCCGGCGATCACAGCGCCCAGGACTTCGGCAACAGCGAAGGCGGGCGACATGGCATGGAAAAACGACGGGCTCTCAGTCGGCACGACAATGACGTCCTGCGCAATCTGGGCCAGCGGGGCGACCTCGCTGTCGGTGATCGCAACAACGGCGATCCCCCGCCTTACGGCATATTCCGCAAGCTCGACGGTCAGGCGGGTGTAGGGCATGACGCTCGTCACGAGAAGGATGTCGCGGTTCGTCGCCCGCGCCAGCGCGTCCGCACCTGTCGCGCCGATGCCGTCAATGTGGATCGAGCGGTCCCCGACCAGAGTCAAAACGTAGTGAAGATGCCAGGCGACCGAATGGCTGGAGCGCAATCCGAGACAGTAGACGCGACGCGCCGACGTCAGGGCTCGCGCGGCCGCCACGAGGCGATCGAGGTTGGCCGGCGCGGCGAGCCGCTCGATTTGCTTGCCGATCGACTTCAGCATGTCGGCCGCCAGCGCCCTGTCGCCCTTCAATTTCTGACTGACGACCTGGACACCGGCCTTGCCGGCAAAGCCAAGACCGCCGTCGCGCACGGCGGCAGCGTAAAGTTCGCGAACCTCGTCATAGCCTTCCATGCCCAGACGCTTTGCCAGCCGCGTCATCGTCGCCGGCTGAACGCCGGCCTGGCGCGCCTGCTCGCGCATCGACAACAGCGCCACATCGCGCGGCCGGTCCAGCACATAGCGCGCGCCCGCCTGCAGCTGGGCGGGCATGTCGTCGAACGTCTTGATGATCTGCTCGGCTAGCGGCCCACGGTCCATGCCGTATCCTAGTCGCTTCGTTTGCATATTTGCAACAAATGTTCCAAGGGAAGATCGATTAATCCAATTGGATCGCAACCAGGTTACGTTGGATCGCGGGCAGGCTGCTCCGAAGCATGCCTCCTCTGCGAAATGTGTCCGGTTGGGCGCACGGCCGCTGCCGAGATTTCGGGAGAACACATTTTCCGAAAAAACCGCGAAAAATCGCAACACGCTTTTAGCGGCAATTTGCTCCGATCGGCGCACTTCCGGATTTGCTCCAGGACACCAAGACTTGATCCGGATTAAGACGCCAATTCCTGCTCGACAATAATCCTAGAAACGCTCTAAAAAGACGGCAACCGCTCCGACACCAGCCTCTTCCCAGGTTTTAGCGATGGACTACAGCCAATTCTTCCGGACCGCTCTCGACCGCCTGCATGATGAACGGCGATATCGCGTTTTCGCCGATCTGGAACGCTTGGCCGGCCGGTTCCCGCATGCGGTGTGGCATTCTCCGAAGGGCGCGCGGAACGTCGTGATCTGGTGTTCCAACGACTATCTGGGAATGGGACAGCACCCCAAGGTCGTCGGCGCAATGGTCGAGACCGCTACCCGCTCGGGTACCGGCGCAGGCGGAACCCGCAACATCGCGGGCACTCATCATCCACTGGTGCAACTGGAGAAGGAACTGGCCGATCTGCATGGCAAGGAAGCGGCGCTATTATTCACCTCGGGCTATGTCTCCAACCAGACCGGCATTGCGACCATTGCAAAACTGATTCCGAACTGCGTGATCCTGTCGGACGCGCTCAACCACAATTCGATGATCGAGGGCATTCGCCAATCCGGCTGCGAGCGCGTTGTGTTCCGCCACAGCGACATGGCGCATCTCGAAGAGTTGCTGCGTGCCCTCCCTCCCGACCGGCCAAGGCTGATCGTCTGCGAAAGCCTTTATTCGATGGACGGGGATATTGCGCCGCTGGCAAGGATTTGCGATCTCGCCGAGCGTTATGGCGCGATGACCTACGTCGATGAGGTTCATGCGGTCGGCATGTACGGTCCGCGCGGCGGCGGAGTTGCCGAGCGCGACGGGGTCATGCATCGCATCGATATTCTCGAAGGCACGCTCGCCAAGGCGTTCGGCTGTCTTGGCGGCTACATCGCCGCCAGTTCCGAGATCGTCGACGCCGTCCGATCCTATGCGCCAGGCTTTATTTTCACGACCGCATTACCGCCTGCGATCTGCTCGGCTGCCACCGCGGCGATCCGGCATCTGAAGACCTCGAATTGGGAGCGCGAGCGCCATCAGGATCGCGCTGCCCGCGTCAAGGCGATCCTGACCGCCGCGGGACTGCCTGTCATGTCGAGCGATACCCACATCGTGCCGCTGTTTGTCGGCGACCCCGAAAAGTGCAAGCGGGCATCCGATCTTCTGCTCGAAGAGCATGGTATCTATATCCAGCCGATCAATTACCCGACCGTAGCCAAAGGCACCGAGCGGCTGCGGATCACGCCTTCGCCCTATCACGACGACGTCCTGATCGATCAACTCGCGGAGGCCTTGGTGCAGGTCTGGGAACGGCTTGGCCTGCCGTCGAGCGAGAAGTCGCTGGCGGCGGAATAACCTCGTATCGGGCGGTGAGATCCTCGTGGCGAGGAGGCGCCAGGCGCCGTGAAGTCGCTGGCTTATCCCTGAAGACGCGATAGGCGCGCCTCGGGCCGAGGTTAACCTTGGCGTCCATTTCGGCGTCTTCTTGCTTGCGCATCGTGCTTTGCCGGTCCAATCCGGCTATACTTTCGCCGGTCCGGTCGCGCAAAACTAGGTGCACGGCCGGAACCCAGGGGAGTAAGCAGCGATGCTGCACGACTGGGTCGTAATAGCGGCCGCGTTCGGTTACATCGGGTTCCTTTTTTTCGTCGCCAGCCATGGCGACCGCCTGTCGCCATCGCAGCGCGGGCGGGCCAGCGCGCTGATCTATCCGCTTTCACTGGCGATCTATTGCACCTCCTGGACATTCTTCGGCTCGGTCGGGTTCGCCACTCGCACCAGCGTCGACTTTCTCGCCATCTATATCGGCCCGATCCTGATGATCGGACTATGCACGCCGTTGCTGCGCCGCGTGATCCTGCTTGCGAAATCGCAAAACATCACTTCGATCGCCGATTTCATTGCCGCGCGATACGGCAAGAGCCAGGCAGTCGCCGCGACCGTGGCAGTGATCGCGATGATCGGATCGGTTCCCTACATCGCCCTCCAGCTCAAGGCGGTCGCCTCGTCACTTGAGACCATCCTGAGCGAAGACCAGGCCTTCTCTTCAATTCCAATTCTGGGCGATATCGCATTGACGGTTACGCTTGCGATGGCGGCATTCGCGGTGTTGTTCGGAACCCGCCAGGCCGACGCGACCGAGCACCAGCACGGCCTGATGCTCGCGGTTGCGACCGAATCCATCGTCAAGCTCGTGGCCTTTCTCGCCGTCGGCGCCTTCGTCACCTTCTGGATGTTCACGCCGGTCGAGTTGGTCGAACGGGCGATGAAAACTCCGGAAGCGTTGCGCGCCATCGAGTACACGCCCTCGATCGGCAACTTCCTGACCATGGTACTATTGTCGTTCTGCGCAATCATGCTGCTGCCGCGCCAGTTTC
>Ga0210410_10003265_pt1 | contig 14416 bp, 14 predicted proteins | sample IncBWC4MmetaG_FD_161058 | JGI IMG/M metagenome (GOLD analysis project Ga0210410, IMG submission 161058) | Forest soil microbial communities from Barre Woods Harvard Forest LTER site, Petersham, Massachusetts, United States - Inc-BW-C-4-M | ecosystem: Environmental > Terrestrial > Soil >... | reverse complement strand
TGCGATGATTGATAGCGGGATGGAGGCCTATCTTGCCACCGTCGATCTGAAGAAACTGCCGGCGGAATTCGCCGGGCGTAAATTCGATTTGCAGTTGCTGGCGGATTTGCCCTCTCACATCGACCCCTGCGGCGAGAATGGCGAGTTTCACACCTGCGTGGTGGCGGGCCCAATGTTTTCGCGGAGGTTACCCGTCGCGACCGGCGCGCGCGTGGAGCGCGATGGTTATGGTTATTGCGATCTACAACTCGTCATTCCGGGGCGCGAGCGAAGCGAGCGAGCCCGGAATCCATAACCACGATTGGGGGTTATGGATTCCGGGCCTGCGCCAAGTGGCGCATCCCGGAATGACGGAGGTCATTCAGCGCAGCACGCCATCCAGCGCAGGCAAACCAACCACGACCGCCGCCGCGATCAGCGCGTAGCAGATAGCGCGGAACAGCGCCTCGCTGGCGCGGCCGAACAGCCGGGAGCCGAGCCAGACGCCGATGCCATAGACCGGGCCCACGAGAAGGGAAAATCGGATCGCGTCCATCGTGATCAATCCGGTGAAGGCATAGCTCACCACCGAAAAGAAGTCGGACGCGCCAAAGAACAGCAGGATGTTGGCACGCGCAATGGTCGAGGCAATCGGCCGTCCCAGCCAATAGCCGACGATCGGCGGGCCGCCGGTCTGCGCCAGCCCGCTGCAAAAGCCGGACAATCCGCCGATGCCGATGGAAAGCGCGGGGTGGTCTTTCCCGCGATAACGCCAGCCCGACAACAGCAGCAGGAGCAGCGCAAAGACAAAACCGGAGATGATCCAGCGCGTGGTCACCGGATCGAGCCGGCTGAGGAACCAGGTGCCGACGGGAACGCCGACCAGCGCGCCCGCCACCATCACCGCGGTGGCCTTGCGGTCCGCGTGCTGCCACGCATTCGGAACCAGCGGCGCGGCGGCGACGAAATCGATGATCAGCAGGAGCGCAGCGACCAGGCGCGGCGCCGCAAGGCTGCTCGCCAGCGGCAAGAAGATCAGCGCCGAGCCGAAGCCGGAAAACCCGCGCGCGGTTCCCGAGACGAGGGCGATCGCGCAGATGGCGATCGCAATGCTTGCACTGAGGTCGGTCGGGATGAGGCCGACAAAGCTCATCCGCGCAGCACGCCGCCGGTCTTCTTGTTCACTTCCGCCACGATCTTCGCCGCCACCGCCTCGATCTCCTGGTCGGTCAGGGTTTTCTCGCGCGGCTGGATCGTCACGGTAATCGCGATCGATTTCTTGCCGTCCTCGATGCCCTTGCCTTCATAGACGTCGAACACGGTGACGCCCGTGATCAGTTTCCGGTCCGCGCCTTGCGCCGCGCGCACGATGTCGCCGGCCTTGACGCTGCGATCGACGATGAAGGCAAAATCGCGTGACACCGGCTGGAACGGCGAGAGTTCGAGCACCGGCTTGGCGCGGGTCGGCCGCTGCTTGGCCTCGGGAATGCGGTCGAGGATCACCTCGAACGCGATCATGGGGCCGTCGGCGCGCAGCAGTTCCAGCGCGCGCGGATGCAGCTCGCCGAAATATCCGAGCACGTTCTGCGGCCCGATCTGGATGGTGCCGGAGCGACCCGGATGCAGCCAGTCCGGCCCGCCGGGCACGATCTGCAGCGCCTGCATCGGCGCGCCCGCGGCCGACAGCACCGCGAATGCATCGGCCTTGGCGTCGAGCGCGTCCGCGACAGCCGAACCCGACCAGTGCCGCCCGATGCCCTTGGATGACGCGAAGCCGTGGCGAACGCCGGCGGCGGCGATCAGCTCGTCCTCCGGCCTATCGCCGGTGAAGACCTGGCCGACCTCGAACAGCGCCAGATCCGGAAAGCCACGATCGATATTGGCCTGCGCCGCGATAACGAGACCCGGCAGCAGGCTCGGCCGCATGTCGGACATATCTGACGCAATGGGATTGGCCAGCGTCAGCTCGGGATGACCGCGGCGGTTGGCCTGCGCCTTCGCCGGCGGATCGCGGTCGAACAGCTCGGCAAACGGTTTGGCGATGAACGACCACGTCACCGCCTCGAGCATGCCGCGCGCGGCGAGCGCGCGCTTGGCGCGGCGGGTGCGCAGCTGGATCGCCGACAGGATCGGCTTGCGGGCCTGCTCGCCGCGCTCGAACGGCGTCATCGGCACCCTGTCGACGCCGACGATGCGCACGATTTCCTCGACAATATCGGCCTTGCCGTGGATGTCGGATCGCCATGAGGGCACCGCGACCTTCACGACCGGTCCGGTGCCGGCCACCATAAAGCCGAGATGGCTGAGGATGAGCTTCATCTCCGGAAACGGCACGTCGATCCCGGCGAGGCGCTTCACTTCAGTCAGCGGAAAATCGATCACGCGATCGTCGCCGAAAGCGTTGCCGACGACGAGGTTTTCCGACGGCGTGCCGCCGCATATCTCCATCACCAGCCGGGTCGCCATCTCGAGGCCCGGCACCATGAAGGCCGGATCGACGCCGCGCTCGAACCGGTAGCGCGCGTCCGAATTGATGCCGAGCTTGCGCCCGGTCTGCGCGATGTTGATCTCGTTCCACAGCGCCGATTCGATCAGCACGTCGGTGGTCGCTTCCGAGCAGCCGGAGGCCTCGCCGCCCATGATGCCGGCGAGCGATTCGACGCCGTGATCGTCGGCGATCACGCAGACGCCGGAATCGAGCGTGTAGGTGCGGCCGTCGAGCGCAAGCAGCGTCTCGCCGTCGCGGGCGCGGCGCACGGTGAGATTGCCCTTCACCTTCGCCGCGTCGAACACATGCAGCGGGCGGGCGCGGTCATAGGTCATGAAGTTGGTGATGTCGACCAGCGCGTTGATCGGCCGCAACCCGATCGAGGTCAGGCGCCTCGAGAGCCATTCCGGCGACGGGCCGTTCTTGACGCCGCGCACCAGCCGCAGCGCGAAACCGGGGCACAGCGCCGGGTCCTCGACCGTCACCTTCACCGGGCAAGGGAATTCGCCCTTGATCGGCTTGATCGCGGGATCCCTGAATTTGCCCATATCGGCGGCGGCAAGATCGCGGGCGATGCCGTGCACGCCGGTGCAGTCCGGCCGGTTCGGCGTCAGGTTGATCTCGATCATGGGATCGCCGAGGCCCGCCCACCGCGCGTAGGCGCTGCCGACCGGCGCATCCGCCGGCAGCTCCATGATGCCGTCGTGATCTTCGGAAATCTGCAGCTCGGCGGCCGAGCACAGCATGCCGCGGCTCTCGACGCCGCGGATGGTGCCGACGCCGAGCGTGATGTTCTTGCCGGGAATGAAGGTGCCGGGAGCGGAGAACACGCTGACGAGGCCCGCGCGCGCATTCGGCGCGCCGCACACCACTTGCACCGGTGCTGCGCCATCGCCGGTATCGACCATGCAGACCCGCAAACGGTCTGCATTGGGATGCTGCTCGGCGGAAATCACCCGCGCGATGGTGAACGGCTCAAGCGCCTTGGCCTTGTCCTCGATGTTCTCGACCTCGAGCCCGATCATGGTGAGCTTGTCGGCGAGCTTTTCCAGCGGCTCGTCGGTGTCGAGATGTTCCTTCAGCCAGGAGAGGGTGAATTTCACGAACTCAGCCCTCCCGCGAGCGTCGGCACATCGAGCGGCTTGAAGCCGTAATGGCTCAGCCAGCGCACGTCGCTCTCGAAGAATTGCCTGAGATCGGACATGCCGTATTTCAGCATCGCGATGCGGTCGATGCCCATGCCCCAGGCAAAGCCCTGATAGACGTCGGGATCGATGCCGCAGGCGCGCAGCACCTTGGGGTGCACCATGCCGCAGCCCAGGATCTCCAGCCAGTCGTCGCCCTCGCCGAAGCGGATTTCACCCTTGTCGCGGCGGCACTGGATATCGACCTCGAGCGACGGCTCGGTGAACGGAAAGAATGACGGCCTGAATCTCATATTGATGTGATCGACCTCGAAGAATGCCTTGCAGAATTCGTGCAGGATCCATTTGAGGTGGCCGAGATGCGAGCCCTTGTCGATGACGAGCCCCTCGACCTGGTGAAACTGCGGCGTATGGGTGGCATCCGAATCGATGCGGTAGGTGCGGCCCGGACAGATGATGCGGATTGGCGGCTTCTGGGTCAGCATGGTGCGCACCTGCACCGGCGAGGTGTGGGTGCGCAACAGCTTGCGCGACCCGTCTTCCTTCGGGTTGAAGAAGAACGTGTCGTGCATCTCCCGCGCCGGATGGCCTTCGGGAAAATTCAGTTTGGTGAAGTTATAATCGTCGGTCTCTATGTCGGGGCCTTCGGCGACGGCAAAACCCATATCGGCGAAGATCGCGGTCAATTCATCCATCACCTGGCTGAGCGGATGAATCCGCCCCGCTTCCGCGGGCGTCTCGCGCAGCGGCAGCGTGACGTCGACGGTCTCGGAGGCAAGCCGCGCATCCAGCGCCGCGGATTTGAGGATGTCGCGGCGCGCGGTCAGCGCCTGCGTGACGTTGTCCCTGGCGAGGTTGATCGCCGCGCCTTGCGTCTTGCGCTCGTCCGGCGACATCTTGCCGAGCGTCGACAATAGCGCGGAGATCGAGCCCTTCTTGCCCAGTGCGGCGACGCGCACGGCTTCAAGGGCGGCCTCGTCGCCGGCGGCGGCGATCTGGCCGAGGATGGTTTGTTCAAGCATGGCGAGGTCGGACACGGATCAAATCTCTCTCAAAAGGCCGCTGGTTGTGGCCGCCCCGGGGCCAAAAGGTCAAGCGAAAAGCCGCCGATTTGGGCGCCGGAAAATCCCGCGCTTTTGAACCCTTTTTGCCCGGTGCTGAACCAAGATGGGACCGATCGAGGAGCGAGCAATGCGGTTGAAACCCTGGCAGGCCGGTCTGGCCGTCATTTTGTCCCTGGCCGCGCCATCGGCGCAGGCGGCGGGCTGCCCGGCCAAATCCACCCGTTTCGACGATATCGTGGTCGCGCTGAACAAGGCTCCAAACTGCTTACGCGCGATGCAAATATTCGAGGCCTGCCGCTACGAACCCAGCAGCGACTTGAACAGCGACCCGGAGCTGTGCCGGGGCGCAACCGGCCGCGTATTGGAGGCCTGCGAATTCGTCGACCGCCGCGTCGATCAGTTGCACGCCATGGTCAAGAAGACGTGCGACGCCGAGGCCGCCAAATTGCCGCCACAGGAGGAGTGCCCGGCCAAGACACGGGCGATGGAAGATATCATCGTGGTGCTGAACGAGGCTCCCGGTTGCGACCGCGCCATGAAAGTCTTCGAGGCCTGCGAATACGGCGCCAGCGGCGACGTTCAGTTCGGCGCGGTCGTCGAAAAGAAATGCGAAGCCGATTTCCTCACCGGCCTCAAGGCGACCGACAGCGGAACCTATCAGCGCAAGATGCGGGTCTGCGACCGCAAGTACCGGAACGAGCACGGCACCATGTACCGGTCGTTCACGGCCTACTGCCGGGCGGCGGTCGCCCAGCGCTACTCGCAGAAAGCGCGCAAGGCCGCGCCCGCATCAGCCCGATAGCGCGTCGGTTCTGATTGAATCAGAACCGACGCTCTAGATTCTTGTTTTAGACGCGTTTTCTTCACGCGAACCGGTATCCACTTCGCTCGAAAACGCTTTGGCGCCTCAAGCCGCCAGTGCGGCCTTGGCCTTTTCAGCGATAGCCTGGAACGCCGCCGGTTCGGTAATGGCGAGATCCGACAGCACCTTGCGATCGACCGTGATTCCCGACTTCGACAGGCCGTTGATAAACACGCTGTAGGTCATGCCGAACGGGCGCACCGCGGCGTTGATGCGCTGGATCCACAGCGCGCGGAACGTGCGCTTCTTGCGCTTGCGGTCGCGGAAGGCGTATTGCCCGGCCTTCTCGACCGCGGCCTTGGCGGCGCGGATGGTGTTCTTGCGGCGGCCGTAGAATCCCTTGGCGGCCTTGTAGACTTTCTTGTGCTTGGCGTGAGAGGTCACACCGCGTTTGACGCGAGACATGACGGATCTCCTTCTTGGAAAAAAATGGGTGACGGATCGCCGCGCGAACGCGGCTCGGCTCAGACAGACCGCGCGCGCGATCAGGCGTTCGGCAAGAAATATTTCTTGATGTTGTCGCCGTCGGTCTTGAACAGCACGCGGGTGCCGCGGAGCTGACGAATCTGCTTTTTCGTCCGCTTGATCATGCCGTGGCGCTTGCCGCGCTGGGCCGCCATCACTTTGCCGGTGGCAGTCACCTTGAAGCGCTTTTTGGCGCCTGACTTGGTCTTCAGCTTGGGCATTTGGCTCTCCTGTTGCCGCAGAGAAAACGCGCCCAGAGGGGCGCTTTCGCGGCTAAAATGCTCGTTAGAGCGTTGAAAATGCTCGGCTATTTCCGAAATGAGACAACCAGCATGGGCACCGCCACGGCAGCCCTTGATCAGCCGGGCGATGAAGGGTGGGCTTATGGCAGAGGAAAGCGCGATTGGCAACGATGAACCATGGAACCGTAATCTTTGACGAATAGGCTGTCGCTATTAACGGCACAGCCAAGAGAGCAGGAAAAATGACCTTATTAGTCCAATCGATTACCTTATTTGCCGATTTCAGGCCTTTGCAAGCCTTGCGCGGGATGTTTGCCGCCGCAGTTCTCGCTGCCATGGTCGGCGCGCCGGCACCCGCGGACGCCGCCGTGCGGACCAGGGTGGGCGCCTATGACGGTGTCTGGAACGTACAGTTCGCCACCCAGGCGGGGAATTGCAGCTCCAACAGCGTCCCCTTCACCGTGGCAGGCCATCGGGTTTCCTCGGCGGGCGGCGGCAAGGTCACCGGGGGTGTCGGCCGCGCCGGCGTGGTTTCCGTCCAAATTTCCGTCGGCGCATCGAAGGCCAGCGGCAGCGGCCGTCTCGCCGGCAATTCGGGTGCCGGCCGATGGAGCGGGATCATTCTAGGAGACCGCTGCAGCGGGACCTGGCAGGCGTCGCGGAGCTTGTGATCCTTGAAAGGAAAATGGCCCGCCAGATGATCTGACGGGCCGTCTTCTGAAAAAATCAAAAAGCAAATGGCGGTCACGAATCAGCGCGGCGCCAGCACCATCACGACCTGGCGGCCTTCGAAGCGCGCGTCCTGTTCGACCTTGGCGAATTCGGCGACATCCGCCTTCACCTTGTCCAACAGCTTGGTGCCGATTTCCTGGTGCGCCATTTCGCGGCCACGGTAACGCAAGGTGATCTTGACCTTGTCGCCTTCCTCGAAGAAGCGCTGCATTGCGCGCATCTTCACGTCGTAATCGTGATCGTCGATCATCGGCCGCAGCTTGATCTCCTTGATCTCGACGACCTTCTGTTTCTTGCGGGCTTCCGCGGCTTTTTTCTGCGCCGAATATTTGAACTTCCCGTAGTCCATGATCTTGCAAACGGGAGGATTGGTATTGGGCGAAATCTCCACAAGGTCCATGCCGGCCTCGAGCGCCATCTTGATGGCGGCCACGGTCTCGACGGTGCCGTGGTTCGTGCCGTTCTGATCGATCAGCTGAATCGTGGCGTTGCGGATTTCATCGTTGGTGCGCGGCCCGTCTTTGGCGGCAGCGGGCGGGGCTCTGTTGGGACGGCGAATGGGTAGTTCTCCAAGGTTGTGAACGAAGGCAATAGTTTGAAGGAATAAGGCGCACCGGGCAAGCAAACTCGCCTGTCCGCGCGCGAAAACCTTCAAATGCGAGGCATTTTGGTCACGCCCGACAACGCTGACCGGCACCAAATGTTCAGGCCCAGCTCAGATAAAGCGCAATGCTTCGCTCCGCAAGCGCAGCTGGCGGGCCCGGCCCCCCGTATCGGTGTCCGTTGACGGATCGTGCCTGCTCAATCAAACAGCAGCGAACCAGGGTGACAATTCCATGACCGACACCGCTGCCCCCTCGCGAGAGCCGGACTTCATCGAGGTCGGCGAGAACGGTGCATCGCGTCGCATCGCGGTGCGCGCCCGGACAGGCTCAACGCCGGGGCTGTTCTGGCTGGGCGGTTTCAAGTCCGACATGCAGGGCACCAAGGCCTTGGCGCTGGACGCCTGGGCCGCCGAGCAGGGCCGCGCCTGCGTGCGGTTCGATTATTCCGGCCATGGCGAGTCCGGCGGCGCATTCATCGACGGCACCATCGGGCGCTGGCTGGAGGAAAGCGTTGCGGTGTTCGAGCGGTTCTGCCGCGGACCGCAGGTCGTGATCGGCTCATCGATGGGCGGCTGGATGGCGCTGCTGCTGGCGCGCGAATTGGCCAAACGCGAGGCCAGCCGCGCCTCGCTGGCCGGTCTGGTGCTGATCGCGCCGGCGCCCGATTTTACCGAAGCGCTGATGTGGAACGGGTTTTCGCCCGAGATCAAACAGGAGATCGAGACCAGGGGCGTGTCGCTGCGGCCCTCGCAATATGGCGATGGCGAGCCCTATCCGATCACCCGCGGCTTGATCGAGGAAGGCCGCAATCATCTGTTGCTCGGGGGCGCGATCCATGTCGGCTGCCCGGTTCGCATCCTGCAGGGCGCGCAGGATCCGGATGTGCCGTGGCAGCATGCGTTTGCGCTGGTGCATCGGCTGCCGGCCGACGACGTCGTGCTGACCATGATCCAGGACGGCGACCACCGCCTGTCGCGGCCGCAGGATATCGCGCGGCTGATCGCGGCGGTGGCGGAGATCGGGTGAAGTCTTGGTCAAGTAACCCGTCATTCCGGGGCGCGAGTGAAACGAGCGAACCCGGATGTGCAATTGCACATCCGGGAATCTCGAGATTCCGGGTTCGACGCTGCGCGTCCCCCCGGAATGACACCTAGCGCGGCGGCGCCACCGTCGTCATCGGCTTCCTCTGCGCCAGCGCCGCGACGGTGGATGACCCGATCGGGCCCTGCTGGTCGTAGAGAAAGCATTCGCCGATCGCGATGCCATCGGTGGCCTGATGATTCACCACCTCGAAGCCGATCCATTCTTTCACCGGCAGGCGGTGCAGGTAGAGCGTGACATCGCTGTTGATATAGCCGAGGCCCTGATCGCCGGCATTGGCGAACGGGCTGGCGAAATCCGCCGCCACCGCCACCCGCACGAATGGCGTCAGCGCTGCGCCCTCGACGAGGTCGCGCACTTCGCTCATCCACAGCCGCCGCGGGCCGACGGTGCCCATCGCGCCCACGATCGGCCGGGTGGTCCACTTGCCGTGCATGCCGAGCCGCGGATCGGTAGGCGCGGAAATATCGTCGGGCACGGGCACATCCCAGTTTGGCGGCGACCAAACCGTGCCCGCGGGCTTTTCGGTCCTGCGCAGCAACTGGCAGGAGGCGCGCGCCATCGCGACGCCGGCGCTGTAGAAATCGGCCTCGACCAACCTGATGCGCAGGCCGTCGCGGACCAGCCGGGTCTCGACTTCGACCGGCGACAGATTTGGCAGCCGGAACATGTCGACCGTCAGCCGCGCCGGCACGAAATCGTCACCGCCATGGCGCTGCTCGATGGCGAACGCCAACAGCCCGATGATGACCCTGCCGTGCAGCGATTTGGCGTCCCAAGGGCCGCTCGCAACCGGTGTCGGAATGAAGGTGTCCTGGTCTCTGGTGAAAAACGGCTGATTTGTCATGGCGCGGAACCATGACGGAACTTGCCACCGCTGTCATCGTCCGCGAAAGCGGACGATCCAGTACGCCGAGGCCTCTCGATTTATCTCGAAGCCTCTGGAATACTGGATGCCCCGCTGGAGCTTGTCATCGGGCTCGCCGAAGGCGAGACCCGGTGGCGGGGCATGACGGAATATTAATCGCGAGACCATTCGGCGCGCACGGTACTGTCGCGCTCCGTGCCGATCGCCCTCGCCGCGCGGCCCTCAAACGCTTCGCGCTCCACCAATTGCGACAGGGCCCACACCGCGGCGCCCCGCACCAGCGGGCTTGCGTCATCGAGCAGGCGCTCAGCCTCCGCGGCCAGGGCGCGGTCGTTCGAATTGCCGATCGCGATCAGCACATTGCGAACAAAACGGTCGCGGCCGATGCGCTTGACCGGCGATTTGGTGAATCGCGCGCGAAACGCCGCGTCGTCGAGCCGCGCGAGTTCGGCGAGCCCAGGCGCGCGCAAATTTTCGCGCGCGGCCAGCCTGGTTTCGCGGCCGGCCTGCGCGAATTTGTTCCAGGGGCACACCGCCAGACAATCGTCGCAGCCATAGATACGGTTGCCGATGGCCTTGCGGAATTCGCGCGGGATCGGGCCCTTGTTCTCGATGGTGAGATAGGAAATGCAGCGCCGCGCATCGAGCCGGTAGGGCGCCGGAAACGCCGCCGTCGGGCAGATCTCGAGGCAGGCCTGGCACGAGCCGCAATGATCGGCGTCACGCCCGTCGCGCGGCAGATCGAGCGTGGTAAAAATCGCGCCGAGAAACAGCCAGGAGCCGAATTCGCGCGAAACCAGGTTGGTGTGCTTGCCCTGCCAGCCCAGCCCCGCCGCCTGCGCCAACGGCTTTTCCATCACCGCTGCCGTGTCGACGAACACCTTGACCTCGCCGCCGGAGGTTGCGACCAGCCATCGCGCCAGTTGCTTGAGCCGCTTTTTGACCAGGTCGTGATAGTCGTCGCCTTGCGCATAGACCGAGATCGCGCCGCGCGTCCGCTGTTCGAGGATGGCGAGCGGATTTTCGTCGGGGCCGTAATTGACCCCCAGCATGACGATCGAGCGCACGCCCGCCCACAGCACGCGCGGATCGGCGCGGCGCTCAGGCCGGGCGGCGAGCCAGTCCATGTCGCCATGCGCGCCGGCGGCGAGGAAATCGCGGAAATGCTTTCCGGCTTCCGCCAGCACATCCGGATCGGTGACGCCGACGCAATCGAATCCCAGCGTGCGGGCTTCGCGGGCCAGTGCGGCCTTCAGATCGGAGGCAGAGAGCTTGACGGTTGCGTTCAGAAATCGAGGTCCACGTAGGTGCGTGACGCCGGCACGCCCGCCAGCCATTCGCTCAACAGCGGGCGGAACGAGGGCCGGGATTTCACCCGCGCGTACCACGCCTTTGCCGCGTCGTCCTCGACCCATGGCACGTCGCCCAGATAATCGATCGCCGAAAGATGCGCCGCGGCGGCGAGGTCCGCGTAGGTCAGCCGGTCGCCGGCGAGATAGTTCCGCGTCCGCGCCAGCCAGCCGATATAGGCCAGATGATAGCGCACATTTGCTTTCGCCGCGCGGATCACATCCGCCGCCGGCGCCCCGCCGCCGTTTTCCTCGCTCATGAAGCGCTTGTAGATGCGCTCGGTGACCAGCGGATGGGAGGCCTCCTCGAAGAACTTGTCGTTGAACCAGGCCATCAGCCGGCGCACCTCGATGCGTTCGCCCATCGCCGATGGCAACAGCCGCCGTTCGCCCAGCTCACGGCCGTGGGTCTCATCGAGATATTCGGCGATGATACCGGCGCCGGGTATCGCGGGCCGCCCCTCCGCGATCAACACCGGGGTGGTGCCCGCGGGGTTGAGCGCGAGAAACGCCTCGCGGCGCTCCCAGGCCCGCTCTTCCACCAGCCGCACATCGAGGCCGTGTTCGCCCAGCACCAGGCGGACGAAGCGCGAATGCGGGCAGAACGAATGATGAAACAGAGTGAACATGAGCCCTTGATAGATGTGAGCTGCTTAAGGAACCCTCACCGCCTCGAAGCGCGCCGGCGAAGCCGCGGCAGCGCGCCAAACTACCTAAGCGGCTGAGCGAGGCAACCGGTGTTTTCGCGTTTTTTGCGATTGCGGCAGGGTGCCGAATAGGCGAGAAGAGCCGGCGCTTTTTCGGCCAAAACGGACCAGGTCATGATGTCTGATGCATTGCGGGCGGTGATTCTCGGCATTGTCGAGGGCGTCACGGAATTCTTACCCGTTTCCTCGACCGGCCATTTGTTGCTGGCGGAACGGTTTTTCGATCTCGGCCAGGGCAGCTTCTGGAACAGTTTTTCGATCCTGATTCAGCTCGGCGCCATCCTGGCGATTGTCGTGCTTTATTTCGGCAAATTGTGGAGCGTGGCGTTCGGCATGTTCTCCAATGCCGAAGACAGGCGGTTCGTGATCGGGCTGCTAGTGGCGTTTTTGCCGGCCGCGGTGATCGGCGCCGCCCTGGGTGGCTACATCAAGGCCTATCTGTTCAATCCGTGGGTGGTGTGTTTTTCGCTGATCGTCGGCGGCGCCATCCTGCTCTGGGTCGACCAGCTCGATCTGAAGCCGCACGAGCACGACGCCACGGCCTTTCCGCTGCCGATGTATCTTGGCATCGGTTTCGCGCAGTGCCTGGCGATGATTCCCGGGGTGTCGCGCTCCGGCGCCAGCATCGTGGCGGCGATGCTGTTCGGCGCCGACAAGCATGCCGCGGCGGAGTTTTCGTTCTTCCTGGCGATCCCGACCATGGTCGGCGCCTTCGCCTATGAATCCTACAAGAACCGCGCCGACATGAGCCTCGATCACGCCGGCATCATCGCGATCGGATTCGTGGTGTCGTTCGTCGTCGCCATCATCGTGGTGAAGACGTTCTTGAGTTACGTCACCCGCCACGGCTTTTCGCTGTTCGCCTGGTGGCGCGTGATCGTCGGCACGCTCGGCCTGATCGCGCTGGCGATGGGAAGGTGAAGGCTCGTGTCCCGGACGCGGTGCAGCGTTCTTACGCTGCTCCGCAGAGCCGGGACCCACAGCGACGCGCGCGATTATGGGCCCCGGCTCAGCAGCGCACCGCCATAGCGCGTCGCAGACGCGCGTGAACGCGCTTGTGGCGCTGCGCAGCGTCCGGGGAACGCGAAATCACGCGCCGTTGTGCTGAAACTGCCCGGCCTTGCGGAAGCGCCAGAGATATTGCGGGGCGATCGCTTCCAGCGAATCCGGCACCACGCCGAGCCCCTCCAGCGTGAGGCCGGCTGATTTCGCCGCTTCAGAGACCACATTGTCGCTGCGCAGCAGCGCCACCTGGTCCGGCGTCAGCTTGAAGACGCCGGGTGCGAACTGCAGGACCATGGCCTGGAATTTCGCCAGGCCGAATGGCAGGGAAACCAGCATGCGCTGGCGTTCGATGATGGCGAGGATGATTTCGATGATCTCGCGCATCGTCAGCACTTCCGGGCCGCCGAGCTCATAGGTCGCGCCCGGCCTGGTCTTGCCGTCGACGGCATTGGCGACAGCGGTCGCGACATCGCCGACATAGACCGGCTGCAGTTTGGTCAGTCCGCCCCCGATCAGCGGCAGCACCGGCGATACCCGCGCCAGCGCCGCGAAGCGGTTGCTGAACTGGTCCTCGGGGCCGAACACCACCGACGGCCGCAGGATGGTGGCCGAAGGCACAGCCGAAAGCACCGCCTTCTCGCCCGCGGCCTTGGCGCGGGCGTAGCGCGAGGGCGAATTTTCGTCGGCGCCGATGGCGGAGACATGCACCATGGCGGCATCAACGGCCGCCGCCGCCTTGGCTACCGCGCCGGCGCCGGCGCCCTGCACGGCGTCAAAGGTCTGCGCGCCGGTCTCGGCCAGGATCCCGACCAGATTGATGGCGGCATGGGAGTCGCGCATCGCGGCCTCGACGGACGCCGGATAGCGCAGATTGGCCTGCACGGCGTGGATCTGGCCGACCCGGCCGAGCGGCTGCAGATGCCCGGCCAGTTCCGGCCGCCGCACCGCGACCCGGATACGGTAATCGCGCTTGGCAAGCGCGCGCACCACGCTTCGCCCCAGAAAGCCCGATCCGCCGAAAACCGTGACGAGGGTGTCCAGATTCGATGCCATGGCGTCCATTTCCCAGGGTCAAACGCAAGAGATGGTGAGGATATTCAGCGGTTCCGCGATACGCCATCATGTCAAAGCTGTACAGCGCATTTGCGCATGATCCGGAGAAGTCGGCACCGGTTTTCCGAGAACGTCTCGCTGCAAAAAATAAATTTCGAGCGGCGTGCGGCCTATTTGACAAGCGTGCGACCGATCCGTACTAACCGGCCCGGGCCCAGGTGGCGGAATTGGTAGACGCGCTGGCTTCAGGTGCCAGTGGCTTAACGGCCGTGAAGGTTCGAGTCCTTTCCTGGGCACCATTTGCCCAAGCCCATCACCCAATTTCATTCCGATCCCAATTTCATTCCGATCCCTTGCCTCGCGCCAATAGCTTCACCGCCTGCTCGGCGCGTTGGATCGGCTCGATGCTGCGATAGGTGCGCGCCAGCAGCAGCGCGCCCTCGAGCTGGCTCAGAACCATCGTGGCGGCCAGGTCCGCGTCTCCCGCCGGCATGCCGAAGCGGAACAGCCCGCGCTTGATCTCGAGCTCCCATTTCTGGAACGCGTTGCGGGACGCCGCGCCCAGCGCCTCGGATTGCGCCGAGGTTTCCAGCGCGCTGGTGGCGATCGGACAACCCTCCTTGAAGTCGGAGCGCTCCAGATCCGCCGCCATGCCGCGCACGATCCGCACCAGGAAGCTCTCGGCATTGTCCGATGCCTCGGCCGCCCTGGCGATGGCCGCGCGCACGGCTTCGCCGGCGAGCGTCAATGC
>Ga0210410_10003264_pt1 | contig 14419 bp, 13 predicted proteins | sample IncBWC4MmetaG_FD_161058 | JGI IMG/M metagenome (GOLD analysis project Ga0210410, IMG submission 161058) | Forest soil microbial communities from Barre Woods Harvard Forest LTER site, Petersham, Massachusetts, United States - Inc-BW-C-4-M | ecosystem: Environmental > Terrestrial > Soil >... | reverse complement strand
AAAAGCAAGATGCGCCGTCGCCGCGAAATCCCGGACGGTTTTACCGACGCGATTCTGCAAGGCGACACCATGGACAACGTGGATGCCGACGTGCTCTCCGCCGTCTACAACCCCAATCATCCCGGTTTTATCAACGCCTACATGACCGGTGCGCCGCACAAGGATCTGCGCTATTTCATTCGCGCACGCACCGGCGCAATCCCACAACTGGATTCACCGGAGGAAGTGGCGCTGATCAATTGCAACGGCTCAGGAATGGACGACGGAATCTGGTATTCGCAGCATCTTTACTCCGAGCTGAAGGCAGGAACGGCGAACTCACTGGAAGACCGACGGCTATTTGCCACGCGCCGCTATGTAATCGAGACCGTCATTGGGAAGAACGCCCATTTTGCCAGCCAGGCCAAAATTACGTTTGAACCACAGGTACCCGGCGATCGCGTGCTCAAGTTCGGGCTGCTGTCCACGCTGCGGGTCGCTCGCGTGATCGATGAAAACGGCAGGGATTTGCACTTCATCCAGGAAGACAGGAAACACGATGGCTCTTTCTACGCGATCCTCGACGAGGCCCCGGCCGTGGGCAAAGAGCATTCCATCATCATCGAATACGGTGGAGACAAAGTGCTCTACGACGCGGGCGGAGGCAGCTACTACGTAGGCGCCAGAGAATCGTGGTATCCAAACCTAAACGGCTTCGGCGAAAAGGCGCTCTACGACCTGACCTTCAAGGTTCCCAAGTCAAATGTGGTCATCAGCGTCGGGAAACTGGAGGGCCAATCCGAAGAGTCAGGATTCGCTGTCTCGCACTGGGTGACGCCGGTTCCCGTCGCGGTGGCAGGCTTCAATTATGGCAAATACCAGAAGGTGGACATCGCCGACCCCGTTACGCACTACAGCATTTCGGGATACTACCTTACGGATTTACCGGACAGTCTGGCTCCCTACGCCCGGGGTAACGGTCCGCTGGCTTCGATGGCTCCCCATGCGATGACGAACTATGCGTTGCAGCAGGCGCGCGCCCAGATGCAATTGTGCACTTTGTATTTTGGCCAGGCGCCTTACACCAATGTGGCCATCACCGAACAGCCGAACTTCAATTTTGGGCAATCGTGGCCGAGTCTGGTGTATCTGCCGATCTCCGCGTATATCGATTCGACGCAGCGGTGGCAGCTATTCGGTACCATCGACTCCAACTTCACCGGCTTTGTTCAGGAAGTGACCCCGCACGAAGTCGCCCACCAGTGGTTTGGCCACAGTGTAAGCTGGGCTTCCTATCATGACCAGTGGCTCTCGGAAGGATTTGCGGATTTCGCCGCGGGCCTTTATCTGCAGGAGGCCGCCGGGCCGAAGTGGCAGAAAGACTATATAGAATATTGGGACCGGCAGAAGCGGCGCATCCTGGAGAAAAATACGTACGGAGTTGCCTCGAACGATGCGGGACCGCTCTGGCTGGGCCTACGGCTGGTTTCGCCGAAGACCCGCCAGGCCTACCAGGGCGTTACTTACTCGAAGGGCGCCTACGTGCTCTTGATGCTCAAGTCCATGATGTACGACGACCAACATACCGGTGGCAATCCGGATCAGAAGTTCATTGACATGATGCATGATTTCATCAGCAGCCATCAGAACACGCCCGCTTCCACGGAGTCCTTCAAGGCCATCGCCGAAAAGCATATGTCGAAACAGATGGACCTCCAGGGCAACGGGAAGCTCGACTGGTTTTTCCATGAATGGGTCTATGGAACGCAGATACCTCGCTACCAGTTCAAATACGATGTTCAACCGGGAGACGGAAAAAGCTTCAAGGTCCACTTGGAGATTACACAGAGCGAAGTGGACCAGGGTTTTGCGATGTTTGTTCCCGTTTATGCCGATTTTGGCGAAGGAATGCGCCGCATTGGCCAAGTGCCAATTGTCGGGAATGCGACGCGGTCGGTGGTCTACAGCATGGACCGGCAACCCAAGAAGATGGCGCTGAACGTGTACAAGAATATCCTCGAGCGATAAATGTGTTTTGACCGCCTAGATGTTGCTTTTTGCGGGCAAGAGGGCTTCGACTTCTTCGAGGTGGATCTTGTTCAAGGTGGATGAAGTCGTGGCCGGCAAGTTTTGTAACAAGCGCATTCGGTTAGCCCTCGCAAGTTGTTGCCAGACGCCACGTTTGGGAGTAGTCTCTCCCACAAGCGTTGCCCGCCTCCCATCCGCGCTCGTCCCTCGCGGCAACGGCTAGTGGTAACCGGGACTCCTGGGTTCCGGGGGAGGAAGGTAGAATGTCCGTCTCCCAAGCTCACAAAGAGTTATTCGGACGTCTTTACCATTCCATCTGGAATGAGCGGCGAATGGAGTTTATAGAACACGTGATTGCCGATACCCACGCCATAAGTGATCCTACGATCGCCGGCGGAGCCGTCGGCCCATCCGCTTATCGCCGCCAAGTGGAGCGGTTTCTCACCGGCCTGCCCGACCTGCATTTTGACGTTGACGATACCATTACCGAGAAGGACAAACTGGTCGTGTATTGGACCATCACTGGCACACACCGCGGCGAATTCCTCGGCGTCCCCGCGACCAACAAGAAGGTCTCTTTCAGCGGCATCACTATCAATCAGATCCGGGGCGGAAAAATCATCGAATCCACCGTCATTTGGGACGGCCTCGGCCTCCTCGAACAGTTTGGGATTGAGTTGCCCGTCCGGTACGAGATGCTGGCCGCTTCCGCTCGTTGATTATTTAGCTGCCCACCACCGCCAAGCCCCGCTTTTGACTCTTTCGCGTCAACCCGCTCCGTTTCTCTTGCCTCGCCGGTCTGGAAGTTTCAATCTGTATCCACACTTTTCACCACCGCCCCCAGGTCACATGCCATTAGCGGTGAATAGAACAAATGGAAAGAAAAAGGAGAGCTGGAAATATGACAAAGACAAAAATTGCCCTCGGGGGCGTCCTCACCCTGGCCATGATTTGCGGCGGTGTGGCCGTGGCCCAAATGCCGAAAGACAACGTCAGCGGTCACAAGCATCCGAATCTGGCCGCGGCACAGCGCCTTTCACGTGAGGCCTGGGAGAAAATCGCGGCCGCGCAACAGGCCAACGAATGGGACATGAACGGTCACGCAGCCAAGGCCAAGGAACTTCTCGATCAGGTCAATAACGAGCTCAAAATGGCCGCGGAGGCCGCAAACCATAACTCCAAGTAGCGATCCGCCATCTTCCATTCTCGAAAAAACGCCCGGCCAGGCCGACCGGGCGTTTTCTTTTCCTGGCCTTCCGTTCATTTCACACGTTCTTCATCCCCGGCCATTTCCGTTTTCCAGTTCACGCCGTCTTCTATCCTCTGCAGTTCGAAATGAATATGGTCCTTATCCTTGAAATGGTTCACGTTCCGGGCAGCCACCGTCTTTTCTCCATTTTTCTCGGTCCAGGAATAGGTCCACGTGCTTCCCTCGATCACCAGACGGCCCCAGTCTCCTGGCTTGCTAGCATCCGGCTGCGCCACCAGCGTGAGGTATTCCAGCCCGCCGGAATCGCTTTTGCCCATGGGCAGAAAGATGACCAGTGCCACGGTCTTCCCGTTTAGCTCCTGTTCGCAAGAAAAGAACGTCCCGGTGCGCGCGCAATGGTTCACCAAATGATCGGGCTTCTTTTCTGGCTTGGTAATTTTCACTTGCCATCCCCCGTCGTAAAGTTTCAGGGGTTCGTACGGATCCGGGTTCGCAGTCCTCGCGGGCGGGGACGCGCAGAGAAAAGATGCGCAGCAGAGCAGTGCCAGCGAAGGCCGCATAAAATTCATTCGTTTTCTCCGTGAGCCTCGCGTATTCTTGTGAACCACCCGCCATGGGAGTTTCTCATGATTTTCCTGTCCCTACAGCCCGCTAAAATTCGCTTCCCCAAGCGGATTCTCCTCGCTCTGCTATTCCTGGCGATGGTTGCCCTTCCATCGGCGGCGGCCGGCCCGCAGACAGCCGACGCTTCCGCCACCGCCGTCCCGGTCTTTGTCAGCGATTTTGAACTTCCTTCCGTGCCGCCTCCGCCGGCTTCTGTCGGCACTCCAGCGCCGAATCAGCAAAATCCGAAAACACCGCCCGCCAGTGAAGACGCCAATGTCCCCTATATCCAGGCCCGCCGGCTGACGAACTTCTTCGCGGCCACACTCGCGGAGACTTTTAAAAAGAGTGGTTACAACGCCCGCCGCACGAGAGGCCAGCTGCCGTCCCAGGGCGCGCTCCTCCGCGGCGTCTTCACGGAACCCGACGAGAAAAATCGCATCCGCCGAGAGCTGCTGGGGGGAACTTCTGTGAACCCCAGATTTTTCCTCTACGTCGGCATCTTCAATCTGGCGCGTCCCGACCAGCCGCTGTACCAACTTGCTCCAGAGCAGTCACCCAGCAGCCAATTCGGGCCCATCGTCACCCTCAACACCTACATTCCCCTGGCCAAATACGAACTCGACAAGGACCCGTCCGAAGAAGATGTCCGCAAGATCTGCGCTCAGATCGTGGCCAGTTTGACGGCCCTCTTGGCCGCCAACGCAGCCGCGTTTTCTGATTAGAATCGCCCCATCTCGGCGTGTTTAGAGCCATAGGTCAGCGTCACCCGACCAGCCAGAACACGGCTAACCATTCCGTTCTTGCGCAGCATCTACTTCTAGATAACAATGGGGTGGTACCTTTTTCCCTTTATTGCGTCCCATCTGTGGGGGTAGTGTTTGTTCGCAGGAAACACCATTCAGCCAGCAGGTTCCCGGCCGAGTCGCCGTTTGGCCACGTCCGTCATTATTTCGCTGGCGCTGCTCTCCTTTTTCTTTCTCCTGCAAGTCGCCCCGCACTCTCACGCCGACGGGCATGACGACGCGGCCTGCCGCATCTGCCAGATAGCTCACATTGGCGTAGCTCCCGGGGTTTCCGCCGTCCTGCTGAACCCGGTTCTCCTCTATTTCGGGGAAATTCTTGCTCCCCGAGGCCTTTGCTTAATCGATTCGTCCTTCACTGATTCCCCGTCCCGCGCGCCTCCTGCACCGATCGCTTAAGTCCCAGTCCTGGTATGTCTCCGAAGCGGGGCCCTGCGAGGCTTCGCTACCGCCAACTTTGGCGGGTCTCTCCTCATCCAACAACATCGCCCAAAGCGGCTTGGAGGATTTATGCGTTTGGCAGTCCGAAGTCTAACTATTCTTTTTACGCAAATGGCATTGCTGGTGATGATCGCCAGCGCGCAGTTGGGAAATTCCGGCTCCATGGAGGGTGTGGTGAAGGATCCCTCCGGGGGGGTAATCGCGAATGCTAAGGTTGAAATAAGTAACCCGGTCAGCGGCTTCGCCCGCCAGACCACGACAGGAAGCGATGGCAGCTTCCGCTTCACCAACGTGCCGTTCAACCCGTATCACCTGACGGTGACAGCCCCCGGATTCGCATCCTTTACGCAAGACGTCGAAGTTCGCTCGACGGTGCCGACCAGTCTGCAGCTTGGCCTGAAAGTCAGCACGGAAGTACAAAGCATCACCGTGCAGGCCAAGGGTGAGGACCTGGTCGAGAATGATCCCAGCTTCCATACGGACGTAGACAAATCGATCACCGACCGCCTGCCGCTGGGGAGCCAATCCTCGGCCGTCAGTTCGCTCGTCACGCTAGTGACGCCCGGAATTGCCGCCGACTCAAACGGCCTCACCCACGGAATGGGGGACCACGCGGAAAACTCATTTTCCGTGGACGGCCAGCCAATCTCGGACCAACAGAGCAAGGTCTTTTCCAACCAAATTCCCGTTGATTCGATACAGTCGCTGGAAGTGCTCTCGGGCGCGCCGCCCGCGGAATTCGGCGACAAGACAAGCGTGGTCATCAAAGTAACGACACGCTCCGGCATGGGGGTAACCAAACCAACCGGCAGGGTGTACGCGGACTATGGCAGTTTCGGAACGGTAAATGCCGGGTTCGATCTCGCTTACGGGGGCGATAAGTGGGGAAACTTCATCGCTGTGAACGGCTTGAACAGCGGCCGGTTCCTGGATGCCCCGGAGCTCGCGGTGCTGCACGATAAAGGAAATCTAGAGAACGTGTTCGACCGCGTGGACTATCAAGTTAGCGGCAAGGATACGATCCACGGGAACTTTACCTACACGCGCTCGTGGTTTCAAAATCCCAATACCTGGGACCAGCAATTGCACACCTGCAGCGCTGGATTTGCATGCAATTCGGCGGGTGTCGCCGTCAACCCTGTGGACATGACGACTCCCCTGGGACAGACGGATCAACGCTCGCAGATCAAGACCTTCAACATCGCGCCGACCTGGACGCGCCTGATTAGCTCGAACACCGTGTTCACGTTCGGCGGTTTCGTGCGCAAGGACCAGTTTAACTACTACCCGAGCGCCGATCCGTTTGCGGATTTTTCTCCGTCCCTGCTGGCACAGACGATTACGCAAGACCGAAAACTGACCAATGCAGGTCTTCGGACGGATATCTCGTACGTGAAGGGAATCCACAACATTAAGGCCGGAGTCACGTATCAACACTGGTTCCTGACGGAGAACGACACTCTGGCTACTGTCGATCCGACTTTCAATGGGTTGTTCACCGACCCTGTTACAGGGATGCCGTGTGCACTGAATTCTCCGGATCAACCGTGCGCGACCCTGCAATCAGTCGACCTGACTCACGGCGGACACCCGTTCTTCTTTCACGGCCACACCGACGTGAAAGAGACGTCGCTGTACGTCCAAGACTCCATCACCAAGGGAAACTGGGCGTTCAACCTCGGAATCCGCGGGGATATCTACAACGGCTTCGTCAGCGACGCCCAACCGGAACCACGCCTCGGAGTTGCCTACAACATCAAGCCGAGCAGCACGGTACTTCGCTTGTCTTACGCGCGTACCTTTGAAACGCCGTTCAACGAGAATCTGGTGATCGCCAATACCGGATGCAGCATTCCTGTGATCGCCGTCCTGGTGCCGCCGCCGAACACGGCCTGTAACTCAGGGTTTATTCATCCAGGTTACCGCAATGAATTTCACGCGGGCCTGGAACAAGCCTTCGGGAAGTATCTTGTGGTTGACGCCGAGTACATCTGGAAGTACACACACACCGGTTACGACTTCGGCGTGGTTGCGTCCACACCTATCGCGTTCCCGCTCAGTTGGCACAACTCGAAGATTCCGGGATTTGCGATCCGCGTAAGCATGCCTAACTACCACGGTTTCTCCGCACTCGTGGTCATGTCCGGCGTGGCCGCGCGCTACTTCCCACCACAAACCGGCGGCATACCTTTCTTGGCTGCGCCGGGCGTGTTCCGTATCGATCATGACGAGCTTTTCAACCAGACAACTCACCTGCAATACCAGCCCTGGAAACGCGGGCCGTGGGTTGGATTTAACTGGAGATATGACAGTGGCCTTGTGGCCGGTGCAGTGCCTTGCTTTGCGGCAACCGCAACGTGTGGTTTTTCGACCGTGCCAGGCACGGGTGGGCCCGGCCAGCCGCCCGCGGAAATAGCCCTGATAAACAATCTCACCAATTTACCGTTGACTGCCGATCAGCAGTTTCAGGGCGGATTTACTTGTTTCGGAAAAGGAGCAACGCCGACTACGCCCATACCTACGCTTGTGAACAATACATGTCCAGCCTCGCAGTTTGGCTCAACATTAATCAGCATACCGGCGACCGGTAAGGAGAATGACGACCACAATCCGCAGCGGGACAAGCCGCGCAACCTTTTCGATCTCGCCGTCGGCCAGGATGACCTCTTCCATGGCGACCGTTACAAGTGGAGCTTGCGCTTCACGGTCATCAACCTTGCGAACAAGACCGCTCTTTACAACTATTTCTCCACCTTCAGCGGCACGCATTACGTGACGCCTCGCTCAGAGACAGTGGAACTCGCGTTCCATTTTTAGTGACCGGGGAATCCACCCGGAAGCCCTGTAAGTGCCGGCGACGGTTTCTTGCAGGGCATCTTTTTTGCCGCTTCTGAATTCCACGCCACTCACGTTATCTGCTACTCTGTCCGCCGGAGGTCATCGCCGGATGAGCAGCGCTCCCGCCGAGGTCCGCAATATTTCCGATACGGCTTTGTGGGCCGCGCATTTCCGCGCCGAAGAGTCGCGGCGTCCCGACCCGCTCTTCCGCGATCCTTACGCAGAAAAACTCGGCGCGCAGCGCGGCGGCGAAATGGCGCGCACGCTTCCGCAGGGCATGAGCCACTCCTGGGCGTGGGTAGCGCGCACCTATCTGTTCGACCAGATGTTGCAGAAAGAAATCGCGGACGGCGCGGACCTGATCGTGAATTGCGCCGCCGGCCTTGATGCGCGTCCCTATCGCATGCAACTTCCCCCCACGTTGCAGTGGATTGAGGCCGACTTGCCCGACATCCTCGCGTACAAAAAAGAACTGCTCGCGGAGGACAAGCCCACCTGTCAATTGGAACGAATCGCCGTCAACCTTGGCGACGTTAACGAGCGGCGCCGATTTCTCGCCGATATCGCTAATCGCGGCGAACGCGGCATTGTCCTTACCGAAGGGCTGTTGATCTACTTATCGCCGGAAGAAGTCGCGCAATTTGCGGAGGATCTTTTCGGCATTGACTTTCTTCAATACTGGATTCTGGATATGCACTCGCCGCGCCTGCTGGCCATGATGCAGCGCCGCACCGGCAAAGCGCTCGAAAAAGTGGGCGCGCCCTTCAAATTCGGTCCTGCCGAAGGCCCGGATTTCTTTCGGCCACATGGCTGGACGCCCGCGCAGGTCGAAGGCTTGCTGCACACCGCCGCGCGTTTCAGAAGGCCGCCACTTCTCTTGCGGCTCTTTGCAAAAATATCCGATGTGCGCAGTTGGAAAGGGAATCGACCCTGGGCCGGCGTCTGCCTGCTGCAAAAAAGCTCCGCGCCTAAGGCTGCAAGAGGAAAAACCTCATGAGCAGTGCCTCGTCCGAACTTTCAGCGAAAGAACTAAGGATTGGAGTGGATCTCGGCGGCACGAAGATTGAATTCGTCGCGCTGGAGGCCGATGGGCGGGAGCTTCACCGCTTCCGCGTACCGACTCCGCGCGGCGACTACGATGCCACCGTGAAAGCCGTTCGCGACGGTGCCCTCAAAATCGAAACGGATTTGCAGCGCACCGCCACCGTGGGCGTCGGCATTCCTGGCACCATTTCGGGCATCACACATACCGTCAAAAATGCAAATTCTACCTGGATGAATGGGAAGCCGTTCGACAAGGACTTGAGTACCGCCCTTGGCCGGGAAGTGCGTTGCGCGAACGACGCCAACTGCCTGGCCGTCTCCGAAGCAACCGACGGTTCAGGCGCCGGGCATCACATTGTCTTTGCCGTGATTCTCGGCACCGGCTGCGGCGGCGGAATTGCCGTCGATGGCCGAGTTCAAAATGGACGCAACGGTGTGGCCGGCGAGTGGGGCCATACCACTCTGCCTTGGATGAAGCCCGACGAATACCCCGGACCGGATTGCTATTGCGGCTACAAAGGGTGCGTAGAAATGTGGATTTCGGGCACCGGCCTCGAGGCCGATTACGAGCGCGCCACAAAAACAAAGCTCCTCGGCAAGGAAATTGTTGCACGTTCGGAATCCGGCGAAGCTGCGGCCATCGCGTGTCTCGAACGCTATGAAGACCGTCTGACGCGCAGCCTGGCCCAAATGGTAAATATTCTGGATCCCGACATCATCGTTCTGGGTGGCGGTGTTTCCCAGGTGCCGCGTCTCTATCGCAACGTCCCCGCGCGCCTTAAACAGTACGTCTTCGGCCGTGAAGCCGACACTCCCATCGTCGTAGCCAAACACGGCGACGCCAGCGGCGTGCGTGGCGCAGCCTGGCTCTGGCCTCTCGAGCACCGCTAATCCAAGTAGCGGCTCGCGTTCCCGTGGCCACGCTTTCTCTTTCGATTTTTCGTGTCGTAGATCGCGCAAAAAAAAACGCCCCCGGCCCTGGCCGGAGGCGTTGCGAAAAATTGTGAACGAGATTACGCCGTCAACTCCCCGCGCCGGATCAACAGAATGCATCCCGCCAACATCCCGCAAATCAACAGCGCCAGCGTTCCTGGCTCCGGCGTTTGCACAAGGAACTCCTGCACTTGACCGGTGAGCGTCAGCGGTCCGCAATTCGTGACGATTTCGAAATGGCTTAGATCGATCGTGCCGTAATTCTGGCTCGCCAACTCCAGCCAGTCTTCCACATCATCGTTGCCGTTTCCGCGCGCGCCGGGATTCATGATGTCCCACAATGCATATTGCAGGTTCACCAAATCGCCGGGATTCGACGCGAACTGCGTCGTCAACCACGCCGCCTCTTCGTACGCCAGCGCCGGGTTGCCCAGCACTGCCGAACCTGGAACACTGCCGTAGCGCGTCTGTGAAAAATTGTTTGTGCTGACGGCCGTGGCAAGATTGGTGACGTTCGCATCCCATTTCTGCCAAAAGGTTACGTCGTTGATGATGTCGTCGCAGAAGAGAGTGACCGGCTGGCCGTTCATCGTCCCGTAGTACGGACTAACATAATACTGGCCGTCGTTCGCCCCGTTCACACCAGTAAATACCATCGATACCGTGCCATCCGCATATGCGAACGGCACCAAAATCATTCCAACCAGCAATAGGCCTAGCAGCCTGGCAAATTTCATCCGTGTCTCCCTGTGGTCCAAGCAAGGCTGCGGGCCCTGCGCCACGGATAAGTGCAAGTCGACTGCCAGAACCGCCGAATTTGCATGCATTGAAAATAAAAGGGTTATCTGACTGCGGGAGAAGGATTCACGAAGGTGGTGAAAAGAATTGCCGTTTGAGTGACTCAAGAGGACAACTTTGCCCCTAAGGTAATCATAATGGGGCAGATAGCGGTACTAGAGGCGCTAGGAGTTCGGTACTAAAACTCGGTCATTGTATCGGCTCCTCTTTCAGGAGCTGGGAGGCCAGATCTTTACCCCGTCTGGCCTCCCCCACTCACACGGCGCCGTTACTTTCCGGCCGCCTTGCTCATTTTGGCGGTAAACGCCTCCGAACGCTTCTTCATCTCCTCGGGTGCCACGTCTTCGATATGCTGTGCGAGGCCCCAGCGATGCCCGAAGGGATCGCGAATCTTCCCATAGCGGTCCCCCCAGAACTGATTCTCCAGCGGCATTTCCACCTTCGCCCCGGCCTTCACCGCTCGATTGAACACCGAGTCAACGTCCTCGGTATACAGGAACAAGTTGATCGAGTTCGGCGCATCCGCCGGCGGCGCGCTGGTCATCCCCGGAAACTCATCACTCAACATCAGGATGGAATCGCCGATCGCCAGCTCGGCGTGCATGATCACGCCGCCCGGTCCGGGCATGCGAAGCTTCTCCTTGGCGTGGAATACCTCTTTGTAGTATTCGATCGCCCGGGCCGCACCCTTGCAAACGATTGCGGGAGTGATGGAATGAAATCCTTCAGGAATTGCTTTAACAGCACACATGGTGCCTCCTTTAGATTTTTCGGGTTGGGCGCGCAGGGAGGTTGAAGCAACGGGAGGGAACTTCACAGTTCACTCTGCGCGTGGAACTCCTGAATACTCCCCGGTTGTGGGCAAGTCAAGAAGGAAATCAGCGGTCAAAAATAAATTAATGTTCTGGCCGGTCCGGGGGCTCGGGCATCCAATCGGCCGTGTAGCTTCTGGAGGTGCTTCGTGCGTTATGACTTTTTGCTGGAGACGTATGCCACGGAGCGCATCAAAGTCTTGAGCGTCTGGAGTGAATTTCGCGACACGGATCTGGAGTTTCGCCCGAATCCCGACGATCCCCGTGGCCGCAGCGTCCACGAGCAGATGGTCCACCAATGCGTCAGCGAAGATTTTTGGCTGCGCACGATGCTTGCTGTCGACGTCTCCGCTCCGCCCCTGCCCGCTCAGGAAACACGCGTCGAATTTATCCGTCGCTATGCGGAAGACAGCGCAAAACGCCTTGCAGTGATGCAATCGCGGGACGAAGCCTGGTGGGAAAGTGAAACCAACTTTTTTGGCGTGAAGCGCTCCGTCGCCTGGGTCATGACCCGCCGCATCGCTCACACGGCCCATCATCGCGGCCAGCAGATGGCCATGCTCCGCATGCTGGCCCGCGATCTGCACAGCAATTACGGCCCAACCGCGGACACCGGCGGCCTGATGCAGCAACACGCGCCAACGATCTACGCCTACCCGGGCTTGGATGAATTGTTACGCGATTTGCCTGGAAGCGGACACAAGAGTCCCCTGCCAGGCGCCCAAGGCAAGCCCATCACGGAGCGCCCGGCAACAAAATAAAACGGTCACCCGTTGAAATTAATTTTCCCTGTAAAGTTCGGGGAACTGCTTCTTCAAGTTTTGAATCTTCGGCAGGTCGTTGATCACGATGTACGGATTGTCCGTGTGGTGCTTCAGATAGTCTTGGTGATAGCCTTCCGCGGGATAAAACCCATTCAGCGGCACCACCTGGGTCATGATCTTGCTGGAATAAATCTTAGCCGCATTCAGTTGATTGATGTACGCTTCGGCGATTTTCTTCTGTTCCGGGCTTCCATAAAATATAGACGAACGGTACTGCGTTCCCCAGTCCGGCCCCTGCTTGTTCAGCTCCGTAGGGTTGTGCGCCACCGAAAAGAAAATCATCAAAACCTGGCCGTAGGTAATTTCCGAAGGGTCAAACACCACCTTCACGCTCTCCGCGTGGCCGGTCTTGCCGCTGCTCACCGTCTCGTACTGCGCCGTGTCCGCCGTCCCGCCCGTGTACCCCGACGTCGCGGATATTATGCCCTTGGTGTGCTCATACACGGCCTGAATACCCCAGAAGCAGCCTCCGGAAATCACAGCCACTTCCTTGCCCTTCGTCGCCGCCACCGGTTGATCCAGCGCCGGCTTCGGGAAAGTGGTGTTGGCGCGGGGTGCCTTTGCTCGCGAGTTGAACGCCGCAAACATCACCAGTGCGGCTGCGATGATTCCGAAAGATATAAACCGAACCCAGCTCTTCATTATCATGCTCCCGACCGGCCTTGCCGGTTTGTCCGGCCAGCCGGTTTCACAGCAATACTGCTTGTTGGATGCCGCCCAATGGATTTACGATTCCGAGCCATACATTATTTCGGGGACGGGCCGTCTTTTTGGCATCCCTCGGTTAGAGTGGCATGCCCCAGGGGAAGTTACACTGCATCTTATACTCTAGATTCCGGCGGGAATCACCGATTTCATGACTTCACCCAAGGCTACGCCTCCCGTGAAAATGCCGGTCCTCTTCGTGGGCCACGGCTCGTCCATGAACGCCATCGAGTCGAACGCCTTCACCCGAGCACTCGAACGGCTCGGCCGGCACTCGCCCCGCCCCCAGGCAATCTGCGTCGTTTCAGCGCATTGGGTCACTCGCGGCAGCCTCTGACTCGATGAGTCCGCAATCTCATTTCGGGAGAATTCGTATGTCGCTCCGCACCAATTCTGTGTTCGTTCTCGGCAGCGCCCTAATTCTTTTGCAGCCCTCTTCGGCACAAGTCACCTACGGAAAGAAGCCCCAACTACCCGCCCCCTTCGCCACCACGTCCGCGTTCAAAAACCCATGGTGGGTCAAGCCGCCGAGGGGCTTTCTTCCTACAGTTCCGGCCGGTTTCCACGTGAATATTTTTGCGAAGGAGTTCGAGCGTGTCCGTTTTCTGACCACCGCGCCGAATGGCGACCTCTTCGTTGCCGACACCGGCGCCGGCAAAGTGCTCGTCCTCCGCGATCCCCAGCACACTGGCGGAGCTTCGCAGCGCGAAGTCTTCGCCGAAGATCTCAAATTACCCTTCGGCATCGCTTTTCGCGATGATTACGTTTACGTGGGTAATACTGGCGAAGTGGTCCGCTTCCGCTATGACAAGATAACCTCCAAGCGCCTCGGGGAGGCCGAGCACATCCTTGATCTTCCCTCGGGCGGCGGTCATTTCACGCGCACCTTGGCATTCAGCAATGATGGCCAGCATCTCTATATCAGCGTCGGCTCTTCGGGCAATTTGGAAATTGAGAAAGACCAGCGCCGCGCTGCCATTCTCGTCTGCGATCCGGACGGCAAGAATGCCCGCATCTATGCTTCCGGCTTGCGTAACAGCGTCGGGCTCGCCGTCGAGCCGGTCACCGGGGCGGTGTGGTCCGCTGTCAACGAGCGCGATGCACTCGGAGACGATCTACCGCCGGATTATTTGACGTCGGTTAAAGACGGCGGCTTCTATGGCTGGCCCTACAGTTATATCGGCGACAATGTCGACCCGCGCGTCCAACCGCAAAGACCCGACCTCGTCGCGAAGGCCATCATCCCCGATGTTCTTCTGGGAGCTCATGTCGCGCCGCTGCAGTTCACGTTTTACACCGGCGAGCAATTCCCGGAATCCTATCGCGGCGGCGCTTTCGTCGCTGAACACGGTTCCTGGAATCGCGCATCGCGTGCCGGCTACCAGGTTGTCTTCGTTGGGT
>Ga0210410_10003263_pt1 | contig 14419 bp, 10 predicted proteins | sample IncBWC4MmetaG_FD_161058 | JGI IMG/M metagenome (GOLD analysis project Ga0210410, IMG submission 161058) | Forest soil microbial communities from Barre Woods Harvard Forest LTER site, Petersham, Massachusetts, United States - Inc-BW-C-4-M | ecosystem: Environmental > Terrestrial > Soil >... | reverse complement strand
CGCCAGGAGCTTTTCGAAACCGCGCTCGATCAGCATGTAAGCCTTGCTGTGCCTGGCATGTTTTTCGTCGCGCAAGAACAGCGCGCACATGGTGGGGGAGAGCGTCAACGCGACAAATGCCGACACCACGATGGTCGCGGTCATGGTAATCGCGAATTCGCGAAACAGCCGGCCAATGATGCCGCCCATCAACAGCAGCGGGATGAATACGGCGACCAAGGATATGCTGATCGAGAGAATCGTAAAGCCGATTTCACCGGCGCCCTTGAGAGTCGCCTGCAGCGGCGATAAACCTGCCTCGATGTGCCGGTAGACGTTCTCGAGCATGACGATCGCGTCGTCGACGACGAACCCGACGGCGATCGTGAGCGCCATCAGCGATAGATTGTCGAGGCTGAAACTTAAGACATACATCATCGCGACGGTACCGAGCAGCGCCAGCGGCACGGTGACGCCGGGGATGATGGTGGCCCAGGCATTGCGCAAAAACACGAATATCACCAGCACGACCAGCACGATGGTGATGCCCAGCGTTTTCTCCACATCATCCACGGAAGCCTTGATGGTCGTCGTGCGATTGGCCACCGTGTCCACTTTGATCGAGGGCGGCATGGATGCGAGCGCATGCGGCAGCAGCGCTTGCACCCGCTGTACCGCCTCGATGACATTGGCCCCCGGCTGCTTGAAGATCAGCAGCAAAATCCCTTTGCGGCCGTTCTGCCACGCAGTTATCAAGCGATTTTCCGGACCGTCGACCGCGACGCCGATGTCGCGAATGCGCACCGCGCCGCCATTCCTATATGCCACCACCACATCGTTCCAGGGCGCGGCCTTCAGCAGCTGATCATTGTCGTAAATCGTCATGCTGCGGGTCGGGCCGTTGATCGACCCCTTGGGCGCGTCAACCGTCGCCGCGCTGATGACGGCGGCAATATCTTCCATTTGCAGACCCAATGCTGCGAGTTTGGTGGGGTCGATTTGCACGCGCACGGCCGGCTTTTGCTGGCCGCCGATGCTGACTTGCGCTACCCCGGGGATCTGCGAAATCTGCTGCGCGAGTATGTTCTCGGCATAGTCGTCCACCATCGTCACCGGCAGGACATCCGAGTGCACGGAAAGCAGCAGGATGGGCTGATCGGCCGGATTCACCTTTCGATAGTTGGGCGGCGCAGGCAGATTGGTCGGCAATTGACCTCTGGCGGCGTCGATGCCCGCCTGCACATCCTGGGCCGCCGCATCGATATTGCGATTCAAGTCGAATTGCAGGGTGATTTGCGTGCTGCCGAGCGCATTCGTCGAGGTCATTTGCGACAAGCCGGAGATTTGCGCAAATTGCGTCTCCAGCGGCGTTGCGACCGAGGAGGCCATGGTCTCCGGACTTGCGCCCGGCAATGATGCTCCGACGGAGATGGTCGGAAAGTCGACCTGCGGCAGCGGCGCCACCGGCAGGAACGGAAACACCACCAAGCCGAGCAGAAAAATGCCGCCCATCAACAGCGAGGTTGCGATCGGCCGGCGAACGAACGGCTCGGAAATGCTCATGATGCCTGGGCCGGCGCATTGCCTCGCATGGCCGATGCCGCGGCGCCGTTCGCCCGCACATGGGCGCCTTGCTGCAAGCGATATTGATTGCTGGTGACCACGCGCTCATTCAAGGCGAGGCCGTCTTTGATCACGACCAGGCCGCCGCTTTCATCGCCGATCTTCAAGGCGCGCACTTCAACGGTCGAATCGTCCTTGATCACGTAGGTGAAAGGTCCGTTCGGTCCGAGCTGCAGTGCCGCGCTCGGCAGGGTCAACGCATTGCGCTCAGTGCGCACCAATACTCGTGCGTTCACGTACTGCCCAGGCCACAGAGTGTTATTGGCATTGCCGAAAGTGGCCTTGAGCCGCGCAGTTCCGGTGGTTTGATCGATTTCATTGTCGATCAGCGCCAGCGTGCCTCGATCGAGTTCGGTATTGCCATCGCGCGACAATGTGGTGACGGGAACAGGACCTAAGGCAAGCGCGGCGCCGACGGCGCTCAACTCCTCCTCCGGCAGGGTGAACACCACCGAAATCGGCTGCACCTGGGTGACGACGACGATGCCCGTGGTGGCCGCCGCGCGCACGATATTGCCCGGATCGATCAAGCGAATTCCCGTGCGCCCGTTGATCGGCGAGGTAATGCGCGTGTAATCGAGCTGAGTGCGGGCGTTGTCGATGATTGCCTGATCGACCTGCAGCTGGGCGGCGAGTTGATCGACCAAGGCGCGCGCCGTATCGACGGTTTGCTTGCTGGCCAAGTTCTGCGGCTGCAGCAGCGTGTAGCGGTCGAAATCGCGCTTTGCATTCGCCAGCAGCGACGCATCCTTCGCCTTGGTGGCCAGCGCCTGATCGTACGCCGCTTGATTCGGGCGCGGATCGATCTGCGCCAGCAGATCGCCCTTGCGTACATTCTGGCCTTCGGTGAACGCGATTTTCTGCAGCTCGCCGTCGACCCGCGCGGTCACTGTCACCGTGTAGAAAGCCTGCACGGTGCCGAGGCCCTGTAGGTAAATCGGCACATCGGCGTGGCTCACCGCGGCCGTATCCACCGCGATCGCCTGCGGCGCCGCGCGGCTTGCCGCATCGGCCGGCTTGTGCACGATGCGCCACGTAAGCACCAATAGCGCGGCCAAGCCCAGGCCGCCCAACACCGCGCGTTTTTGGTTCTTCGAGAGTTGATTCATCTAAAAGCTACCCTTGTTGCCATCCGCCGCCAAGCGCGGTGAATAGATCCACCAGCGACTGCAGATGTAAGTATTGGACCTGCACCAGCTCGTCCTGCGCGCTGAACAGCGCATTTTCCGTGTTCAAAACGGTCAGTATGTTGACCACGCCGGCCGACATCTGCGTCTGCGCGAATTGAAAGGCGCGGCGCGCCTTGTTCACCGCGTCTTGCTGGCGTTGCTGCTGCTCCAGAGTCTGCTGGGTCGCGACCAATGCGTCCTCGACATTGCTGAAAGCCGAGATCACGGTTTTGTGATAGGTACTCAGCAACTCGGCGTATTGAGCGTTGCTGAAGGCGACTTGACCGCGCAGCGCGCCGCCGTGAAATACCGGCTGCAGCAGCCCGGCGGACACAGCGTACAGTCTGTTGACCGGACTGATGAGCGAGGCCAGCTGCGAACTCTCGTAGCCGCCGCTGGCGGTCAGCTGAATGGCGGGAAACAAGGCTGCGCGGGCAACCGTGATGTTGGCGTTGGCGGCGATCAAATGCTGTTCCGCTTCGGCCACATCCGGGCGGCGCGTCAACAGTTGCGAAGGCAGGCCCTCGACCACCACCGGCCGCGTCAGGTCGGTCAGCGTGCCTATCTCGACATCGACCGACTCCGGCGTTTTGCCCAGCAGTACGGCGAGGGCGTTCACGGTTTGGCGAAACTGCTGCAGCAAGGGAGGTAATGCCGCGTCCAACAAGGCCACCGCAGTTTCCTGCTGCGCCACATCGAGTCCGGTGGCGATGCCCGCCGTCTCCTGCAGCTGCAGGCCGTGCAGTACCTTTTGCCCATTCTCAAGATTCTGCCGGGCTACGTCGATCCGATCGCGCAACTCGAGGGCCTGGAAGTACGTGGTGGCCACGCTGCTGATCACCGTGAGCGCGACGGTTTGCTGGTCGAAGCGGCTGGCCAGCGCGGTGGCCCGCGCGGCGGCGCGCGAGGCGCGATTCTTGCCCCAAAAATCCAGTTCGTAGCTCGCGGTGAGCTCCGGGTTGAAGACATTTATTGAGCGCGGCCCAAAGCCCGATACCTGCGCGCGCTCGCGAGTCGCGACGGCGCTGAAATCGAACGATGGCAGAAGCGGCGCACCGGCGATGCGCGCCTGGGCGTCCGCCTCGCGAACTCGAGCCATCGCGACGCCGAGATCGTCGTTGCTGCGCTCCGCCTCCGCAATCAATTCGTCAAGCTTCGCGGAACCGAAGCCGTGCCACCAATCGGACGTGGGCCATACGGCGGCATCCTCGTTGCGGACCGCCGCTTGCCATTGCGCAGGCAAGGGGATGTCCGGCTTTTTATAGGCGGGGCCCACGCTGCAGGCCGCGAGTGCAGCAAACGCACAGCCGCAAACGGCCGTTGCATATCGCGGGCTATTCATGGCCCCAACCCTGTGCTTTTGGCGATTAAACGCGAGTGGTCGAATTGTTAAGATATGTTAATGTTTGCCTGCATGCAGCGATTTCAGTACGTCGCGCCAGCTCAAGATACCCACCGGTTTGAATTCACGATCGACGATGGGAATGCAGGAAATTCGCTCCTTGAGGAGCAGCTCGACGGCGTCGGCGATCTGAGCCTCTGGATGCAATGTGAGCGGGTTTCTGCTCATAATCTGATGAACACGTTTATTGAGAGTGGCTATGTCTCGCGCGGTTTCCGCGGCGCTGCCGACATAGGGGCTTAACGCTTTGAGTAGGTCGCGATCCGAAACGACGCCGCTTAATTTTTTGCGATCGTCGACCACGAGCAGATGATGAAATTTCAAGGTGTCGAATATCTGTTTGACGACATCGAGTCGATCGTCCATTTCGACCGTGACAACCCGCGCCGTCATGATGCTGCGCACGTTCATGGCGCGGAACTATACCGCGGAATCGCTTTCATCGATCACATCGGCGCTTGGCGTTGATCGCGGTCCAATGAGGCGCCCGCCTCGCAGCTCAAGCGCCGCGGCATTCGTACTGGTGTTCGCGCTCATGGCGTTGTGTTCCTCTGCCCGTGCCGCGGATCCTCAACGGTACCGGGTTGATCTCGCTTCCGTCGGCAATGGCGAGATCGATGCAACGCTGAAGTCGACATCCGATTTGCTGTCGTTGCGCTCTGCTGCACCGGTCAGTCCGTTTGGACTGATCGCGCGCGCACGCAGCGATGTGGATCGGCTGACGACCGTGCTCGAGAGCTTCGGTTATTACGAGTGTCGCGTCGTCATCAAGATCAACGGCATGCTGCTCATTGACCCGGCTCTCGGCGGCGCGCTCACCGCACTGCCGAAGGGCAGCGATGCACACGTGGCCATCAGCTTCACCCTGGGGACACTCTACACTTTGCGTCGCATCGACATCGAGGGCGAGATACCGGGCGCAATGAATGCGCGAGAGATACTGGGGCTTAACCCAGGACAAGCCGCGGTGGCATCCACCATACTCGCCGGCGGCACTCGCTTGCAGTCGGCGTTGCAGGAAGCAGGATATGCGTTCGCGTCCGTGCCGCCGCCGGCGGCAACCCAAGCGGCGGATGCTCCCGTGCTCGATCTTACATTTCAAGTGACGCTCGGAGGCAAAGTCAACATCGGGGAGATCCGCTTTGAAGGATTGCAGCGGGTTCATGAGTCTCTCGCGCGCCGCAGGCTGCTGCTGCGCACCGGCGCTCCCTACCGGCCATCCGCGATCGAGCATGCGCGCCATGACCTCCTGGCGCTGAACGTATTCGCTCAGGTCAGCGTTGAGATCGGTGCGCAAGCCGACGGCTCCGGGGGGGTCCCGATAACGTTCAAGGTCCGCGAGCGGCTGCGCCACGCGTTCAGCCTCAGTTCGGCATATTCGAGCGATCTTGGCGGCAGCGGCGGGATCGCGTGGACCGACCGTAACATCTTCGGCAACGGCGAGCAGCTAAGCCTCGCTGCCTCGGTGATTAATCTCGGCGGCAGCGCCTCCAAGGGCGCCGGCTACGATACGAGCGCAAAGTATCTGATTCCAGAATTCGGGCATCGCGATCAGTCGCTGCAATTCGCAGTGGGTGCGCTCAAGCAGTCGCTGCAGGCCTATGATCAAACCTCCAAATCCGCCGGCGTTACCTTCAGCCGAAAGCTTTCCAGTAATTGGACCGTCAGTGCGGGAGTCGCGTCCACAGACGAGCACATCATTCAGCAGGGCGCAACGCATGATTACACCTTGATCGCGTTGCCGCTGAATGTGGCCTACGACACGACGAATCTTGCCTCGGCGCTGGAGGATCCTCTGCATGGCATTCGCGGGTCTGTGAGCGTGACGCCGACGCTGGCGATTGGCAATCCCGACGCGACGTTCAACATTACTCAGGTGAAAATTGCCGCGTTTTTTGATCTAGAGCATATTTTGCCCACTTCTCCCGGACGCTCGGTGCTCGCGGCCCGGGCGCTGGCGGGCCTGGCGGTGGGTGCCGGGGAACTGAGCTTGCCGCCGGATCAACGCTTCTATGCCGGAGGAAGCGGGACCATCCGCGGTTACCGCTATCAGTCGGTGGGTCCGCAATTTCCGAACGGAACCTCGCCTTGTGTGTCCAATTGCACGCCGATCGGCGGTACGGCCATAACAGCAGGCAGCTTGGAAATGCGTCAGCGCTTTGGCAGCAATTTTGGAGCAGCGGTATTCGTCGACGGCGGCCAGGTAAGCGCCAGCCTGAAGGGCTTGCACAACCAATTTCGGATTGGCGCCGGGGCGGGCATACGCTACTACACGCCCATCGGGCCGATCCGATTGGATGTCGCCGTGCCCGCGCCAAGGCATCCCGGCGACGACGCTTTCGAGCTCTACATTGGCCTTGGACAGGCGTTTTGATGCGGCGAACCTGCAAAATTGCCGGCTGGATTCTGGGCGGATTGACGCTGCTGATGTTAGCGCTCGGCGGAATCGTAGTGATGGTCGGAAACACCGGCGCGGGCCGCGCCGCCATGGAAAAGCTGACCTATCGACTGACGCGGGGCCAGGTAAAAATATCCGGGCTGGCCGGGTCGTTTCCTCAGCACCTGGTTATTGAGCGGTTGCAGCTCAGCGATTCGCAGGGTCCGTGGCTGACCGCCGAACACATCGCCTTGGACTGGTCGCCGTTCGCCTACCTTAGGGGCCGCTTACAAGTGGACAGCGTGCAAATCGCCAGGGTGGACGTGCAACGTCTACCGCACGGTTCATCCGCTGCGAATCGCAGAGAGCTTTCGATACCGCAAATCGATGTCGGCCGCGGAACGATTGGATTGCTGCAACTGGACGCGCAACTCGCGGGCGCCCCGGCATCGCTGGTGGCACGCGGCAGCGCTCATCTGCGCTCCTTGCGCGACATGCTTATCGAAGCCTCGGCGCATCGCGTTGACGGGGACGGCGACTATGAGCTGCATTTGCGCTTCGATCCCAAGCGCATGGATGCGGTGCTGAAAGCGCATGAGCCCGCGAGCGGGCCCCTGGAGAATGTACTTTCCTTACCCGGTTTAGGCGAGCTATCGGCAACCGTAAATTTAAGCGGGCCGCGCACCAAGGAGCAGCTCGAGCTATCGCTCAAGGCCGGCGGGTTGACCGGCAACGCCCAGGGCAGCTTGAATTTAAACGATCTGTCGGCGGATATTCAATTCGCCTTTCAATCCACTGCAATGAATCCGCGGCCGGATTGGGCCTGGGATCGGGCTGCCCTGCACGGACGGTGGCGCGGCAGCGTCAAGTCGCCGACAGCGACGAGTCACGTTGAAGTCATTGGTTTGCGCATGCCCGGCGCTGCGCAGCTTGCAACATTGAATGCGGACATCGACGCGGACCTTGGCAAGGCTGGGCTGCATGCATTGCTCGGCGGACTGCGAATTCCAGGACCGCAGCCCCAGCTTTTGCAAGACAGCCCGGTCACGATAGACGCCTCGATGCACCTCGACGATCCTCTGCGCCGTGTGGACATGTTGGTGTCGCATAAATTGTTCTCCGTGCGCGCAGAGGCGCTGACCGCAGGCCTGCAGAGCGCCAGCGCGCAGCTGCGACTGCCGAGCCTGAGGCCGTTCGCCGCACTCGCGGGGCTGGAGCTTCGCGGCAGCGCGCTCGTCAATGCGCAGCTGGACGGATACCCCGCTGCCCCGCACCTGAAAGCAGATGCGACGGCCGCGCTTGATCCCGGAGCTCAGGTGTGGTCGGCCGCGCTGGGCGATAGCGCCAGATTGCAGCTCTCAGCCACGCTCAAGAATGAGCTGTTGACCGTCGATAGTCTGAAATTCTCCGGGCATGCGGTTTCAGCATCAGCCAACGGCACGGCCGGCCGCGGAAACATCAAGGGCCGGTGGGACCTCGAGTTGCCTGATCTTAAGGTTTTATCGCCAATCCTTGCAGGGGCATTGACGGGATCCGGATCGATCGATGGCCCAACGACTGCTCTGTCCGCGGACGCACTATTGAATTCTACCGTCTCGGTTCGAGGCTCACCGAGCGCAAAGTTTTCCGCCGTCGCTCATTTAAACGGCTGGCCGGCCGACCCCAGCGGCCTGCTCACGGCGCAGGGCTCGCTTGACGGGGCGCCGCTGCTGGTCGAAGTTGCGCTGCACGGCGGTCCCGGGGCGTCGCTGCGCGCGCAAATTCACCGCGCGAGCTGGAAAAGTGCGCAGCTCGACGGCGATGTCACGATGGCGGCTAGCGGTGGGCCGGCGCACGGCAGGCTGGGCGTAGTGGTGGCGAATCTTGTAGATCTGCAAAATTTGTTGGGCTTAGGATTGGCAGGCAGTCTGCAAGGAAATATCGAGCTGCAGCCCGATCAGCAGCGCACCCGCGCGGCTTTGCAGCTCGACGCGAAGGATGTCGCTTGGGCCAATCTCGTCGGCGATGTTCACGTGAGCGGGGAAGGCTTCAACGATTCCTTCGGATTCAACGCCAATCTGCGTGTGCCGGATTTGCGCGGCGCGGCGGCGACGCTGGCAGCAAAAGGAATTTTGAACCTGGCCGCCGGAGAGGTCTCAGCTTCAAGCGCGCTGCTCAATTATCGAGGCCAGGACGTTCGCTTGCTATCCCCGTTGCGAATCGATTTTGCGTCCGGGGTGTCCATCGACTCGCTCAAACTAGGAATCGAGAAGGCGGAACTCGTCGTGCAAGGGAGAATTGCTCCGGTCTTGGCGCTGCGCGCCTCGCTGCATGGAGTCGCGGCGCCGCTCGTCAACGAATTCGTGCCTAACCTGCTGGCGGCCGGGTCGATCGAAGCGCACGCCGACCTGCATGGGAGCGTGAGTTCACCTACGGGTGAAATCGAAGTGAATGCCACCGGCATGCGCAGGCCGGACGACGCAGCCCTCGGCATACCGCTCGCCGATTTGCACCTAACCGCCGCGTTGCGGGGACACACGGCTGACATCGACGCTCGATTGGACGCGGGCTCCGCATCACGATTGCACGCCGTCGGCGCGGTGCCCATCGCCTTTGACGGCGCGGTCGACATGAAGGTGGGCGGAACGTTCGACATCAGCATGATCAATCCCTTCCTCGAAGCGCGGGGCCTGCACGCGACCGGACAACTCGACATCGATGCCACAGTCGCCGGCAGCGTCGCGGCACCGCAAATCGCCGGCACCGTGAATCTCACGCGCGGCAGCTTGCGCGACTACGGGCGCGGCCTCAGCTTCACCGACATCGCCGCGCAATTGACGGGCAGCGAGGGGATGCTGCAAATCAAGAGTTTTACCGCAGCGGCGGCTCCCGGTGAGCTATCGATGACAGGAACGATCGGGGTATTGCAATCCGCCATACCGGTGGACTTGAGAATTACGGCGCGCAAGGCGCAACCCATCGCCAGTAATTTGGTCACCTCGAATCTGGATGCCGACCTGCATGTAAGCGGCACCGCGCGGCAGCGCCTCGACATTTCCGGGACCGTGCATCTTAATCGCACGCTGATTGGAATTCCGAATGGATTGCCGCCCAACGTCGCGGTGCTGGACGTGCGCCGGCGCGGCCATACGGCGGCGCCCGTAGCCGATAAACCGCTCATCATCGGTATGGACGTGACCATCAAAGCCCCGCAGGAAATTCTGGTGGAGGGCCGTGGTCTCGACGCGGAAATGGGCGGCGAGCTGCATTTCGGCGGCACCACGGCGGCGCCCTTGGTAAGCGGCGGATTCGATCTTCAGCGCGGCAGTTTTTCGCTCGCGAGCAGCAGACTCAATTTTACCGCCGGGCGCGTCAGCTTCAACGGTCTGGGGCTGAAAAATAAAATTGACCCGACCTTGGATTTCACGGCGCAGGCGACCGTCGCGCTGGCCACCACGGTCACCATGCACATCACGGGTCTTGCCGACGCGCCGGTATTCGAGTTCACCAGCACGCCGGCGATGCCGCAGGATGAAATCATGGGCTATCTGATGTTCGGTGAATCCGTGGCGCAGCTCACGCCCATACAAATGGCGCAAATCGGCTTGACGCTCGCGTCGTTGAGCGGGGTAGGCGGCGACGGCGGCCTCAACCCCTTGGTCATGTTGCAGAGAAGTCTGGGGCTGGACCGCCTGACCATGGGTGCGGCCACCACCACCAATACCGCCACCGGTACCGAGAGTTCGGGTGCCAGCATCGCAGCCGGCCGATATATTGCCAAGCATGTTTATATCGAGGCCAAGCAAACCACGGCCGGCACCAGCCAGCTCGGGGCAGTGGTGGACCTGACCAAGCATTTGAAGCTGCAGACCCGCCTGGGAAACGGCACGGCCTCGATTCAGGGAACCACTCCGGAAAGTGATCCGGGCAGCAGCATCGGCCTCCTGTATCAATTCGAGTATTGAGCCGGCGCCGAACGCATACAATGCCCGCCATGAAGGAAATGTTCAAATAACGCGGGGGCATCCAATGCGAACTGAAATTATCGCGACTGCCATCGCTGCGCTGATCGCTACGGCGCAGATCTTCGCGGCGCCGGGTGCCGTTGCCGGCAACAAGGACTGGCCGGCTTACAACCGCACGCTGACTTCCGATCGATACGCCAATCTCGAGACCATCGATACCAACAACGTCACCGGTCTGAAAGTGCTTTGCAGTTTTGATACCGGCGAGCAGATGGCGTTTCAGACCGGGCTCGTGCAAGTCGACGGGGCGCTGTTTGCGACCACCGACCGGGATATTTTTTCCATCGATCCGAATAACTGCAAGCAGAACTGGCGCACCCATGAGGACATGGCCGCCGGAGATCTCAAAGTTAATCGCGGACTCGCCTGGTTCGAGCATCGCGTCTTCAGAGGAACCGCCGACGGCAGGGTGCTCGCTTATGATGCCAAGACTGGCAAGCGCTTGTGGGCAACGGTGATCGCCGACGCGGCGAAAGGCGAGTCGGTCCCGGCGGCGCCCATCGCCTGGGAGGGTTTGGTTTTCATCGGCAATGCCGGAGGCGATAACAAGGGCGTCAAGGGTCGAATGTACGCGCTCGATGCCAAGGATGGCCACATTGTGTGGGAGTTCTACCTGGTGCCGAGGTCGCCGGGCGATGTCGCGCGCGGACCGGCAGGCGCCGATCCCGGATCGCGCACCGCCTCCTCGTGGAGAAACGCCAAGGGTTTCCCCATCACGGGCGGCGCCACCTGGACTTCTTATTCGTTGGATCCCTCGACGGGGCTTTTGTTCGTTCCGGCCGGAAACCCGGCGCCCGATTTCATCAAGGACACGCGCCAGGGCGAGAATTTATTCGCCAGCTCGATCGTGATCCTCGATGCCAAAACCGGCGCATATCGGCGGCATTTTCAATTGGTGAAAGGCGACTTCCACGATTGGGATGTGTCCTCCGCCCCGGCGCTGTTTCTCAATAGAAAGGGTCACCGCATGGTGGCGGAGGCGCCGAAGGACGGCCATTTGTACCTTATTGATCTTACCAGCGGCAGTCTCGTCTACCGTAAACCTGTCACCACCGTATCGAATGTCGAGCTGCCGCTCACCGCGCAGGGAACGCGGTTTTGTCCGGGTTCGCAGGGCGGAGCGGAATGGAATGGAGCCGCGTTCGACCCCGCGGAGAATCTCATATTCACGGGCGAAGTCGATTGGTGCACGACGGTGCGTGCGGTCGCTCCGAATGCATTGAAGAGCGCGCCGTCCGGCAAGCCGTGGAGCGGGGCGACGCAAGATTTCGGTACTCAGGACGATCCGAAACTATGGTCCGGGTGGCTGACCGCCACCGACGCCGATAGCGGTGAACGCAAGTGGCAGTTCCATGCGCCATTCCCTTTGATGGGAGGCGTGACGCCGACCACCGGACGATTGGTATTGTTCGGCGATATGGGCGGCAATTTCTACGCGTTTGATGCGGGCAGCGGCAAGAAGCTCTGGTCGATCGATCTTGGCGGCGCGATCGGCGGCGGAGTCATTTCCTATGATACCGGCGCCGGACAAAAGATCGCCGTGGCTGCCGGCATGACTTCGCCGATCTGGCCCACGCCCAAGGTCAACGGCAAGATCGTGATCCTGGGACTTTGAAATCCTCGGCGCATACGATGCGCAGCGAACTCATTTGTTCACCCCACCAGAGGCCGATCATCCGGCTGAATTCCGCCCCCTGCAATCCGTGCCGGGCAGGGTGATCCGCGCGCAGCGCCGCCAGGCCGCTATGCGTGACGGTCACGAGAGTACCGGATGCGGTGGGAGCAAAATCGACTTGAACCTCGGTTTGCTCGTGCGGCGCGAAATTCGCGTTGCGCCAGGTAAAATTCAGGCGTCGAGGCGGTTCCCACACGTGGACGCGTCCCACCTCGATGACCTGCGCTGTTCCATCGCTGTCGAATGACTCGAACAGGCGGCCGCCCACGGCGGGCTCCATGCATATCAGACCGCTGCGCGAACTCGAGTGACGAAATTTGACGCCTCGCCGCCACCATCGGTCAATGTCGGCCGTGAATATTTCGAACGCCAGGGCCGGGGGAACTGCGACCGACACGCTGATGCGCGCACTATCGCCCGTCATGGCTTGTGTCTGCCCGATCGGCGCGGGTTTTCGGCATAGATTTTGAAGGCGTGCAGCTGGCGCCGCCACAGATCTTCCGCCTGCGCCAGCCACTGCTGCACCGGCTGAAAAGCCGCGGGATGCACGCTGTAAACCCGCACGCGCGCGTCTTCCTCGATGCCCTGTTCGGAAACCAAACCTGCTTTGCGCAACACGCGCAGGTGCCGGCTGAGTGCTTGGGGACTCATGGCGATGCACGCCGCCAATTCGCCGGCGCGTCTCGGCTTCTGCAACAGCACACGGATCATCTCGCGCCGCGCTGCGTCGGACAGGGCGGCGAACGCTGCATTCAACTGAAGATTCGGAGCACGCGGATCCATGCAGGGGACGTCCGGCTAGTGCGCGGGGGAGTTGCGCAGCCGCTGCGTGATCCACCACATGTGGCCCTCCGGATCGAGCGCGCCGTAGCTGCGATCCGACCAATAATCCGCGCCGTAATCATGGGTCGCGGGTTCCTCGACGATGCGTGCGCCGTGCAGGCGCGCGTGCGCGCAGTGCGCGTCCGCGTCGTCGACGAAAAACATGATGCTTTGAGTGCTGGCGCCGTTCAGGGACTTTGGGCTGCGCATCGTGCTTTTCCAGCGCCGCGCGGACTGCGGATCTTCCTGGGCGACCATGATCAAACCTTCCCCGTAATTCAGTTCGCTGTGCTCTATCCGGCCGTTGTCGCCCTCGACTTTCAAGCGCACCTCAAAGCCGAATGCGTTGCACAACCAATCGATCGCAGCCGCGGCGTTTTGGTAGAACACCGAGCTCGAGAGGCGCGGCCAATCGCTGGGAGCGGGTTTCATGAGGACCTCCGGTTGACACAATATAAACGCTTTAGGAGAAGGTTAACGGACGTGTTAACTAATTGCAAGACGATGCAGCCGAAATTCGCGAGCGACGCGGCGGTCAGTGCGGACGCAGCGAGGCGGATGTTAATATTTTAAAATATGCAGTCATTTCCTCTGGCGCTCATCGTCACGAGCTTTCCCTTTATGATTTCCATGGGCTTCACACCCGGCCCAAACAACATATTGGTGGCAAGCTCGGGGGTGAATTTCGGTTTTCGCGCGACCATTCCGCACATTCTCGGCGTCACGATCGGCTTTCCGCTCATGCTATTGATCGTCGGCCTCGGTCTGGCGAAGATTTTCATTGCCTTTCCGTCCGTTCACGCGGCGCTCAAGTACATCTGCATCGCGTACATGCTGTACCTGGCTTGGCGAATTGCGCGGGCTTCCGGCATGGATGAGGCGCGCAAAACCCGCAAGCCCTTGACCTTCATACAGGGCGCTTTAATCCAGTGGGTGAACGGCAAAGGCTGGGTGGTGGCCTTGAGCCTGGTGACGACGTACACGGTGGTGGATCGTACGCTGCCGCTGCAAATCGCCGCGCTGGCTGCGATATCCCTCCTCATCACCATGGCCAGCGTATGCTGCTGGACTTATTTCGGGTCGCTGCTGCGAAAGTTTCTGCAAACAGAATCGCGGCGCCGCTGGTTCAACTACTCGATGGCGATTCTCTTGATTGTGTCGATCATCCCGGTTATTTGGGAATAACGCGCAGCTGTGTCAGCGCACCCAATCAGGGCACCCAATTCACTCCCCGCACTGTCTCGACTCGCGTCGATTGCCAGGAAGTCGGCCGATGTAGCGAAAATCCAACAATTTCTCTGTTCTTGAAGGAACCGAGATTTATATTTCAAATTTATGAAATATATGGATTTATTCGACCAAAACCCC
>Ga0210410_10003262_pt1 | contig 14423 bp, 10 predicted proteins | sample IncBWC4MmetaG_FD_161058 | JGI IMG/M metagenome (GOLD analysis project Ga0210410, IMG submission 161058) | Forest soil microbial communities from Barre Woods Harvard Forest LTER site, Petersham, Massachusetts, United States - Inc-BW-C-4-M | ecosystem: Environmental > Terrestrial > Soil >... | reverse complement strand
GCTTCTCGGTGCCACTTGGCAAGAACCGCGGGAGGGACCTCAATGTCCTGGCGCAGTTTGTCCGCGGAGTGCCCCCGCAGGAACAAACCGTAGAAAAATGCCGCCTCGCGCTGCGGATATTCCAGATCCACAGTGACTTCGGTCGGCAGGTACGTGGTCATGGTCGCCATAGGAAAAACGCAGTTTACCGAAAATCGCCTCCGCGTCAAGTAGAACTCGGGTTTTGGTGCTTCCGGCTGGTCAACATCCCCGCCCGGGCCTCCAGCGACCCGTGGCCGCTTGACCGCATCCAAACGGCATAGGATGCTTAAGCCTATGGGGAAGTTACCCAAATCGCTCGCCCGCCGTACCGTGGGGCGATTCCTGCGCTTTGGGATGCTGCGCGGCTTGCGCTCGGTGGAGATCGACCCTGACGAATTCCGCCAATATCTTGCCGATAAGCACAATCTGTGGATACCGCATTTCGGTCGTATGCGCGATGTCCCCATCGAACAACTGGATGCCATTGCGGAGGCCCTGATCCAGCACGCGCAACGTATCGCGCTCGCACAGGGCGCGGGATTCGGCCTGGGCGGCATGATCACGATTCTTCCGGACGCCAGCCTGCTCACCATTATTGCCTTGCGCCTGATCCAACGGCTTTGCCTGCTCTATGGTTTCGAAGAACGCGAATCGGAGCGCCGCATCCAAATGTGGCTGGCTGCGGCTGGAGCGGCCGGAATCGACTTGGGCAAGGATTTGGCGGAGAAGCAGATTGCTGAGCGGTTGGCGCCACGGATCGCCGGGCGGCTGGCCGTGCGCATCGGGGAAGAGAGCGCGGAGAAGTGGGTCGGGCGCATGGTGCCTCTGGCCAGCTCGGCCATAGGCGGGGCGTTGAACTATGCGTTTATCCGCTCGTGGGGCCGGCGCGTGCACCGCCACCTGCGCGAAAAACATCTGGCCGAACGCGCTGCCGCCGCGGAGCAGACGCAATTCGCCAAGACCATTTCGATTCGTTAGACAGTCGCTGTATTGCCGAGCCGCCATGACGAACCAGCCGTTTTTCCTTGGCGTCAACTATCCCTGGGCAAACTATGCCGAAGATTTCGGCGTGGGCCCCTCGGGACGCCGAGGCCTTTCGCTTCCCGAAAATCTTTCCAGAATTGCGGAGGAGTTCGCCCGCATTCGCGATTGCGGCGCGAACGTGGTTCGCTGGTTTTTGTTTGCGGACGGACGCGGCGGCTTCTTGACGGAAAAAGGCATTCCTCTACGACCTGACGAATTCTTGTTTGCGGATGTTCGCGCGGCATTGGAGCTTGCGAAACAGTGCCAGTTGAAGCTTTGCCTTTCGCTCATGGATTACCTGTGGTTGCAAGACAGGACCGGGAAGCCGGCCGCGCATGCCAACGAACAGGTCTTGCAGTTTGCGGCGGGGCGTGAAGCTTTTTTGCAGCGAGTTTTGATCCCGATGTTCCGGGAATTTCGAGAGCATCCGGGGCTTTTTGCGTGGGAAATCGCCAATGAGCCCGAATGGGCCATTCGCGAGTTTCACCGGCAGCCCGCCGCGAAAATGCACTACGCGGATTTCCGCGCTTTTGCGGAAGAAATCGCGCAAGCGGTTCATGAATTCGCAGGCGTTCCGGTAACGCTGGGTTCCGCGAGTCTCGCGTGGGTCCGGGCGTGGAGCGAGCTTGGGCTGGATTTCTACCAGGCTCATTACTATCCCGTGCAGGACCCTTCTGGCAAATCCGGTCTTGCGCGGCAACTTTCGTGTCTCCCTCAGCTCGATAAGCCGTTATGGTTGGGGGAGCTTCCTGCCGCGGATGACCAAGCCTCTGGCTACTCGATGAAAACATCCCTGACAGAGTGCCGAGAAGCCGGTTTGCTTGGCGCCGCCGTGTGGAGATGGACTGCGCCGGAAAGGACCGGGACGGACGCGCACTTGGGCAGCATCGATCCTAAAATTCTCAGCGTGTGGAACTCGACGCTGAGTTCCCGCAACGCTTCCGCCTGAGCCGAACGGTGCCGGGATGCGTCCAATGGAACGCCGCTCCCCTGGCAAATAAGCGTGACTCAAGCCGTTCGCGCTTATCCTTTGGAGCACCTCGCTGGAAATATAAACTGAGCCGCCGTAGAGTGGAGAGAGATTTGGAACGCATAGCAAAGAGGTCCCCATGAAGACGTTTCAGAAAATGCTGATCGCCGGCTTCCTTTTGATGGCCGCGACCGGACTGCTGGTGCTTCCGCAGTTCGCCGCGTCGCCAGCGGACGAACCGACGGCTGCGTTTCACGCGGAAGCCCCGAAAGACGCCTTGCCGCCGACGATGGAGGCCTCCATCTTCCCCGACATTCAGACGTTCAACGCCTACGTTGTTGCCGGACGCACGAAAAAAGTTCTGTACCAGCAGCCCTGCTATTGCCACTGTGATCGCAGCCAGGGGCACGGCAGTTTGCTCGATTGCTTTGTCAGCCGCCACGGTGCCGGATGCGATATCTGCCAGAAGGAAGATTTTTACTCTTACGAGCAGACGCGAAAGGGCAAGACGCCCGCGCAGATCCGCGAGGGCATCATCCACGGCGAATGGCAGAAGGTAGACACCACGAAATATGCGAAGAACTACCTCCCGCCGCTGGCTGCCCCGGCAAAATAACCACAGAAACGTTTCTTATCCCTCATGGCCCGCAAGGAACATGCGCCGGAAACTCCAGCGACCTCATTTCTTCGCCAACATAACGTAGATTTCACCGACCACCTCTACAACTACATCGAGCGTGGCGGCACCGCCGAGTCCGCGCGGCAATTGGGCGTGGACGAGCATGCCATAGTGAAGACACTGGTGATGCAGGACCAGGACGCAAAACCCCTGATCATCCTGATGCACGGAGACCGCCAGGTGAGCCTGAAGAATTTCGCGCGTCAGATTAGCGCGAAAAAAGTGGAGCCCTGCAAACCGGAAGTTGCGCAACGCCACACCGGCTATCAGGTTGGCGGCACTTCTCTCTTTGGCACGCGCAAACTTTTGCCCGTCTATGTCGAACGCAGCATCCTTGCGCTCCCAGCCATTTATATCAACGGGGGACACCGCGGGTTCCTCGTCCAAATTTCCCCGAAAGTGCTGACCGATTTGCTGCAGGCCCAACCGGTTGACAGCGCCGCCTCAGCGTAGCGTTTCGCGTGCGACTCCGGATGCGTTCTGATAAACTCAACCCCCGCAATGGAAGCGCACGCTCATCTAACCCTGTGTAATTGAGGTCAACCATGAGACTGGGCCGTTCCGCAGCAATGCTTTTGTTTTTTTCGATTGTCGCCTTTTGCGCAGTTCTGAGCATCACCGCCGGTTCGGCCACAAAGGCTGCCGACGATGCATCATGGGGATTTTCGCCGGCGAATCTGGACCGCACCTGCAAGCCCTGCGACGACTTCTATCAATTCGCCATGGGCGGCTGGATGAAGGCGAATACGATCCCGGCCGAGTACTCCACTTGGGGATCCTTTACCGTTTTGCGCGACAAAAATCTGGCCGCCATGCGCACGATCCTGGAAAGCGCCGCAAATTCCAAGGCTGCATCGGGATCGAATGAGCAGAAGATCGGGGATTTTTATTCGAGTTGCATGGACTCCGCCGCGATTGATGCCGCGGGGAGCAAGCCACTCACCGCGGATCTTGCCGCCGTTGACGCCATCCATGACCGCAAGGGACTCGACTCTGAAATTGCCCGGCTCCATCGCCAGGTGATCAACGTTGCCTTTGTGTTTGAGTCCACGCCGGATTTCAAGAACAGTTCGCAAATGATTGCCATTGCACGCCAGGGCGGGCTGGGCATGCCGGACCGCGACTACTATCTCCGGGACGACGAAAAATCCAAACAACTGCGCGAAGGCTACATCAAGCACGTGGCAAAAATGTTCGAGCTGGCGGGCGACGCCCCGGATAAGGCCGCTGCCGAGGCTAAAACGGTGATGAAACTGGAAACTTCGCTCGCGACGGCATCGCGCACCCGCGTGGATCTTCGCGATCCCGAGAAGAACTACAACAAGATGACCCTTGCAGAACTTAAGAAGCTGACGCCGGACTGGTCCTGGGAAAGCTACATGCAGGCCGTCGGCTCTCCTTCGGTTGCCGAGATCAACATCGGGCAGCCCGATTTTTTCAAGGAACTTGACCACCAGTTGAGTGCCGCGCCGCTCGCCGACTGGAAGGTTTATTTGCGCTGGCACGTGATTCACAACGCGGCGCCGGCCCTTTCTGAGTCGTTTGTTCAGGAGAATTTCAATTTCTATGGCAAGCAGCTTTCCGGCACGACGGAATTGCAGCCGCGCTGGAAGCGCTGCGCGCAGGCCGCCAACCAAAATCTCGGCGAGGCGCTCGGCAAAGTCTACGTGCAGAAATACTTTCCGCCGGAAGCCAAGGAGCGCGCGAAAGAGATGGTCAACAATCTCATCACTGCACTCCGCTCGGACATTCCCACGCTTTCCTGGATGGGCCCGGAGACGAAGAAGCAGGCGCTCGGGAAACTGGAAGCATTCAACGTGAAGATCGGTTACCCGGACAAGTGGCGCGACTATTCGAAACTGACCATCGATCGCGGCTCGTATCTCGCCAACGTGCGGCGGAGCCAGGAATTTGAGGAAATCCGTGATCTCGCGAAAATCGGTAAACCGGTGGACCGGTCCGAATGGGGGATGACGCCGCCGACCGTGAACGCCTACTACAACGCGACGTTCAACGAGATCGTTTTCCCGGCCGGCATTCTTCAGCCGCCTTTTTATGACCCCAATGCCGACGACGCGGTGAATTACGGTGGCATGGGTGCCGTCATCGGCCACGAAATCAGCCACGGGTTCGACGACCGGGGCTCTCAATTCGATGGCCAGGGAAATCTCCGCAATTGGTGGACGTCCGACGACCGGAAGAATTTCGACGAGCGCGGCCAGTGCATCGTGGACCAGTTCAACAGCTACGAAGTGGAGCCCGGTCTGCACCAGAACGGAAAGCTGGTTCTTGGCGAAAGCATCGGCGACCTAGGCGGCTTGAGCATCGCTTACGCGGCGTATGAAAAGTCCATCGAAGGCAAGCGCCCGAAGGACATTGATGGCTTCACGCCGGAACAGCGTTTCTTCCTCGGCTGGGCTCAGGTGTGGGGTTCGAACCAGCGAATGGAAGCGGCGCGGCTGCAGACCAACACCGACCCGCATCCCTTGGGACGTTTTCGCGGCAACGGGCCGATCTCCAACCTGGAAGTATTTGCCAAGGCGTTCGGCTGCAAGAAGGGCGACGCAATGGTCCGCGAAAAATCCTGCAAAATCTGGTGATTAAACGAACCGTGAGAACAAAAATGAGCGAATCCGATTCGGATTCGCTCATTTCATTTGTGGATTCCTTCGTCTAAGACACCCACGTTGTTAACGACCGTGGCGCAAGTAACCGTCCGTTTTGTTCAGCCAGTCTTCCCGCGGCGGGTCGAAGACGTCCAGATCCAGCGTGTCTTCGAGCGCCCAGGCTTCGTGCGGCATGTTGGAGGGAATGCAAAGCACTTCCCCGGCGCGCACGACGATCTCTTTCCCGTCGATCGCAAATTTCAGCGCGCCTTCCAGGATATACGTCACCTGCTCATTGTGATGATGGTGCTCGGGAACATGTGCGCCCTTTTTCAGGAACACGCGCGCCAGCATCAGTTTGTTGCCGACGACCATTTCGCGGTCGATCAGGTCGTTCAGTTTTTCATGCTCCACGTTTTTCCAGGGGATGTATTTGCATTCGGCTTTTTCGCTCATCGTTTTAAGTCTCCATAAAGGCGCGCTGCATTGTCGTGCAGATAGTTTCGCGCCAATTCCAAAGCCTTTGTTTCGCTGATCGCGCCTTCGGCCACGAGTTCCGCGAGCGCCGCCGCAAGCCCGGTGCGTGTGGTGCGCGCTGCCAGCCACATGCTCTCCTCCGCGCCCAGCGCATCGTTGAAGGGAAACGCGTCCGAACCATACATCATCTTGTCCGGGAACAGCGTTAGAAGTTGTTTCAGCACAAGCTTGAATTGCGACGGGTAGAGCATCTCCGATTGAAACGAAGTGTCGAGGTACACGTTCTTCACGGCCGTCAGCAGTGCCGCTTCGCGTTCGTAGGGCCAGCCGCCGTGGACCAGCACGAAGGTCACATTCTTGTAGCGCGCATCGCGCACCACATTTTCGAGATTGAGCACGTTGCCGTTGTGCAGGCTGAAGTAATCTCCAATTCCAACGGCGCTGTGAAAGTGCATCGGTAAGTGGAGCTTTCCAGCCTGATCCGTAATTCTCCGGAAAATGTAATCCTGGAAGAGCCGATACTCTTCGGCCGTTGGCACGCCGCCCGCGCGGTATTTGTTGTAAATCGCTTCGGCTTTTTCGACTGGAGGATCCGTGAAATACAGACTGCGGAAATAGGCGGCTTCGAATTTGATGGCCACGCCGCCGCGCTTCTGGTTGTCCTCAATCGTTTTGTGGACGAAAGAGACGTATCCGGCGAGATCCGCGGGCAGCGCTTCGACGCCTTCCTGTTTTTTCCACCGCGAGAGCATTTTTTCCTGTAGCGGAACGTAGACGCCCATGTCCGGCGTGCTGGCCGTCTGGTCACGATTGTCGAAGGGATAGAAGAATGCGTCGCCGAAAAACACCCAGTGAAACCGCTTGGTATCAAGATACGCGGGCATCATCGCGCGGTTCGCCAGGCAGATATCCACGTTCAGCTTGTCGAGGATGCTGTCGAAATAGGCCGTGCCGCCGGTCTTTTCCGCCGCCGTTTTCTTATCCGCCAGCCACTTGGCGTGCTCCGGCTTGAAGTCATCATAAGGATATCCGAAGAGGGCCTTCGCTCCGGCGACGAACTCCGGATTGTCGTCACGCAGGCGTAGCGTGGCGCTTTCGTCCGGCGGCGAGGCCATCGCGTCGACGTCGCTGTCGTCCGCATATCCCGGGTGCGCGTGGTTGTCGTACATCGGAATCTTGTCGATTTCCTTCAACAACCGTTCGTAGGTTTTTTGAAGATCAACGGTGGGAAAGGGGTTCGCCTGGGCAAAGGCGGAACAGGCCATTCCGGTTGCGAGCAAAATTCCCAACGAGAAGCGCACAGCAGTTTTCATCATTCAGAGTCTCCACGAATCAGGGGATGGAGCGGGTTCGAAATCCCCGCCGTCCAGAAAGTTGCTTACGTTACCGCGCAACGGCGGCGCGCCAACGCGACGATACCCGCTGGATCCGCTCCAGCGCGTCTTCGAGCAGGTGCGTCGCGCTCACCAGCGAAAATCGGAGATAGTTTTTTCCTTCGGCGCCGAAGGCCGCGCCGGCGATCCCCGCCACTCCGGCCTCTTCCAGCAGCACGCGCTGCACTTCCTCCGCCGGCATGCCCGTCTCTTCGATATTCACCCAGGCGTAAAACGCGCCGTCCGGTGAAAGGCAGCGGAAGCCCGGAATCCGGTTTAGCTTTTCGACAAACAGGTCGCGGCGCTTCCGGTACTCTTCGACCATCGCCGGTACGGCGTTCGTAGAATCCCGCAGCGCCTCGATGGCCGCCACTTGCGAAAACTCGGCCGTGCACGTGAACGTGTTCAGCACCAACATATCCAGCGCGTCGATTACGTGCTTCTGCGCCACGGCATATCCGAGCCGCCAGCCCGTCATCGCAAACGATTTCGAAAATCCGTCGATGATGACGGTGCGCTCCGCCATTCCCGGCAACGCCCAGATGGATTTGTATTCCCCGCTGAACAGGATGCGCGCGTAAATCTCGTCCGCGATTACCCACAAATCGTGTTTCTTCGCGAGTTCCGCAATTTGCGCGATTACAGTGTCGGTGAAGACAGTCCCTGTCGGGTTATTCGGCGAATTGAAAATCAGCATCCGCGTCTTCGGAGTGATTTTCGCCGCGATTTCCGCCAGGTCCGGCTGAAACTTTTTCTCCTCGCGCAGGGCGTACGGAATAGCTTTCGCGCCGAGCCCGCGCGTAAACGACGGGTAAATCGGAAAGCTCGGGTCGGGATAAAGCACTTCGTCCCCCGGCTCGATCAGGGCCATCATCGCGAGAGCCAGCGCCATTTTGCAGCCCGGGGCCACCAGCACCTGCTCCGCCGCAACGTCGAGCCTGCGCGTGCGCTTCAGATACTCGGCAATGGCGCTCCGCAGGGGCGGAATTCCGCGCGTTGCGACGTAGCGGTCGCGTCCTTCTGCAACCGCCGCGCGGACCGCATCCACCACCGGCGCCGCCGGATGAAAATCGGGTTCGCCGAGTTCCAGATGAATGATCGACCGCCCCGCTTTTTCGAGTTCCTTCGCCCGGGTGAAGACCGCCAGGGCGCCTTCGCCCGTTAATTGAGCAATACGCGATGCAATTTTAGCCATAACCGGAAAATGATATCACTTTGCTGGAGCTGGAAGCCCGCCGAAGCGATACGGGACGCAAACCGCCGCGCCCCGTTGCCTTTGTGGTCCGTAAGTCAGTTAGAACGACAGCCGCAGCGAGAACTGGATCAGCCGCGGCGTTCCCACCGTCGAGAAGATCTTTCCAAATGGGCTCCCTGGCCCGCCGATTGTCTCCACATCGTTAATCGCCGGATTCGCGAAGTTCGCGTGGTTCCAGATGTTGAAGAAGTCCGTCGCGAACCGTAGGTTGAACCGCTCCGTCAGCCGGAAATTTTTCAGCAAAGAGAAATCCCAGTTCTGCTGATACGGCCCGCGGAAGGTGTTGCGCCCCAGGTTACCGAAGAACGTAGTGCAGAAGTTCGGATTGTTCACTGGATCGCAAGTGGTTGACGGGCTCGCCGGGTTGAAAGGATAGAGAAGTTGCGCCGTTGCGAAGTCATTCGGGTTCAAATAACCGTTGAGCCGGCTATGGATGTCGCCGCTGGTGTAGCTGCCGTGAATCGTGGCACCGGGTGCCAGGCTGCCCGTCAGTGTCGGCGTGTACCCGGGCGCGAGCACAGCAGTACCTGCGCCGGAGTCAGTGACGGTAAAGGGCGCACCAGACTGAATCACCGTGATTCCGCTGATCGACCAGTCGCCGAAAGCCGTTTTCTTCCAGCCGGTCGCATTGGTGAAGAGCGGCAGGTCGTACCGGTAACTGACCACAAAGCGGTGGGTGCGATCGAAGTCGGAGAGGCCGTAAGAATTCTTCAGGTTCGATTCGTCGTTGTACGCAGTGTTCAACGCCGTGTTTCCGCTGGAGTCCGCGTCCGTGGACTTGGACCATGTGTAGGCCGCTTGGAAATAGCCGTGTCCCCAGCGCCGCGACACCGTCGCTTGCAGCGAGTGGTAGTGGGCGTAGGCGGAGTTGTCGAAAATCTGAAAGCCGCCGTATCCGTTGATGGCCGGGATGGGGCTGCGCAGCGGGCCGTTGTTGATGGTATTTTGCGTGATCTGGTAGGAATTCCCGTTCACGTCCGTCACCGTGATCGGATCCGTCGGGCTGACAATCTTCGCGGGAATGTTCGTGCGCGTCTCGCGCAGGTGAACGGTGTGCGTACCTACATACCCGACCTCGAGAACCCAGTCCTTGCCAAGGTCTCGCTGCAGGGTCAGGTTCCACTGCTGCGTGCTCGGAGTAACAAAGCGCCGCGGCACGGCCAGCGTGAAGAGGAACGGTGTCGGGATGGAGCCCGGACTCCCAGCCGCGCAACTGAACTGACCCGCTTGCGTGGTATTGCCCCCCGGGAATCCCGTAAACGCCGCTTTGCATGGAATGAAGTTTGGGTCGAGCGTGCCCGCCGTGGGAAGCGCATTGAAGTTCGTAGTATTCCCTGGCAACAAACAGTTCGCTGGGAAATTTGCTGAATTGGAGAAAAACACCGACAGGCAGCCCGGCGGCAGTGCGCCGAACACGATCGGGAGGTAAGGCGCCTGGAACGACAACTGGTCCGCCGTGCCCACGTCTTCGCGCACGTAGTAGATGCCATAGCCGGCGCGAATCGTAGTGTTGTGATGCCCGCCGAGGTCGTAGGCCAGGCCGACGCGGGGCGCAAGACCGGTGGCGTAGGCGTTGTTGAAGGTGCTGTCGTTGCCCTTGCCGGATAAGCCAGGCACGTTCAGCTTGTTCGCGCAGCCGCCGTAGACCATTGGATAGAGGTCCTGGGCCGCCAGATTCTCGTCAATGTTGCCGATGTGGCAGGCGCTGTCGTAAAACGCGCCGTTGATGTCCACGCGGGCACCCAGGTTTACGGTGAGGTTTCGCGTCACTTTCCAGTCGTCCTGCGCGAACAGGCCGTAAACGTTGGTGTGATAGTTGTGGTTGTAAACTCCGCCGCCGCCGAAGCTGAACGACGCGATGCCTTGCAGGAAGTTTTGCCAGTCGGTGAAGCCGCCTCCGTTGTTGAAGAAGATCTGGCCGTTAAATGTTTGCGGGAACTTCTTGTCAAGGTTCACGCGAGTGTATTCGGCGCCAAAACGGAAGTCCTGCGGGCCTTTGACCCAACTGACGGTGTCCACAAAATTGAAGTTGTTCTGGACCTGAAACTGATCCGCAGGAGGCGTCGGCCCAATCTGGAATCCCGACGTGTTGAATGTGAATTTGTAAATTGATTGCGTGATGTTATTCGACGGCCGGTCGATTCCCAAATCCGCGGCCGTAACCGGTGGAGAGTTCAGCAAACTGTAGTTCATTCGGATATAGCCAAACCGGAAGTCGTTCACCAACGCCGGCGTGAAAAGGTGTGTTTCGTTGATGGAAAGGAAGCGCGCCGCCACCGGGATATCGAATGGAAAATCCAGGTCCGTGGCGCTGATGCTGCTCTGCAGCGTTCCCCCCAGCGAAGCCTGCAGACCGCCTGCGCCGAAGGGCAGGTCAGTCTCTGAATTTGAGAAGAAGAAGCGGGCGCCAATCTTGTCTTTGCTGGAGTTGAACTCCTTGTCCCAGTTCGAGGTGAATTGGTCATCCGTATATTTCCCGGCTCTGCTGAAGACGTAGGGCGCGGTTACATAGGCAGCCTTGTTCGGATCTAGGTTGGCGGAGGCCCCGGGAACCGAGGGAATCAAAAAGCCATTTGAATCTCCGAACAAGCTGCCCTTGGCCTGGAAAAGTTTCAGAACGACCGGATCGATCATAGCCGGAGTGAGCGGAGTGCTCGCCGTGCTGAACGCATCTGCGATGGATGTGGCATCCCGTTGCGTCGGAAGGACGGGCAAAGCCGGATTGTTAATCTGCGTTCCCGGCGAAAGCGCGCTGCGCTGCCGCGTGCCCTGGTAATTCACAAAGAAGTATCCGAACTTTTCCTTAACCACCGGCCCACCCGCACTCACCCCGAACAGGTTTTGCTTTACGGGCGGGCGCGCCTGGCCAGTGGCATTGTGAAAATATTCGTTGGCGTTCAGGGCGTCATTGCGGAAGAACTCGTAGACGTCGCCGTGCAATTCTCTGGTGCCGGTCTTCAAAATTGCGTTGACGTTGCCTCCGCCGTTGCGCCCCTGGCTAGCGTCATAGAGCGAAGTCTGCACTTTGAATTCCTGGATGACATCCGGATTCGGCAGCGGCACGTAATAATTTTGCGCAACGTTGTAGTCGGTAGCGCTGATGCCTTCGATCAGGTAATTGTTATTGTCCTCGCGCTGCCCGTTTACGTAGATCTTCGTGGTGCCGCGCCCGAGTTGCGTCGATTGGTTCAATTCGCCCTGCACACCGGTGCTGAGCGAAAGCAGTTGCTGGTAGTTCTGCGTCGCCAGCGGCAAGTCTCGAATCGTTTCCGATCCGATCGTCTCTCCCGTCGTGGCGTTGGTCGTCTCGACGGATGTGACCTGCGCCGAAATCTCGATTTTTTCGGTGACTGTGCCGGGCTTCAACGGAATGGTCATGCGGGTCGTTTCCGTGACCCGCACCTCGATATTCGTTGCTTTCGCCTCGGCAAAGCCGGATTTGTTCACCACCACGTAGTACTTCGCCGGCGGGAGCAACACAGCTTCAAAGGTGCCGTCGGCGCCGGAAGTCAACCTCCGCACCAGTTCATCCGTGGCGGTGTTGATGATTTGCACGTCCGCCCCGGCGACGGCTCCGCCGTTCACGTCCACCACTGTTCCGCTGATGGCTCCCGTGGCGCCGCCCTGGCCAAAAGCCGGCTTCCCGCCCATGAGTCCAAGAATCAAAGGAAGTAATATGAGTACGCGTATGATTTTCAACATTTCCCACCCCCAGGAGTGTTTCGAAATCACGGCCCCGAACTTAATATGAACTTTCCAGCGTCTTGCCCGCAGGCGCAGCCACAAAGAGACTGCGAGAAAGAAACTCGAATTATGGAACTAGCAACACGTGTGGACTTTTCTGTGCTTGCGAAGGTAGTTGCATAACCGCCCTGTTGTCAAGGACTTGGCAATCATTATTTCTTATGGGTGCAATCCGGGAATCTTATCCACTCCGGGCTTCCCCGAAACGTCCAATTCTCCAATATCCCGCCTCCCCCTTTCGCTTTCTTTCCCTGTTCTCTTTAGTAACGCAACGTGGCAGACTTCGTTAACGTCTAACCCTATAGACCCGCGCATCTGAGAGAGGTTTGCCATGGCCCACCGACTTTTTCTTCTTATTTGCGCGCTATCCGTTTTTGCTCTGGGGCTTTCCTCCGGCGCCCTTGCCGACAACAGCCACGCCCGCATCGTTCGGTTGAGCCTGGTTCAGGGCGATGTGCGGTTCGCCCCGAGCTTTCGCGACGATCCACTGACCGACGCCAATGCCGGCTGGCAAGCGGCCCCCCTGAATCTGCCGATTCGCCAGGGTTACGTGGTGGCGACAGATAACGGCCGCGCTGAAATCGAATTCGAAAACGGCGCCATGATGTTTCTCGGGGCCAATACGGTCGTTGAGTTTTATGATCTCTCCCTAAGCGACGGCAATCGGATTACGAGGCTAGTGCTGCGGCAAGGCACTTCCACCACTTACGTGAACCCTTCGAACGGCGACTATTTCAGCGTTACGGGCGGCGACTTCACGGTCGAAGCCACGGGGCGCACGACGTTCCGGCTCGACAATTTTGATGACGGGAGCACGGTGAATATCGAGCGCGGCCACGCGAACGTCTTGCGCGACAAGAAATCCACGCCTCTCGACAAAGGCCAATCCCTTTCCGTGCACGCGGGTGATTCCACCCAGGAAGTGATCGGGCGCGCCGCGGATACCGACGATTTTGATCGCTGGGTTTCCGGGCGCATTGACAGCGTGGTGACCGCCACGAACTATTCCTCGCAGTACGTGAATTCGCCGGATTATTCGGCGGGCTTTGGCGATCTCTACACCTACGGCTCCTGGTTTCCGATGGGCGGCTATGGTTACTGCTGGCGGCCTTTTGGCATGGGCTTCGGCTGGTCGCCCTTCAGCTACGGCGGCTGGTATCAGGATCCGTTTTTCGGCAATACGTTTATCGGTTCGGCGCCGTGGGGTTGGTTGCCGTATCACTATGGAGGCTGGATATTTTCGCCGGTCTACGGGTGGGTGTGGGCCCCGACTGGCTTTGGTTTTGGCGGGCCCGTTTACTACCGGCCGGTGACGGCCGTATGGGTTCGCAATGGCAGCACGCTTGGCATTGTTCCCCTGCACCCGGGAGACAAGCCCGGCAAGACCGCGCAAAATCTAAACCAGGGAATTTTCCCCGTCCAGAATTCACAAATTGCGCATTCCACTCTTGCGCCAGGGACGGAGAAGTGGTCAGTTTTGAAAACTGGTCCGACAGGAGTGATTTCCACGAATCTTGCCGCCAGCGCGCCCCCTTCGAGAGTGTCGCGCACAGTTGTCGCTGGCGCTTCGGGCACCCGCGTCGTGACGCTCGGCCGTGATTCTTCGATTTCCTACGATCCGCGTGAGCATCGCTACGTCAACAGCGGAAATCCTTCGCCAAGCTCAACAGCTACAGCAAATACGAATGCGCTGCGAACGGAAGCCACGCACACCGATGGATCGCAGACTGTAAGCAACATGCACAATGGTGCTGTGGTTCAAGGAGCAACTGCGACTCGTGTTCCAGCCAGACCGGGCGTACCAGGTTCGCCGGCGGTTCCGCAAGCGCCTGCAACAGCTTCTGCCCGCGCCGGAACTCCTCCCCGGGCTCCCGCTGTTCCTGCGCCCGCGCGCAGCGGTGGCTCCTCATCCGGTTCGGGAAGCAGTTTCCCCTCCGGAGGTTCCTCGTGGGGAGGCAGCCGGAGCAGCGGAGGTTCAGCAGGTTCGTCTGCTGGATCGTCGGGACACCCGTCGTCCTCGAGTGGCGGCGGAGGCGGACACCCGCACTGACGCCCAGTAGCTAGGCAAAAATCATTCCTGCGTAACCCACGACAGCGTCGCGGTCGCCGTTCACGTCACCGGAAGTCGCATAACGCACGACTTCGCCGGTCTGCACACCGAGCTCTTTCATCGCCGTGAGCATCGCCACCGCGGGTCCCAGTCCGCACATGGAAATTTTCTCCTTGCGGCAGACTTCGAATAATCCCGTGGCGTCCACGGCCTTCAGGCGATCGA
>Ga0210410_10003260_pt1 | contig 14427 bp, 12 predicted proteins | sample IncBWC4MmetaG_FD_161058 | JGI IMG/M metagenome (GOLD analysis project Ga0210410, IMG submission 161058) | Forest soil microbial communities from Barre Woods Harvard Forest LTER site, Petersham, Massachusetts, United States - Inc-BW-C-4-M | ecosystem: Environmental > Terrestrial > Soil >... | reverse complement strand
GTGCCGCGGTATCCCTTAAACACTCCATCTTCTACGACTGGAATGCCGACGCACCTGACGTATCGAATCTCGCCATCGGGACGAACTATCCGGTTCGTAACATCGCAGCCGCAGTGCTCCTCATGCAGCTTCTTCATTGTTGCTGTCAACGAGGCTTGGTCCTGGGGATGAACCGCACTCAAGAACTGCTGAAGACTCGGAGTTCCATTTTTGGGATCGAACCCGAAAATCTTGTAGACCTCGTCAGACCAGTAGATATTCAAATCTTCTGACCAACGAATGCCCAAATCTGTCGACGCCCAACTCCCGATGTGGGCAAGGCGTTCCCCTTCGCTCAGATAAAACTGGCTTTGTCGCAGAGCCTGTTCTGCTAGTTTTCGCTCGGTGATGTCCTGACCGGTCCCGAACATCTCATAGGCTTTCCCCGATGCATCTCTCTTTACAGTTCCAAGACCCAGGATGACGCGCACTTCACCACTGGGAAGCACAATTCGATGTTCCGACTTGGCATGAATCCCGTTGCTAATGGCTTCGGCAGCCTCGCGGGAGACCTTTTCCCTATCCTCCGGATGAATTCTTTCAAAAATCGCACTCACGTCAAAAGAGTCTTTCACCGGCGGTATTCCCCAGATACGGCAAAGCTCTTCAGAATACGTAACGCGATTCTCGATGAGATCCCACTCGTAGTGCCCGATGTGCGCCAATCTCTGAGCTTGTTCAAGCCTCGCGTTACTTTGCTGTAAAGCGTTTGATAGCGCCTGGCGATCTTCCTCTACACGTTTCCGGTCGGTGATGTCCTGGGTCGTACCGAACATTTGAATTCGGCCCTGTGAATTTTTTCTCACATCACCCAAGCTATGAACTACCCGCATCTCCCCATCGGGACGCAAAAGACGATGCTCACAGTCGGCGCGTGTCTCAGTATCAATCGCCTTTTTAGCCGTCATAAATACAGCTTCCCTGTCATCGGGATGCATCATTTCGCGCACAAGCGCAACGTCAAAGGAGTCCCCCTTTGGAACCAGCCCAAAGATGCGGTACGTCTCCTCGGACCAAATCACCTGATTCGTCTCTAGATCCCAGACCCAATAGCCCAGGTGAGCGACACGCTGGGCTTCTTCGAGCCAATCCTTGCTCTCCTGTAGATCGCGAGACAAGGCGTGACTCGCTTCTTCGGCCTGCTTTAATTCCGTAATGTCTTGGACGGTGCCGAAAAGTCTGTTGTGCTCTCTGGAAATCCCATCCTCCGGTCCCACATCCGTCGTCTTCCAGAGCTTCGAGGTAATGGACTGAACGGTACGCACTTCTCCACTTGGACGGACGATCCGATGTTGGTGAACGGGATGTACGCCGACAGCAACCTCCTCGTCTACTGTGCTGTAGAGGGCCTCGCGGTCATCGGGGTGTATGAGGCTGCTAACCGTTTCAATGTCCATAGTGCGTTCTTGCGGCTTGAACCCGAATATTCGATAGGTCTCGTCGGACCAGATGATCTCGCCCGTCTCAAGATCCCAATCCCAATAGCCGACATGGGCGACACTTTGAGCTTCTTCAAGTCGTGCTTTGTTTTCTTGAAGGCTCCGGGACAGTGCCTCGTGCTCGTCATCGGCTCGTTTGCGTTCGGTGATGTCTGTTACTACACCGGCATATTCGAGGTTGCCGGAGTTGTCTCTTCCTGCATGCGCAACTACATGAACGTGTCTGATGACCCCGTCAGGTAAGAGCACTCGATGTTCGATATCCATATCCATGCCATTCTGAGTGGCACGGTCCCTAAGTTGTTGCAGCCGGTCGCGGTCCTCGGGGTGAACTCTGTCAAATACCAGATCGAGTGTGGGGTGCGTTTCTCGTGCGAAGCCTAAAATTCTGTAGGTCTCGTCAGACCAAACGAGTTCGCCGCTGTCAACCTTCCATCCAAAAGTCCCCGCATGACTCAGCCTCTGAGCCTCTGCCAGATACTGCCATCGTCTTTGCAAATCGGCTTGCGAAGCTTTCAGATCTTTATTCGCTTTTTCAAGTGCGGATGTTCCCTCAGCGTCCCGACCCTGCGAGCGCTTACGAGATTCGGAGAGGAGTCTTCGATCTCGGCTCCAGCCACCCAACGAGGCGATTAACCCGATAGAAAGCGCAAGAATGATTAGAAACTGCAACATGGGCAATAGAAGCTCCGAATTCGATGAATCTTAGCCTACATACGGGCTGCACGTCTCGCCTTCGTCCTTAGATATAAAACGCCCTCAGAAGTTTCCGCAAAAGGCGACGGGCGCCACGGAACTCGAAACCGCCTCCTCCTGCGTGCCAGAAAGCAAAGGGCGGGGTTGGCGCAATTTCGAATCCAGAGGCAAAGACAAACATTTCGAGGAGCGCCGCCGAAACCAAAAGACGAACGTGTGGCGTTTGCTGAATCTTCATCTGCATATCGCGAGCAACTGTCTCAATGAGTGTGGCGAGAATTTAGTGCCAACCGAGGGCTGGGGCGACCGTAGTCAGAATTGCCTCCATGACGTGCGCATTGTAGGCAACACCGAGTTGATTTGGGATGGTTAGCAGCAACGTGTCGGCCTCCGCGATCGCCTCGTCTTTCCTAAGTTGCTCGATGAGAATCTCCGGTTCAGCAGCGTAGCTGCGGCCAAAGATCGCCCGTGTATTTTCGTCAAGGAACCCGATTTTGTCCTCCTCTTCACGAGAGCCTTGTCCGAAATAGCGTCGATCACGGTCATCGAGCAACGGAAAAATACTGCGGCTAACTGAAGTACGCGGAGTGCGCTTGTGACCAGCTTCCTTCCAGGCTGCGCGAAAGGCGCGAATCTGCGCGGCCTGTTGGATGTGTAGGGGTTCGCCGGTCTCGTCGAATTTGAGGGTTGAGCTCTGCAGGTTCATTCCTAACTTCGCTGCCCATACCGCGGTCGCGTTGGAAGCAGACCCCCACCAGATTCGATCACGCAATCCTGCAGAGTATGGCTCAAGGCGCAGCAGGCCTGTCGGATTCGGAAACATTGGACGTGGGTTAGGCTTAGCAAAGCCCTCGCCGCGCAGCAGTTCGAGAAATTCTTTGGCATGTCGCCGGCCCATATCTGCATCGTCCTCGAATTTATTGGGGCTGTAGCCAAAATAGCGCCAACCATCGATGACCTGCTCGGGAGAACCGCGGCTGATTCCCAACTGTAGTCGGCGGCCAGCGATGACGTCCGCCGCACCTGCATCCTCCACCATGTAATGAGGATTCTCATACCGCATGTCGATTACGGCGGTGCCAATTTCAATCTTTCGTGTTTTAGCGCCAACCGCTGCGAGCAGTGGAAACGGGGATGCCAGTTGCTGCGCAAAGTGATGAACCCGGAAGTAGGCTCCGTCCATTCCTAGTCGCTCGGCCTCCATGGCGAGGTCAATGGATTGCAGAAGCACATCAGCGGCGGACCGTGCTTGTGATTGCGGTGAAGGTGTCCAGTGGCCGAATGAGAGAAAACCAATCTTCTTCATGCAATATTAGTTTCACATACCGTGGATATGGCCGTGCGCCGCCTCTCCGCGTCGCTTCGCGCTAGCTGATCCCAGGCTCTGACTGATTGATCATGAAGGTAGACATCTCATTGAAGAATCTCCGAAGGACTTCTTCGGCGTTGCTTGGCAGCGAAGCTTCCCCCAACGCGTTTTCCATCAGCCGCATCCAGCGGTCGCGGATAGTCTGATTGATAGTAAAGGGCGAATGCCGCGCCCGGAGGCGGGGATGGCCTCTTTGTTCAATGTAAGTCTGAGGTCCCCCGAACCTACCGATCAGGAAATCTCGCAGGCGCTGCTCGGCCCCTCGAAGATCACTTGCCGGGTAGATTGGCCCTAGAAGGTCGTCTTGAGGGACTTGTCGATAAAAGGCGGCGACTAACCTGGCGAAACCTTCCGCGCCAATCATGGAATAAATTTCGAGTTCCGGCATTCCCATTAGCTCTCCTCATCGAAAAGTTCGGCACAGCAAGGCGCCGGTGCGAGCGTTTAACGCATAGACGTTGCCACCGAACGAGCCGACATACACCACTCCATTCGCCACGGCGGGCGAGGAATACACCGCACTACCGGTGGTGTAACTCCACAGCTTGGCGCCGGTGCGGGCGTTTAGCGCGTATATGTTGAAGTCGTTTGATCCGACATACACCACCCCATTTGCCACTGCGGGCGAGGAAAGCACTTGACCTCCAGTGGTGTAGGTCCACAGCTTGGTGCCGGTGCTGGCGTTCAGTGCATAAACGTTGTCGTCATAGCACCCGACATAAGTCACCCCATTCGCCACACTCGGCGATGAGTCTACGCCATTGCCAATCGTGTCACTCCACTTCAAGCCGAGGCTCCAAACCGTCTGCGGATTGAGCACGTTTTCATACGGGTTCAGTCGCGTGCCGTCCGCATCAAAATGAAACTGGCTCCAATTGGTTTGCACCAGAAACGGCTTCTGAGCGCCCTTATCGTTATTGCGTTCTAGGGCCGTGACCCAATGCTGGCCGGGACGCGCACTGCGAGGCGCATTAATTCCAGCATTGAGGAACTCGCCGTCGCCGTTGGTAACCACGAGCGCCTTGTCCTTAGTGTCGAAAAAGATGTCCACTCCCACGTTCGGTTCAAAGCCCCGGCCGGAAACGAGAATCTTGCTCGTCGGCGGGCCAGATTTCTTCGAGAGCCTGATAGAAGGCGCGGAGTTGACCATCCCGCAGAGCGGTAAACACGCAAGGAACAAGAAAACAAAAAAGGTGAGTGGCTGAGAGCGTTCCCGAGGGCTAACATATTCCCTCCTCGTTCAAGCCGCGAATGGGGATTCGCAGGGAATAAGCGTACTTGAAACTGCGCACTATTCTTATCCGCCTGTCGCCGGCTGTCAATGCGCAAGTAATTGCGGTTATGGCGGCGGTCGGGCACCGCCCCCGGACAAAAGAATTCCAGTGCTAGACTTGCGTTCTCAGGAAGGAGGATCTAGCGCCCTCGATGGAACCAGGAGAGGGGCGCATCGTGTGGCGATACATGGGTCCCTTTTAAGCGCTTGGTCCCTTGGCGAAGGAGGGGAGTTTATTGGTGCTGCCGAAGAGCATCGACGCCTGGTCACCGACGAGCTTGCAGCAGCGGCTGGTGAAGACAGGTGGACGGCTGGTCAAGCACGCCCGCTACTACTGGTTGTTGCGGGCCGAGGGACATCTGCACCGGCGGCTGTTTGGCCAGATGCTCCGACGAATCTCGGCGCTGCTGGTCCCGAGCGGCTAGCATCGCGATTGCGGTTGCAAATTCTGGGGCTGAGGAAGGAGAGTCCGAGCAGTGTCTGAGAAAATGATTGCACAGCAGCAAGCGGAGTTTGTCAGACGGCGAAAACCAGCCGGACGAAACACTGCTGATCTCGTTTGGGCCCGCCCTGGTGGCAAATTCGTTGTTGTCGAGGGCGGGAGAAGCATATGATGCGCGAGACAGAGGTCCAAATCGGAAATCCCGGTTCAAATCGGCCTTCAATATTTGACAACGATGGATCATCACATGAAGGAGTCCTTTTATGACTGAAACCACATCCGCTGAGGCGTCGCAGGCGAAGAGTGTTCTAACGAAGATTGCAGCGTTTGTTGCAGATCGAAATATCCCTTTCCTTGTTTGCAGCATTGGAATGCTCGTGATGTTGCTATGGGCAGGCAAGTTCAAAATGACAGCACCCGGGGCAGAGGGCATCATCCCGCTCGTCACTGACAGCCCGCTTACCAGTTGGCTATTCAAGGTCTTTGGACCATATATTGGGTCGGATATGATCGGGGCCACTGAATGGACAGCAGCAATCCTACTGATCATCGGCTACTTTAAACCTAAAGCAGGCATTCTGGGCGGGAACATTCTAGTCGGCATGTTCTTCACCACAAGCACCATGTTGATCACTAGTCCGGATGACACTGTCGTGGTTCACGGCATCCATTACATGAACAATCTCGGCTTGTTTCTCTTCAAAGACATCATCTCTTTCGGAGTTGCGTTCTATCTGATCAGCTATTATGGCCGAAAAGCGATCATGGCTGAAAATCACAGCTGAATACTCTTACAAGTCAATATCGTTGCGGTCGACATCTCTCGAATTATCCTAGCTCAGCGTGCGTCATCGGCTCCTCCCGTTAGGCTGCGTTAAAATCTTGCTCCCTCGCAGGGCTGATAGCCGGAGTTTGTGGTTTTTTGACATCGGGGATGTTACGGGCGCCTCGCACAGCGGGACCCCTTATAAAGGACGGAGGTTATTTCGGAGGAAGTTTCCAGTAAGTCCGGATGAAGCCGGTGTCTGGACAGACATGCCACTCAAAGACGATCCCGAGCTTCGCAGCCGCTTCCTTCATCACCTTCGGGCCAATTCCGCTGATCCGGCCACGGGATAGGAGGTCCTCCTGTGACTGGATCATGCCGGGTACGGCAACAAGCTCACGGCGAACAAGCGCGACCGCTTCGTCGAAATGCTTTGCCCATATCCCTCTCATGGCCCCAATATTTTAGCCCCGTTGAGGCCCTACGTGGCAGTAGCGCAGTCGGTCGCACTGAAGGGGTTTATTGAGTTGGGGGTAGTCGGATTCCAAAAGAAGTCGCAGATATAATATTTGCTGCATGGATGGGAGTATCCAAGAGCGAGTCGAGGCGTTGAGGCGAGAGATTGCCGAAATCCAGCAGCTAACTCTAGCGTACTTACAAACGCCCATACGACACTTTACGGCGATGAACGATCAGGCGAGACGCCAACAAAGACTGAGGGAAATCATGGACGAATTAACGTCCATGACCGATTGGAAGAAACCCTAACCTCTATCAGATCTTGCCGCTGTATCCATCGCTGCTGCAGCTTCCATTCTTTCGACATGGACCAGTTCAAGGTCGCCGTGAAATATTCCGCAAACTTGCCCAGCCTTGGCTCCGCAGCAAGGGCAGGTTAACGTCATCGGGCTAATGGCAGTACGCTCGGGGAACCGTAGAGCATGACACAGTTGCGATGTCTTCGGTCGGATTTTGACCACGTAGCAATCCCCATGGACAGCATCCCCGTTCTCATCAGTTTTGGCGGTCTCAATCTCCACGGGTTCGTTGCAAAGGGAACAGATTGGCAATCGTGCAATTGCTGGCATAGTAGTCTCCAGTGCGGAATTATCAGATTGCACAAGAGACCGACGCCCGGAACGGGGCACGGCGGAGGGGTGTAACGCGACTCTGATTATACCGCGCGGGTTTCGATTGGACTGTTCGCTACCGGACATAACGGCGTGCGGTTCTGACGCTCTTAATATTGAGATTGCATTGTTTTTCGGCGGGTGTTTGTTTTTGCACCCAACCATCAGAGCTTAACCAGAATCTGAAAGCAGTTGAACGAAGGTTACCACATGGATCATGCGTTCCCGATGTGGTCAGTGCCAATCCTTTTGCTGGTCGTCTGTTCGCTGCTATTGCTGATCCTTCGTACAACGTATCGCCACCGGGGTTGCTCGGAGAAATCGCAGATTTCGTTTGTGACTCGTCTTCGCGCCAAGTTAAGAAACTCGCGGTATCAATAGGTTTATTCAGATTTGGGGTATTGTGAGCGGCAAAGAATTATTCGCGGCAGCGGTACTGGTTCTGATTTTATTTGTGCTCATTAACAAAATGGGAAAATCATGAAACTTCACAGTTTCTACTCTCGCGGGTCCGACCAGGACATCGGCTTCTAAAAAGTCTTGGGGCTAGAAATTGAAGCCGCCGTCTACGGTGAGAGCCCACACTGTTAAACGGCGGCTAACCTCTCTGCCGTCTCAAGGGTGGAGAGGCGGACGCATTCTAACGCAATGCGAAATAGTGGAGAGAATATTTTTGTGGAAAATGAAGCCTACGCGTGCGCGAGACGGTCGGCGGCTTCTTTGCATTCTCCACTGGCCGACCGCAAGTAGGGCAAGAATCCGCCGCCTCTCTGTGTCTTCGTTGCGCACGGCCAGACATGTGAAGACCACCAGGAGCAGTTCGACATCAATTGAGCTTTCAGCTGTCATTCATCAGCTCTCGGCGGAACGTCAAAGCATGGCTGGAGTTTGAGAAATCCCAGGTCTCGAAAACCGCGAGACTTGGAGCACCCTAAGCCGAGAGGGCGAAGCTCGCACTTCACTCTTCGTGATCGAGAGGTTTTCCGTCCGGACCGACTTGTACTTCGGCCCGCTTTCCGTCTTTCATGATCTGCGCTTCGTAGGCGACGAGTTTCTCGCGCTTCGTTACAGACTCGACCTTCAGCAGCTTGCCCTGTCCTGCTTTCGCTTGCAGTCCGTCTTTGACCGCTGCCGGGAGCGAGTCGATTGCGACCTGCTCTTCCACCTCGACGATCGCGCCCGTGGCATCCATCACGATATCTTTGCTGTGGCCGTTGACCAATAACTCTGCTTCGTAATTGATTTGGCCGTTCTCTACCTCTTGCGCATAGCCACGAATCGTTGCTCCCTTACTCTCGGCAGCGACTGTTTTTTCAACCGCCGGCGGCAGGTCGGATCGCTTAATTTTCTTTTCTTGTCCCACAGCTATCGAGAACAATACGGCTGCGAAAACGATAAGGATCACAATGCGAAGTCTGTTCATTTCGACACGAACAGTTAACGAAAGATCTCCAGATGACGCACGCATAGGTACCGAGGCATCTGCCTCAATAAATGGATAGTTGCTCAAGCAACCTTAAGCCAAGCTGAAGAGTGATTCACGGAGGATTAACAGAACTGTCAAATTCCTGAAACATTTCCGCAATAAAACTTTACAAATCACTTCGTTGCTCAATTCGTTGGTTCAGAGGACAGACCAATTGTATCGCGCCACGACTAATCCTTCGTCAATCAGGAGGCGGAAAATGCGCGAATCTATGTATTCGCTGATCCTTGTGGGCTTCATGATCATCGTGCTGGGGCTGACTCCGGTCAACGCACAACAAGCTAACAGCAGGATTAACGGATTGGTCACCGACATGAGCGGAGCCATCTTGCCGGGCGCCACTGTGGAAGTGGAGCAGAATGGACTGAAAGCCGTCTCCGACGGTCAGGGCCAGTTCACCATTCCGAACGTGGCCCCGGGCACCTACACGCTCAAGATCTCGTATGTTGGATTCTCAAGATACGAGACACCCGTCACCGTGGTTGCAGGGCAGCCCGCGAATGTGACCGCTGTTTTGAAGGTTTCTAGCGAAGGCGAGAGCGTCTTGGTTACAGCCCAGCGCGCACATGGCGAAGCCGAAGCTATCAATGAGGAGAAGATCGCGGACAATATTCTCAACGTCCTGCCTTCCGAAGTGATTGCGAGCCTTCCCAACGCAAACGTGGCGGACGCGGTAGGCCGCCTGCCCGGAGTCACGCTGGAGCGCGATGAAGGTGAAGGCAAGTACGTACAGATTCGCGGAACCGAGCCGCGCCTCGCCAACCTCACGATCGATGGCGTTGAAGTCCCGTCCCCTGAAGGCGGCGTGCGTCAAGTCAAGCTCGACGTAATCCCAGCGGACCTGATCGAATCGGTTCAGATCAACAAGACCCTGCAGCCCAACATGAATGGCGACGCCATCGGCGGATCGGTCAACCTGGTGACCAAGAAGGCTGGTGACCAGCCGACCCTTTCGGTCTATGGGCTCGGCGGCTTTACGCCGATTGCCAATACCCGCAGTGTGTATGAATTCGGAGGCACGGCCGGAGAGCGCTTCGGCGCGGCCAAGCGCTTGGGCGTGATGGTGAGTGGCTCCTTCGATTACAACGGACGTGGCATCGACGATATCGAGCCGGTCCCGGGATTAATTCAACAGCCAGGCAGCACTACGTTCATTTCAGACTTTAACAACGTGTCCTTTCGCCAGTACTTGTACGACCGCAAGCGCTACGGATTCGGTGGCAGCCTGGATTACAGACTCTCGGAAAACTCCAACCTTTACGTCCATGCCCTGTACTCCGACTTCAAAGACTACGGGGACCGCTACGAGTACATCCTTAATACCAATGATGTCGCCCCGGCAGTGGGCGTTTCTCCAATCCCTGGTCCGAATATCCCCAACAACGGGCCCAACGCCGATGGTTCCACCCCATTTACCACAGAGAGGCGGGATCCCGACTTTCAGGTAGCCAGCCTGTCGCTCGGAGGCAACCACATCTTTGGCACGAGTCTTTTCAATTGGCAGATCGCCGTCGGGCGTGCACGCATGTTGAACCCCATCGGCGGAGGCGAATCGCATACGTTGTTCTTGTCCAACTTGACTCAAAGCAATTGCCAGTACCTCAACTCCGCCACCAAAGACCCCAACCTACCGGCATTCTCGCCCGCGTGCTTTACCGAGGCCTACGATCCTACGACCTTGCAGCTGAATCAAATTCAGGACTCAGCCCACGGAAAAGCCGCCCAGCTCAACCTTGAGGGTACGGTGAGCTATGCCAAGAACTATCATCTTGGTTCTCATACAAGCACGTTCGAAACCGGCTTCTATATTCGAAACGCGCACAAGTTTGATGATTCCTACGAAATTGACTGGTGCCCCATCAATCCTGGAGCGGCTCCGTTTGCAACCCAATTCCTTAACGGCTTTCACAATTCGAACTACTACAACGGCAGCTATCCCTACGGCCAGGGCGTAAGCTGGCAAAAAGTGCAGTCGTATTTCAAAGCCAATCAAGGTGCATTTACCAACAACGAAACCTTATGTCCGCAGACCGCTCCCGCGCCCTCCCTATTCGGGGGTAATAACAATAACTTCGACCTCGTCGAGCGTGTGACAGCTGGCTACGTGATGGATACCATTGACATCAGCCGCTTAAGAATTGTTGGCGGCCTGCGCATCGAGGGTACTCAGGACAGTACGTTCTCGTGCAGATGCGACATCAACACCAATGGAGGCCCGATCAATTTCCCGGGGCAGGGCTCGTACGTCAGCTTCTTGCCCAGCGTCTCATTCCGCGTGCGCCTCGACAAAAAAGACAATTCCGATTTGCGATTTGTCTTTGCCCGGGGACTGTCGCGGCCCGATCCGGCATTTCTGACCAGCGCTACCACCGTGGACAACTCCACTACCCCTCCAACGTTAACGATCGGCAACCCCGCTCTCAAGCCGGAGCATGGGAACAATTACGACGTTCTGTACGAGCGCTACTTGCATCCGCTGGGCGTGGTTCAGGCGGGCTTCTTCTACAAGAGCCTGAGTGATCCCATTGTCGCCCTGCTGGCGGGTCCTAAAGCCTCCCCAGGTTGCCCCACTGGCAATTGCTTTGTTAATCAAGCCGTAAACTCTGGCAGCGCTTACATAGCTGGCATCGAGTTGAACTTCCAGCAGCACTTCAGCTACCTCCCAGGTTTTTTGAGCGGATTCGGCGTCTCGGCGAACTACAGCTACGCAACGTCACAGGCAAAGAATGTGAACCCAGGCTTTCGCGTTGACAACCCTGCGCTTCTCCGTCAGGCGCCTAACACGTGGAACATAAGTCCTACCTATGATCGCGGACGAGTTTCCCTGCGGCTTGGGGTGGCATATAACGGTCCCAACATTTTCGCCTACTTTTTCACGGCATGCCAAAACGGAGACAAAGTTAATCCGGACGGAACTTGCCCTATCGATCCCTCAGTTACTCCTCCCGCTCCCCTTCCCACTCCCGGAGGCCTCAAAGGTCCCTCCGGTGATCAGTATTTGTATTCGCACTTTCAGGTTGACGCGCAGGGCAGTGTTTATCTGGGAAAGGGTCTCACCGCGATTGCGCAGGGCTTGAACTTAAACAACGAAGTCTTTGGATTCTACTTCGGCAGCACGCCATACTTCAGTCAGCGTGAGTACTACCAGCCGACATACACGTTCGGCCTGCGCTGGGATCTGCAACACGCGAGGTAACGCTCCCGGGGTTAGCACTTTTTCGACGGGCCGGGTGCGGGTTGTCCCAGATCTCGCGCCTTTCGAGACCTGGGAACGTACCGTGATTAGTAGCCGATAGTTGGCGTAACAGTGCGCCGTGAAAGGCGCTGGACTTCAGCGAGTACAACTCCCGCCCGGGAACTGGTTCGCTCCACCCGGTAGCAATCGAAACGGCGGCAGAGGCAACGAAGCTGTCGGGGCTTTCGATGTAGAGGGTCGCATGGCGACTCGGCAAGCGTGCAGGCCATAACGTGAGTGAAGCTGAGCAGGCCCGAGTTTATCGTAGATGATGCGAATATGGTTCTTTACAACAAACTCCGTCGTGCCATGGCTTCTGCGACTTCACTGTTCTTGAGTCCTTGGGCGACGACAAGTTCGATGAATTGATCCCGCTTGACGAATAATGAGATAATTACGAGCGAAGCCACAGGTACTACGGCTGCTTGAGCGAAGCTCAAGCTTTTCGGCATCGGGGAGAGATTCTTCACCGGGACACGCATAAATTCCGCGTAGCTGCCCCACGTCTTCCCGTCGGTTGCGCTCCAAGCGATTACGTTATCTCCGGGCCTGAATCCGTTGACGTTCGATCCCGTTCTTTCCACAACACCGGCACCATCCCTGCCGACAACGAAAGGAAACCTCACCTCTCGATAGCGATAGCGTGCGCTCTCGCCGGAGCGATTTTTCGTGTCGGATGGATTAACATCCGCATAGGCGACCCGGATCAAGACTTCGCCATCTTGCGGTTCAGGAACCGGGACGTCCCTCAAGCTCATGACATCTGGGTCGCCGTAGCGATCAAAAACCATTGCACGCATCTGTGTCACAGTAATCGCTCCTTTATTTCCCCTCGGATGTGAGTGCGCCCTGCGTTCGTTCGAGATCGCTGAGCTTTTTCTGCTGGTCGGGGCTGAGAATTTTGTAAATCTTGGATTGCATGCGGGCGTTCGCGACGATCAGCCTTGCCAGCAGACTTGCTTCTGTATCGGCCAGAGCTTTGACCTGCTTCTCATTTACGTGTTCACTGCCGATTGCAAGTAGCCTCTCTCGTGTAGTTCGAAGCTGCGTCATCAGGCTCGAGACTATGTTGTTCCCACATCATGACTCGCTGGATAGCCTCAACTTGGGAGGACGTCAAACTGAGATACGTAGCCAAAGAGGGATTGAGCTGAAAAGATGAGAACGGCAATGCCACCATTACGACTTCGCTTCCTTGCGTTGAGTCCGGTTTTGCTTCAACATCCGGAATTCTCGCCAAGTCCTGTTCTTCGATTCCACGCCACAAGCTGAGCAGTTCAAACTGCATCTGGGTGAGTTGGTATTGCTCGGCACTCATTTCTCTCGCCTGCTCGCTGCTTAAATCGCCTCGCTTGGCAGCGTCTGCGATCGCCGCGAGTGTTGCCGAGAACTTCTGTGTGAGAGCAATCATTAATGAGTCATAATCCTGCAACACTTGTTTGGGATCATCCGGCGCAATGGCCGTATTTGTTAGGGCATTCGGGACTGCTGGGTGTTCAACGGGAGAGACGAGCACTGAATCACTTCTACTGTGAGCCTTCGTCTCGGCTTCATCAGCAGCCGCAAGTGCACCGGGTACCACAGTAGCCAAGAGAAGAAGCGGTAAAAACATCTTTGTTTTCATTTGAAACTTCCTTTTCACTATTGCTGCCACCCTCCTCCGAGTGATTGATAAAGTTGCACGAGCGCCAAACGCTCGTTGAGCTGCGCTTGCACCAGGTTGAGTTCGGCTGAGAAGTAGTTCGTTTCGCTGGTCAGCACTTGCAGGTAGCTCGCGCCGCCGTTCTTGTAAAGAACCTCGGAGAGTTGATCGGTCTGCTGCGCTGCTTGTGTGAGCAATTCTTGTTGTTCGCGGAACTCGCGGTCTTTTTGAGAAGCGACGAGTGAATTGGAAACCTGTTCCAGGGCGTTTTGAACTGTTTGCTGGTAGGTGAGCGACGCTTCCTGCCAGTTGGCGCGGGCGAGCCTGAGTTGAGAGCGGAGAGCCCCTCCTTGGAAGACAGGTTGACTCACGTTGAAGGCCCCGTACCAAGTCTCCGACGGCTGGCTGATGAACTTGTGCAAGGCATTGCTCTCCAGCCCTCCCAGTCCGGTGAGCGACAGGTTGGGAAAGAATGAGGCTTTAGCCACTCCTATCTGTGCGTTGGCTGCGACCATGATTTCTTCTGCTTGACGAACGTCCGGCCGACGCTCCAGCAATTCGGAAGGCAGGCCGGCCGGAACGTCCTGGGGAGCGGGCTGTTCGGTAAGCGCACGTCCGCGGGGAATGGATTGGGGATTTTCGCCGAGCAGAACGCTCAGCACGTTCTCCTGCTGCTGAATTTGCCGCTCCAGGTCCGGGATCGTTTCTGACGCGGTGTAGACGAGCTGCTCTGCTTGGCTCACGTCCAGTCCGGAGTTCGAGCCGTGGCTTTCAAGGAACTTCGTTAGTTTGAGGGACTCTTGCCGTGAGGCCAGCGTGCGCTGTGAAATTTCGAGTTCATTGTCGAGCGCCCGCAACTGGAAATAAGCTGTCGCTACGTTAGCAACCAGCGAGGAGATGACGGCTCGCT
>Ga0210410_10003257_pt1 | contig 14431 bp, 11 predicted proteins | sample IncBWC4MmetaG_FD_161058 | JGI IMG/M metagenome (GOLD analysis project Ga0210410, IMG submission 161058) | Forest soil microbial communities from Barre Woods Harvard Forest LTER site, Petersham, Massachusetts, United States - Inc-BW-C-4-M | ecosystem: Environmental > Terrestrial > Soil >... | reverse complement strand
GTTCAACTACTCCGCGAAAGCGGCGGTCATGAAAAAATATCTTGCTCTGTCGGACCGCGCGTCCGGGCCGCAATCAACCGGCGTGCGCGACGTCAACATCCTGATCTGGCCAGAGTCGGCCTTTCCGTTTTTCCTGACCCGTGAAGCCGATGCGATGGCACAGATAGCCGACCTCCTGCCCAGGGGAACGGTTCTGATCACCGGCTCGGTGCGGGCGCCGGACGTTCCACCGGGCACGCGTGTGACACGCGCCTATAATTCGATTTACGTCATCGATCACGACGGCAGCGTGCTGTCGGTCTACGACAAGCTGCATCTGGTGCCGTTCGGGGAATTTCTCCCGTTCCAGGATCTGCTGGAAAGGATCGGCCTGGAGCAACTCACAAGGGTTCAGGGCGGATTTATCGCAGGCACGAGGCGGCGCGCCCTGGAAATCCCGGGCGCGTCGCGGGCCCTGCCCTTGATCTGTTACGAGATCATTTTTCCCGGTGACATCGCAAATCGCAACGAGCGTCCGGGCTGGATCGTCAACCTGACCAATGACGGGTGGTTCGGGATTTCGACCGGCCCCTATCAGCACCTGCAACAGGCGCGGTTGCGCGCCATCGAGCAAGGGCTGCCGGTCGTTCGTGCGGCGAACACGGGCATATCAGCGGTGATCGATCCCGCGGGCCGAATAGTCGCACGGCTTGGCCTCGGGCTCGAAGGGGTGCTCGATTCCGGTCTGCCTTCCGCGATCCCGCCGACCATTTATGCGCGCGCCGGCGACATCCCCGCCGCCATCGTCGTCAGCGTTGCCTTGATGTTGGCGATCAGCCGTCGGGCCAGGAAACGAACCTGACTCCGGGTGACCCCGAACCCCGATCGAAAAGCGGCCTGCCGAAAATCCAGCAGTTGACAGACCAGCCACGCAATTCGCATTGTGGCTCGCTTTTGGAATGACCCGTGCGCAATAGTCCTCGCCGAAGGGTCGCTAATGTCGGAAACGAACCCGAGTAAATTCCCAAGGAGTGTTGGCGATGACGACCAAGGCGCCCAACCCTGTTGACAAATATGTCGGCAGTCGTGTGCGCATGCGCCGCATCATGCTTGGCATGAGCCAGGAGAAGCTTGGCGAGGCGCTGGGACTCACGTTCCAGCAGGTTCAGAAATACGAGAAAGGTACCAACCGGGTTGGCGCAAGCCGCATCCAGCAGATCGCCGAAATACTTCAGGTGCCGGTTTCCTTCCTGTTTGAGGGAGGGCCCAGTGGCGCGGCGAGTGCCGAGGGTTTTGACGAAGGACCTTCACCATCCTACGTGTCCGACTTTCTCGCCACCTCGGAGGGTCTGGCATTGACCCGTGCATTTACACGGATCAGCGATGCCAAACTTCGGCGCAGCATCGTGGAACTGGTCGAACAGATTGCAGCACGCGAGGCTCCCGAGAAGCACTGAATCGGCCTCCATCATCAATCGGCCTTGCCGGCGAAGTCGCTTTCGAATTGGCTTTCCGTCACCACATTCAATTCCGCAAGGCAACGGCATGCCCAACACGACCTGTAATCCCTTCGATTCCACAGCCCAGGCATCTACGACATGAAGGGCGGGGCGCATACGCACTTCGAGCAAATATGCGTTTCGTCGATCGAGCCGCGAGCGCGGCTGATCCATCGGCTTTATCAGACCCTGCGATGAGTGCGGCAAGCCGGAGCGGCACAGATCAGGACGCATCTGGCGGTGCGGTCGCCGTGCACCGGCAGGGCTCCTTCTTCGGCCGTCGCAAGGGGCACCGACTGCGTGCGCACCAGGCGGACCTCGTCGAAAATCTGCTGCCGCGGCTTTCGCTGGATATTGTCGGCGCACCGCCGCCCGATCTTGTTTCGCTGTTCGGTGTTGCTGTCGACGGGGTCAAGCTCGAGATTGGATTCGGCGGCGGCGAGCATCTTGCCGCGGAAGCGCGCGCCTTTCCGGATACCGGCTTCATCGGCTGCGAACCTTACATCAACGGCATGGCGAAGATCCTGGTCCTGATCGAAGCCCACAACATCGGCAATATCCGCCTGTTTGCAGGCGATGCCGCCGAATTGCTGGCGTGGACGCCTGATCGATCATTGGATGGGATAGATCTCATCCATCCCGATCCATGGCCAAAACGCAGGCATTGGAAGCGGCGCTTCGTTCAGGACGCAACGATTGCAGCGATGGCGCGTAGCCTCAAGACGGGCAGCGAATTTCGCTTTGTCAGCGACATCGACGATTACTGTGCCTGGACGCTGGCGCACTTTTCGCATTCGTCTGAATTCGCCTGGACGGCAGAGCGCGCATCCGATTGGCGCGATCCATGGCCGAATTACACCATGACGAGATATGGCCGCAAAGCCGAACGCGAAGGCCGTCGGGCGACCTATCTTCGCTTTAGAAGGCTTGACTGACGTCATCGCGGGCACACGCGGAAAAGCGGGGGATCGGTAACGCGTCTCGCGCATCCCGCGACGAGCACGACGCTTCAAGCTGAATGGCGAACCCGCCAAAAATTCACTACCCGCTCCGCGGTCGAAGGCATCAGGCGCGTGAAGTTCGATCGTAGGATCTCGACGTCGGTCGGAGCTGGCATTCGGGCCGGTCCCAGCCTTAGCATGATCAAGGCGCGCACGGTCGCCCATCCAAGGCCAATAGCCTTGCCGACGACCAACACGGGATCGTGACGCTCGCCTTCCATCAAGCGATCAAGCGTTGCGATCTGGATACCCGACATCGCCGACAGGGCGGCAACCGTTTCCTCGTATCGGTAGGCCTTGGCAAAACCCAGCAGAGCGGCTTCGCTGAGTTTGCCGGCACGATATAGCGAAAGAATCGTCCGCTGCGCCGGCGTGAAATCCCGTCGGCTCTCGGTCGGCTCGGTGAGGCCAGAGATTTCATTCATGGCACGGCCGATCGCGGCCTGTCTTTCAGGCCCGGCCATTTCGAACAGGCGGCGACGAACGATGTCCGGTGACCCCGCCAAAAGATCCTTCAACACCTGATCCGGCAGATCACCGCGCTGGCCAACCGCCAAGGTCAAAACGCCGTCCTTGCCCGCGCGCTTGATCAGCGTGGAATATCCCGCCTGGGAGAACAGCGCGCCGGCATTGGCGGCCGCCCGCCTGACGACATCGCGGTCGCCGCGGCGCACGATGACGTCGGTAAGATCGGGCGAAAGCTGCGGCCGCTCGGTCATCGCCAACAGGTGACCCTGGCCCTTCATGCGCGCGATTTCGAGCAAAACCTGATCTTCGAGTACGGGTGAAGCGCGCAGCACGGGACCCGCGATCGATATATCGTCCTCGTGCGCGAGTCGGCCGATCAGGGCGCGCGGCGCATTCGCGATAGGGGCGATTTGCTCGGCAAGGTCGGCGCGGGCATGAATTTTGGTGTGCGGGACGAGATCGATCAGGACACGGTCGAACAGCTCCACGTGCTCGGGCCGAAAACCGGCGGCCCCCCGCGCGAACAGTTCGGCGATCCGGCGAGCCACTTCTCCGAGGCGTTGAGGATCGCCCTCGCTGACAATCTCATTGAGCTCGGGGATCGGCGAATTTGCAGTCGTCATGAACACACTCAGCCCGGCAAGGCGCCCGGCTTTTCGGCAATTTAGGTGGACACGGTGAAGGAAGGGTTAGGTCCGAAAACCGACTGCTTCAAAACTCGCAATTCGAGACTTATAAAATTGTTGTCGCTTGTCTTGTGGGCCTTGCCGGAACAGGGAAAAAACGCTATATCAAGCGCAACTTATGGTTCTCATACGATCGCGTATTGAGAGTGGGCCCCCCGGGACCCGCTCTTTTTTATTACCTGAACCGGCCCCACGTCTATGACGCCGGGCCCGGCTCGGGAAGACCGGCCGGACCGCCGCTTTTTGGCCCGGCCTCGTCCAACAAATCAGAACATCGCTGGCTAGACGACACTCGCAAGACATCCTGGCAAGACATCCTGGCAAAAACCCTGCAAGACACCACCTTGAACGCCGCCAAAAAGGCACAGCCGATACCGGATATGACCGATCCAACTGCTGGTTCCATCGATACCGACCTGCTCGCCGAGCCCCGCCTTGTCGTCGAGCCGGGCGTGGCCGCGCGCGTGTCGGCGGTTGCCACGCCGGTGTTGCAGGGAATGGGCTATCGTTTGGTGCGGATCAAGATTTCGGGTGAGTCCGGCTGCACCGTCCAGATTATGGCAGAACGGCCGGACGGATCGATGCAGATCGAGGATTGCGAGGCGATCTCGCGGGCGCTGTCACCTGTGCTTGATATTGCCGATCCGATCGACCGGGCCTACCGGCTTGAGATTTCATCGCCCGGTATCGACCGGCCACTGGTGCGGCGTTCCGATTTTGAACGTTTCGCCGGCCATCTCGTGAAAGTCGAGATGGCCGTCGCCCAGCAAAGTCGAAAACGGTTTCGCGGCACGCTTGCGGGCGTCGAGGGCGGCGCGGTGCGGCTGCATCGCGACGACGCCAAAGCCGACGAAAATGACGATGTTCTGCTTCCGATGGAGGACATTGCGGAGGCGCGGCTGGTGCTGACCGACGAACTGATCGCGGAGTCGATGCGGCGCGGCAAGGCGGCGGAGCGCGAACTGAAGCGCAGCCTTGGCCTTGCGCCACCCGCCACAGCGCATGCGAGCAGCCATAAACCCAAACCGCCCAAGAAACCGGTTCCGAACAACACCAAACAACACCGCCTCGCCGCCGAGACAAGGCGCAGAGGCCAAACCGATCCTGATTAGAGGAGACCAAGCCATGGCAGTCAGCGCCAACAAACTCGAATTGCTGCAGATCGCGGACGCGGTTGCGCGCGAGAAATCGATCGACCGCGGCATCGTGATCTCGGCGATGGAAGATGCCATCGCCAAGGCCGCGCGCGCCCGTTACGGCAGCGAGACCGACGTTCATGCCGAGATCGATGCCAAGAAAGGCGAGCTGCGGCTGTCACGCCACATGCTGGTGGTCGAACAGGTCGAGAATTCGGCAAACCAGATTTCGCTTGAAGATGCCCGGCGCGCCAATCCGGGTGCGCAGATCGGCGATACCATCGCCGACACCCTGCCACCACTGGAATATGGCCGTATCGCCGCCCAATCGGCCAAGCAGGTGATCGTGCAGAAGGTCCGCGAGGCCGAGCGCGACCGGCAATACCAGGAATTCAAGGATCGCATCGGCGATATCGTCAACGGCATCGTCAAGCGCGTCGAATATGGCAGTGTCATCGTCGATCTGGGCCGGGGCGAAGCGATTGTGCGCCGCGACGAGATGCTGCCACGCGAGGTATTCCGCAACGGCGATCGGGTTCGCGCCTACATCTTCGACGTGCGGCGTGAAACCCGCGGGCCGCAGATTTTCCTCTCGCGCACCCATCCGCAATTCATGGCGAAGCTTTTCGCGCAGGAAGTGCCGGAGATCTACGACGGCATCGTCGAGATCAAGGCGGTGGCCCGTGACCCGGGCTCGCGCGCGAAGATCGGCGTGATCTCGCGGGATTCGTCGGTCGATCCGGTCGGCGCCTGCGTCGGCATGCGCGGATCGCGGGTGCAGGCGGTCGTCAACGAGCTGCAGGGTGAGAAGATCGATATCATTCCGTGGTCGCCCGATATCGCGACCTTCGTCGTCAACGCGCTCGCACCTGCGGAGGTCTCCAAGGTCGTGATCGATGAGGACCGTGAGCGGATCGAAGTCGTGGTGCCCGACACCAACAACCAGCTTTCGCTGGCGATTGGCCGGCGTGGGCAGAATGTGCGGCTCGCCTCGCAGCTGACTGGCTGGGACATCGACATCCTGACCGAGCAGGAGGAATCCGAGCGTCGCCAGGCCGATTTCGAAAACTCCACTCGCGTCTTCATGGAAGCGCTCAATGTCGACGAAGTCGTCGGCCAGTTGCTCGCTTCGGAAGGCTTCACGTCCGTTGAGGAACTGGCGCTGGTCGATGTCCGCGAACTGGCCGGCATCGAGGGCTTTGACGACGAAACGGCAAATGAGCTGCAGAATCGCGCCAGGGAATATCTCGAGCGGCTCGAAACCGAGCTTGAAAACAAGCGCAGGGAACTCGGCGTGGACGACGACTTGAAGAAGGTTCCCGGCGTGACTTCGAAGATGCTGGTGAAGTTCGGCGAGAACGACATCAAGACCGTCGAAGACCTCGCCGGCTGCGCCACCGACGATCTGATCGGTTGGACCGAACGCAAGGAAGGCGGCGAGCCGACCAAGCATGCGGGCATTCTTGACGGTAACGAAATCTCGCGGGACGACGCCGAGAACTTGATCATGCAGGCGCGAGTCCTGGCCGGCTGGATCACCCAGGCCGATCTCGACGAGAAAAACGAGGCCGCGGCACCCGAAGGCCAGCCGGCCTGACGATTGGAGCCATGTCGATCGAATGCTCGCCCTTGCTGACCCCGAACTCGACAATGGACCGCGGACCGAAAGGTCCGCGACCATCCGCATGTGCGCGGTCAGCCGCGAGCTTCGCCCGATCGATGAGCTGATCCGGTTTGTGGTCGCTCCGTCAGGCGAGGTGGTGCCGGATCTGAAACGCAGGCTCCCCGGCCGGGGCCTTTGGATTTTGGCCACCCGCGATATGGTTGCGGAAGCCGTCCGCCGTCACCAGTTCTCGAGGGGGTTCAAGCGCAACGTTAGCGTGGCGTCGGCGCTCGCGGCCGGTACCGAAGTCCTGCTGGAACGTTTTGTGGTCGAGGCGCTTGCCATCGCGGCCAAGGCCGGGCTCGTCATCGCTGGCTCCAGCAAGGTGGCAGAGGCCCTGGAGCGACAGGCTGGAGGGCGGATCACGGCCCTGATCCATGCCTCCGACGGCGCTGACCACGGAATCCGCAAATTAAACGCCCTGATCGAGGAAAATCGCCGAATTGGCGATAAATCCGCCGAAATCGAGGTGCTTACGGCGCTGACCTCGGAGCAATTGGATTTGGCACTTGGCCGGTCAAATGTGATACATGCTGCGCTGCTCGCCGGCCCGGCGAGCAAGACGTTCCTGTCACGTAGCCATAAGCTGGTTCGATACCGGATGGCGGACGATGGCGGAACCGCCGGAAAGTCGGCAAAGAATTTACCGATACGAACCGTGCGAACACGCACGATTGAAAGAGATTAGGACTGCTGAATGGTTGATACCAAAACTCCTGGCGACAAGACGCTTAGTGTTCCGACCAAGACCTTGACGCTCAAGCCGCGTGTCGAGACGGGAACCGTGCGCCAGAGCTTCAGCCACGGCCGGACCAAGCAGGTCGTCGTGGAAAAGCGCGGCAAGCGACGCGTTGGCGGCGAGGTCCCGCCTGCCGAAACCCATGCGGTTGAACCTGCCTCGGCAAAAGCGCCAACTCCATCCCCGGCAAGCCGCGCCGCGCCTCCGCCGGCGCCGCCGCGCAGCAACTCCGGCGTGGTATTGCGTACCCTGACCGACGACGAGCGGACCGCGCGTGCCAGCGCCCTTGCCGACGCAAAGATGCGCGATATCGAAGAAAGGCGCCTCGCTGAAGAGGAAGCCAAGCGGCGCAGCAGCAGGGAAGGGATCGAACAAGCCGAGCGCGAGGCGGCGGAGGCGCGTCGCAAGGCCGAGGAGGAGCGTCACCGCCAGGACGAGGAAGCCAAGCGCAAGGCCGAGCTTGAGGCCAAGAAGCGTTTCGGCGAAGCCGAAGCCCGTGCCCCGGCACCTGCCCGCCCGGCGATACCCGTGGCGCGGTCACCCGGAATCGCGGCCGACCTATCCGACGAGGATGAGGGTCCGCGCCAGGTCCGCCGCGGCCCCGGCGGGATCCGTACCGCAGCCGCCCCGAAGGCAACCGCCAAGCCTGGCCCACAGAAGCAGCGCGGGCGTCTGACTTTGGTCACCGCACTCAATGCCGACGACGTGCGTGAGCGCTCGATCGCATCATTCCGCCGTCGCACCCAGCGGCTCAAGGGACACCAATCCAGCGAGCCGAAGGAAAAGCTGGTTCGCGAGGTTGTGATCCCGGAGGCCATCAACATCCAGGAACTCGCCAACCGCATGTCGGAACGCGCCGTCGACGTCATCAGGTTGCTGATGAAGCAGGGCGCCATGCACAAGATCACCGACGTCATCGACGCCGACACCGCGCAGCTGATCGCTGAGGAAATGGGCCATACCGTCAAGCGCGTGGCAGCATCCGACGTCGAGGAAGGGCTGTTCGATACCGTCGACGATTCCACCGACACCGAACCGCGTTCACCCGTGGTGACGGTGATGGGCCATGTCGACCACGGCAAGACCTCGCTGCTCGACGCGCTGCGCCACGCCAATGTGGTTTCCGGTGAGGCCGGCGGCATCACCCAGCACATCGGTGCCTATCAGGTGACCTCGCCTGAGAGCGGCAAGAAGATCACCTTCATCGACACTCCGGGCCATGCCGCATTTTCCGCGATGCGCGCGCGCGGCGCCAGGGTGACGGACATCGTCGTACTGGTGGTGGCGGCCGACGACGGCGTGATGCCGCAGACGGTTGAAGCGATCAATCACGCCAAGGCGGCGAAGGTGCCGATGATCGTGGCCATCAACAAGATCGACAAGCCCGATGCCAGACCCGATCGCGTGCGCACCGAACTGCTGCAGCACGAGGTTCAGGTCGAATCGCTTGGCGGCGACGTCGTCGATGTCGAGGTCTCCGCCAAGAACAAGACCAATCTCGACCGGCTGCTCGAGATGATCGCCTTGCAGGCCGATCTGCTCGACCTGAAGACCAATTCGTCGCGACCCGCCGAAGGCACCGTGATCGAAGCCAAGCTCGATCGCGGCCGCGGGCCGGTCGCAACCGTCCTCGTGCAGCGCGGAACGCTGCGGGTCGGCGACATCGTCGTTGCCGGCGCCGAGATGGGTCGTGTGCGCGCGCTGATTTCGGATCAGGGCGACACCGTCGAGGAGGCCGGCCCGTCCGTGCCGGTAGAGGTATTGGGCTTCAATGGGCCGCCGGAAGCTGGCGACCGACTCGCCGTTGTCGAGAACGAGGCCCGCGCACGCCAGATCACCAGCTATCGAGCGCACCAGAAGCGCGAGAATGCCGCGGCCAGCATTTCCGGAATGCGCGGCTCGCTCGAGCAGATGATGTCGCAGCTCAAGACGTCGGGCCGCAAGGAATTCCCGCTCATCGTAAAGGCCGACGTGCAGGGCTCGCTGGAAGCGATCCTGGGATCGCTGGAAAAACTCGGCACCGACGAGGTGGCGGCCCGCATCCTGCACGCCGGCGTCGGCGGAATCTCGGAATCCGACGTGACGCTGGCGGAAGGCTTCAACGCCGCGATCATCGGTTTTTCCGTCCGCGCCAACAAGGAAGCGGCGGCGGCGGCCAAGCGCAACGGCATCGAAATCCGCTACTACAACATCATCTACGACCTCGTGGACGATGTGAAGAAGGCGATGTCGGGCCTCTTGGCACCGACGCTGCGCGAGACCATGCTCGGCAACGCCCAGATCCTGGAAGTGTTCAACATCTCCAAGGTCGGCAAGGTCGCTGGCTGTCGAGTTACCGATGGCACCGTGGAACGCGGCGCCAACGTCCGTCTGATTCGCGACAACGTGGTCGTGCACGAGGGCAAGCTGTCGACGCTGAAGCGCTTCAAGGACGAAGTGAAGGAAGTGCAGGCCGGCCAGGAATGCGGCATGGCTTTTGAAAACTACGGCGACATGCGGGTCGGCGACATCATCGAGTGCTACCGCGTCGAGACGATTCAGCGCTCCCTGTAGGTCCAGGTCTTGCAAGTACGCTGGAACTTCAAACCAAACGGTCTTGCCCCGCGCAATCGGGGCATCCAGTAGTCACCGAAACAGCTTGGGGCACGGAACTCTCTCGCCCGCTGTCGCGGGTGACGACGCCAATCAGGACTTCAATGATGCCACGCCCTCGCAAACGCAATTCCGCCGCCGACGGCTCGCAACGTCAATTGCGGGTCGGCGAACTGGTGCGCCACGCCATGGCTGACATCCTTGCGCAGGGCAGCGCGCACGATTTCGATCTCGAGGGCCACATCATCACAGTGCCGGAGGTCAGGATGTCGCCCGATCTGAAACTGGCGACGATCTACGTGATGCCGCTCGGCGGCCGTGACATCGACAAGGTGATCGCGGCGCTGGATCGCAACAAGAAGTTCCTGCGTGGAGAAGTTGCGCGGCGCGTTAACCTGAAATTTGCACCTGATATTCGCTTCCGCGTCGACGACCGATTCGATGAAGCGGAACGAATAGAGAAATTACTGCGAACACCTGCGGTGCAGCGAGACCTTGCGGCGCCTTCGCGCGAATCTGAAGAGTGATTGAGGTCATGAACAGCTCAAACAGCCTGGTCGAACCGAAAATCGGTGATGCGACCGAGCCTGAAAAGGATCATTCCGGCGAAGCCCGCGCCGGAAAGCAACCGCGTCACCATAACCAGCCGCGTCGCGACAAGCGTGACGTCCATGGCTGGGTGGTGCTCGACAAGCCGATCGGCATGACCTCTACCCACGCGGTTGCAATCGTGAAGCGTCTGTTTCACGCCAAGCGCGCGGGCCATGCCGGCACGCTGGACCCGCTGGCCTCGGGTGGACTGCCGATTGCGCTCGGTGAAGCCACCAAGACGGTTCCCTTCGTCATGGACGGCCGCAAGCGTTATCGCTTCACGGTTGCCTGGGGCGAGGAGCGTGACACCGACGATACCGAGGGCCGCGTCGTCAGGACCAGCGAGGTCAGGCCCTCTGCAGCGGCGATTTCTGCCCTTTTGCCGCGCTTCACGGGCATCATCGAGCAGATCCCGCCGCAATACTCGGCGGTCAAGGTCCAGGGCGAACGGGCCTATGACCTCGCGCGCGACGGCGAAGCGGTCGAACTGAAGCCCCGTGCGGTTGAGATTCACGAATTAACGCTGTTGGGACAGATAGATAGTAGTCACTCGATGTTCGAGGCCGAGTGTGGCAAGGGAACCTATGTGCGCTCGTTGGCCCGCGACATCGGCCGAATTCTGGGCTGTTTCGGCCATATCTGCGCGTTGCGACGTACCGAGGTCGGTCCGTTCGGCGAAAACGACATGATTCCACTGGAACAGTTGGAGGCTTTATGCGATAGAGCCGCGTCCGGCGAGGGCAGCCTCGCCGACGCGCTTTTGCCCGTTGAGACCGCGCTGGACGACATCCCGGCACTGGCCGTCACACGGGCTGATGCGGCGAGGCTCCACAGGGGCCAAGCCGTTTTGTTGCGCGGACGGGATGCGCCCAATTGTAGCGGCACAGTCTATGTCACGGTGGCAGGCCGGCTTCTGGCGCTTGCCGAAATTGGCAATGGCGAACTCATCCCCAAGCGCGTGTTCAACCTGACCGGACTGACCGCCAGTCCGGCTCGCAACAATGAAAGTGTCTGACGATGTCGATTACCGGCGAACGCAAAGCGGATGTAATCAAGAAAAATGCCAACAAGGCCGGCGACACCGGCTCACCCGAGGTTCAGGTCGCAATCCTGTCGGAACGCATCAACAACCTCACCGACCATTTCAAAAACCACGTCAAGGACAACCATTCACGTCGCGGGTTGTTGAAAATGGTCGCCACGCGGCGCTCGCTGCTCGATTACCTCAAGCGGAAGGACGAGGCGCGCTATCAGGCGCTGATCGAAAAGCACAACATTCGGCGTTGAGTTTCTCAAGTTCTACGCGCGCTGTTGCGCGCGTTCTTGCGCGTGGTTTCGCAAAAGGCGGCTTCAGGCTTTTCGACCGAATCATGCGCAAATCGTGTGCGAGCCATCAACGGCTCGCGACCTGCACGATCTTCGAGGCGTTTTTCGAAGGCTGTCGTGCCGAGGAAAGCTCGTCCAGCAGCACTCCGGCGACTGGACGATGACGGGCAGGGTGCCCGTTGCACGGATCAAAGGCGCCGCCTTCGCTCCGTACCAACCGCAAGGATGATTGCCATCGCGCACATCAAGACCATGGCAGGATCGCGGGGCGCTGTTCACAGAATCGGATCAGCGTCCCGCAATCTTGCGCATGGTTTTTGTGTGCCGAACTTTCATGCCTTGCGCGAAACCATGAAAGAAGACCGCAATGTTCGATATTCATTCAATCGAGATCGACTGGGGTGGACGACCCCTCAAACTTGAAACTGGAAAAATCGCCCGTCAGGCCGACGGCGCTGTGATGGCAACCTATGGCGAGACCGTGGTGCTCGCCACCGTCGTCGCCGCCAAGACCCCCCGCGAAGGGGTCGACTTCCTCCCTCTGACCGTTGACTATCAGGAGAAAACCTACGCCGCGGGTCGCATTCCCGGCGGCTATTTCAAGCGCGAAGGACGGCCCACCGAGAAGGAGACGCTGGTCTCCCGCCTGATCGACCGGCCGGTCCGTCCGCTGTTCGTCGAAGGCTGGCGCAACGAGACCCAGGTGATCGTGACGACGCTGTCGCACGACATGGAAAACGATCCCGATGTGCTCTCGATGGTGGCGGCATCGGCCGCCCTGACCTTGTCGGGTGTGCCTTTCAAGGGGCCGATCGGCGCGGCTCGCGTCGGCTTCGTCAACGACGAATACGTGCTCAATCCGACGCTCGACGAGATGGTCGACACCCAGCTCGACCTCGTCGTTGCCGGCACTGCCGACGCCGTGCTGATGGTGGAGTCGGAAGCCAAGGAACTCAACGAAGACATCATGCTCGGTGCAGTGATGTTCGGACATCGGCATTTCCAGCCCGTGATCAACGCGATCATCGAACTTGCCGAGAAGGCTGCAAAGGAGCCGCGCGAAGTCAGGATCCTCGACGAAAGCGCGCTTGAGAAGGAAATGCTGGCGCTGGTCGAAAACGACCTGCGTTCGGCCTACGCCATTCCCGTGAAGCAGGAGCGGTACACGGCCGTTGCCACCGCCAAGGAAAAGGTGATGGCACACTATTTCCCTGAAGGACAGGAACCGAAACACGACAAGCTTCGCGTTGCCGCCGTGTTCAAGGAGCTGGAAGCAAAGATCGTTCGCTGGAACATCCTCGATACGGGGCGACGAATCGACGGTCGTGATGTCAGGACGGTCCGCAACATCATCGCCGAGGTCGGCGTGTTGCCCCGCGCCCACGGCTCGGCGCTGTTCACCCGCGGCGAGACTCAGGCGCTGGTGGTAACCACGCTCGGCACCGGCGAGGACGAACAATACATCGACGCGCTGTCGGGAACCTACAAGGAGACATTCCTGCTGCACTACAATTTCCCGCCCTTCTCGGTCGGCGAAACCGGCCGCCTCGGCGGTACCAAGCGGCGTGAGATCGGGCACGGCAAGCTCGCCTGGCGCGCGATCCGCCCCGTTCTGCCGCCGCACCACGAATTCCCTTACACCGTGCGGGTGGTTTCGGAGATCACCGAGTCGAATGGATCATCGTCGATGGCAACCGTGTGCGGCTCCTCGCTCGCGCTGATGGACGCCGGCGTTCCCTTGAAGCGGCCAACCGCGGGCATCGCCATGGGCCTCATCCTGGAAGGCCCGCGCTACGCGGTGCTGTCGGACATTCTCGGCGACGAGGATCATCTCGGCGACATGGACTTCAAGGTGGCCGGCACCGACCACGGCATCACTTCGCTACAGATGGACATCAAGATCGCCGGCATTACCGAGGAGATCATGAGGGTGGCGCTGGGTCAGGCCAAGGAAGGCCGCATCCACATCCTGGGCGAAATGGCGAAGGCCCTGACCGCCGCGCGCGCCGAACTCGGCGAATACGCGCCGCGCATCGAAACCTTCAAGATCGCTACCGACAAGATTCGCGAAGTGATCGGCACCGGCGGCAAGGTCATTCGCGAGATCGTCGAGAAGACCGGCGCCAAGGTCAACATCGAGGATGACGGCACCGTCAAGGTCGCCTCGAGCGACGGCGAATCCATCAAGGCCGCCATCAAGTGGATCAAATCGATCGCTTCCGATCCGGAAGTGGGTCAGATCTATGAAGGCACCGTGGTGAAAGTGATGGAGTTCGGCGCTTTCGTGAACTTCTTCGGTGCCAAGGACGGCCTGGTCCATATCAGTCAGCTCGCGGCCAACCGCGTGCAGAAGACCTCCGATGTCGTCAAGGAAGGCGACAAGGTCAAGGTCAAGCTGCTTGGTTTCGACGACCGCGGCAAGACGCGTTTGTCGATGAAGGCAGTCGACCAGGTCACCGGCGAGGACCTCGAGGCCAAGCCGAAGACCGAAGCCGTGCCGCGCGAAGCCGCCGGCGAGTAGGTGGCGCGAGGCGTTGCAAAATGACGAGGGGCGGGGCGGCTTTTCAGCCGCCCCTTTTGTTTGGCGCGCGCAGCGACTCGAATCCGCCACTCGGGTGGACCTGGCTCGGCCATTGCGATCGCTTCCGACTCGTTTAAATATCTCGCGCCGGTTGGAGTACCAGCGATGAAAATTGCGATCCGTCCTGCCCGCGTCGAGGAATATGACGAGATCGCCCGCGTCTGGATGAA
>Ga0210410_10003256_pt1 | contig 14431 bp, 16 predicted proteins | sample IncBWC4MmetaG_FD_161058 | JGI IMG/M metagenome (GOLD analysis project Ga0210410, IMG submission 161058) | Forest soil microbial communities from Barre Woods Harvard Forest LTER site, Petersham, Massachusetts, United States - Inc-BW-C-4-M | ecosystem: Environmental > Terrestrial > Soil >... | reverse complement strand
CGAGGCCGGCGTGATCTCCAAATATATCCTCGGCGACGAGGCGGCCGACGCTTATGCTGCGGGCTGTGCGATGACCAGCGATTTCGTCGCCAGACGCCCCGATGTGGCAAGGCGTTTCGCCGCGGCCTGGGGCAAGGCGATCGATTTCATCAACAAGAATCCGGAGGAAGCCCGAAAATATCTCGCCAAGAACACGTTCACGCCGGACAACGTCGTCGATATGGTCTCGATGCTGGGATATGTAATGGCCAGCGACATGACCCCAAAGCAGATCAGCGACCTGCAGAAACTGGCCGACTTCGGCAATTCGATCGGTGTCGTGCCCGAAAAGGTCGATGTCACCAAAGTCCTGCAAAAGTTTTAGAGGCAAACCGTGGCCGGTGCCCAGCCAGCTGTGAAAGTCGAAGTGGCGGGCAAGCTTCCGGATTCCTCGCATCGGACCGCACCCCACGTCACCATCCGCGGGCTGACAAAACGATTTTCCGATGCCACCATCTACGACAATTTCGATTTCGATATTCCGCGCGGCAAGCTGATATCGGTGTTCGGCCCCAATGGCTGCGGCAAGAGCACGCTGATCAACATGATCGCGGGACTGTTCCCGGTTGATGCCGGCGAGATCCTGTTCGACGGGCAGCCGATCAGCCAGATCCGATTCGGCTACGTGTTCCAGAATTACCGCGAAGCGCTGTTTCCGTGGCTGCGCGCTTTCGACAACATCGCCTATCCGCTGAAGCTGATGGGGATTACCAAAGCCGAGGGCAAGGCGCGGGTCGAGCGGCTGGTCGCCCATCTCAATGTGAAAATCGATCTTAATCTCTATCCCTACCAGATGTCCGGCGGCCAGCAGCAGTTGGTCTCGATCATGCGGGCGCTGATCGTTGAGCCGGAAATCCTGTTCCTCGACGAGCCGTTTTCCGCGCTGGATTATGAGATGACGCTGTTCATGCGCGAGCAGCTGCAGCGGATTTTCGTCGAGACCTCCACCACCACGGTGCTGGTGTCGCACGACCTCGAAGAGGCGGTGTATCTGTCGGATTATATCCTGCTGCTGTCGCGCCATCCGGCGCGCGCGGTCGAATTCGTGCCTTACGGCGCGCCGCGGCCGCGTTCGCTGAAGACGATGTCGGAACCTGATTTCATCAGTACCAAGGCGCATTGCCTGGAAATCTTCCAGCGCGAAGTTCGCAAGGGGTGAGGGCGCCATGAAACGCTTTCAGGCATTGCTGCCTTTCGTCGGCGTCGCGGTGCTGCTGACCGTTTGGTCGCTGACGGTATGGGCACGGGTGGTCGATCCGGTGCTGCTGCCGTCGCCGGTTTCAACCTTCCGCGCGATGTGGGTCGGGATGACCAGCGGCAAGCTCGGCGTTGATTTCTTCAAAACCGTCGAGCGCACGATCTATTCGACCGCGATCGCCGCGGTAATTGCGATCCCGCTCGGTATCCTCCTGGGGTCGTCGGAAAAGGTCTATCGTTCCGTCGAATTCCTCATCGACTTCTTCCGCTCGACTCCAGCCTCGGCCATGTTCCCGTTGTTCCTGGTGCTGTTCGGCGTCGGCGACCGCACCAAGATATCGGTCGCAGCCTTCGGCGCGGCGCTGGTGATCCTCTTCAACGTCGCCTACGGCGTCATGAACGCGCGCAAGACACGTATCCTGGCGGCGCGGGTGATGGGCGCCTCCCGGCTGCGGGTGCTCTGGGACGTGATGCTGCTGGAATCGCTGCCGCAGACGTTTGTGGGCTTACGTAACGGGGTGTCGCTGGCACTGGTCATCGTGGTGGTGGCCGAGATGTTCATCGGCTCCACCGACGGGCTCGGTCAGCGCGTGTTCGAGGCGCAGCAATTGTTCGACATGCCGGACATGTATGCCGCTATCTTTGCCGCCGGCGCGCTCGGCTATGGCCTCAATCTGTTCTTTCTCATGATCGAGCGCCGCTTCGTGCACTGGTCGGGCAGGTAACGGAATCCAAAATGACTGATAATCTGAGCCGCAAGGCGGCGGTCGAACTGGCGTCGCTGATCGCGACCAGGCAGGTGAGCCCGGTAGAGGTGCTCGACGCCCACCTCGCCACGATTGCGCGCGTGAACCCGCAGCTCAATGCCATCGTCACGCTGGTGGCCGATGCCGCACGCGAACAGGCAAAGGACGCCGAGGCTGCGGTGATGCGCGGCGACAAGCTCGGCGGGCTGCACGGCCTGCCCGTCGTCATCAAGGACATCACGCCGACGGCGGGAATCCGCACCACATATGGCTCGCCATTGTTCAAGGACAATGTGCCTGGCGAGGACGCCGAAGTGGTGCGGCGGCTGAAGGCGGCCGGCGCCATCGTGCTCGGCAAGACCAACACGCCGGAATTCGCGGCCGGCGCCAATACGTTCAACGACGTGTTCGGCGTCACCCGCAACCCCTGGAATCCGGCCTTGAGCCCGGCCGGTTCTTCCGGCGGATCGGCGGTTGCCGTCGCAACCGGGATGGTACCGATTGCGCAGGGCACGGATTTCGGCTGCTCGATCCGGATGCCGGCCTCGTTCTGCGGCATCGTCGGCATCCGGCCGACGCCGGGACTGACGCCGAACTGGCCGATGCCGCTGGCTTGGGACCCCGGACAGGTGCATGGGCCGCTGGCGCGGACCGCCGAGGACGCCGCGCTGATGCTGGACGCGATCACTGGCTACAGCCGGATATCACCGATCTCCGTCGCGCCGCCATGGGCCAGCGCCCGCGCCATCGTCGCGAAGGTTCAAGACGCAAAGGGCCTGCGCATCGCTTATGTCTCCGACATCGCCGGCATCGGTGTCGAACCGGAGATCGATGCGATCTGCCGCGCGGCCGCGCTGTCACTGCGCGACGCCGGCGCCACCGTCGAGGAGATCACGTTCGACATTTCCGACGGCAAGGCACCCTATCAAGCCTGGCGCGGGCTCTGGATGGTCGGGCAGCAATTTGCAAATCTCGACCGGCTCGAGGAGTTCGGGGTCAATCTCAAGGGCAACGTCAAGGCCGGCCTTAAGGTGACGCCGTTGGACTTCGGTGCTTCCGAGCAGGACCGCGCCCAACTGTTCCGGCGTTTTGCAAAATTCTTCGAGCAATACGACCTCTTGATCACGCCGCAATCGCCGGTCAAGCAATTTCCGGTGGAGATGAATTTCCCGACCCTGATCAACGGCAAGAAACTCGACAATTACACCGACTGGATCGCCGGCTCGTTCCTGATCACGCTGATGAGCCTGCCCGGCGGCAGCGTGCCGGCAGGGAAAACCAGCGATGGACTGCCAGTCGGCATCCAGATCGTCGGCCCGCGTTTCGAGGAGCCGCTGATCCTGTCGGTGATGAAGATCGTGCAGCAGATGCACCCGATTGGCTGGCCACCTCACGCCTGAGCTGCCGCCATGCGCGCCGCAAAGGCGGCAAGCGAGGTCGGCGGTCGACCGAGCAGCCAGCCAAGCACGTTGGGACTGCCCACCAAACCGTCGCGCGCATAGGTGCGAAACATTTTTGTCAGGGTCTCCCGCGCATAGTCGTCGATGCCGGTGCAGCGCGCACGCTGATCCCAGGTTTCGACGGCCTCGGCTTGAGCAACAACGGTCTTGTTCAAGGCCCGGCCGAAGGTCTCGGCCATTTCGGTCTGGCTGAGCGGCCGCGTTCCGACCAGTTCGTAAGTGGCGCCGAAATGGCCGCTGCTTGTCAGTACGATTGCGGCAGCTTCCGCGACATCGTCGAGATCGACGAGGCTCAACCGCGTTTCGACCGGGTAGGGCACGCGATAGATGCCACGGACGACCATGCGGTCCCATTCGGCGAGGCTGTTTTGCATGTAGGCGGTCGGTTGCAGGATGGTGAAGTCGAGCGCGGAGGAAAAAAGCATCTCCTCGACGCGCAGCTTGTTCCAGTGATGCGGCATCGCCTCGATCTGCGGATGCAGCACGGAATGATAGACCAGCCGCGACACGCCCGAACGCGTCGCGGCCGCGATCAATGTCCTGGCGAAAAGGACTTCGTGCGGACTGACGTTCGGACAGATGTGATAGATCGCATCCACGCCGCGCACCGCGCGGGCGACCGCATCCGTGTCGTCCATCGCACCGAGGGCGATCTCGCTGGCGCCCATGGCCGCAAGCGCAACTTCATGCGCAGGATTTCGAATAAAGGCGCGAACCGGCGCGCCGTGCGCGACCAGCGCTCTGATGGCGGCCCTGCCGGTCTTGCCACCGGCGCCTGTGACCAGAATCATTCGTAATCCCAGAGGCTTATGGCTAACGCTTTGTGTTCCTGGTTAGCTCAAACAGGCGACTCGGGCTGAGCGGGATTTCCAGCAGTTCGACGCGGCCTTTGAGGCCGAGCGCATCTTCGATCGCCTGCGCGAACAGCGGCCCGCCGGGGATCGCACCGGCTTCGCCGGCGCCCTTGATGCCCAAGGGATTGAGCGGCGATTTTGTCACGGTGTGGCCGAGCTCCATCCGCGGAACCTCCAGCGCCGACGGCAGGAGATAGTCGGCGAGTGACGCGTTCAGCAGTTGCCCCTGATCGTCGAACACGAGTTTCTCGTAGAACGCGTTGCCGATCCCTTGCGCGACGCCGCCGTGAATCTGTCCCGCCAGGATCATTGGATTGATGACGGTGCCGCAGTCGTGCACCACGACGTATTTCAGGATCTTCAGGTCGAAGGTTTGCGGGTCCATTTCGATGATGATGGCGTGGACCCCATTGGCGGTCGCGCCCATTTTGGGACCGAAATATTGGGTCGATTCGAGTCCCGGTTCGGTGCCGGGCTCGACCGCCCCGCGCATCGGGTTGGCGAGGTTGGCGAGGTCGCCGAGTTTTACAAACTTTTCCGGGATTCCGACGATCGACACCTTGCCGTCGTCGATTACGAGGTCGTCCTCGGAGCATTCGAAGAGATCGCTGGCCTGCTTCAGCGCCTTCTTCCGCACGACCTTCGCAGCCTCATTGACGGCATTGCCGGCGACCACCGCGCCGCGGCTCGCAAACGTGCCGGCGCCCCAGTAGAACTGGTCGGTATCGCCGGTGACGACGTCGACATCGCCGACCTTGACACCGAGCTGATCGGCGGCGATCTGGGCAAACACCGTGAAATGTCCCTGGCCCTGGGTGCCGATCCCGGTGGCGACGCTGACCTTGCCGTTCGACTGCACCTGCACCTTTGCGCCTTCATACGGACCGATCCCGGTGCCTTCGACGTAACAGGCAACGCCGATGCCGAGGTGGCGGCCTTCGGTGCGCGCCTTGGCCTGTTCGTCCCTGAACGTCTGGTAGCCGATCGCGTCCAGCGCCATGTCGAGCACCGGCTCGTAATTGCCGCTGTCGTATTCGAGCACCTCGAAATCCTGATAGATGATCTCGTTGTTGTAGGGGAATGCATCGGGCGGGATCAGATTGCGTCGCCGGATTTCAGCGGGATCGATGTTCAGCTCATGGGCGGCGAAGTCGAGCAGCCGCTCCATCACGAACACGCCGTGCTGGCGGCCGGCACCGCGATAGGGCGTGACGGTCGGCAGATTGGTGAAGACCTGCGTGAACGTGCTGTCATAGTTCGGCACCACATAGGGGCCGAGCAGGGTGCACTGGCTGTTGATCGGCACCGTGAGCCCGTAAGGATCGTAGGCGCCGCCATCGTGCAGGAACACGTCCTTGATGCCGAGAATGTGGCCATCGCTTGAGAGCGCGATCTCGGCGTCATGAACCTGGCCGCGCTCGTGGGTGGTAGCGAAGAAATGCTCCAGCCGGTCCTCGATCCATTTCACCGGCCGGTTCAGCTTCATCGACACCCAGGGCAGCAGCACCTCTTCGGGATAGAACATCATGATCTTCGGCCCAAAGCCGCCGCCGACAAAGGGCGCGATCACCCGAACCTGCCGCTCGTTCAGCCCGAGCATGCCGGCAAGGCCGTTGCGGACGAAAACCGGCGCCTGGGTCGTGTCCCAGATCGTCATCTGGTTGGCGCGGCCATCCCATTGCGCGACCACGCCACGGGTTTCGATCGGCGACGAGATGCCGTGCTCGTACCAGAAGCGCCGTTTGATGATGTGGTCGGCCCTGGCCGCGGCCGCGGCGTAGTTACCCTTGGTTTGCCGGACATGCGCCGACACATTCGAGCCGACGTCCTCGTGCACCAGCGCCGATCCGGCGGTCAGGCCTTTTTCCAGATCGACCACCGCCGGGAGCTGCTCGAGCTCGACCTCGATATCGTCCAGCGCGTCCTCGGCGATATAGCGGCTTTCGGCGATCACGATGACCAGGGGCTCGCCGACATGGCGGACCTTTTCCTTGGCGAGCGGAATTTGGGTTCGCTCGTGGAACACGATGCCCTCGATCGGGGGAGGCGGCACCAATATGGGGCCGGGCTGCCAGTAGTCGCCGAGGTCGCCGGCGACATAGGCGGCGACGACGCCGGGCCGCTGTAGCGCTCGCGTGACGTCGATCTTGAGGATGCGCGCATGCGCCACCTGGCTGCGCAGGAACGCGGCGTGCAGCATGCCCGGCAGTTCGATGTCGTCGACGAACAGCGCCTGGCCGGTGAGAAGCCTGCGGTCCTCGTTGCGTTTGATCGGTTCGCCGAAGGTGCGGGTGGACATTTTCTAGCCCCGCATCCGCGTCGCCGCCGACATCACGGCATCGACGATGTTCTGGTATCCGGTGCAGCGGCACAGATTTCCCGACAGCGCCTCGCGTACCTCGCCTTCACTGGGCGAGGGGTTTTCGACGAGGAATGCCGTCATGGTCATTAGGATGCCGGGCGTGCAATAGCCGCATTGCAGACCATGATGGTCGTGCATCGCCTGCTGCAGCGGATGATATGCGCCGTCCTTGCCCGCCAGGCCTTCGATGGTCGATATCTCATGGCTGTTGGCCTGCGCCGCCAGCAGCAGGCATGAGCGCACAGGCTCACCATCGAGCAGAATGGTGCATGCGCCGCAGACGCCATGTTCGCAGCCGACGTGGGTGCCGGCCAGCGCCAGATCATGACGCAGGAAGTCACTGAGCAGCAGGCGCGACTCGACGCGGCGCTGATATTTCTGGCCGTTCACCGACAGGGTGATGTCGTGAAAATCAATGTCCATTGCGTGCCCGCTGGTAAGCCGTTTGCAGCGCGCGTTCGGCGAGTACGCCCGCGATATGCCGCTGATAATCCGCGGTCGCCTGCACGCTCCCGCCGGGATCGATCATCGTCTGCACCGATGCCGATATGTCCCGGAGTGCCGCTTCGGTCGCAACATACCCAATGAGACTCCTGGCTGCCGAGCTCGCATTGACCGGGGTCTCGCCGACTCCGCAAAAGGTCAGACGAACCTCGGTGCATTCCTGCCGATCGCCGATCGTCACCATCGCGGCCACGCCGGCTATGGCAAAATCGCCGCGGCGGCGGGCAATCTCCATGAACGAGGTGCCTGTGCGGGGTTTTGCCGGGGGCAGCTCGATCTCGACCAACATCTCGTCGGGCTTGAGATCGGTCGTGAGCGCGCCGACGAAGAAGTTTGACGCCTCGACCCATCGTTCCTGCTTTGCCGCCTGAAGTCGAAATCGGGCGCCCAGCGCCAGGGCGATCGCGGGCAGTTCCGACGCCGGGTCGGCATGCGAAAGATTGCCGCCAATCGTCCCGCGGTTGCGGATCTGCGGATGGGCGATATGCGGCAGCGCTTCGGCGATCAAGGGAAACGACCCGGCGAAGGCTGCGTCGCGCTGAAGCGCCCGGTAGCGCGTCAACGGCCCGACCCGGGTCGGCCCGGCGGTGATGTGAATGCCCGCGAGACCCGCAATCTCGTTGATGTCGATCAGCACGGCGGGGCGGGCCAGACGAAAATTCATCGTTGGTATCAGGCTCTGTCCGCCAGCCAGGAATTTCGCCTCGTCGCCGTGTTGCGCTTTAAGCGAAAGCGCGTGCTCAAGCGAGGTGGCGCAGATATATTTGAAGGGAGCAGGCTTCATGGCGCTCGCATGCAAGGCAACACAAAAGCGGTCCTGCGCATTGAGCGAGATGCCGCGTTCAAAGTATGAGGCGGCGCTCCGCCCAAGTCAAAGCAAGTCAAAAAATCCCGTCGAATTCTCGCCATCTGAAAATCCGATGGGGGCATGTTTGACCCCGATGGTGGTTCTTGCCCATTAATATCTCCGCATGCGCAAACATTGTGCGCGCCATTTGCGTCGACGTTTGCCAGTATTTGGCCATGGCGTTGCAAATGCCGAAGTCATTGAAGCCGGTTAATCCGGGCGTTACGCTGCGCGCGGGCGAACGGGACTCGTTCGTCCCTGCAAGCCAAGCGGTACGCATGAGCAACGAGGCCGATGCCACGGCAAAGTCCGTTTCGACGCCGCAGCGCCTCGCGGTCGATATTCGCAACGTTTCGCTGACATTCGAGACCGCCGACGGCAAGGTCGATGCGCTGTCGAATGTCAGCCTCGAGATCGCCGACGGCGAGTTCGTCTCCTTCATCGGCCCCTCCGGCTGCGGCAAGACCACGATGCTGCGGGTGATTGCCGATCTGCAGCAACCGACATCAGGCACGCTTCTGGTCAACGGCATGAGCGCCGAGCAGGCGCGGCTCGGGCGCCGTTACGGCTACGTTTTCCAGGCGCCCGCGCTGTTTCCGTGGCGCACCATCGAGAAGAACCTGAAACTGCCGCTGGAGATCATGGGCTTTTCGCCGAGTGAGCAGCAGCAGCGGGCGGCGCGCTATCTGGCGCTGGTCAATCTCACCGGTTTCGAGCGCAAATTCCCCTGGCAATTGTCCGGCGGCATGCAGCAACGGGTCTCGATTGCCCGCGCGCTGTCGTTCGACCCGGCACTATTGTTGATGGACGAGCCGTTCGGCGCGCTCGACGAGATCGTCCGCGACCACCTCAACGAACAGCTGCTGCAGCTGTGGGACAAGACCGGGAAGACGGTTTTGTTCGTCACCCACTCGATACCCGAGGCAGTATTCCTGTCGACCAGGATCGTGGTGATGTCGCCGCGGCCGGGCCGCATCATCGACGTCATCGATTGCAACTTTCCGCGCGACCGCACCCTGGAAATTCGCGAGACTCCCGAATTCCTGAAGATCGCGCAGCGCGTGCGCACAGGCCTCCGGGCGGGGCATTCCTATGACGAGTAGCGCGCTCGCTCTGCCGGTGTCAGATGCCGGCGCGTGGCGGCGTCACCCGCTGATCGTGCGCTACGCGCCGATCGTCGCGATCGTGCTGGCGCTGGTTGCGATCTGGTACGTCGCCGCCGTGCTGATGAACCTGTCGCTGGTGCGCGATGGATTCGAGCGGGAGGAAACGCCATACACGATTGCGGACCTGCTGGAGGGCACGATGAGCGCCGAGCGACCGCTGCTGCCGGCGCCGCATCAGGTGATCTCGGCTTTCGCTGATTCGGTTTTCGGCTATGCGCCGACCGCGCCGCGCAGCCTGATCTATCATTCGGCGGTGACGCTATCGGCGACCCTGCTCGGTTTCGTGCTCGGCGCGCTGCTTGGCATCGGGCTGGCGCTGATGATCGTGCACAGCCGGGTGCTGGAAAAGAGTCTTTTACCCTGGATCATCTGCTCGCAGATGGTCCCGATCCTGGCGCTGGCGCCGATCTTCGTCGTGGTGCTGGGGGCGATGGGATTGCAGGGCCTGCTGCCGAAATCGATCATTTCGGCCTATCTTTGCTTCTTCCCCATTACGATCGGGATGGTGAAGGGATTTACCTCGCCCGATCCGATGCAACTCGATCTGATGCGGACGTGGTCGGCGAGCCCGCGACAGGTACTATCAAGGCTGCGCTGGCCGTCGGCGGTCCCTTATCTCTTTGCCAGCCTCAAGGTCGCCATATCGATCTCGCTGATCGGGGCCATCGTCGCTGAACTGCCAACCGGCGGCGAGGCGGGAATCGGCGCGCGCCTGCTGGCGGGGTCCTATTATGGCCAGACCATCCAGATCTGGTCGGCGCTGCTCGCCGCCGCCATCCTTGCCTCAGGGCTGATCGCACTGGTTGATGTCACCGAGCGAATGGTCGGGATGCGAATGGGGGCGCGGTCATGAACCCGGGCCGGCTTAGATTGGGATTCATCGTTGCGACGGCAGGCATGCTGCTGGCGCTGTTCCTGCCGCTTTCCGGCGAAGCCACCGCGTCTCTCGCGTCGCGACCGCTGCTGTTGGCGTTGACGCTGGGCGCGGCGCTGCTGTTCGCGGCCAGCGCCTGGACCGGCGGCTGGCGGGCCATTGTATGTGGCCTGGCGGGCGCGCAATGCGGCGCCGCGATCACGTTCGCCCTGCTGCGCGACCCCGGTGTCGCGGGATCAGCCGCGGCGGGCTTCTGGGCGATCGTGCTCGCGGTCTGGCTCGGTTCTGCCTTGTGCGTGATGCAGCTTGCCACCACCCGATCGCACGGGGAGCGAGCGCGGCGCGCGCTCGATCTTGTCATTCCGCTGCTGTTCGGGGCGGTGGTGTTTTATCTCTGGGAAGCAGGCGTGCGCGGCTTCGGCGTGTCGCCAGTGATCATGCCGGCGCCGAGTGCCGCGGCGGCGCGGTTCGCCGCATCCCTGCCGACACTGGGTGGCGATTTCGTCCAGACCTTCGTGCGCGGCGTGCTGATCGGCTATGTCATCGGCTGCGGCGCCGGACTCCTGGTCGCGATGGTCGCCCAGCGCTTTGCGTTCCTGGGCCGCGGGCTGCTTCCGCTCGGCAATTTCTTTTCCGCGCTGCCGCTGGTCGGCGTGGCGCCGATCATGGTGATGTGGTTCGGCTTCGACTGGCCGTCGAAGGCCGCCGTCGTGGCGCTGGTGACGTTCTTCCCGATGCTGGTGAACTCGCTCGCCGGGCTGTCCGCGTCCGGTCACATGGAGCGCGATCTGATGCGCTCCTACGGGGCCGATCACCGGCAGACCCTGACAAAACTCTATTTGCCGGCAGCGCTGCCGTTCATCTTCAACGCGTTGAAGATCAACGCGACCTTGGCGCTGATCGGTGCGATCGTCGCCGAATTCTTCGGGACGCCGACGCAAGGCATCGGCTTTCGCATCTCGACCGAGGCCGGACGCATGGCGATCGACATGGTGTGGGCGGAAATCGCGCTCGCCGCGATCGCGGGAATGGCCTTCTACGGACTTGTCGCGCTCGCCGAGCGCGCGACCACTTTTTGGCATCCAACCTATCGAACCTGACTCGGCGGCGGGTTCTCAAGAGCTTCGGAGTATCGCATGAAGAAGATAGTGGCACTGGCTCTAGGCATGCTGGGCTCGTCATTGGCGACGGCGCAGGCGGCGGACACCGTCACCATCCAGTTGAAATGGGTCGCGCAGGCCCAGTTCGCCGGTTACTTCGTCGCCAAGGAAAAAGGTTTCTACAAAGACGCCGGCCTCGACGTCACCATCAAGCCGGGCGGTCCGGACGTCGCGCCTCCGCAGGTGATCGCCGGCGGCGGCGCCGATGTCGTGGTCGACTGGATGCCGTCGGCATTGGCGTCGCGCGAGAAGGGCGTGCCGCTGGTCAACATCTCCCAGACCTTCAAGAAATCGGGACTGGAGCTGACCTGTCGCGCCGAAAGCGGGATCAAGAAGCCCGCCGACTTCAAGGGCAAGACCCTCGGCATCTGGTACGGCGGCAACGAATATCCGTTCCTGTCCTGGATGTCGAAGCTTGGCTACAAGACCGACGGTTCGGCCGGCGGCATCAAGATCATCAAGCAGGGCTTCAACGTCGACCCGCTGCTGCAGAAGCAGGCCGACTGCGTTTCGACCATGACCTACAATGAATATTGGCAGGTGATCGACGGCGGCTACAAGCCGAGCCAACTCGTCGTCTTCAAATACGAAGACGAGGGCGTCGCCACACTGGAGGACGGTCTTTGGGTTTTGGAAAAGAACCTGAAAGACCCGGCCTTCGTGGCCAAAATGGCAAAGTTCGTCAAGGCTTCGATGAAGGGCTGGGACTACGCCAAGAACCACCCGGATGAGGCCGTCAAGATCATCCTGGCCGGCGACACCACCGGCGCGAAGACCGAGAAGGACCAGAGGCGGATGATGGGCGAGATCGCCAAGCTGCTCGGCCCCGCCGACGGCAAACTGGATGTCAGGGATTACGACCGCACGGTCGCAACCCTGATGTCGGGCGGATCGGATCCGGTCATCACCAGGAAGCCGGAAGGCGCCTATACCTTCGCGGTTTACGAAGCGATGAAGTGATCGCCGCCGCCGAAGGTCGAGAAAAACCGGGGCGGCCGGGGGCGGCCGCCCGCAAGATCAACCAGAGTTCTGTCGACAGTTGCGTAGTTTCGGTAGAGATCATCGATCGGGAGCAGATCGCCTTGACGCGGGCGGTCGCCTTGAACATGCATCCCGACAATAAGAGCCGGACCTATTTTGTCGTCGTCAGCCGGCGCGGCGAGGGTGCTTTTCCCTTTTGCTGGGAGATCCAGCGCCGCCGGCAAGCCATGGGCGTCAAGGTTTCCGGTTGCGGCTTTCGCTCGTATCGGGCAGCTCAGGATGCCGGCAGCAAGGCGCTGGCCAAATTTCTGGACGATTTTTCCGAAGAGGCGGAAAGAAGCGGCTGAGCCGCCGTTCTCGTGGTAGCCGGGAACATGGCGGCCGCGTGTTGCGACACCGTCGGGATTGGTGTTTGCTGTTCGCGGACTTCAGGGGAAGGCGCAATGCATATCAGGATCGCGATCGCGGCTTCGGCCCTGCTTCTTGCCACCGCCAGCGGCCGGGCCGAAGACAACAGGGCCTGTATATCGAAAGCGACCGAAACGCTGCCCCGCATCTCCGGGCTTGTGGTCAAGAAAACGCGCACCCGTCCCGTTCCGCCGGCGATCCTGGCGACGTGGCAGGGTCAGACGCGTCCGATCATCGTCGACGTGGATATCGTCGCGGCCGGCGCGGCGGAAACCTATTCCTACATGTGCGTGCTGACCAAGGGCGCGGCCTATGTACGCCGGGTGATGAGCTAGCGAGGGACAAGCCCTTGCCCGATGAGCTAGTAAATACGCTCAGTCATATAAACCGTTGTTTTTGTTTGGTCTTTCGAAACGGAACAATGTTGGCGGAAGGGGTGTCCTGTCAACTCCATTGAAAACGCAGCGTCTTTTGATGATTGAAAATCAAAACCCACGGTTTCGACTACGGGGCAGGGGAGAGCAGTTTATAATGGAAACTGCTATCGATTCGGCGAGGGTATGCCCATGACGAATGATAAGGCCGTCTTTGACGCGATGCGCTTCGACCTTCGCGCCGGGGAGGACATTTGGAGCCGGCGAACCGGTACTCGCGAGGCCATCAATCGAGACGGCTACCGCATAGATCCCATGTCCCTGAGATGTTGTCCGCACGAGTGGATTGATGATCGCGGCTATGTCGATCTTGAGCTTTCGCGCGAGCACCCTTATCCGCATCACAGCGTGCCGGCCTGATCCGTCCGGGCCTCGGATAGCCTCCCCATGACTCTAGGAAGGCCGCTGGTGAGCGTTTGATTTGCGGCTATGTCCCGGCCGATTGGCGCCAGCGCATAGGCGACCAACGCGGTTCGACGGCGCGGCCTGAAAGTCCGTCCATTGGTTCGGCCGTGGATTTCCGCATGTATGGCCCGGCAACGGTTTGTGTGATTAAAGTCCTTCAGTGAATACGGGGGAAGAATCAATGAAGAAGTTCCTGGCTTGTTGTGTCGGTCTGGTTTCGATTGCGATTTCGTCAACCGCCCTTGGTCAAGCGCCTGAGTGGAAACGTCAGGTATTCCGTGGGGACGGTTTTGAGGTCGAATTTGGCGGCCCCTTCACGGTCACCGAAGTTCCCCTGTCGCCCGAGACCAGCAAGTTAGTGAAGCGCGCGACGCACTACCTGCAAGACAGCAAGCAGTATGCTTTGTTGGTGACCGCTGGATTGATGAAATACGGCGTGAATTTTGAAAACGGCATCAAGACCGGCTTGGCAAACGCGAACTGCAAGACCGTGACCGACGGGCCGTATCACCTGGCCCGCGTCAAAAGCAGCGAAAAGATCGGTCAGGGCTGTGGCAGCGGAGGCAACCTGAAGGCTGACACACTTTTTGTCACCAAGGACAAATGGATGTACTCGGTTATCGTCTTCTACGAGGACGGTACTGACTTGGAGATGGTGAAGCATTTCCTTCACTCGTTCAAAACTCTCTGAACCGTCAGCACGAAAAAGGCCGCCGCTGTGGTTCGCTCAGCGACGGCTTCTACTCTGTGACTCGTGACCAACAGAAGGTCATAAGGACATTGGTCGGCATACTTTCCGGGCGCCACCAGGCGAGCGACTTCCAAAGGTTTGAGCTTCCCAGCCATGTGTTCCTCCATGAAACCGTCCGCCAAACTCAAGGTCAAAAACCACGGTCACAGCTTTGATTAGGGAGGACACCGGAGAACAGATAAGTACAGCTTTCCGGGCCAAAGTGCTGAGATTGTTGTGGATTCCGAACGATGGCGAACAAGG
>Ga0210410_10003255_pt1 | contig 14432 bp, 9 predicted proteins | sample IncBWC4MmetaG_FD_161058 | JGI IMG/M metagenome (GOLD analysis project Ga0210410, IMG submission 161058) | Forest soil microbial communities from Barre Woods Harvard Forest LTER site, Petersham, Massachusetts, United States - Inc-BW-C-4-M | ecosystem: Environmental > Terrestrial > Soil >... | reverse complement strand
ACGGATTTGCTGGTGCAGTCGATTGCGTTTGACGGGAAGGGCGCGTTGTATGTGGCGACTTCGCCGGATGGGAAGGTATATAAGGTTTCGGCGTCGGGCGAGAAGAGCGTGTTTTTCGATCCCAAGGCGAAATACATCTGGGACCTGGCGTTTGGCGCGGACGGCACGTTGTACGTGGCAACGGGCGACAAGGGGCGGATTTACAGCGTTGCGCCAGATGGAAAAGGCGAGTTGTTTTACGCGAGCGATGAAGCGCATATCAAAGTGCTGGGCTTCGACGCCAAAGGCAATTTGTTGGCGGGGACGGAACCGAACGGGCGAATTTTGCGCATTACGCGCAGCGCGGAGCGGGCGGCAAAGAAGAAAACGCCCGAGGACAGGGTCGCAGACGGATTTGTGATTTATGAGACGTCGAAGCGCGAAGTGACCTCGATCGCGGTTGCGACGGATGGCACGATTTATGTAGCGGCGATTGGGGAGAAGAACAGGCCGGGGATCGCGGCGCCGTCGGCGGTGATTACGACTGCGCAGGGCACGACGACGATTACGAATGTCGCGCCGGGCGGAGTACCGGGAGGCGTGCCGTTTCTGGCGTTTCCGCAGGCGATTTCGAGCAGCATTTACCGGATCGCCGCGGATGGCGCGCCGGAGGAGATCTGGAGTTCGCGGGATGAAATTGTGTATGCGCTGGGATTGAACTCCGATGGCAGGTTGCTTGCGGGCACGGGAAACAGCGGGTCGCTGCTGGTGATTGACGGGCGCGGCGTTTATGCGCAATTGGCGAAATCGGGATCTTCGCAGATCACGGGGATATCGCGGACGAGCGGCGGGAAGGTGTATCTGTGCACGGCGAATCCGGGGAAAGTATTTTCCCTGGGGCCTGAATACGAGGCGGAAGGCACGTTTGAGTCGCAATCGTTTGACGCGAAACTGTTTTCGCAGTGGGGACACATTGAATGGTGGGGACCGCCGGCGATGAGCGCCGCGACGAAGAGCGGCAAGGAGAGCAAAGAGCCGCGGCTGGAATTTTTTGCGCGCAGCGGGAATACGGAGGATCCGGGAAAAGAGTGGTCGCGGTGGTTTGGACCGTATGCCACGTCGGGTACGCAGATTGAGGCGCCGGCAGCGCGCTTTCTGCAGTGGAAGGCGGTGATCCACGATGGGCGGCCAGGCGACGGGATCGACTGGGTGAGCGCCGCGTACTTGCCGAAAAATGTGGCGCCAGTGATTGATGGAATTGCGCTGCAGGAGCCGGGGACGCGTGCACAGACAACCGTCGTGATTACGGGGCAGGCGGCGAGTGTGATGTTGAAGCAGCCTGCGGCGCCCAATCCGACGGGCACGGTGATTACCACGACGACGACCAAGTTCGAGCAGCCGCCGCAGGGCGTCTATCAAAAGGGATACGCGACGGTTTTGTGGACGGCGCACGACGACAATGATGACGAGCTGCGTTACGCGGTGTATTTTCGCGGGGAGAATCAGCGCGACTGGCTGCTGCTGAAAGACAACCTGGACCAGAAATATTATTCGTGGGATGCCACGGCGATGCCGGACGGGGCGTACTACCTGAAAATTGTCGCCAGCGATTCGCCATCGAATCCGCCGGCTGCGGCGCTGAAGACGGAGCGCGAGAGCGAGCGATTCGAGATTGATAATACGCCGCCGGTGATTCAGAAGTTCGAAGGCGGCGCGGCGGGGATGAATGCGGACCGCTCGATGGGCGTTTCGTATGATTTCCAATTCACTGCGACGGACGCGACGAGTGGGATTGAGAAGGCGCAATATAGCGTGGACGGCGGAGAGTGGATTTTACTGGCGCCGGTGCAAGGGATCAGCGACAGCAAGACGGAGAGTTACCGCTTTACTGTGCGCGGACTTGCGCCGGGGGAGCACACGATTGCGGTGAGAACTTACGACCGCTTTGATAATGTGGGCGCTGGAAAAACGACGATCAATATCGCGGGCGGGAAAAACTAGAAATTCGCAATTAGCTTCGAAAAACGAAGAGCGGCCCGTCCCGTAAGACCATCCGGGATGCAAAATGCGCACCTCGGAAGGCGGCCGCTACAATTCCATCAGGATTTTTTGGGGGCGGGGGGCTTGACGAGTTCGGGGCCAGGGGTTTTTGGCTTGTCGGGCTCGATGTAGGCTTCGATTTCGGCGCCGAAGCCCATGCGGCCGTCGCTGTAAGAATCCGCTTTTGCGTGCACAACTCTCGCCTTGCAGTGCGTTTCGTCGGACTTGCCGCCGGTGACTTCGGGGGGCATTTTGATGGTCGCCTCGATGGGCATTCCCACCTGAAGCGGAGCCGAAGTGACGAAGAAAAAACCCCCGCGCGAGACGTTGATGGCTTCGGTGAAATGTTCGCTTTTATCCCCGGCTAGGTTAATGGTGCGGAAGCGCAAGGGGATGCGCAGGCGGTAGCGCTCGAGATGTCGGCGTTCGGAAGAAGGAGCCATGTCGTTTTTCGCGCGTGCAGCGGGGAGGGGGCACGCGCCCACGCAAGTCTCTAGACCCTAAGAGTAACATTCGTGCGGGGGTGGTCAAGGGGGTACGAGGGTTACGGATAGGCTAGGACATCCGATTGCTGGCGACGGGCATGTTGCGGCTCGTCCCGATTCAGCCATCTTGAGCGAGTGCTTTCCGCTACCTTCCGGCCGCGCCGATTGCTCTGGCGGGGACAATTTGCACTACACTGAGGGTATGGCGAGCACCAATCCAACCCCGGACCTTTCGGGCACCTCGATCGAGTGGAAAACCATCGAAGAGGCTCACGAGCGGATCCGTCCGCGGATTCACCGCACGCCGGTGATGACCAGCGAGTCGCTGAATGCGACGAGCGGCGCGGAACTTTTTTTCAAGTGCGAAAACCTGCAGAAGACCGGATCGTTCAAGATTCGCGGGGCGACCAACGCGATTTTTTCCCTGAGTGACGAAGAGGCTTCGCATGGCGTGGTGACGCATTCGAGCGGGAATCACGCGGCGGCGGTGGCGCGAGCGGCGGCGTGGCGCGGGATCCCGGCGTGGATTGTGATGCCACGGAATGCGCCGGCCGTGAAATGCCGGGCGGTGGAATCGTATGGCGGGAAGATTACATTTTGCGAGCCGAAAGTTTCCGCGCGCTCGGAAACGGCGAAACGTATTCAGGCGGAAACGGGCGCGGCGATGATCCATCCCTACGATGACGACCGCATTATCGCCGGGCAAGCGACCGCGGCGAAGGAACTGCTGGAAGAGATTCCCGACCTGGACGCCGTGCTGGCGCCGGTGAGTGGCGGGGGACTGTTGAGCGGCACCTGCCTCGGCGCACATGGGCTGAATCCGGAGGTCCGCGTATATGGCTGCGAGCCGGAGCTTGCCGACGACGCGTACCGTTCGCTGAAAACCGGCACGCTGCAGACGATGGAATCGAGCGACACGATCGCGGATGGATTGCGCGCTTCGCTGGCGGCGCGCACGTTTGCCATTTTGCGGAAGCAGGTGGCGGGGATTTTGCTGGTGGGCGAAAAAGAGATTGTGGAAACGATGCAACTGGTCGGCCAGCGGATGAAGCTGGTGATTGAGCCGTCGAGCGCGGTGGCGCTGGCACCGCTGTTACGGGCCGGCGGAGTGCCGGGGTTGAACCAGAGGGTGCGCAAAGGTAAACCGGCGGCGAGGATTGGGATTATTATTTCGGGCGGGAATGTGTAGTCTTGCGAAGAGCACAGCCAGGAATGGCTGTGCCACTCAACTTGCAGAAAATTGCAGTCGGTGTCATCCCGAACCCGCTTTGTTTGCGGGTGAGGGATCTGCTTTTCAGAATAAACGAAGAAAAAGCAGATTCCTCACCCCGTTCAAAAAGCGAACGGGTTCGGAATGACACGTTCTGGAGAGTTTGCTCAGGCCTATAAATCACGGCTCTGCCGAGCGGTTTTTATAAGCCCCTTCTAGCGCTTGGGGGTTTTCACCGGGTCGGGGGGACGCGGCGGAAGCGTCTTGGGATTTGCCTGCAGTGCCTTTAGGATTTCGGCGATGCCGCGCTCGAGTTGCGGGTCGCGGCCATCAATGACGGATGCCGGATCGTTTTCGACGACGATGTCGGGGTCGACGCCATGGCCTTCGATGACGTATTGGCCGGCGACGGAACCGCTGGCAGCCTCCGGCACAAACACGGTACCGCCATCGAGCACCGGGCCGCGACCACTGATGCCCACAACTCCACCCCAGGTACGCTTGCCGATCAGCGGGCCAAGTCCCGCCTGGCGGAACATGTAGGGAAAGATGTCGCCGTCGGAGGCAGAGGTTTCGTTGATCAGGCAAACCTTCGGGCCGTAAAATACGGCGTCGGGATAAGTTTCGGTTTGTTTGTCCAACCGATCGTACTCGGTGCCCAGCAGTTCGCGGCGCAGACGCTCGATGAGCATCTGTGAAATGTTGCCGCCGCCGTTGCCGCGCACGTCCACGATCAAAGCCTGCTTGCGGATCTGAGGGTAGTAGGTCTTGATGAATTCGCGGATGCCGTCATCGCCCATGTCCGGGATGTGGATGTAGCCGACCTTGCCACCGGTGGCCTTGTCGACGGCTTCGCGGTTGTGATTTACCCATTCGAGATAAATCAGGTTGGTCTCGCTGGTGATGGGGCGGTAGGTGATTTTGTGCGAGCCTTCGAGCGTGGGCTTGGAATTCACGGTCCACTGCACGGGGCGATTGGCCTTGTTGCGCAAGAATTGATAGGGATTGTCCTTCGGCGTCAGGTCCTGGCCGTCAATCGCCAGGATGTAGTCGCCCTCTTTTACATCAACCCCAACTTCCGTGAGCGGCGAGCGATAGATCTCTTCCTGATTCTGGCCGTGGAAGATTTTGGCGATGCGGTAACGCCCGGCTGCGGCGTCGAGCTCGATGCGCGCGCCGGGGAGAGCGATCTGGGGCCGCTTGGGCATATCAAAGTCGCCGCCGGCAATGTAGGCGTGGGAGACGCTGAGTTCTGCGACCAGTTCGCCGAGGACATAGTTCAGATCGGAGCGATGGGCCACATAGTCCACCAGCGGGCGGTATTGCGCCAGCAGCGCGTTCCAGTCGTAGCCATGCATGTTTTCAACGTAAAAGAAGTCGCGGTAACGGCGGCCGACTTCGTTATACATTTCGACCCACTCTTCGTGTGGCACGCGATCAACCATGAGGTTGGCGGTGGAAATGGTCTTGGGACTGGCCTTCCCTTCCGGTTTGGCGTCGAATAGTTTGAAGCCGGATTCGTCGCGGACGATGACTTTGCTGCCATCTGCCGAGACATCGAAGCCTTGAATTTTTTCAGCCAGCGTGGTCTCCTTGCGGTCTTTCAGCGAAAAGACGACCAGGCTAGTGTCGGGGTAAGAATCACGTCCGTAAAAGGGAGCGCCGTCGCGGGAATAGAGCAGATAATCCTTGGTCACAACGATACGGAAGAAATTGTCGGCGTCCACGGGCACGCGGGTGACGCGATCAGCGAGACCGTCGAAATCGATCTTGATGTATTCCTTCTTTTTCTCGGGCTTTTTCTCTTCCTTCTTTTCTTCCTTCTTTGCGTCTTTCTTTTCTTCTTTTTTGTCCTTGTCGGCGTCCTTGCCCTTCTCGGCGCCGGCTTCGCCTTCCTTGGCTACGGTGACTTCATCGCTTTCCGGAGGGAATGGATTCTTGGTGTCTTTGCGCAGGGCGAGAGCGTACAGGGAATTTCCGCGGTTGGTGGCGTAATTGAATTCAATGAAGCTGAGTTGCGGATAGAACGTGCGGGCGCTGATGAAATAGAGGTAGTTGCCTTCGGTATCCCAGGCGGGAGCGCCGAGGTTGAAGAAATCGTCGGTGACGCGGTGGGATTGGCCGTCGATGGCGCCCCAGATGTAGAGCGAGCTGAAACCATTGGGATTGTCGAGGCAGTAGGCAAGATGGCCGCCGTCGGCGGACCAGGAATAATCATGGACGCGGTCGCGGGGATTTTCGGCGACGGTCGAGACTTTTTTGTCGTCGAGCGTCAGGACATAGAGCTTGCTCTTCGCGTCGCTGAAGGCGACGCGCTTGCCATCGGGCGCCCACTGCGGTTGATAAAGCATGGCGTGAAAGCCATGGGTGAGTTCTTCGGGTTTGCCGGAGCCATCCTGGTTGATGGTGTACAGCTCTTCTTCGCCGTCGGCATCGGAGATGAAAAGAATCTTCGAGCCGTCGGGCGACCACTGCGCCCACTTGTCGTGGGCGTTTGAAGAGTTGGTGAGGTTGCGCGTCGGGCCTTTCTCGATCGGCGCGGTGAAGACATCGCCACGCGCGACAAACAGGGCGCGCTCGCCCTTGGGGCTCAGGCCAAACGATTCGATGTTGTTGGCGGCGGAAACCTGCGAGGGGCGCATGGCCAGAGCGTCGGTCGGAACGGTGATGGAGATTTGCTTTGACTGGCCGGTCGCGATGTCGTAGATATTCAGCTCGCCGCCGGATTCATAGACGATCTGGCTTTTGTGATCGGTGCTGGGCCAGCGGACGTCCCACTTGGTGCTGTGCGTGAGCTGGTCGGTCTTTTTCGTCTTGACGTCGTAGGCGTAGAGATTGAGCGTGTCGTCCTTGTCCGAGGAATAGAAAATTTTCCCGCCGACCCACATGGGATCACGATGCGCGCGCGGGTCATCGGTGATTTTTTCCGCCGCGTGGGTTTTCAAATCGAAAATGTAGAGTTGCTGCGCCCAGCCGCCGGAATACCGCTTCCAGGTGCGGAAATCACGGAAGAGCGGCGAGTAGACGACCTCGGAGCCGTCTGGGGAGAAGTCGCCAGCGCCCGACTTGGGCATCGGCAAAGCTCGCGGGAGGCCCCCATCAACCGAGACGGTGTACAAGCGATTGTCGCCGAGATCGAAGTGCTCGCGCAGGGAGCGGAATACGATGGACTTCCCATCGGGAGTCCAGCCATAAACCTGATTGTCGTAGCCCCAGCGCGGAGTGAGCGGGCCGCGCGCGGGATAGAACGTCAACTGCCTGGGGACCCCGCCGGTCACGGGGATCACGTAGACCTGCTCGTCGCCGTCATACTGCCCGGTGAAGGCGATCCACTGGCCATCGGGAGAGAACTTGGCGAAGACTTCGATGCCGGGATGCGCTGTGAGGCGAGTGGCCAGGCCGCCGGACGTGGAGGCCAGCCAGAGATCGCCGGCGTACGTGAAAACGACTTTGTCGCCGTGAACGTCGGGAAAGCGAAGAAGTTTTGTCTGAGCGTTGGAATTTGCGGCAAAGCCAAGAGCAAAGCACAAGCACAGCAAGGCAAGCAGTTTGCGAGGAGACATGGAGACCCTTTCCAGAGCACGATGGTTCAGGCGAGTGCGGAACAAGAGGAAGGTATTCAGCAGTCCCGCTTGACCCCAAGAGAGTGCAACGAATTGTACACCGAGTGGCGCGAGGATGGGGAATCATCGCTGCAAAACAGGCGCGGGTGAACCGGACCGATGCCGGCGCGCAGCGGTGCAGCGGCAGCAAAGTGGAATGGCTGGCGCAACTTTTTGGAGGTTGATGGGTTAGTGGTGAGTTGCATTACGATTGGTCGTATTCTACTAGTGTGGTCGTAGTGGCGGTGCATGAGAGCACAAATTGCTGCAATTTTGTTACACCGAAGAAGCAGGCAGGTATGTCAAATTGAAGTGGTACTGGCAAACCTAAGCTTCTTATTGTGCATCTGATTAGACGCAAGAACCGTGTTCTTCGCATGGGGGCTGGGAGCCCGCGATTCCTGCCAAGTGGCAGTGGTTGATCCGGAAGTATCCAAACTGAGGAGCCGATTCCGAACATGAAAATCAGAATGAAAGCGATGTGTGCCATTCTTGGACCTTTGGCCATCGCGCTATGCGGAGTGTCCCCCGTTCCAGCACAGACCCGCCCCGTGCCTTCGCGGATTACAGCAGAAGTTGACGATACGCGCACCGTGCAGTTGAAAGGAAATGTGCATCCCCTGGCACGCCCGGAATTTGACCGCGGCGCGGTTGCCGATTCGCAGCCAATGACACGGATGCTGCTGACGCTGCAACGCAGCGCGGAGCAGGAAACGACGCTGCAACAATTGATGGACGCGCAGCAGACCAAGGGATCGGCGAGCTATCACGCATGGCTGACGCCGGCACAATTCGGGACGCAGTTCGGTCCGTCAGACGCGGACGTGCAGGCGGTGACGGATTGGCTGACCCGGCAGGGATTCCAGGTGGCCAAAGTGACCGCGGGACGCGGCGCGATTGAGTTCAACGGAACCGTGGCGCAGGTTCGCAACGCGTTTCACACGGAGATTCACAAGTTCAGCGTGAACGGCGAGGAGCACATCGCCAACGTGAGCGAGCCGGCCATTCCGGCGGCCCTTGCGGCGGTGTTGAAGGGCGTCGCCGCTATGAACAATTTTCCCAGGCGCGCGCACTTGCACAACAAGGGAGTCTATCGCTGGCAGCGGGACACCGGGCAGATCAAGCCGCTGTTTACGTTTGGCACAAACCCGGTGAATTTCGCGATGGCGCCGGCCGACTTTGCGAAGGTTTATAGCATTCCCAATTACAATGTGGCGGGAGTGAACGACGGCACAGGCCAGACCATCGCGGTTATCGGCCAGTCCAACATCGACGCGAATGACGTGATCGCCTTCCGGACTCTTTTCGGACTTCCACAAAATTTCACCCAAGCAAATAACGTTATCGTGAACGGCCCCGACCCGGGCTTACAGCTCTTCACGGGCGACGAAGGCGAATCGGATCTGGACGTGGAGTGGGCGGGAGCGGTTGCGCCGGGTGCCACGATTTTGCTGGTGACTTCGTCGACGACGCAGTCTAATCCTACCCAAATCACCCCGGGAATCGATCTTTCCGCGCTGTATGCGGTGGACAACAACCTGGCATCGGTCATCAGCGAAAGCTACGGATCCTGCGAGCCCTCCTTGGGTTCCACAGGAAACCAGTTTTATAACTCATTGTGGGAACAGGCGGCCGCGCAAGGAATCACCGTGGTCGTTTCCACGGGAGACAGCGGATCGGCTGGATGCGATCCCGACCCGAGCGGAGTCAGCCCGAATGCAGCGGTTGACGGGCTGGCTGTGAGCGGCATCGCTTCCACACCGTTCAACGTGGCGGTCGGCGGAACGGATTTTGACGCTACCGCGCAACCGACGACGACGTCGAACCAGTATTGGAGCCTGACGAACGGCCCCACATTTGCTTCAGCGCTGATGTATATACCGGAGACCACCTGGGATGATTCGCTCTGTGCTATGAATTTTCCCGCGATGTGCAATGCCGTGGATCCGCAGGGAGCGGATCTCGCTGCCGGAAGCGGCGGTCCGAGCAATTGCGCGATCTTCTCGGGCAGCAATTGCAGCAAGGGCTATCCGATTCCCGCGTATCAAGTGGGAGTCAACAAGCTGTTCCCCACCGTTCGCGCCCTTCCTGACGTATCCCTCTTCGCCAGCAACGGGCAAAATGGCGTGGCGCTGATCACGTGCCAGGCAGACACAAACCCAAACAACGCCTCGTGCAGTTTGAGCAGTCCGTTCACGGACTTCAGCCTTGTAGGAGGCACGTCTGCGGCAACGCCGCCATTCGGCGCGATCGTGGCCCTGATCAATCAGGCCAACGGTGGCGGGCGACAGGGGAACGTGAATTACGGGTTGTACTTCCTGGCCGCGCACGACACCAATTACACGGGTAATCTGTGCAACTCTTCCCTGCCGGCCACTCCCAACAGCGCTTGCATATTCAACGACGTGACCAAGGGCAATATCGGCGTAGCGTGCGTGAAAGGCAGCACCAGCAATGTGGATGGCAGCACGTCGTGGTGCCAGGGCAGCGGAGCCACGTTCGGCGTCACCGTTGCAAACGGAAGTGTTGCCTATGGCGCGGGTCCCCAATACGACGCGGCCACGGGACTTGGGTCGGTGAACGTGACCAATCTTCTGGCTGCGTGGAAGACCAAATTCACGCGCACGGCAACGACAACGGCAGTATTGAACCCGCTTGGAGGAACGCCCTCGGGGACTAGCTTCACCGCGACGGTAACGGTCACACCAGCTCCTCCAACCTCGACCGCGGCAATGGCTGAGGATGTTTCGTTTACGGCGCTGGCGAGCGATAAAACCACCGTTCTCGGGACATTTGGGCCGTTTGCGCTCACCTCGGGATCCGCCACCGCGACAACAAATCTTCTGCCACCCGGAACCGCTTTTGTTTCGGCGACGTATGGAGGCGACTCAACGTTCGCGCTGAGCAGCTCGTTGCCGATGGCATTGGCGGGAACCGTGACGGGAGCAAATTTCGCCAGCAAGACCACGGTGAATTTCGTCACGTTCGACAACAACGGGAATCCGGTCTTGAGCACGTCCCCATCGCCGGTGCAGTACGGATCTTCCTACATCTTGAACGTCGTCGTGACTAAGTCCGATGGCACAAACTGCACATTCACCTATCCCAAAACCGTGTCGCCGATTCCCTGCCCAACGGGCACGATCGCGATGAAGGATGGCACGGCCAATCTGAATGATTTTCCGAGCGGGCCGGCTTCGAATGCGACGAACCTTTCCAAGCTCAGCAATGAGGGAGGATTGGTCGAAGACCTCAATGTGCAACTCCCCGGCGGCAGCCATAGCATCACCGCGGCGTATACTTCCGGCGATACGAACTATCAGAACAGCCCCAGCAACACGCTGAACGTGACGATTACGCCGGCGGCGACGACTACAACGGTTGCCAGTAGCCTGGGGATCATTACTTCGGGATCTTCCGTGACCCTGACTGCGGTTGTTGGTTCGAACAGCAACTCCGTCCAAGGACCCACGGGAACCATCCAATTCCAGAACGGAAGCGCCAACATTGGCGCACCCGTGACCTGCACTCCAACGGGGGCAAATGCAAATGCCGGGGCGTCGTGCACGGCTACGCTGAACACAACCATCGCAGCACTGTTTCCTCCACCGACCACTGATCCGCGGCCAACACTTCCCCTGCTTCCGACTGTGTTTGCCTTGCTGAGCGTCGTGCTCTTCGCGCTCGGCTGGCGCTGGATGCCGGAAAAGCGGCGCCGCACCTATGCTTACACCGGATTCATGGCGTTCGCACTGCTGGCGGTTGCCATCGCGGGATGTGGCGGAGGCGGTGGAGGTGGCGGAGGCGGCACGCACACCGCAGCCATCAAGGCGAGCTACGCGGGCGACGGCAATTACGCGGCCTCGTCTGGCAGCACCAATATCACCGTTCAATAAGAACATTCCATCCGAAAAAGAGGCGCTCCGCGGATGCGGGGCGCCTTTTTTATTTGGCCCGCCAAGCCTCAAAGTGCAGGCATAAAGTATAAAGGTGGTTCCATAGACAAGACTTGTACGGAATTCTAATATCCGCGCGCTTTGGGAATACGCCGGCCAGGTCCCGCCGACGAGTCCCAAGAGTTTAATCCAATAACGGTAAATTTATTTCCATCGAGTGGATATGAGCCTCCGACAGCTGGTCCGCCCCTCTTCGCTCGTGCTTGGCATTTTCCTTTGTCTAATCCATTTTCAAACGGCGACGGGACAAGTGCGCCCGCGCGTGGTGGAGGCCGTGGACGATGCCCGGCGAACCACCCTGAACGGGAACGTACAGCAGTAGCGATTCACGCTCAGTTGCTGGCGTTGGGTGGGAAGAAGATATTCCAGAATTGCGGGGAGGGAGTGGTGAACTCGATCGGGACGAGCGAGCCGTCGGCGTTCAGTTGTGGCGGGCGCACCACGTGCGCTTCCACTTTTTTCTGGGTCTTGGGATTCTCAACCGACAGCTTCGTTCCCATGGGAATGCCTTCGGGCAGGACGATCATTGCCCCGCTGGCGCTGACCGTGTGCGTGAAGCCATGCAACGGATGCGCCTTCCCCGGGATGTGAACGATCACCGGCATCTTCAGCAGGACGCGTTGCGCGCGGCGGCGTTCTTCGGCGGTCTGCGGACGGGCAACGGCTGCGCCGCGCTTCACATTGTGGGAAGCAGCGACAGGCGGCGCGGCGTTCAATTTCTGCGGCGGCGTCACAGCTCAATCCCCCAGAATTCCATGTCCGGCGCTACAAGTTCGATGCCGTATTCCCAGCCTTCGGGTTGGTGGTTCCCTTTCCAAACAATAATCGCGGCGTTGCTGGTTTGCGTGGCCAAATTCACGAGCGCCAGGCGCTGCTCAAGTTCAAGCGTCTCCGGCAGGAACACCAGGCAACCATAAGGATTCACGGTGCGCGTGATTGCTTCCACGGTCTTGCGCTTGGCGTCAGAGCCTTCCCACTCCAGGCGAATCGGAACGCGGGAGTTCATGCGGCGCCCGCGGCGCTTTTCGCCGTAGCGCACCCCTTCCTCTTTGAGTTCTCGGAGCTTGACCGTCATTTTTCCTCTTGATGGCCATGCTAAAGTTAGAGGGAAACACGGTCAATGGTACGAATATGGCTAGGGATGCAAAAGAGTAGCTGTCCGAAAGGACAGGGGTGGGCATAAGTTGAAGAATCTGATCGTCAATGCCGACGACCTGGGTTGGACGGAGGGCATCAATCGCGGCATCGCGGATGCCCACCGGCGTGGACTGGTCACCAGCACTTCCCTGCTGGCGAACGGGCGCGCGTTCGAGTCGGGCCTCGCCGTGAATCGCGAGCACCCGGAACTCGGCGTCGGTGTGCACTTGAATCTGAGCGACGGTCCGCCAACGGCTCCTGCCACCAGCGTGCCGGGACTCCTGAACAAGGCCGGCCATCTGGAAGGCGGCCCGGAAAGTTTGCTGCTGCGCATCGCCGCGCGGAATCTGCCGTTGGACGAAGTTGAGCTGGAATGGGATGCGCAGATCGCGAAAATCAAGAGTGCGGGTATTTCACCTACGCATCTTGATGGTCATAAGCATGTGCACATGCTCCCCGGTTTGTTCCAGGTGGCGCTGCGCCTGGCCCGGAAGCATGGGATTGGCGCCATTCGGATTTCGCATGAAGAGTCGCGGCTGCGCGCGGTGCTCTCGTCGGGCGGCCAACTGAAAACCCGCGTGCTGCTGAAACAGGGGATCCAAGCGCGCGGCTTGAAGCTGCTGGCGCGGGATGCGCGGGAGATGGCGGAGCGCGCCGGCATTTCTTCGACGGATTATTTCTGCGGCATCGCGCAGACCGGGGTGCTGACGCGGGAAGGGGTGGAGCGCCTGCTGGAAACGCTTCCCGACGGAACCACGGAATTGATGTGCCACCCGGGCTATGTGGACGAAGATTTGCGGCAAACCAGGACGCGGCTGCAGGGTTCGCGGCAGACCGAACTGGAGATTTTAACCGATACGTCGGTCAGAAAAATTGTCGCCACGCGGGGTATCCGCCTGATAAACTATGGTTTCCTGGCTCAGGCTGCTTAGCTGTAGCCATCATGAATTCCGAAACTCCGGTTAATCGGCAGGACTGCACGCCGGCGTGCAGAAAGAGGCATTGAGAAGTCCGTATGAGAAGTGACGCACCTATCCATTATTCCCTCGTCGTTCCCTTCTTTAACGAGCAGGAGAACATCCCGACGCTATACATGAAGCTGACCGAAGTGATGGATTCAATCGGTGAGCCTTACGAAATGGTGTTTGTGGACGACGGCAGCAAAGACAACACCTACAAGGTTCTTGCGGAAATTTACGAACATGATCGCCGCGTGAATGTGGTGCGGCTGCGCCGGAATTTCGGGCAGACGGCCGCGCTGAAAGCCGGTTTTGATTTTGCCCGCGGTGAAGTGGTCATCTCCATGGACGGCGATCTGCAGCACGACCCGGAAGAGATTCCGCGCTTCCTCGAAAAAATCGAGGAGGGCTACGACCTGGTGAGCGGCTGGCGTCATCAGCGGAGAGACCACTGGCTGATGCGCCGCGTGCCGAGCCGAATAGCGAACTGGCTGATGGCCAAGCTTTCCGGGATCGATTTGCACGATTTCGGGACTACCTTCAAGGCATATCGCCGGGAAATTCTGCAGGAGATTCAGCTTTACGGTGAACTGCACCGTTTCATTCCGGCGTTGGCGAGCTCCACGGGAGCGCGCATCGCCGAAGTGCCGATTTCGAATCCGGATCGCAAGACTGGCAAGTCCAATTACGGAATTGGGCGAACCATTCGCGTGTTCTTCGACCTAATCATGGTGAAGTTCCTGCTGGATTATTCGACCCGCCCACTGCAATTTTTCGGCATGCTGGGGCTTGCGGGCACCGGAAGCGGATTTCTGCTGGGATTGTGGCTGGTGGGGGACAAGATTTTCTACCACCAGAACATCATGACGGAGCACGGGCCGCTGCTGCTGCTCTCCATTGCGCTGTTTGTCAGCGGAATCCAGTTCATCTCCATGGGCCTGCTGGGAGAAATCAGTTCACGCACCTATTATGAATCGCAGAACAAGGCGATCTACGCCCTGCGCGAAGTGAAGAGCCATCGCAAGGAATTGGGCGATTCCGCGGAGCCTGCGCGGCCGAGCGGA
>Ga0210410_10003253_pt1 | contig 14450 bp, 13 predicted proteins | sample IncBWC4MmetaG_FD_161058 | JGI IMG/M metagenome (GOLD analysis project Ga0210410, IMG submission 161058) | Forest soil microbial communities from Barre Woods Harvard Forest LTER site, Petersham, Massachusetts, United States - Inc-BW-C-4-M | ecosystem: Environmental > Terrestrial > Soil >... | reverse complement strand
CGCACCAATATCTGGTGCGCTCGCGGCTGCGGCATGCGGCGCGCCTCCTGGCCGACGACGAAAGGCCCGTCACCGATGTCGCCTATGACGTCGGCTTCGGCGATCTCTCCAATTTCGTGCGCACGTTCCACCGCGCCGCCGGCGTCAGCCCACGAAAATTCCGCGAAGCCTCGCGCGGCATGCGCAAGATTTTCCAAGAACGTATCGCCCTGCACTGACTAGGGTCGTCTCCGAACCGCGCGTTTTCTGAACGCGCCTTGAACCGGAGACCATCATGTACGATCACATCGGCCTGAAAGTCGGCAATCTCGACGCCAGCGTGCGCTTCTATACCGCGGCATTGGCGCCGCTCGGCTATATCCTGTGCTCAAAAGACAAGGACGGCGCCGGGTTCGGCCCCAAGGGCGAACCGGCGCTGTGGCTTTACTCGCACAAGGGACCGGCAGCGGCCGGCGCCCATATCGCGTTCCGCGCCAAGGATCATGACGCGATCAAGAAATTCCACGCCGAGGGCGTGAAAGCCGGCGGCCGCGACAATGGCGGCGCCGGCGCGCGCGCTGATTACAGCCCGACCTACTACGCCGCGTTCCTGATCGATCCCGACGGCAACAATGTCGAGGCGGTTTGTACGCAGGTCGCCTGACGCACTACTCCAACCCGTCATTGCGAGGAGCGCAGGCGACGACGCAATCCGGTTCACGCGCACCTAACCTATAGATTGCTTCGCTTCGCTCGCAATGACGGCTTGAGCACGCTGTCACCGCTCATTTCTACAAAAGGCAAATCATCATGGCTTCCATCCACAAGGACATCCCGATCGATGCTGCTCCCGACGCCGTCTGGGCCGCGGTGCGGGATTTCGGCAACGTACACACACGGCTGGCGCCGGGCTTCGTGCTCGACGCGAAGCTCGACGGTGAGGCGCGCATCGTCAGCTTCGCCAACGGCACGGTGGCGCGCGAGCTGCTGGTCGATTGCGACGAGACGCGGCGGCGGCTGGTCTATGCCGTGGTCAGCGCGCGGGTGAAACAACACAGCGCATCGGTGCAGGTCGTCCCCGATGGCGACGCCCGCACGCGGCTGGTCTGGATCGTGGACGTCTTGCCGCACGAGATCGCACCCTACATCGACGCGCAGATGGATCAGGCGGCTCTCGCCATGCAGAAGGCGCTGCAGCGCTCCGCCGCCTAGCAGGCGCGCAAACCAATCGGAGAACCGTGCCGGCTTTTGCGGATCAAGTGCGAACGTGATGACGCCCGTCATTCCGGGGCGATGTGAAGCATCAAACCCGGAATGACGAGATTCCCCCTATGTGCAATTGCACATCTGAGGTCGGGTCCTTTGGACCATCCCGGAATGACAACCTCACGATAATACGGGGCTAACCCGGACAACGGCAGCGTGCTTAGGTTCCCATCGGGTCAGCACGACGCTCGCGGCCGACAAAAGGCCGAGCAGCACCATCGACGCCGCAGCCAGCACGAAGAAATTACCAGCCGTCGCGTCGTGCATCGACAGCCACCAGCCGCCGGCAGCGATGAAAACCAGCCGCGCGGTCTGCGCCAGCACCGGTCCGAACACCTTGGCGGCGCCTTGCGAGGAGAAATACATCGAGATCGACAGGCCGATGAAGGCGTACATCGGCGCCGCCGTCGCCAGATATTGCCGGCTTGCCGCGCGCACGGCGGCGTCCCGGGTGAAGATGTTGACCCAGAGATCGGGAAAGATCGCGATCACGGTGGCGACGACACCCACCGACACGAAACCGACGCAGCCGGCGATCCATGCGATCCGCCGCGCGCGCGCGATGCGATCGGCGCCGATCGCCATCCCGATCATCGGCACCGACGCGATCCCGACCGCGAACGCAATCGAGGTCAGCATGAATTCGAGCCGGGCGCCGATGCCGTAGCCGGCGAGAATTTCGGTGCCGAACCGCGCCAGCAGGTGGGTGAAGATGCTGACGGTGAGCACCCCCTGCAGCGGCGAAAGACAGGCCACCGCGCCGACCTTCAGGATGTCGACAAACATCGCCCATTGAATGCGAAGTCCCCTGACCCTGGGAACGACGCGCGCCCGCCCCGAGAACAGGTACCAGCCCATGGCCGATATGCTGACCGAATAGGCGATCAGCGATCCCGCGGCGACGCCGCGCATGCCGAATTGCGGGATCGGGCCGAGGCCGAGGCCGAGCGTACCGCCGAGAATGATCTGACAGAACGCGGAACAGAGAATCATCAGCGACGGCAGCTTCATGTTGCCGGTGCCGCGCAGGATTCCAGCCATCGAATTCATCAGCCAGGGCAGCACCGCGCCGCCGAAGAAAATCTGCGCATAGCCGACAGCACCCGCCAGCACATTGCCGCGGCCACCCAGCAATTCCAGTAGCTTCGGTCCGAAGATCAGCATGCCGAGCATGAACGTCAGCCCGAAGCAAATCGCGTTGAGCATCGCATGCGAGGCCAGCGTCGATGCCCGGTTGGTGTCGCCGGCACCGAGCGCACGCGCGATCGCCGATGCCACGCCGCCGCCCATCGCGCCGCCCGACATGGTCATGGTCAGGATCACGAACGGAAACACCAGCGCCATCGCTGCCAGCGCTTCCACTCCCAGCCGGCCGATATAGGAGGTCTCGGCGATCACCACGCAGGTGCCGGCGCTGAGCGCGACCACGTTGGGCCAGGCCAGCCACAACAGGGTGCGCAGGATCGGCCCATCGACCAGCGCATTCCGCGCCGACGGCTCGGGCGCCGGAAGCGGACGCTCCTCTTCGTCGACAGGTATTTCGGGAACGGCGATATCGGGCAATTGTCTCTCCCGGGGCTCACGGTCTGGTGCCGTGCCGGGCGCTTCCTAGCACGATCCCGCACGGCACCACGTGCGTCAGGCGCATGGGCCGCCTGCACGATCAGGTCGCCATCGGGATTCGGGCCGGGAAATCAGCCGATCGACCAGACGAACGGCGGACCGCCGCCTGCCGCCGGTCGCATGGTGACCGGGATATGGCGGCCGCAGCCGGCCGCGAGGCCTTCGAACAATCCCTCTAAAACCTTCGCGCAGGCCGGATGATAATCGGCGACGTCGGCCATCAGCTTCCAGGTCTGCTGCCTGATCTCGAAGCTGCCGCCGGACTCCGCGATCCCGACCGCATCGTCCTGCGCCTTGAACAGCGCGCACAGGAACGCCGCGAACTCTCTTGCCGCGCCCCGGCCTGCATCAAGGCCGCGCGCGATCTCGTCGAAATACTGCATGCCGATCAGCCTGCCGGTGAGGTGCAGGAGATAGCCGGCATCTTCGGGGCCAAACAACTGCACCATGACCGGCGCCGCGGTCCGCACATATTCCATCGCGTAGTTGCGATAGGCTTTTTCGAGACGTGGCTTCGGCCAGCTCTTGACCGGCAATGCCGGCGCGTTGGCCGGATCGAACATGGGGGCTTCGAGATGCCGCGCGAACACCAGACGCTGGTCGAGTTCGAGCGCATGGTCGTATTCGCAGTAATAACCTTCGAGGCCGTCCTGACCGTCGACGCTCTGCTTGGTGCAAACGAAGCCGAGCTTCGGGTTACCCAGCGCAACGCCGTTGTTGGCGTGCCAGCCCCGCAGCATCGCGCGCGACACTTCGCCGGGCACGCCGCAGATCGCGGTGCCGCGCCAGATCCAGCGCGGCGGAGGATAGCGGATCCAGGCCTTGCGGTCGGTCTCATACATGTATTCGACATGGACGCCGCCGATCCAGTTGGAGAAATAATGATATTGGGCGGCAGCCACCGCCGGCGGCAAATGACTGAGACCGAGTTTTTCGAGGCCCGGCAGGAAGCGTTCCTGCTGTTGACGTCGGAACACCCGGAACACGAATTCAGCGGCGTCAGCGGTGCCACGCCGCGTCACCACGGTCAGGATCAGGCCGGTGAAAAACGCGTGATAGAGATCGGCGACGCTGCGCCACCGCAGCCATTGCGCTTCCTGCGCGGCATCCAGCGATCCTCCGCTCATGTTCTCTCCCCGACCGTGCCTGTTGTCGGGGCGAGCATATATCAGCCGTCATTGCGAGCGCCAGCGAGGCAATCCATGAGACACGCACGAAGCTGGATTGCTTCGTCGGTGCGCTCCTCGCAATGACGGCTAGTTACACCCGGAAATGCTTGGAGAGCTTCAGGCCCTGCGCCTGGTAGTTGGAGCCGATGCGCTGGCCGTACATCGCGTGGGGCCGCGCCAGCATTTTTTCGTAGACCAGCCGGCCGACGATCTGGCCGTGCTCGAGGATGAACGGCACTTCGCGCGAGCGCACTTCCAGCACCGCGCGCGAGCCATGCCCGCCGGCCCCGGCATAGCCAAAACCGGGATCGAAGAAGCCTGCGTAGTGGACGCGGAATTCGCCGACCAGGGGATCGAACGGCACCATCTCGGCGGCGTAATCCGGCGGCACCTGCACCGCCTCCTTCGAGGCCAGAATATAGAACTCGCCGGGATCGAGGATGAGGCTGCCGTCGGACCGGGCCGCGATCGCCTCCCAGAATTCGTCGATCGCGTAGCCGCCGCGGCGGTCGATATCGACCACGCCGGTGTGGCGCTTGGCGCGATAGCCGACAAAACCGTTGGCGTTCTCGCCCGAGAGGTCGACGCTCAACGCCACGCCATGGACGAGATCGGCATCGTCGACGTCGACCAGCCGCTCCTTCTTGTGCAGCGCCCCGAGTTCGTCGGCGCTGAGGATCGCGTCGCCGGTGCGGAAGCGGACCTGGCTCAGCCGTGAGCCCTCGCGCAGCAGCACCGGAAACGTTTTCGGGCTGATCTCGGCATAGAGCGGACCATGATAGCCGGCACCGATCATGTCGAACCGCCTTGTCCCGTCGGCGATCACGCGGGTGAACACATCGAGCCGCCCGGTCGAGCTTTTCGGATTGGCGGCGGCGACGATCTCCGGCGGCAGCGCGAGGCTCTCCAGGAGCGGCACGATGTAGACGCAGTTGGTCTCCAGCACCGCGCCGTCGGTCAGGTTGATTTCGTGCAGCTTCAATTCGTCAATGCGCTCAGCCACCGTCGCGCCCGGCCCCGGCAGAAAACTCGCGCGGACCCGATAGGCGATGTCGCCGAGGCGCAGATCGAGGCTCGCCGGCTGGATCTGGCTTTCGACGAAGGGATAGGCCGGCAGGATCAGACCGGCATCCGCCATCGCCGCGATCATGCGATCGGGCAGAATGCCATTGGCGCCGGGTGGAAGCGTGAAGCTCACGATGGGGTCCCCAAGATGGACTGGTTATAGCCATCCAGACGCTGAAAATACGGACTTTTACCGGTTATCCGATGGTCGCCTTGACGGGAAGGGCGCGAGGGAATATCAGCATGACTTATCCCGTGGTGATTTGAGCCGGCCGGCTTGCAGCCACGTTAAATAAGTCGCTAAACAGGCCGGGGACAGTGTGATCCCGGCCTGTGGAATTTTTCCAGGCCGGTTTTTTGTGACCATTTCCTCAAGGTTTCCTTGGGTGGTCACTCAGGAGGTCACATGTCTGAGACTACGAAGCCCGCGTCATCCACCGCCCGCTACCGTCCCGAAACGCGGCTGGTCCATTCCGGCACCTTGCGCTCGCAATTCGCTGAAACATCCGAAGCGCTGTTCCTGACGCAGGGCTTTGTCTATGACACCGCCGAGCAATGCGAGGCGCGGTTCAAGGGCGAAGACCCCGGTTTCATCTATTCGCGCTTTTCCAATCCGAACATCTCGATGTTCGAGCGCCGCATGATCGAACTGGAAGGCGCCGAGGCCGCGCGCGCCACCGCTACCGGGATGGCCGCCGTGACGACAGCCATTCTCGCGCCGCTGAGAGCCGGCGACCACGTGGTGGCGGCGAAGGCGATGTTCGGATCGTGCCGCTACGTGGTGGAGGATCTTCTGCCGCGCTACGGCATCTCGTCCACTCTGGTCGACGGCCTCGATCTCGACCAGTGGCGCAAGGCGATGCGGCCGAACACCAAAAGCTGCTTCCTGGAGAGCCCGACCAATCCGACGCTCGACGTGCTCGATATCGGCGGCATCGCGGAAATCGCACATGCGGGCGGCGCGCGGCTGATCGTCGACAACGTGTTTGCGACGCCGATCTGGCAGAGTCCGCTGACATTGGGCGCCGATGTCGTGGTGTATTCCGCCACAAAACATATCGACGGCCAGGGCCGCTGCCTGGGCGGCGTCATCCTGTCGTCGGAAGCGTTCATCGCCGAACACATCCACAATTTCATGCGCCAGACCGGCCCGTCGATGTCGCCGTTCAACGCCTGGATGCTGCTGAAGGGGCTGGAGACGCTGGCGATCCGGGTGCGCGCGCAGACCGAAACCGCGGCTGCGATCGCCGAGGCGCTGGCGCGGCATCCGAAGATCTCGCGGCTGATCTATCCCGGCCGCGCCGATCACCCGCAGGCCGCCCTGGTGAAGAAGCAGATGCGCGCCGGATCGACCCTGATCGGCTTCGAGGTCAAGGGCGGCAAGGCGGCGGCGTTCCGCACACTCAACGGGCTGAGGGTATCGCGGATATCCAACAATCTCGGTGACGCCAAGAGCCTCGTCACCCATCCCGCGACCACCACGCATCAGCGGCTGACGCCGGAGGCGCGCGCCGAACTCGGCATCAGCGAAGGTTTCATCCGGTTCTCCGCCGGGCTCGAGCATGCCGACGATCTGATCGAGGATCTGTACGCGGCGCTGGAGAAGGCGTGAGGCAAAAAGGCGAATGGCGAGTGGTAGTCTTCCCTATTCGCTATTCCCAATTCGCCAATCTCACATCGGCCGGTAGGTCTGCACGTTGCCCGGCAGGTTGACGCCGAGCTTGATCTGGCCGACCGATTTGATGATGTCGTCGCCGAGCAATTGGGCGAAGCAGGCGTAGCCCCAGTCGTTCATGTGCAGGCCGTCGGCGATGACGAAACTGTCGATCGGCAGCGCCTGCTGTTCGTGCCACTCGCGCATCACCTCGAAGCGCGGGAAAATGCCGACATGGCGCAGCTCGGCGATCTTGCCGAGCAGCCTGATCATCCTGCTCGCGCTCTCGGCGCGCTCGGTCACCCTCGGAGAATATTGCGGATCGACCAGCACGAGATCGGCGCCGGCCGCCTGGATGCGCGCGACGCCATCCTCGACCTGCAACGCGGTTTCGGCGGGATCTAGATTGCGCAGCACGGCATTGGTGCCGACCTGCCAGATCACCAGATCCGGCTTCATGTCGATCACTTCGGTCTGCAGCCGCCTCATCATTTCAGGCGCGTCTTCGCCGCCCTTGCCGCGATTGAGGACGGTGATGTTGGCGCTCGGATATTGGCGGCGCAGCTGCCTGGCGAGCCGGTTGGGATAGGTGAATTGAGGTGACGTCGTGCCGTAGCCCTGCGTCGACGACGAACCGAAGGCGATGATCACCACCGGCTCGCCCGAAGCGAGCTTTGCCGCCACATGCGGCAGCGATCCCATCGATTTGGCGCCGCCCTTCGGCGGCAGGCATGGCACGCGGCTGAAAATGTCGCCGGCCGATTTCGCGACTTCCTTCACAGTGTCGATCGCCTTGGCGGCGAGGCTCCTGGGCTGCGCCGGACCCGCCTGATCGACGGCGGCAACATTGCCGGTGCCGGTCGTCTGCGACGCGGCCGGTTTTGCGCTATCGGATTTGGCGTTATCGGATTTGGCGGCGTTCGATACCGCTGCCTGCTGAATTGGCTGGGCGGCCTGCGCATGCGCGAGAGAGATCGAGGTCAGCAGCACAACCGCCGCAACCGCGGCCGCGGGGCCGGCCAGCGCTGCAATTCGGCAAAAAGGGCTTACACGACTCATTTACGGTAGATCCTCATTAACGGTAGATCCTCAATTTTGCTGGGCCGGGTCGAGATGAGCGGCGTCGATCACGAATTTCGACAGCGCCCGGCCGAGGCAATCGTGGACGCGCTTGGCAAGCTCGACGCCGTGGACGGCGGTGAACAAATCGAAGTCTCCGGCGTCGTTCCACTGATGCATGATGGCGAAACGGTCGAACAGCGGGACGTCGTGCTGCTGCGCCACCACGCGCATGTTATCCAGATAGGGTGGCGCCGAAATCATCGTTTCGGTGCGCGGACTATATTGCAGATTCATCAGGACCACGTCGGTTCCCGCCTTTTGCAGTGCAGCAACGCCCTCGTCGACGGCAGCGCGAAAATCATCGGGATCGATAGAGCGCATAGCATCAACGGTGCCGGTCTGCCACACGACCAAGGTAGGCCTTTTATCTTCCACCAGCTTAACGAGGCTGGCAGCTACTTCTTGTGCCGTTTTCTTACTCTGTATTTCTACGGATACGTTGATCGGGATCAAGGGCAGCTTCTCTTTCAGCGACGCCTGCAACCGCGCGGGGTAGGCACTCGCCTCTGACGTGTTGATGGTCGAGGACCGGCTGCCGACCACCAATATATCCAGCGAATGGCCGCTTTTCACGGCATCCGTGACCTTGGGAAGGCCGCTCTCGGTCGTCAGCAAATAGTCGGGGACTTCGCAGCTTTGCGGCGCATCTTCCGCGCGCACAGCCGCCGGCGCGGCGGTCAAAAGACCGGCCAGCATTGTCAGTCCCAGGATGACTCCCGAGTTGGACGGCATCAGCCTCCTCCCGCCAGATCGGCGTTGCCGGGGACGCCTTTTCGCGAAGCGCTCTTGTCGGCGACCTGCTTGTACCACGAAATCACCCACGCCACGGCCCACATGATCAGGATTCCGGAAACACTGATCAGGAAGTGCATTGCAGCACCGCCGGAAACCTCGGCCAGCACGAAATGCCCCGCAAACGCCAGGAACACGCCGAGGCAGAAAATCTCCAGGGAATGCTGGCCGCACAGGATCAGCGGTCGCAGCCAGGGCGATTTCAATCCCGGCCATTCCTTCGGCAGGAAGCGAACTGTGACGGCCGCCAGCGCCAGGAAATGCGCGAACCGCAGCACGTCCAGATCGGTCTTGTCGATCGGATACATCCATTGCTCGATGCGGCGCGGCATCAGATGGCTCAACTGCGGAATATACCAGGTCAGCGTGACGCAGAACGCCGCGAACAGATAGGCGAACGAGAGCCAAAGCGTGATCCGCGACGACAGAATTCCTTGCATTCGCCGCGCACCGCCGAGTGCGCACCACGCGCCGAAAACAAACAGCAATTGCCATGCCAGCGGATTGAAGGCCCAGTAACCGTTCGGATATGCCGACAGATACAGGTCGTATTCCCAGGTCACGGCATAGAGTACGACCGACAGCGCCAGTGTGAGGTCGGCCCGCCACTTCATCAGCCACAGGATCACGGGCAGAAACAGCATCAGCACGATATAGAGCGGCAGCACGTCCATGTTGACCGGACGGAATCTGAGCAGCAGCGCCTGGACGATGGTGACGTCCGGCTGCTTGAGGAAATCCATGATCCCCATTTCCTCGGTGTACAGCGGGTTCTCGAAGCTGGTGGCGACGTAGGAGATTTCCGCCAGGAAGATCGTGAACAGGAACACATGCGCGACGTAGATCTGCCAGACCCGCCGCAGGATGCGCGCGGTCGCGATCACGAAGCCGGACTCCAGCATGGCGCGGCCGTAGACGAACGCCGCGGTATAGCCGGAGATGAAAATGAAGATCTCGGTGGCGTCGGAAAAGCCGTAATTGCGGATCGTGAACCAGGTCAAGAGATTGGGCGGCAGGTGATCGATGAAGATCAGCCACAGCGCCAGTCCGCGGAACAGATCGAGCCGCAATTCGCGCTCGCCGCCGGCGACCGGAAACGAAATCGCCGGCGCGGAAACGGCCCGCGCGGGCGCAGCCTCGCGCGCGATCGCGTCAGTTGCGTCCGCAAGCGGTGGTCCGGCAATTCGATCGGCAATGGACGTCATCTGGCACCGGTGTTGGGCATGTCGGTTTTACGCGCTTGCACCACAGCAAAGATAGTATCGGCACGCCGGTTGCAAGCAAGTCAGGCGCGCGAATTCGGGGGATTTTCGGGTCCCCTCACGGCCCGCGCTGTAGGTTCGAACTATGTTGAAACGACGATGACCCTATCCGCGCAGCCGGGTTGCCGGGCCGTCCGGCTGGCGATTGGTTCCGGATCGAATATTGGCTATGATGGCCGCCGATTTGGAAAGAATCGCCCGCATGTACCGTGCCGTTACCCGCCAGATCGAAGTCACCGTGGAGCCGAACTTCCTCCCCGAGCGTTCGTCGGTCGATAGACGCGAATATTTCTGGTCCTATACCATCGTCATCACCAACACCGGTGATGAGACGGTGCAGTTGCGGACGCGGCACTGGATCATCACGGATGCGTCGGGCCGCAAGCAGGAAGTCCGCGGCGAAGGCGTGGTCGGCGAGCAGCCCGTGCTCGCGCCCGGCGAGCGCTTCGAATACACCAGCGGCGTGCCGCTGCCGACCGCCTCGGGCTTCATGACCGGACGTTACCAAATGGTCAGCGAGAGCGGCGAGCGCTTCGAGATCGACGTGCCGACGTTTTCGCTCGACAGCCCCGATAGCAAGCGGGTGCTGAATTAGGGCGCGGCGGCAAGCGGTCATTTAAGCGTCCTGATTTGTTGACGTGCCTAAATTTGCAGACGCAGTTTTGCGATCTCTCAAAGTCGCGGTTTCGCGATCTCCAAGTCGCGGCTTCGCGATCTCGCCGCTCATTCGCGCGAGTTTTGCCGGAAGATCCTTACCCTCTCCAATCAGAGGGCGCAGGGAATGCCGGGCGCCCGATGCGCCCGATAGCCGCGTGTGCAGGGGTAGTGGTAGAACGCACACGCGTTAGTCAGGTCACACCGGAATCACCCGGCATTCCCCGCGCAATGGTTTTACGGCTTATAACGCGCTCTCCCCGGTGACCGGGCTTTCTTGCCACCGTCATCCCCGAGAAGCTTGCTTCACAGGAACTTGATGCCAGCGTCGGGGCATCAGGACCACACGACTTCGCCGTCCGCATCCAGCGCTGTTCGTCAAAAGCGCCGACGCGTCCACCGCATCCCGCCCCGCGTCCGTGACGATCGCGAGCCGCCCCTCTTTCGGGACGGGACCAAATCGCTCTATTCCTGTTTCTACCGCCGCGTCAAGAAAAATTTCTGAAAATCAGAAATCGACGCCGCCATGTCCCGGCCCCGATAACGCCGCCATTCGGCCACCTGCGATCGGCGACGAATCACCTATGCTCGAGCCCGGCTCCAGGAGATCCAGAATGGCGGCAGACAGTAACAGTCAAATCGCGTGGCATCGGGCTCAGATCAGAAAACACCATGACGCCCTGAAACAATTCGAAACGTCCCGCTTCACCTTCGGCGCGATCGCGCAGCCAAAGGCGACCGACCGGAGCCAGCAGATCGTGGCCGAGCTCAATCGGAAGATCAGGGAGTCCCAGCAGATCGTCGCGGCCTATGAGCGACAAATGCGCCGTCCCCTCTCTACCGACTTTCAAACGCTGGCCAACGCGCCCTGGAGCAAGTGGAATGACCACGTCACTTCGAGCCCGCGGTCGTGAGACGTCACGCCCCTACTCCACGCCTGCCTCGTGCGGAGTGAACTGATAGACCGACGAGCAGAACTCGCAGGTCACCACCACCTTGCCGTCCTGCACCATCGCGGCGCGGTCGTCGGGCGCGAAGCTTTTGAGCATCGAGGATACCGCCTCGCGCGAGCACGAGCATTGCGCGCGAAGCGGCAGCGAAGAGAACACGCGTACCCCGGGCTCGTGAAACAGGCGATACAATAGCCGCTCGCCCGACAGATCCGGATCGATCAGCTCGATATCCTCTACCGTTGCGATCAGCGACTGGCCTTCGACCCAGGCGTCGTCCTCCGCCACGGTGTGGGTGACGGCGCCGTCCGGCGCGTCGCCGGGATGCAGGTCGGCCTGCCGCGCCCGCTCCGGCGCCTTGGGCAGGAATTGCAGCAGCATGCCGCCGGCGCGCCAGCGATGCCTGGGACGCTCGCCCTCGCCGCCGCGCCATTCCTCGCCGACCGCAAGCCGCACCCGCGTCGGGATCTGTTCCGAGCGCAGGAAATATTCATGCGCGGCATCCTCGAGCGTGCCGCCGTCGAGCGCCACCATGCCCTGATAGCGGCTCATGTCGGCCCCCTGATCGATGGTCATGGCAAGGTGGCCCTTGCCGAGCAGGGTGCCGGAATCCTGGCCCTCTTTCAGGCGCCCGGCGTCGTAGCGCGCATAGGCGCGCAGGCGGTTAGGCGCCTGAAAATCCACGATCAGGAACGACACCGGGCCGTCGGTCTGGGTCTGCAGGATGAAGCGGCCGTCGAATTTCAAGGACGAGCCGAGCAGGGTCGCGAGCACGATGGCTTCGCCGAGCAGCTTGCCCACTGGAGCGGGATAATCATGCTTGGCCAGGACATCGTCGAGCGCGGGGCCGAGCCGGGTCAGCCGTCCCCGCAGGTCGAGCGCATCGACCTCGAACGGCAGCACGGCGTCGTCGACCGGAACCGCCGACGGCGCCCGGATCGGGGTCATGTCAGTTTTGATGTCGGGGGATTGTGAAGTCATGGCGCTTTATCTGGGGTCGGAAGGCGCAAAACGAAAGGGGTTTGAGAGGCGCGAAAGATCGCTGGGAAGCGGCACTTCTATCCCTCCCCCTCGTGGGGAGGGTGGCGCGTCGGGAGCGAAGCGAACAACGTGACGGGTGGGGCGCTGCTTCAGCACACAAGATTTTCGCGCACTGCCGTGCGCTACCCCCACCCGGCGCTTTGCGCCACCCTCCCCACAAGGGGGAGGGATTACCCCACCGTCTCAAAACACCACGCCAGAATGCCCTTTTGCACGTGCAGACGGTTTTCGGCCTCGTCGAACACTACCGACTGCGGGCCGTCGATCACCTCGTCGGTGACTTCGTCGCCGCGATGAGCGGGCAGACAATGCATGAACAGCGCGTCGGGTTTTGCCAGCGACATCAGCCTGGCGTTGACCTGATAGGGTTTCAAGAGATTGTGGCGGTGCTCGCCGTCCTTGTCGCCCATCGAGAACCAGGTGTCGGTGACCACGCAATCGGCGCCGCGCACCGCTTCTTCCGGATCGTTGCCGAGCACGATCGAGGCCCCTGTCGCCTTGATCCAGTCCCGCATCGGCTTTTTCGGCGCGAGCTCCGGCGGGGTCGCAACGTTCAAGGTGAACTTGAACCGCTCCGCCGCATGCGCCCATGACGCCAGCACGTTGTTGTCGTCGCCGCTCCAGGCCACAATGCGGCCCTCGATCGGGCCGCGATGCTCCTCGAACGTCATCAGGTCGGCCATCACCTGGCAGGGATGCGAGCGCCGCGTCAGCCCGTTGATGACCGGCACGGTGGCATGCGCCGCAAGCTCGAGCAGCGCCTCGTGGTTCAGAATGCGGATCATGATGGCATCGACATAGCGCGACAGCACTCGCGCGGTGTCGGCGATGGTCTCGCCACGGCCGAGCTGCATCTCAGCACCGGTCAGCATGATCGACTCGCCGCCGAGCTGGCGCATCCCGACATCGAAGGAGACGCGCGTGCGCGTCGACGGCTTGTCGAAGATCATGGCGAGCGTCTTGCCGGCAAGCGGCTTCTTGCCCGTCTCATGCGCCTTCAGCTTCGCCTTCATGGCGGCGCTGGCGGCGAGCATCGTGCGCAGCTCAGCCAGGGGCAGCGCGTCGATATCGAGAAAATGCCGCGGCGATGTGCTCATTGTGCTGCCGCCCGCTTCGACTGATTGGCCGATAGCGCGACACAGGCGCGCTCGAGACGCGTCACGCTCTCCTCGATTTCCGCCGCGCTGACGATCAAGGGAGGCAGGAAGCGGACCACATTGTCGCCGGCGCCGACGGTGAGGAGTTTTTCGCCGCGCAGCGCCGTCACCAGATCGCCTGATGGCACCACGGCCTTCACCCCGACCAGAAGACCTTCGCCACGAACCTCCGCGAGGACATCCGGATGGCGGTCGACCACGGAGGCGAGCTTCTGCTTCAGAAGCAGCGACATCTGCTGCACATGGTCGAAGAAGCCGGGCTTCAGCATGACGTCGAGCACGGCATTCGCCGCGGCAACGGCGAGCGGATTGCCGCCAAAAGTCGAGCCGTGCGAGCCCGCCGTCATGCCGGCGGCGGCATCTGATGTGGCAAGGCAGGCGCCGATCGGAAAGCCGCCGCCGAGCGCCTTCGCCAGCGACATCACGTCGGGCGAGACGCCGAAGCGGCGATGGGCGAACAATTCCCCGGTGCGGCCCATGCCGGTCTGCACCTCGTCGAAGACGAGCAGCAGGCCGTGCTGGTCGCAGAGTTCGCGCAGCGCCCTGACGAAGGCATGCGACGGCGCGCGCACGCCGCCTTCGCCCTGGATCGGCTCGATCAGGATGCCGGCGGTGTGCGGACCGATCGCCTTCTTCACCGCATCGAGATCGCCGAGCGACACCTGGTCAAAACCTTCCACCGGCGGCCCAAAACCTTCGAGATATTTTTGCGATCC
>Ga0210410_10003252_pt1 | contig 14451 bp, 10 predicted proteins | sample IncBWC4MmetaG_FD_161058 | JGI IMG/M metagenome (GOLD analysis project Ga0210410, IMG submission 161058) | Forest soil microbial communities from Barre Woods Harvard Forest LTER site, Petersham, Massachusetts, United States - Inc-BW-C-4-M | ecosystem: Environmental > Terrestrial > Soil >... | reverse complement strand
GACCCTTGACGCCAACGCACCGCACGCCGCGGAGATTCACAAGGACAAAATCCTGTTCGCGACCGGCAGAGCAGTCGGACGCGTGCTGGCCGTGGAACGCAAGGGCGATTCTCTCGCTGTCACGCTCGGTCCGGTGGAACTGACCGAGGTCTTTGAGGAACTGCACATCTCCCATCATGAGGCGCTGGACCCCTCGAAAATGATCGCCTACTACGCGCCGGATTCCCCCGGCACCTACACGGATCTGGATGCGCCTGCCGGATCTTCATCGAATTTGCTGGGCGCTCCCGAATCTCGGTCCGCCTCGCTCTATGATTCCGGAGATTATCGGCACACTCGTTGGGACGGCAGCGATGAAGCATCGCCAAGGTCCGCGGTGTGGAATCCTGCTGATCGCACACAATTCAGTACGCTGAAGGTCGCTCTGCCCGGCGTCGCCGCGTTCGGCGCGCTGACTGACATCAGCGTGAAGGACTACCGCTTTTCGCCGAATTGTTGTGGCGGTCTGGGAGTGGTGATCCAGTACGACAAGAACGGAATCAAGTTCACGGCGTCCGCAATTTTAACCTTGAAGAATCCGCAGATCGACATGAGCCTCGACATTCTCCATGGGATGAAAAACGCCTACGTGGATATCAGCGGCGTCGGCGGCTTGAAGGTCTCCATCAGTGGTGGAAACAGCGGCGATGTGAAGAATCTCAACGCCATCATTCAGCTGCCGGTGGACTTCTCCTATCCCATTACAGGAATTGGTTCACCCTTCTCCGTAGTCTTTCGCCAGAGCATCAGAGTCGGCACGATCCTTACCGGCAAGGGAGCGGCGTTGACGGCAGAAGGCGAGTACCAATATACGGGTGCCATCAGAGCCGGAATCCGCAACCAGCAGCCGGTGGCAACCGGCCCGAAAATGAGCGCGACCGTAACCGACCTCGCGGAGACCCTGAAAGGCCACTCCATGGGTGTGAATGCCTTGCTCCTTGCCTACGGTGCCAAAATTGTCGTCGGAATCGGCGCCTTCAACTTTGTCGTCGGGCCTTACGTTGGGGTCGATGCGTCGGTAGGTACGACGAACGGCTCAGACCTGCAAGCCGCCATCGGCTACGTGTGCCACTCTGCCGATGTAAATCTTTGGATGGATGTCGGTGTGGGCTTTGCCCTGCCGCAAGTTGTCGTGACCGCGCTCAATGAGTTTTTGAGTTTGTTCCACGTCAAGGAGATTTCCAGCTCTTACAGCAAGCCGATCGCATCTGTTCCCATCTATGAAGGCTCGAAGGCAATTCCTCCTACTTGCGGAAAACCTTGAAAATCGCGGGCAGCGAGACCCCCTCTACCATGGAGCCAAGTTCTTCAATCATGACGAAAAGAGGAAGATTTAACATGAATATCAGGCATTTCATCGGGAAGTCAGCAACGATTGCCATGTGCGCCGCCGTTGTTTTGGCCGGAACCTTGGCGGGAATTTTACGGGCGCATGCGGACGGCGATGATCGCAATACGGAAGAATCGAAGATCCGGCGTGGCTTTGAAATCGCTCCCGTTCCACTGAACCTTAGGAACAAAAACCGGGAACTCGTGGGACTTGGCAGCTACATCGTGAATGCGGTCGGCGATTGCAACGGCTGCCACACGACCTCCAACGCCACGCAATACGCGCCCGGGGGTAACCCGTACTTCAAGGGTAACCAGCCAACGGTCGTCAACCAGAACACGTACCTCGCGGGCGGCAATCTTTTCGTGCTCATTCCGGGCGTTACACCGGACATCTTCACGCGCAATCTGACTCCGGATAAGACAGGGCGAGCCGCGGGCGGTCGCACATTCGAGGAATTTCGGCTGATACTGAGAACCGGCGTCGACTTGGATCACGTGCATCCGAATTGTTCGGCCGCCGTCACGACCAACTGCTTCCCGGCCATGCAGCCGTTCGATGGCAACTTGCTGCAGGTGATGCCGTGGCCAACATTTCAGAACATGACCGACCATGACCTGCGGGCCATCTACGAGTATCTGAGTTCAATTCCCTGCATTACCGGCCCACCCAGCGGCGTTTTGCACAACGACTGCGGTTGAGATGGCTGAGGCCGGGATTTCGATGTGAGAGGTGCACAACAGCGGCCCCAACGGGCTGCTGTTGTGCCACTCGAATTCCTGTCAGGGCTAGCGCGGCTTCGCCATTATGATGATATAGGCAGTTCGACTTCCGCCTGAATAGCCCGAGTACACCATCGGAAGCTGTGGGTCACCTTTGCCGGGACTAGCGTCGGTACCGATATCCGCATTACTGACGCCGGGCGCATACATCATGTAGTGCGGCGGGAATACCGGTTTGTCGACCTGCTTGGTGACCGGGTCGAAGGAAACATCTCCCACCAGCATATAGGCGATCCCGGCTTTGCGGGGACTTGTGAAACGCCCGGTGCTGAATCCTTGATCTATATCCCGTCTGATTTGCTCCGCAGTGCTGGCCTTTGCGAGCAGTTCGCCAACTCGCAGCATGACCGGAACGATCGTACGGCTTCCCTCCGGATCCCAGCAGGTCGGCTTGAGATCGTGATCTCTCGACTGATTACCGTCGCGATTGACCAGGCAGGTGAAGCCGTTCGTGCCCGCGCGAGTCAATCGATATCCGTCTCTACCAAAGACGTAGACCGCCGCGGCTTCGCGGACGTGCTCGGGACCTGCGCTCAAAGCAAGCTGGGTCTCCTGATCCTCCGGCAAAATAATAGTCATTACAGACCCACCGGCAGCTACCGCATGATCGGCCGCATGATCCGCGTTCTGCGCATAGCCGTGGGCCACAACCCCGATTAGAAGCGCTGCGAAAACGCACGCGGCGCGACTTTGACGATGCGCACGCGTATTGCGCCGGTCCGCCTCGGCCGAGGCCTGCGAGATTGGTTTGCAAATGAGTGATTTTGGAAGCGACATGGATTGGCTCGTGAGCTGGCTGCGCAGCACTTATCTTCGCCGAATTGACTCATGCGGCATATGACAACTAGCGTACGATTCCTGCCACGTGTTTCGGCACGTGTCATCTATCCGGGTTGCCCGGCATGCCGCGGCTTCTGCCTCTCGAATGAGGCGGCCGGATGCCTTGAAAGCGTTGCCTATACTCCGCCGGTGCGATCCTCAACGCTCTGTGAAATATTTCACGCATCGATTTGACGCTGCCGAATCCACAGTCAGCGGCAATCCGCTTTATGCTGTGCTGGGTCTCTTCCAGTCGCCTGCGTACGGTCTCGACACGCAAACGCTCGACATACTTCGCGGGTGTAACGCGCATTTCCCGGGTGAAGATGCGCGCGAAATTACGCGGACTCATGGCCGCCTGCGTCGCCAGCACCGGTACGGTCAGCGGTCTTTTCAGGTTTTCGAGCATCCATGCGGCCAAGTCGCGCAGTGGCTTCCGATCGCTCAGTTGCGTCGATAGCGCAACGCTGAACTGGGATTGCCCTCCGGGGCGGCGCAAATAGAGTACGAGGTCACGAGCCACGTCCAGCGCCAGCCGCGAGCCGTGGTCTTCCTCGACGAGAGCCAAGGCAAGATCCATACCGGCGGTCACTCCGGCCGAGGTATAGATCTTTCCGTCACGCACATAAATGCGGTCGGGATCAACGTCAACGCGCGGATACCTCTTGGCAAGCACTTCGCACCATTTCCAGTGAGTCGTGGCTTTCCGGCCATCCAGCAAGCCCGCCCGTGCAAGCAACATCGATCCGGTGCACACCGAGCCGATTCGCCGGATCCGTCCTGCGACACTTTTCAGCCAGTGGACGATTTGAATCCCTGTCTCATCATTTTCAACCGCGTCTCCACCGGCGATCAATAGCGTATCGATCTCACCGCGCACGCGGCGAAAGGTGCTTTGGGCCACAATCTGCAGCCCGCAACTGGTGGCCAGCAATGCCTTTGGGGAACTGGTGATGATCTCAACGGCATATGGCGCAGCCGAGCCCGGCCGTTGCTTCAGAAACAGCTCACTGGCACGAGTGAAGACTTGGAATGGGCCGGCGACGTCCAGAATCTGACTGCCCGGTGCTGCAACCAACAGAACACGGCGCGTTTGCGTTACGGGTTTTTCCAGGCGGATCGAGCGGTTCATCCGGCGGATTCTAGGGAATTCCGCCGACCGCAGCCATTACCTCAAGATGCTCTCCCCGGTACATACCGACATGGTGGCGTCCGTCATCCGCGGCCCTCCTCCACTCCAGGAGTAAGAGCCGCGGACATCCAGGCACAGGTTAGTTCGCGCGCGCGGTCACGATACGCACCACGAATTGGTGAGGTTCCGTGGCGATCGGCTCCACGCTCAAGGCGCCCTGCCAATGATGACCGTCGCGGTCGTCGAAGCGCAGGCCCGCTTTGAGCGGCCCGGACGGCGACATATGAAAACTTCCGGGACTCCACGAGCCGTCGGCGGCATAGGCCTTCTCGTAGGCCGACTGCACCGTGCTGAACAGCTCGGTCTCCGACAGTTTGGTGTTAAACCAATTGGCCCTCTCCCAGTGATCCTTGTCGCCAATGCGCTTCCCGGTGATCATTTCGCCGATCGCGCTGGGATCGATGCTAGGGATCAGTCGATCAGCCATGGTGCCCCGGACGTAGCCGTTGTTCGGCTGCCAGTCGTATTCGATTACAAGAGCAACGCTCCGTGCGGCGTCCTCACCATCCATGACGGCAACCATGTGGAGTGCCCCATCGATCCCCGCAGAGAGGCCGGCTGTGGTGATGATCTTGCCGTTATCAACAACGCGCCTATCGCTGACGACGTTGATCTGCGGGTACCCGCGCCGCAATCGCAGTATGTTTCCGGCCGTGGTAGTCGCACTCAAGCCATCCAGCAGCCCAGTATTGGCCAAAGTGAACGCACCATTGCAAACCGACATGGTGTATCGATCATGCTCGTTCTCGCGCTTGATCCAAGCTACGGTCGCACTGTTTCTCTTTGCCTCGAAACCGCCACCGGGGATGACCACTAGGTCGGCCTGAGGTGCGTCGGCGAAAGTGTACTTGGGCACGATCTTCTCGCCATCGCCCGCGGCCGTGGTGACGGGGCGTTTGGTCTCGGCGACCGTGAACACGTCGTAGCCGGCATCGGCAAAGACCTCGTAGGGGCCCGAATAGTCGATGATCTGAACGCCTTCGAAAATCAGAATGGCGACTTTTTTGGGCACGGGCGCGATGGCAGCGAACGCCTCCGCGAAGACCGGCGGGGAAATACAGAGAAGTGCGCACACAGCCGCTACCGGCAGCAGGGCCGCACGCAAGTATGCACGAATGGACACGTCGAATCCTTTGCTCGCCGAGGTAGCGGCAGGGAACGGGGTCACCATACCCCTATGGTTGACTGAATGAATCACGGATATTCTCCAGCGCCCGTTGGCGCTTTACAACGAATTGAACCGACTGATGCACGCCGGGCACCAAAGGCCTCCGAATGCGATCAGCAGAATGAGAACCAATTCAAGCGAGAAACGGTGGGCCGCGAGACTGGTGAGCGCGTCGCAGTCGTGCGTCCAGTCGCAAGGGTTCGTATGCGGCCACGGACTGGGAGAGCAATTGACCGGCAGGTTCAAAATCGATGAGATGCGAAATAGGCCCCGCGGCTGGAGCGCTGCCAAACGGGCAATTCTCAAAATGATCATGAGCACCCGGGTGATGGTGGAGATGATGCGCGAGCATCTGTGTCGGGAGTCCCACGGGACATATGTCCAACACAAGGGGCGCGCCACTCCCCGGCATAAAGCCGACGGGCACGTAAGCTCGAAGAAGGAGCATGGCCAGCAGAAAGCCGGGAAACATGCTTTGTCGCCTACGATTAAAGGGCATTTTACGCATACGCTGCAGCAGGATTCTCGCCGAAACGGCGTCTGCGGCATATGCCAACTCTCGCACGATTTCTGCCATTCGCTCCGGGCGGATGGCGTGGACCTCAAGGTTGCGGCATTGGCATTGCCTATTCCCGATCAAACACAAGAAAGCTCTTGGGCCTGCTTTGACCCACCAGTCGCAGCGTCTCGGTCAAGGTCGTAAGATCCGTAGAAAGCTCGACCTGCCGGGTGCCCGTAATTTTGCCTTCGAATTTGTATGTGACTTCCAGACTACGCGCGTTCAGGCGGAGACCCGAATGGGCACTACCTTTGTCGCCCCCGTTCGCATCGAGGTCCGGATAGTCCTTCCCATCTAACTTGATCTTCTTAACGGTTGCTTCATCGGAACGTTGAAATGACAGGCCATCACCCTCGTCGGGCTGGATCTTAAGTTCGATCCCCGCCTTCACTTTTGCGCTCTCGCTGTCCCATGTGCCTAGAAGACCTGAATTTCCCGCCGTCCGCTGGTACACATAGGGCAAGAACAATGTTGAACCGTTGGGCAAAGGTTCCGAAAACAATGTCGTACCGTCGGGCAAATATTGCGTAAAGGCATCGTTCAACGTCTTGCCGTCTGCGGCAAGCGTCCACTGCGCACTGAGAAGAATGTGCCCCTTCATCTTGCGAACAACCTCCCAGCTATTGGGTCCTTTCACCGTGATGGACACTGTGGTTCCCTGCAGGCCTGGCTGGTCACTTCCATTTGCTACGATGGTTTCGGATTCGCCGGCCCCGCCATTAAAAGTGAGCCTGAAGGCATTTGGGCCGGCGGCCTCAACCCTCATTTCATCGATGAGTTTGCTTTTGGAGGGGTTCACCTTCCATTTGCCTACGAAGGGATCGTCCGCTGCCCATACGAAGGTCGTTCCCAGACATACAACCAGCAGCAACTGAAAAATGCGGCTCAACATTTGGACTCCTTGGAAACGTTTTCGCTTCTAACTCTCCTGCCAAGCGCAGACGCATCCACGCCTGGCCACCGCACAATCGCTTTAAGTATCTGTTTCCACATTATTTTACCTGGCGATCGAGCATGTACGGCTGGCTCTCAACCTCGCGCGCCTCTTGATTGCGTCCCTGGGCGCGCAGCGCGTCGGCCAGCAGCCGCCCGGACTGCGCCAGCGCGTCACGATCGCCGCTCGCGAGCACAAGCGCCTTGCGTGCGCAGCCCTCGGCCTGATGAGCGTCCCTCTCCGCGAGCCGTAGCCGTCCGAGTTCGATCCACAGCAAGGGACTGTTGGGCTCGATGCGCAGCGCTCGGTCGAGCGTCGATGACGCGGCAGGTAGGTCGCCGTTCGTGAGCTGTGCGCGGGCTTGCGTCACTAGTGAGCGAGTGGCGGGCGAGAGATGGTTCTCGCGGGCGGGTGGCGGCGGCGATGGCGGCTGGTACGGTGACGGCTGGCCCGGCGATGGCTGGTTCGACGATGGCTGGCCCGACGGCGGATGTGGCGTCAGCAGGGAGCAGGCACCGAGCGGTATCGCGGCGGCGAGCGCGAAGCAGAGCTTTCTCAATGAACGGTCGTCTTGAACCATGCCTTGATTTTGTCAGGCAGCGTGCTGAATGGCGAGGAGCCGCAGCCGGTGTGGCTCGGCAGCGCCGTGCCCTTCGGCACCGCGACCACGACCGCGTCCGCGTTGCAGGCGGGCGTGGTCTCCAAACCGTCATTGAATCCGATCCAGCGATCCTCGATGAGTTCCGGCAACACGGGTTGGAATGAAGCGGACCTAAGACTCGCGAGCGTGTCGGCCCACACCGGCAGTGCCCCGGCAGCGCCGGTAAGCCCGGTGACACGATTGTCGTCGTATCCCACCCAGACCACCGCCAGGTAGCTGCCGGTGAATCCGGCAAACCAGCTGTCGCGGGTGTCGGAGGACGTACCGGTCTTGCCGGCGACGATGGTTCCCGGCGGCAGGCGGGTGGGAGCGTCGCGGCCGGTGCCGCGCGTGGTCACCAACGTCAACATCCGGTCGAGCTGATAGACGGCGGACGGCGGCGCCGCGGCCTCGACCTGCACCTTGAAGCTCTTGAGCGGCCGGCCGTGCTCGTCGAGCACCGCTCGCACCGCACGCAGCCGCGCGCTGAAGCCGCCGTTCGCGAGCGACGTGTAAACCTGCACGACCTCGAGCGGCGTCATCTCCACGCTACCGAGCAGCAATGACGGATTGAGTGTCGGGCGAGTCTCGAGCCCGAGCCGCTGCAGGGTATCGGCGACTCGCGACAGGCCGACGTCGAGCCCGAGGCGCACGGTCGCCAGGTTCATCGATTCGGCAAGCGCGCGTGCCATCGGCACGCGGCCGTAGACCTCGTGGGTAAAGTTTTGCGGCGCCCAGATGCTACCGTCACCGAGCTTCAATTCTATCGGCGCGTCCTCGAGCATCGTGGCCGCGTTATAGCGGCCGGTCTCCAGTGCCGCCAAGTACACGGCTGGCTTCACCAGCGAGCCGATCGGCCGGCGCGCGTCGAGCGCGCGATTGAAGCCTTCAGCGCCGACCTCGCGGCCGCCGACGACGGCGACCACGTCGCCGCTGTTCGGTTCGGCGACGATGACCGCGCCCTCGAGGTGTGCATCGCGCACGCGGCTCACCGCATCGAGGCGACTCAGGTGCTGCGCCAGCGACCGCTCTGCCGCCGCCTGCGCGCGCGGGTCGAGCGTCGTGTACACCGCGAGTCCGGCGGCGGCGAGATCCCCTTCGCCGTAGTCGCGCTTCAGGTGCCGTCGCACGAGATCTAGATAGGCGGGAACGTAGCGGCCACCGGGCGGCCGCAGGCCGAGAGGCTCCGCGGCCGCGCGTTTCGCGGTTGCGGCGTCAATCAACTGCGCCGCGGCGAGTTCCTGCAGCACGAGGTTGCGTCGCGCGCGCGCTCGCTCAGCGTGCTTGCGCGGGTCGTAATAGGACGGACCCTTGACCAGCCCGATCAGCAGCGCCAGTTCGCCGGCATCGAGTTCATCGAGCGGCTTGGCGAAGTAGTACTCGCTCCCGAGTCCAAAGCCGTGTACCGCGCGTTCGCCGTCCTGGCCGAGATACACTTCGTTGAGATACGCGACCAGGATATCCTCCTTGGAGAAGCGCGCCTCGAGCCGCAGAGCCATTACGGCTTCGGTCGCCTTGCGACCGAAGGTCTGTTCATCGGACAGGAAGTAGTTCTTCACGAGTTGCTGCGTCAGCGTGCTGCCCCCCTGCACCACACGGCCGGCGCGCACGTTGACCCACAGTGCGCGCAGGACCCCGAGGGGATCAACGCCGTGGTGTTGGTCGAAGCGCCGGTCCTCGATCAGCTTGATCCCCTTGCGCAGTAAGGGAGGTACATCGGCCGGCGACAGCACGATGCGGTCCTCGCCGTGGATGGGAAACACACTGCCGATGAGCATCGGATCGAGGCGGAACACCGGTAGCTCCGTTCCATCGGAGTTATTGAGGCCCGTGATTGCGCTGCCCGCGTGGACCGACACGAGTTGCGGCTCCCGCAGCTCGTCCACGAAGCGTACTCGGCGCGCATGCAGATCGAAGTTGCCACCGTGTCGGCGGTAGATGCCGGGCCCCGCTTGTGGGTCGCCGCTACGGTAGTGCAGGCGGCGCAGCTCCTCTTCGAGATCGTCGGCCGCTATCGGAGCACCGACATAGAGATCGAGCGGCTCGGCGTAGACCCGCGCCGGTACCGACCACAGGCGTCCCCGGAATTCCCGCGTAACGACGCGGTCGAGGTACACGCTCCAGGCTGTAGTGAGCAGCAGCGCCATGATCGCGACGACTGCGACGATGCGCAGGACGCGCCTGAGAAATGACTTGGAGCGGGCCACGTACGGCTCAGAACGCGCGCGGCCCTAAGCTTTCACTGCACTTTAGAAGTATTGGTTGCGCCGGCCGCGTTTTTCAGCGAGGCCAGCACGACCTTGCCGTCTTTCACGGGTAAGGAACTGCCCGGATCGGTGTCTGTGTGCAGGTGATGCTGACTGCCGTTCAATTCGTAGACGACATCGAATCCGGCCGGCTCTTCCTTTTTGTCGTACACCGTGTTGCAGCGCTGCTCCGTCGTCGTGTACGTGTCCTTTTGCTGGGCATTCTGCTGAATCTTATTGCCGGCATAGCCACCTGCGCCCGCACCGGCAACGGTCGCCAGCGTTTTGCCGCTGCCGCCGCCGACTTGATGCCCCAAGATGCCGCCCACCAGGGCGCCGATTCCGGTGCCGATCAACCGATTCTCATCTTTGACGGGCTTCGTATGCGTAACCTGTTCGTCGCGGCATTCCTGCCGCGGGATCTTGACCGTTCGCGTCAGCGGCTGGGCGCTGAGCACCTTCGCTGTATGAGCCGTCTGATACACGTGGTAGCCGGCAACGGCACTGCCGGCGATTACTACAACAGCGCCGGCAAGCGCTCCCGCCATAAACGATACTTTCATTGTCACCTCGAAAAAACTACTTTTAGCACTGCTTCACGGCAATCAATAGCCGCTTCCGGCCCACATTATCGCGGTCGTGATGCGGTGGATGTAATTGTCGGCGGCCGGCGACACGAGACGGCAGGCTTTAGGCATGGGCGGGACTCAAGACTCACACCGCGTGCCCGTGCGAAGTCCTTGAGCCGCTGGCCTCGCGCAGCATGAACCGCGCGGCTCGGTACACTGCCAGGGTCAAAATGACCCACAACGAAAGACTGCCTCCGCCACCACCGCTCGGCGCCGACGTCACGGTCGTGGTCACAGTGGCGGTATTGTTGGTACTGACGGGATCCGTGGCGGACGTGACGATAGACGCGGTTGCGGTCTGAATACCCGCGGCCGAAGTCGTCGCGTTAACCGTTATCGTCGCAGCGCTGGCCGTCGCAAGATCGCCAAGACTACAGGTAACGAGACCTGCCGCTCCGCTACAAGTGCCGCTTGTCGATGACACGGCTCCGAACACGACGCCGGCAGGCAATTGAAAAGTGAGCTGGGTCCCCGGGGCAGGATTGGGACCACTATTGCTGGCGGTCAAAGTGTAAGTCACGGAAGCGCCCACCTGTGCGGTTGCAGTTCCTGTCGCCTTCACCGCAACATCGGCCACCGTCGCGACGGTGCCGGTCGAGCTGACGGTATTGTTGGTGACGTCGGGATCCGGCTGGTCCCCCGTCACGGAAGCCGTCACCGCAAAGGATCCTGCGGCAGGCGCCGTAGCGGTTACCGTCAGGGACGAACTCGCAGCGGTACGAAGTACGGCGAAGGTGCAGCTAGCAACAGCGGCGGCAACCGAACACGTGCCGCCGCTCGCGGTGGCCGATATTTTTTGGGCCGTAGCAGGCAACTGCACGAGAACCTTGACATCCGTGGCATCGAAGGGACCATTGTTGGCGACGGTATAGGTGTAGCTCGAAGCTACGCCCACTGCCACCGGGCTCGCGGGTGCAGAGACGCTCAGAGCGAGATCGGGCTCGAAAGTGATTTCCTGGACGCCTGACATGGCGGTGCTCACCAGCAGGGTTTCGGGCCTTTTTGGATCGACGAGCAGCGACCAAGAATTCCACCAGAGATGATCCGCAGTGGTCCGGAAAAGCTGCCAGGATGCGCCGCCATCGACGGAACGACCCAGAGGACCGATCGTCGACGCAAACAGAATTTGGGGGTGCACGGGATCCACAGCCAGCGCCAATGGCATTTGAGTCCAGAGGGATATATCCCAATTGAGGGGTGTCCACGTGGCGCCCCCGTCCGCGCTCTTCAGCAACCGGATGCTCGAGCCCATGCCCGCGCTGTTGGCTGCCGCAGCGTAGAGAACATTGGCATTCGTAGGATCGACCGACACAATGGCATCGGGACCCGTCGCGGCATCGAAATTCTTCGCGCTCCAGGTCACGCCCGCATCCAGCGATTGGTAGAGAGCCAAGGTGCTGGGGAAAGTGCCGGCCGGCGGCGGCACCGCACTGGCGTAATAAAAGACGTTGGGATTCGACTGCGCGGCATACAGGCTGCCGACGCCCGGCCCGGAACCGTTCCCGACGCCGACGCCGGCCGGAAGACCGATCGTGATTGGTGCCCAGGAACTACCGCCGTCGCTGGAGCGATAAAGACCAGTTGGCGATGCGGCCAGCACGACCTGGGGCGCCGCCGCCGCACTCACGAGCGCGGTCAGCACATCGCCGCCCTGCGCAACTGTCGCGGACGACCAGGTATTGCCGCCATCGGTGGAGCGCGCCACATTTTGGTACAGCCCCACCATCACGCTCCCGGGCTGCGCCAGCACCGGACCCACTTCCAAAAAAGTGGACTGGGTCTGCAGCTGAGCAAGTGCTGAGTTGTTCGCCGCGACCGTCGTACCCGAGCCGTTTGCCGTATAGAAGATGCCGCTCACGGGACTCGCAATATAAATTCGGTCAGTAGTGGGATCCGCCGACAACTCGGTAATGCTGGTGCCGTTGAACCCGGTATTCTGGGAAGCCCACACACCGCCGGCCGTGGAAGATCCCGCAACGCCGTTCGTTCCACCGACCAGCAACTGTGAGTCCCGCGACGCATTGATGGCGATCGAGCCCACCTGACCCACAGCAAGGTTACCCGTGACATCCGTCCACGCAGCGCCTGAATTTCCCGACCGAAATACGTGCCCTCGATCGTCTCCCGCGTACACCACCACCGGGTTGCTAGGGTCGATGGCGATGGACACGACATACGATGAAAAGACATTCGTCCAAGTCTGTCCGCGATCGGCACTCATCCACACGCCGTCGGTTTGAGCAGACCAGAGTTGCTGCGAATTCGTCGGGTTGATGGCTAGGGCGTAAACACCGACGACCGAAATGCCCGTGGGTGTCAGTTGCTGCCAGGTTATGCCGCCGTCGTGGGTCGCGAAATTCGCGACGTTGGCGGCAGCGGACACCTGCGCCGTCACGTACAGGGAATTGGAATCCTCGGGGTCCATGATCAGGTTGTAGATCATCGCATTGACGTAGGTGGAAACCGGCGTACGCGCCTGCCAGGTTTGTCCCGAATCGACGCTGCAGTAGAGCTGCGGGCCATTCGCAAGACAAATGGTGGCGCCGTTCTGACTGACCACCACCTTCGTTTCCACCGTGACCGCCGAGGGCAAGCTCGCTACGGTGGACAGACTGACTCCACCATCCGTGCTGACGAGAAGCGAAGCCGGAGCGGGGCTTACGATATAGAGTCGTTTCGCATCCGCAGGGTCCAATGCCATGTCCATGGGGCTGTAGATGTTCGCTTCAACCAATGCCCATGACGCGCCCCCATCTCCCGATCGATAGAGGCCGCCATTATTGATAAGAAATGCGGTATTAGGAATTGCGCTGAATAGTATTTTAGTCACTGCGCCGCCCACCGGGCCGATGGCGCTCAACGCATTGACGGCGGCTGAAGCCTCAAAAGACCCGCACAACATGACGGCAGCCAGGAAGGCTAAGCGAACTTCCATGTAATCCCTCCGATTCAGCGCACCGAAGAGGCTCGCCGTCTTATGTACAACCCTGGCTACATTCAATAGTAGTTCTTGGGGTCATTGATAGCAGAGTGATTGGCATGCTGCAACAAGCGGCAGCCGGGACTGCCAAGCGCAGCGAAAGGGGTGGAGGCTCGGGTCCCAATTAGGCCCCCTTTTGGGGATGGCTGTGCAGGACCGCTTCAGGGGACGTCTGCGGACAGTCAAAACGCTGGCTTTACAGCCGGTTCACATCACACGGACTGACCGGCGTGCCGAGCGGCGGGCGCGGCGGCGGATGCGGCTTCAATCGAAACCGCAGTCGTCGTGTCTGGAATGCTAAATTGAAAAATACTGCCGCCGGCCGGATTGGGCGACACCCACAACCGACCGCCGTGGCCCTCGACGATTGACCGGCAGATCGACAGCCCCAAGCCCATGCCTTCCGGCTTGGTCGTGAACATGGGGTCGAATATGCGGTCGAGCACTTGCAAATCGATGCCCGCGCCGGAGTCTTCGATGATGGTCAGTACGTCGCCATTCTCATTGGACTCCGTGCTTACCCGTATGAGCCGCGGCGACCGTCTGGATGTGCTAATAGCCTCTATCGCGTTTGTGACCAGATTCACGATGACTTGTTGCAACTGAGTGTGGTCGCCCTTGATGAGTGCAAGATCATCCAGAAGTCTGGTCTCGAGTAAGACCTCGTGTCGCTGCAACTCCGCTTGCATCAGCTCGAGCGTATCGACAATCAAGCGGTTAAGATCGACGAGGACCATCTCCGATGCGGATCTGCGCGCCTGAGCGCGTATGCTTTGAATGACTTCCGCGGCACGATGACCGTCTTTGACGATTCGCTCCGCCGCCCTTCTCGCCTTATCGAGGTTTGGCTGATTATTCGCCAGCCATATCAAGCAACCGTCCGCATTGCTCACGATTGCCGCGAGTGGTTGCGTGATTTCGTGCGCGATGGACGCCGTCAAGGCGCCGATGCTCGTCATCCTGGATGCGTGTGCGAGCTCCGATCGTGCCTTGCTGAGGGCCTCCTCTGCGAGTCGGTGCTGCGTCGCATCCTGAATCGCGCCGACGCATTCCAATCGGCCATCCAGATCCCGGATCACGTGAGTGATTGTGCGCAGATACTTGATGGAGCCGCCTGGCATCCGCAGGCGGCT
>Ga0210410_10003251_pt1 | contig 14451 bp, 17 predicted proteins | sample IncBWC4MmetaG_FD_161058 | JGI IMG/M metagenome (GOLD analysis project Ga0210410, IMG submission 161058) | Forest soil microbial communities from Barre Woods Harvard Forest LTER site, Petersham, Massachusetts, United States - Inc-BW-C-4-M | ecosystem: Environmental > Terrestrial > Soil >... | reverse complement strand
AAGATTGAATCTGGCACGGTTGCGGTGCAGGCCGAAGAAGTTTTCATTGCAAGTCTGCTGGACATGATTGCCCGTCCATTCCGCCATGAAGCGGAGAACCGCCGGTTTACATTTGAGGTAGCGACGGATCCGCGGCTTAGTCGCAGCCTCGTCACGGACGCAAAACGTTTGCAGCAGGTCCTTAAGAATCTGCTATCTAATGCTTTTAAATTCACGGAGCAGGGTAGTGTCCGTCTGTCCGTATCCCTGGCGGAGCGCGGCTGGAGCGAAGACCATGGCATTCTTCGAGCAGCGCCATCGGTGATCGCGTTCCAAGTCGAGGATACCGGCATCGGCATTCCCTCGGACAAGCAGCGCATTATCTTCGAGGCTTTCCAGCAAGCTGACGCGGGGACCAGCCGTAAGTACGGAGGTACGGGACTCGGACTGGCCATCAGCCGCGAGCTTGCCAATTTGCTCGGCGGTGAGATCCAACTCCATAGCGAAGTGGGAAAGGGCAGCACGTTTACACTCTATTTGCCGCAGCTCTATGTGGGTCCCTCGGGTGTCAGCCTGTTGGAAATGAGGACGGCATCGGCTGCCGCGCCGCTTCAATTGGCCACAACAGCCCCATCCGTACATCGCACCGAGCACATTGCCGACGACCGCGAAAACCTGGGCGAGGGCGACGCTATTCTGCTGATTGTTGAAGATGATCCGCACTATGCCTCTCTGCTCCGCGATTTGGCGCGCGACAAAGGATTCAAAGTCCTGATTGCTAGCCGGGGTTCCGAGGCTCTTACTCTGGCTCGGGAGTTTCACCCAACAGCCGTTTCGCTGGACGTCTTTCTACCAGACATGCTGGGCTGGACCGTGCTCAATCATTTGAAGCAGGATCCAGCTTTGCGCCACATTCCAGTCCAAATCCTGACATTGGATGAAGACCGGCAACATGGATTATCGCGTGGGGCATTTGCATTTGTTAAAAAACCGACTACACCCGATGAACTCAACGCAGCGTTCTCCCGTATTAAGGACTACGCAGCGCCGCACCTCAAGCGTTTGTTGGTGGTAGAAGACAATCCTGGCGAACAGCTGAGTATCCGGGAACTGCTGGAGCATAACGACATTCAAGTTTCTATGGTGGCCACGGGTGCGGAGGCGCTTGCAGCCATCGCCGAGCACTCATTCGATTGCATGGTACTAGACCTGCGCCTGCCCGATATGTCCGGCTTTGACGTTTTGGAGCGCCTCCGCGACACGCCATTGCACAGCGATTTGCCGGTAGTAGTTTTCACTGGAAAGGATTTGTCAATCGAAGAGGACGCCCGTTTGCACACTTTGGCTCGCAGCGTCGTCGTCAAAGGCGTGGAATCGCCGGAACGGCTCTTGGATGAAACGGCGCTGTTCTTGCATCGCGTCTTCGCCGACCTTCCTCCGCAGAAACAGGAAATGCTGGAGCGCCTGCACCGATCGGATGACGCACTGGTAGGGAAAAAGGTCCTGGTTGTGGATGATGACGTCCGTAACATCTTCGCTCTCAGCAGCGTTCTGGAGCGTCGTGGAATGACAGTATTGACCGCGGGGACAGGTCGAGAAGCGATTGCGACTCTCAATTCGACTCCCGATATGGCCATCGTACTCATGGATATCATGATGCCTGAGATGGATGGATATGAAACCATGCAAGTCATAAGACAAAATCCGGCATTCCGGCGTCTGCCGATCATTGCCCTGACCGCGAAAGCTATGAAAGGGGACCGCGAAAAATGCCTGGAAGCGGGGGCGTCCGAATACCTTGCAAAGCCGGTGAATACGGAACAATTGCTATCAGGACTGCGGATGTGGCTCCATAGATAGAGACGCTTCCTGCGATGGAATACGGTAATTTCATATTCATGCAACGAGCGTAACAGCAATGTGCCTGAGGACAAGACTATGGGCTTGCAAGAAAAAGTAAATATACTCATGGTGGACGACCAAATTGGCAAGCTGATCAGTTATGAAGCCATTCTTGCCGACCTGGGCGAGAACTTGATCAAAGCCCGCTCGGGGAAGGAGGCGCTAGACATTCTCCTGAAGACCGATGTTGCCGTGGTTCTTCTAGACGTGAGCATGCCAGAACTGGACGGCTTTGAACTCGCGGAAATAATCCGCCAGCATCCGCGCTTTCAGAAAACGCCGATCATCTTCATCTCCGCGGTACTTCTGACAGACATGGACCGTCTCAAGGGATACGAACGCGGCGCCGTGGATTACATTTCCGTCCCGATTGTTCCGGAACTGTTGCGGGCAAAGGTTAGCGTATTTGTGGATCTGCATCGCAAGACGAGTCAACTGGAGGCGCTGAATAACGAACTGCGGCGTCTTTCCAGCAGTCTCATCGCAGCGCAAGATCAGGAGCGACGCCGGATCGCCCGGGACCTGCACGATGGTCTAGGGCAAGAGCTTAGCGGTGCGAAGATGATGGTGGACTGCATTCGAGCGCAGGGTCAGTCCACAGAGTGGAAGGAACGGGCGGCAGAGGAGGCCAGCACGCTAATCGATCAGGCCATTCAACAAGTTCGTAGTATCTCTCATCTCTTACACCCGCCTATGCTCGATGAAGTTGGCCTGCAGTCCTCACTTCAATGGTATTTGGATGGTCTGACGAAACGGTCCGGGCTGGAAACCTCGCTGGATATGCAACCGAAGGATTTTCCGAGGCTCGGGCCGGAACTTGAAACCACTATATTCCGCATCGTTCAAGAAGCTCTTACAAATGTCTATCGTCACGCGGAAGCGCGAAAAGCATCTATTAGTTTGACGATGAAGGAAAATCAAATCGCGGTTACGGTGCAGGACGATGGGAAGGGTATCCCAGACGTCATTGGTGATTTTAAGCCAGACAAGATCGGCGTTGGCATCGCGGGGATGAGGCAGCGCGTCAAAGAATTTGGTGGAGAATTGCGGCTGCGAAATGGGACCCCAGGGACATGCGTCGAAGTGGTTATTCCGATCAAATCTGCGGCACCCCGCTCGCAGGCGGGGCAGTTCACTGCTTCATGGGGAGGCAGCCGCTGATTTCAGGCGTTTGCTGCTTCCGGCCCTCGGTAGTGCATGACTGCTTTTTCGATACTGCTGATAAGATCCCAAACCTGAGCTTTGGAAACCACCTGACAGATCCCAGCCCGGCAAGCGGCAGCTTCCAGGCCTTCGACATCCAGGACGGTAAATAAAACGAGCGGCACGGTGTGGTTCAGAGAGGACATTCGTTTGGCAACTTCGAAGCCATTTATATCGGGCAAGGCTAAGTCAATGACCACCAAATCTGGCTTCAAATCCTTGTAGCGTTCCACACCGTCGAGGCCATTCTCGGCTTCTCCGCAGACGCTCCACTGACGAGAACCTATGATGGCGCGCAGAAGGCGCCGCGTTGTTTCCGAATCGTCCACAATCAATACCCGCAATTCCAATGGTCAATACTCCTTTCTTTTTATACGTCAGGAGCGCGGCCTGGGAACATACCGTGTTTACTGTATTCAGAGGGGTAGGATAATTCCGCGGAGAGATGTTCAAGAGCAAGTCAGTAGCTACATGCAATTGCTCCGCTAGGTAAGATGATTCGTGTATCGCATGGGAATCCCATTCGCGGTAGCGTTGGCATGCAAGAGCGAAGGAGGACTAATGGCGAAATACGGTAAAGCGGCAAGCGAGAGCGTCAAGAAGGCACTGCATCGAGAGAAGCTTGGCACGTTGCGCTCAGGAAAGAAGGGAAGAGGCGGGGTTGTGAGAAGCCGGAAGCAGGCGATTGCGATTGGTCTATCCGAAGCTCGAAAAAAGGGCGCCAAGGTTCCCCGGAAGAAAACAGACTGAGATAAACGCGTTGCGGTTGCCTCTCCCGCATCCTAGTCCGAGCCATTCAGGACTGCCTTGCTCTTGAGGCGAGGGTTGGTGGGTTCCGTTCCATTATTGCCAGTATGCGCCTTCAATGACGGACGTTTTGGTCTATGCGCGAACAATAGGCAGGAGGGAGACAGACGCGTCGACGAGCCAACGCCAGCCCGTGGTTATATACCATAAACACTGTATGTAATGCCGTGGCGGCTGATACTAACCTCGCTGGTCAAGTGCGCACTAGAACAAAAAATCGATAGGCGTTGAGAGGCGAGGATCTCCAAATGCGAGTACTTATAGCCGATGACCATGAGGTTGTACGAAGAGGTGTGCGGTCCCTGCTCCTAACCCAGCGCCAGCTGGATATCTGTGGTGAAGCGGTTGACGGTCGAGATGCAGTAGAGAAAGCAAAACTATTGCTGCCTGACCTCATTCTCATGGACATCAGCATGCCAAATCTGAATGGTTTGGAGGCCACCCGGGAAATCTGAAGCATTCTTCCACAAACCGAAGTAATCATCCTAAGCCAGCACGAAACGGCCGAGATGGCCCGCGAGGCCTTCCTTGCAGGTGCTCTAGGATATGTTGTGAAATCGTCGGTCTCGAAAAACCTCTTCGCGGCGTTGGAGAGAGTCGGCCGGCATGAGGACTTCTTTGATCCCGGTATAGCCGGATCTGCGGACGGCCAAATCGATGCCCAGGAGTTTCTCCAAGGCAGCACAGCGCTCGAACGTGCGCGATTTCTCGCTGCAATTGTTGATTCATCCCTTGATGCGATCATCTCCAAAGATCTGGATGGGATTATCACCAGCTGGAATGCCAGCGCCGAACGTCTCTTCGGTTTCACCGCGGAAGAGGTAATCGGACAGCCAATTACGATCATTATTCCATGCGAGCTGCTCGAGGAGGAGACTCAGATTCTGAGACGACTCAAGAGTGGTGAGCGCATCGATCACTATGAAACCATCCGAGTAACGAAGGCTGGGAAGAGAAGGAATGTGTTCTTGTCCATTTCGCCGGTTAAGGATTCCGCGGGCAGGATCGTGGGCGTATCCAAAATCGCACGTGACATTACGGAGTCGAAGAGCTTGGAGCAAACACCGGGTGGAACAAAGAGCGATTGGGTGGCCAGATAGAACTCCAAGCTCAACCCCGCACGCGGGAGCTTAAGCTAGCAAGAACCTTTTGCCCAGTCGTGGCTTCTTCCGGCGAATAAGGATCTCTAAACTCAGTTTCTCGGCTATGCAATAGGCCTGCGGCCCTGAATGACTCGGATCAATACGACGACGATAGCCACAACCAAGAGAATATGAATGAACCCTCCCAAAGTGTAGGAAGTGACGAGTCCCAAGAGCCACAAAATCAATAGGATAACGGCTAGCGTCCAAAGTAAGTCCATATTCTCCTCCTCATTTCCATAAGTTGCTGCCATCGCTCTGGTCTCGGCGGACCTGCGCAGGGAAGCAAGAAGATGGCCACAGGTTAAATGGAACAGGGCTGTCGGGCCATCAGTTGATTACTGTAGAGCGCCCGGCAGTTCGATGTAGCTTGAGTGCTGGGTAGCAGGTTCACACGCGATGGAAAATGTGTTGCCTGAAGTGGAATCCGCCCTAATCGGAGGATGCTCCTCACTGCGGGTTCATCTGATTGTTTTCGCCTCCCGTGACAGCAGGAGTCAGCGCTGTGTTTTCGAGCCTCTGCAACTCACTCTCCAGCCGGGCCTGCGCCTTCTCGGATAGTCTTGAAGAGGTGGGAGCATCAGGATACGAAAAAAAGTGCAAGAGTCCGGCACGCAATTCAGGAGAGGTATTGGCGAAATTGTTTTCCGCAAGCCTATCAAGAAGTTCGGCGCAAGTGTCATCGTTCAACCGGTACTCGCCACGCGCGGTCGTCTCGCCAACATCGAAGTTGTCGTTGGGCAGCCTGACTCCTCCTTTGCGCAGTTCCGTTAATAAGGCCCGATAGCGATCCAGAGTTACGTTGAAGCTATCTTCAAAGAGCTTCTCGGTTTGAGGCGTAGGCTCCCGAAACGCGAGGACTCTCAGGGGGCCGATCTTAGGCAAGATACGAAAGAGGAACGCGAGAAATACCTCCCCTCTGGTGGGTTTGGTGTAGTCCTTTCCCCATTCCTTTTCATAGCTTGCGCGCGAAATGTTGTAGAGAAATTTCCGCCTGGTCACCCCAGGCAAATCCTTACTGATTTCGTCTCGCTTCAATGTCCAGGCAATTCTCGTGGCTTTCGGAATGAGCGAACTGACGCTGTGCCTGTAGGAGTTGATTACATTAGCCTCATTGGGCAGGACGGATTTGAGATCCAATCCATAAGTTTCCAGGAACGCCCGCTCTAACAGAGGCACAGCGACCTCAAAGCCGATAAAATCGTGGTAACTTTCAGGAGCGTAGCGTCCCTTTGCAACTTCCAGCACGTCGAACGCGAACTCGGTTTTCACATGGGCAATCGGGTCATCTTCGTATGTCACCACATCCCCATATTTCTTTTTGAGCTTCGGATACAGCATCGGAACGGCAAGATTCGTGGCCAGTCGGTGCCCGCTGTTGTCCGCCGCGTAGTGGGCCATAGCTCCCAGGGCGAAGGCATACTCATTTAGATCCTGAGAATCGCGCAGCAGAGTTTGGACAAAATCGCCGCTCCGGATGTAGTGGGTGAGATCGCTAAAGAACTTATTGCCATGGGGGTAGTACCCCATGTCCTGAATAATGGCGCCCCCATAGACGAAAGCATGGGCCTTGCGCAGATCGTCTGCGCTGGCATTCGGAAATCTTTCGAGGAGGAGGGGGCGTATGTGTGTTTCCCAGGCCGTATCCACAATGGCTTCATGAGTCAAGACTGCATACGCTTCGGATGGATTGGGCCATCCGAGCAAGAAAACTAGGATGCAGATCTGGATGACGCGCAATCGATTCATGAATCCACGCTAGTTAAAGGCACAGTGAATAAGTCACATATAAGATGTGAGAGTCCTTGGGCGGAGTGAGCCGGGCACCATTCCCAGGAGTCCGGCCCCTCGTCTTGCGGTTTTTGCTTACGTCGGGCTCTCGCTGACCTAAAGATCTGACTTGCCCCCATTAAGACTGGCCGGCGCCACGCTTCTTTTCGCTGGGAGTTGAAGTCCCTTCCCGATTGGCTTGCCGTTCTTCTTGTGTTGATTCTTCGCTACGGAAGGCTCGGGCGAACTCATCCACCTGCTTCTCGGCTTCCTGCTTCATGATTCCGTAGCGCTCCTGAATCTTTCCGATCAGTTGATCCCGCCGTCCGCGAATGACGTCGAGATCATCGTCTGTCAGCTTTCCCCACTTTTCCTTGACCTTGCCGGAATACTGTTTCCATTTTCCTTCTAACTGATCCCAGTTCATCGGATTCTCCTATTGTTTTTTGTTTTCTGACGCTTATCCATTCCAGAGCGCACCAGCTGGGAGGGCGCCAAACGTCGTAAGCCAAGGGGAACACAGAGGGACGAGAGCGTATATACAGGGAAGCATGGAGAAGCAAGTGGAAAGTGGTGTAGTCGCATGAGTTTCGCGAAGCCTACAGCATGCATTCGAAAACTATAGAGCTTTCACTGTATGGAGATGGCTGTTGATCCCGTTTACAACCGTGGGGAATCGTGGCGGGTTCCCGTACTAGCTAAGAAAGAACCAAAAGCCCGCCGATTCAGGGCCTGGGACATTCTGAATAGAAACCGTAAGGAGGTTGTGATGCTACGTTGGGCGTTGGGATTCTTTATCGTGGCGCTTGTGGCAGCAGTGCTGGGCTTCTCGGGAATTGCTGTGGCCGCAGCGGGAATCGCGAAGATTCTATTCTTCATCTTCTTGGTTCTTTTTCTTGTGTCGCTGATCGGCCACCTCCTGCGCCGAACTTGAGACGCCAAGACGAGCGCCATCCTCAACCAGCACGGGTGTGCGGAACAGAATGTAAGTCGCAACTAGGGAGGCACCATGGGCGGGAAAACAATTCTAGGAATCGCATTAGTCATCATTGGCATCGTCGCACTTGCGTACCAAGGCGTGACGTACACGACTCACAAAAAAGTCGTCGACATCGGTCCGATCCAGGCGACGAAAGAAGAACATCACACCATTCCTCTTCCTCCGATTCTTGGAGCGCTGGCGTTGGTCGGCGGGATCGTTGTTATCGCGTCCGACCGTCGCGGCAATTAGGGCTAGGTTAGGACTAAGGTCAATCGTGCAAATCTTCGAAAGAAAATCATGGAGGGCATAGTTATGAAACGTTTAGCACTTTTTTTTGCGGGCGCGCTCGTACTTGCGCCTTTGTCATTCGCACGGCCTGCGGATGAACGCGCAAAAGACGAAAATGATCGATTGCAGAACTCTGGCACGGTCATCCAGGAGATTCTGGACATCCCAGACGACATTCCTCAGGACCTGCTCGACAAGGCACGTTGCGTGGTCGTTATGCCATCCGTTTTAAAGGCCGCCTTTGTCGTTGGAGGGAGCTATGGCCGCGGAACCATGGTCTGCCGCACGCGCAAGGACTTCTCCGGTCCGTGGGGCGCGCCGGCGATGTACGCCCTGGAAGGCGGCAGCGTGGGATTCCAAATTGGTGGAGAAGCCACGGACTTCGTGATCCTCGTGATGAACAACCGCGGCGTGGAAAGTCTGCTGCATAGTAAAGTCAAGCTCGGTGCGGATGCTTCCATAGCCGCCGGACCAAAGGGACGGACCGCGTCGGCAGACACAGACGCATACATGCGCTCAGAAATGATCAGCTATTCAAGGGCCCGAGGTGTTTTTGTCGGCGTCTCCCTGGAAGGGACGACGCTGCGGCCCGATGAAGACGCAAATCATCGTCTCTATGGCAAGGAAGCCTCGGCTGAAACGATTATCACGGAGTCGAAGATGGAGGCACCTGCTGCGGGGAGAACTCTTGTCAGCCGTTTGCAGAAGGCCACTCCCGAACTGAAGCCTTAGCCAACGCGAATTGGGAAGATAGAGCGAGGCGATGTTGCCTCGCTCTTTTTCTCCTCCGACGGTTCACTTTGCGATCCATACGTTCATAGCCCGTGCTGTACAGGAGTGCAGGTTTCGGTTGCGACAAATCGCGCTAGGAGAAGGTTGCGACAGAATCATATTTCTAGTCATTACTTGAGATAAATCTAGATAAATAACTGTATTGACATAACTCGTCTTTTCGACAAAATCGCTAGTATGGAATGTTGATTAATAAATTTGGAACGAATTGGACTCGCGGGGCCCACGGGCAAAACGGGGAGGAGTAAAGATTATGTCGAAGTCCTCAGAGCGTAACGGTGCGGTGAAAGTTTTTATCGCCGACGGTAGTCGAATGAGCTGTCAACTCATGGCCGAAGCATTGCGGCGAGGCCGTTATCGGACCCGCGTGGTTGGCTACGCGACGGACGCGGCTGGAATTCGCGAAGGACTCGACAAGTGCGAAGCCGACGTTGCCGTCATCGGGGCTCGTTTAGAAGAAGAATCCCTGGCTGGTCTCGATGTGACGCGACAGATACGGGCTTCCAATTCTAAACCCAACATCATCCTCTTACTCGATTCGAGCAAGCCGACGATGGTCGTCGAAGCATTCCGGGCAGGAGCCAGCGGCATATTCTCCAGGGATCAATCGTCTGAACTCCTGTGCAAGTGTATCCACGCCGTACACCAAGGGCAGGTGTGGGCGAGCAGCAAGCAACTGCGCTTCGTAATCGAAGCCCTGGGCCCGTCTCTGCCGGCTAAGCCGCTCTGGAAGAAAACGCCGGGCTTGCTGACAAAGAGGGAAGAAGGCGTCGTGGACTTGGTGGCCGAAGGTCTCACCAATCGTGACATTTCCCGTCAGCTCAATCTGAGTGAGCACACCGTCCGTAACTATTTGTTCAGGATCTTCAACAAAGTGGGCAGCTCGAATCGCCTGGAGCTGGCACTCTACGCCATCGATCGGAGAGAAAGCTGTCCTCAACCGAATTGACTGGCTTCATCGACGATGGTGGACGGCAAATATACTTCGCGGCACGAGGAGTGAAGGCCCGATGCGGGGCTGAACGGCATCGAGGTGGCCAGCGCCAGCCTTCCCACAAGACCGAACCTCCCGCCCCTCAAAGCGAGTAAATGAACTCCAGATCCACAGAAGGCTTCCGACTTGACCGGGTAAATTGTTCTAACCGGTCATACATTTTGTAAATATGTTCGCATAACGCAGCCTTAACATTCCCTGTCGAACGTTATCTCTTCCCCGCAGTGAAATTGTCATTTCTCACGGACTCTTGCGCTCTTGGCGAACGATCCTGGAGCGAAGTCTGGAGTGAGAGTTTTCCCTGGGGAATCGCGGGTCGGGTCCTCACTTTTTATTCACAAAATAGGGTATTCGCCGTATTACGTCCGGCGGTGACTCTCCTTACTCTCGCTAGCGTGTCGGCAATTAAATTTTGGTGAAAGGCTAACTTATGATTGAGCGATCAAAGGAAAAAGAGAGATTCAATCCGGGGTCGTTCTTGGACAGTCCGAACGTGACGAAACTAGCCGCAGACTTCGAGAAGGCGCAGACAATATACTGGCAAGGGGAGTCCTGCTCCTCTGTACTTTACATCAAAACAGGGAGAGTGAAACTCTCCGCAACAAGCGAAGACGGCAAAGAGGCCGCGATTGCCATCCTGGAAGCAGGTGATTTCTTGGGCGAAGCGTGCCTGAACGATGCTTCCCCCGCACGCGAGGCAAGGGCGATCGCGATGGAACCCGCTACTATACTGGTGATCCAGAAGAAAGAGATGTTGCGTGTATTACGCGACGAAAAAGACTTTAGAAATTATTTTATTTCTTATTTGCTCAAACGGAAAGTCAAAACGGAAGCGGACTTAATGGACCAGCTATTCAATTCCAGTGAGAAGCGTTTAGCCCGCGCACTTCTTCTTCTGTCACGGCCCGAGAAGGTGGGGTCGGCGACAAAAAATGTTCTCAGCATACCGCAGGAAACTTTGGCGGAATTGATTGGCACGACTCGTAGCCGCGTCAATCTGTTTATGAACAAGTTCCGCAGGCAGGGTTTTATTGATTACAGTAAAGGCAGACTGCAGGTTCACAATTCCATAATCGGTGGCGTACTGTAGAAAAGGAATATTGAACAAGTGCGTTATTCCTAGGGGCTTTGCGTGCGAGCATGCCGGCAACGGATCGGTCGAGTTTTTAGGGCGTTGGAGACAGATGGAGTCTTCGGAGCGCAATCAATAGTTAGGATAGGGCTTCATATGGTAGTCGAATCGAATGACCGCGGGCGCATGGATGCCCCGTACCTGCATTCTTTGAGTGTGAGAAAACGGAAGGACGCCGGGGAGAATCTAAACGCACTCAGTTGGTTGTCGCCTGATGTGATGCGTTGGGACTTGCCAAGGAGGACCGACGAAAGAATCGGAAGTCACAACGCTCGCAGCGGAATGGCCTGACCAACACCATGGCCAGAAAGACCCGTTCCATGATTCCTTTGCGTTTTGACCGATGAATTCGTTTACTTTGGCATAGCGGACAACTTATCACGGTGAGTCTCCCGGTGGGACTTCCCCATCGCCAAACAATCTTCCGCTAGAGGAAAACCTGGGGTCTGTTCCAAATTGCACACCCCTACCCTCGCTTTCACGAGGCGAGCCCAACGGTTTGCCGGTCCGCCACCGCCCCCGAAACGCTTCCAGGCTACCTGACACGGCACCTGTTCAAAATGGAACAGACGAAATCTCCTTGCCGCTATACGTTTAGGAGGGCCGGCCTCTACGTCGACCACCCGTAATTGCCAAGGACGGCCTAAACGGCCGTAGGTGTATCTGCCATGTCAAATCTGGCCCAGAGCAAATCCCAGAGTGCTCCGAGGAGTTTCCATCCCCAGAGTCCCGGCGCTCACAGGCGGCGTCCGCTCAATGTCCTCTTTATTCACCGCGATGCAGACGTGGTGGACAACTGCCTGCAAGAGCTTAAGAAAGCGCAGTTCGTCGTCAATTTCGATTCCGTGTTGACCCTGGCCCAATGCACGCAACAGCTCCGGTCCCAAGTTTATGAAGTGGTGGTCGCGGAGTACCCTAGCCCCAGTTGGAAACGGGCGCAGGCATTGCAACTCCTCCATCAAACGCTTCAGGAAGTCCCCTTGCTGTTCGTGACCAATTCACTGGGCAGCGAATCCCTCGCGCAACTAGCGGCTCAAGGAGCGTTCGATTACGTCGAGCAGGAGCACCTTGCGCAATTGCCGATGGCTGTCCGGCGCGTCATGAACGAAAGGAAATTGCGCGCGGAGTTGGAAGAGGCGGGAAGGGCCCTGAGGCATTCGCAATCGCTGTATCGCGCGCTGGTGGAGAATCCTGCCTATGGAATATGCAGGTGCGATGCGGAGGGCAGATTTCTTGATGTCAACCAGGCGCTTCTGACGATGTTGGGCTACGAATCCAAAGAAGAACTGCTGGCGGCAAATCGCGGGTCCGAAATCGCCCTTGATCTGGGTCGAGGAGCTCCATTGGCCGGGAATTCACCGGAGTCCGCGAGAATCGAGCCGCTGGAAATCGAATGGAAGCGGAAAAATGGGCTGAGTCTGAAAGTAAGGCTGAGCGGCCGCGGGGTCTTTGGCGATCAGGGAATGTTTGTTGGCTATGAAATCATCGCGGTTGATGTCACGGAACAGCGCGCGCTAGAAGAGCATCTACGCCGCCAGGCATTGAGCGATTCGTTGACCGGGTTGGCCAACCATCGCCACCTTTTCGACGTATTGCATGCGGAGATCTGCCGGTCGAAGCGCACCGAACGGGAATTCTCGCTGCTATTGCTGGATCTCGACGGATTGAAAGCAGTCAACGATCGATTCGGGCATCAGACGGGAAACCGGGCGCTTTGCCGGATGGCGCAGATTTTGGCCGACTGCAGCCGGTCGGTTGATACCGCGGCGCGGCAAGGCGGGGACGAGTTTGCATTGGTTCTGCCGGAGACGGGCGTGGCCGCTGCTACATTGGTGGCGAGGCGAGTTTGCGAACTTCTTGCCAAAGACACGGAAGAACCGGCGCTTTCCGTCAGCTTTGGAGTGGCCAGCTATCCGAAGGATGCTGGAGATGTCGGAGAACTCCTATTCGCCGCGGATCATGCGCTCTATAACATGAAAGACCAGCGGTCCGGAGCTGCCCGAGCCGGTCAGAAAAGCGGATAGCGCTCACGCTTTCCTCAAACAGAGCTTTCTTTCGTCCGGGCGTGAACCAGAATAATCCGAGCCAGTGTGCGGTTTAGCACATCGCGTCTGGCGCGAGTATCCCATACTCCGTGCAGGTCAAGGGTTCCGAGCAGGAACTCCTCTAGAGCCGGGAGGAAGACGACATGCGACGCGGTAATCAATATATATTCAGCTTTTTTCTTCTAAGCGCGGCCCTGGCGGCGCCCTCGGCGATGAAAGCTGCGGGCCAGCCGCAGGACAACGGGCGTCAGGAAGAACACCGCCGTGACGACAATGACCGCAATCGGGTCTATGACCGTCAGCACGAGGATTATCACAATTGGGATGACAACGAAGACCGTTCCTTCCGCCTGTACCTTGGCGAAAGGCACAAAGAGTATCACCCCTTTTTGGAATTGAAGGTGAAGGAACAAAATGCGTATTGGAACTGGCGTCATAGTCATCCGGACCACGACCACGACGGACGCTAGCCAGCAGGGTACGGAATGCACAAAGGAAGTCTGCTTGCATCGGCCCAGGGAGCGCGGAAAGAGTAGAACGCTCCCCTACCAGCCCGACAGCGCGGTTACCAAGTTCGATTTGATCTGAAGAGAACTTGAAAATGGGGAGGCTCCGATGAGCAATGGCGGTTTCGGTTCACCTGGCAAGTTACGAAGGCACAGTACGAATCGCGATTCCGACGACAGGATTCAATATTTGTTGCGGGCGGAAGAGCAGTTACTCCATTCGATCTCCACACATGTGGCCTTACCGAAAGTACTAAATGAAATCTGTAGCGCTATCGATCTTCAGATCGGTAATGTGGTTTCCCTCATTTCCCTTCCAGGGGACGATCCAGGCGAACTTGCCGCAATTGCTGGGAACGCGGCGCTTTTTGGCTTGTACACATTTTACTCGGAAGGCATCGCGGATGAGAATGAAGTGCCGGTTGGCTTCCTGGAGATGTTCTGCAGCGTCGACCGAAGTCCGAATGCCGGCGAACTTCAATTGATCGAACGGGCTAAATGCCTGATTGCAATAGCCATCCAGCGCCATCATGACGGCGCCGAAAAAGGCAATCGCACGGTGCGCGCGGATATGGCCGCTCGCGGGCGTTTGCCGGAATCGCCGGATTCCTTGAACTAGTACTCCACCGAGGGAAGCGTCAGGCGAGCGCAAACTCAACAAAGGCGGGCTCCCGCCCAGCCGTGCAGCACAGGGCGCTTTGATTCATTCGTGAAGCACCACGCTCAAGAGAGAAGTGTTGATCTGCAGACCGCCGTTGTACTTGATAAAACCGAGCTTCCTGAATTTGTTCATGAAAAAATTGACGCGCGAACGCGTCGTACCGATCATCTCCGCAAGGGTTTCTTGCGATACGTCGTGGAGCACGGCATGTGGCTTGTCCTCTTTGCCGTAGCGGGCCAGCAAGAGAA
>Ga0210410_10003250_pt1 | contig 14454 bp, 25 predicted proteins | sample IncBWC4MmetaG_FD_161058 | JGI IMG/M metagenome (GOLD analysis project Ga0210410, IMG submission 161058) | Forest soil microbial communities from Barre Woods Harvard Forest LTER site, Petersham, Massachusetts, United States - Inc-BW-C-4-M | ecosystem: Environmental > Terrestrial > Soil >... | reverse complement strand
TTTTAATAAAATTTTGAATATTAATATTACTATAAAACCATCTAAATTATTACAAAGAAAGAATTTAAATATAAAACCTATAGGTCATTGGAATAAAAGTAAATGTCATAAAGAATCATTAAAATATGACACAAGAACTAATTTTCAAAAAAATTCTGGTAGTGCTTATACTATAGCGTGCAAAAATAATTGGTTAGATGAAATATGTTCCCATATGATACTTAAACAAAGACCAAATGGGTATTGGAATAAAAAATTATGTCATATTGAAGCACTTAAATATAAATCAAGAACAGAATTTCAAAAGAAAAGTAGTCCTGCTTATGATTATGCTATTAGAAGAAAATGGATGAATGATATATGTAAACATATGGTATATCTTAAAAAACCAAACGGTTATTGGAATAAAGATAAATGCATTAAAATAGCCAATAAATTTAAAACAAAGAAGGAATTTAAGAAAAAATATCCTAAAGTATATTGGGCTTCTGTACGAAATAAATGGTTAAAAAGTATTACTAAGCATATGACAATGTCTGGTAATAAAAAATACCGATTTGTGTATGCTTTTGAATTTAAAAACAAATATGTTTATGTAGGATTATCATATAATATAGAGAACAGAGAGTATCAACATTTAAATACTGAAGATTGTGTTATATTTCAACATATCAAAAATACTAAATCCAAATATGTTTTAAAAAATATTTCAGGAAAACCTTTGTGTGTCGAAAAAGCTCAATACTTAGAACACAAAACAAAATTAAAATATACTAAAGATGGTTGGAATATATTGAATAGAGGATTGACTGGTGTAGGTGTTGGTTCAATTGGTGGTAATGATACTAAATGGACAAAAGAAGAGTGTCATAAGGATGCATTAAAATACAAAACAAGAACAGAATTTCATGATAATTCTGGTGGTGCTTATGATTATGCTATTAGAAGAAAATGGATGGATGATATATGTGGACATATGAAAAACCAATCTAATAAAATAGTGTTACAATTAGACTTAAATAACAAATTTATAAAAGAATGGGCTTCCGCATCAGAAGCAGAAAGAAGTTTAAATATCGGTAGAAGTTGTATATCAAAAGTGGCAAATAGTAAAACAAAATCAGCTGGTGGATATAAATGGAAATACAAATAATAATCTCTATTTATTCCTCACCCGAAACACCATAGTATATTCAATAGCAATTTTCTTTCTACGCCGGCCAGTAGTGATATACGAAATATTAGCAATGGATTGTTTAAACTCTATTGCTAATGTTTCTAAGTCATCTCCTTCATATCTACGTTTCTTGATTTCAAAAACTTGTTTATCGGTCAATTTGTAGTTAGGATGTGTTTTATCTTTATTATGGTTTAGGGCCATTTTAACCCTGGTAAGATCTGGAGTCTTTACCCCAAATTTATGATGTAATTTCCCTTTACGTCTTCTTTTATCATTTGGATCAATAGGTTTGAATATCTTAGTGATCCAGGATAGGTTAGAAACGTGATTATTGACCTTATCACCATCAATATGGAATGGTTCCTGCTCTAGTTCTATCTCAGGATGTTCGATAGGAGAGAAGGTCTCTAAAACGATAATGTCAGCTCTATATGTTTTACGATCAAGACTATTGGTTAAATTACAGACTAAATGGCCAGACTTATCCTTGGTAAGTTTCAGATCAGCCTCTTTCTTGGCTTTACCATAACTTAAACATTTCACTTTACCAGTGTTGCTCACAAGGTAATTAGGATAATCTTTAATTTTTTTCCATAACTCGTTCATAGTGTTATATATCTTTTTCTCGTTAAGATTTTTAATAGTGTTAAAGAGGGTTTGTTTTAATCTTAAATAGTGCTTATATTTGTATTATGAAATCATATGAAATACCGGAAAGTATTAATAAAAGTTGTAAAGTATTCCTTGAGAATTTCTTTAATAAAATAACTAAATTGATAGATTGTAAGAATATTTATATTTGCGAGTTTAAGCATAACGATTTTACTTTTTATATACATAATCCCATAAATAAAAAAGATCAGTTTTTTACTAATATTGCAGTATTATGTTTTGATTCTTTAATGTTTGGTTTAACTTTTGTGCATTATGATAGTAGTTATTGCACTTTGGAAGATTCTACGAAAACTATAAATATACCAAACGCCAATAAACTTTTACATAAAAAGCTTCAACAAATTGAACTGATGAAATCTTTAACAGTAATTAATTATGATACTGAACATATTAAGGTAGGTAGTGCTATGAAAATAGGTGAATTAATATTTGATAACGATCTAACACAATATAAATCATCAGTAAATGTTCCCGGTTATATACCTAAGAAAGTTGCTAAATCATCTGAGTTTGATTACTATATGAATATTTATTTAAAAATGTCTGATTATACCATTTATGAGCACAAAAAGTTAACTGTAAATTTAGGTTAATTTATAAGATAAAAATAAATTCTTATAATTCAACCGGTATTAAGCAGAAGTTTTTGTATACATCACTAATCTCACAAATAGCATATTTGAAATTGTAAAGCTTTGTGTCTTTCATTTTATAAATTTCATTCGTCAAAGATTTTATACCAAATAACATTTGGTACACAAACATTACAGAAGTTTCTAAGCAAAAATTACTATTAAAGTCTTTTTTATAGTAAGGATTATAATATAAAACAACATCTTTTACATGTGGATTTATCCAGACATCTATATCTTCAATTCTTTTATCTGTTTTAGTTATAATATTTGGTTTTAATTCTTCATCATAAACAGCGTTATACAAATTAATTGGTAATAGTATAATGTTTGGATGAATAAATTGAAAATGATTCATACCATCGATTTTACATAAGATACTTTGTATAATTTCTTCTTTATCTAAAGATTTAATTTTTACAATAAGTGTATAAACTTTTCTGTCTTCCTCATTGAATGTTTTCTCTGCCAGCTTAACAAATTTAATTCCAAGATCTTTAGAAAGAACTTCTTCAATTCGTTCTGTTTCTATGGATCCTACACAAAATCTTTTTGATATTATATCATTCTGAATTACACCTCTACGAAGACAATTTGATTCAAGAAGTAAATCAAAATAATCCACGATTACAGGAGCTTTACCAACTAGTTTTAATAGGTCACTTTTAAGAAAATCAACAGCTTTTTCTACATCTTCAAGATAAAAATTATCAGTATGTATACATTGATAATTTTTGCTCCTATGCCTAAATTGAAATCTATCTCTATAGGAAAAATTATTCTTTGCTTTTGTGTAATAATGATTTAGATGGGGACAATTTAAATCAATAATTTCAGGAGTAATATCACATCCTATTTTATCTTTATAGGCTTGCATTATAATATGAATATTGTTGTCAATCATATAGTTTGTTTTAATTTTATCAAGAGGTATACGAACGATTTATAGTAGTACGACTCAAGTCTCAAATGTTATTGTATCTATCATTTTATATTTGTTCCTTTTAAAAGTTTTAGTATCTTTGTTTTATGAAAAGCAAACAAATTATCCGAAGTATTAATGAGGAAATTTATACAGAGGCTGAAAAAATTGAACAGAATTTTTGTTATTTCTTTGGTTTATTAGATAATAGAGAATTTTATGTTGATAATCGTACACACGGTCAAATAATTGATGGTAGACATGTAATGGTAAAATTAGTTTAATCATAATGGTTTATAAATATAAAAATGTTAATAGTAATCTACTAAAAATCTATAATAATATAGGGCAAATATTAAATAGAAGATGCAGGAAAATGTTTAAAACAAAACACAAATTTTATTTTGTTTCTTTTTCTCATAAATGTTTTGATTTTCGGTTTCATAATCATATATTTTCTACAGAGTTATTTTTAATTAAAGATGAATATACTACTATTAAAGTAACATTTAATAATACAGCACCTATAACTATAAATGAAATAATTGTGGAAAGTTCTGTTCCGTTAAATCATAAAAAAGCTGGTGTAATCATATTCAATAGTTTCTCGGAAATTTATAAGGTTTTAAACACATTTAAATACCATAAATGTGAGAAAATAAAATATTTGATAACTAGTCAGAAAGAGTGTAATGAATTAAAAGAACAGTTAGGATTTGAAAAAAAAAGTTACATAGAAAAACAATTTAACAATTTATGCTTTTTATTTGGTAGACACGAAAATCTTGAGATTTATATAGATCACCGCTATAATAAGCGTATCGAAGGAAAGTATGCCTGTATTAATTTGATTTAATAATTATTATTTTTGTCAATTTAGAAAGAAACTATTGTGGTATATAATTTTATTTGCTAAAAAAGATTCAGATATTGCTTCAAATATGCCCTTGTTGATGCAGGTATGTCCCTCATTTAAACTATACTATGATAATGACATAGAATATATACAACATGGGAAAATATGTTAAAACCTTTGAAGAGTATAATTATCCTGTAAGTAGCTATCTTACAAATAGAGATTATGACAGCTATCTAAAAACTGTATATGGTCATTTTTCAGATCCGGAAAGATCCCGTGAAGACTTAGATTGGTACATCGAGACAATTCATACATTAAATAAGAATGGTGGTATAATTTATAAACTAGTATTTCTCGATTCAAAAGAAGATTTAGACACTAATGATATAAAAGAACATTGGGTTTTGAAAAAGACAGATATCGAAAACTTTTTTGATACCTTAAAATCGGAAGCTACCGGAGAACAACCATTCCTGATAACAGCTAAAATATCTAAGGATTCCGTTGATATAAAAGGTTCTATGGCTGCTTATGCAGCCCTTCCACATGAAGTAGAAGTGAACATTAATAAGAAACCAGAAAAATATAAATTGACCCCATACAAGAGGCCCTGGGAATAAACTATGAAATACATTTTAACTTTTGATGATTATGTAAAGATGAATGAGTCCTTAGAACATTTAACTATTAAACCTTCACCAAAGAAAGGCTTTAATGATAGTTTTAATCAAAGGATAAATATTCAATTAAATGGTAAGAGTATAGGTTATACATTGTTAGTTTCACATAAGCCTGAGATGATAAGTTTTGAATATACTGAAATAAAACCAGAATACCGTAATATGGGTTATGGTACCAAAGCAAAAATTTTAATTAAAGAATATATAAAAGGGGAGTATCCACAGGTAAAAACTATATTTGCTTCACCATATTCTAAACAATCCTTCTACTCATTAATAAAAGCTTTTGGTCAACCGGCCAGCGAAGAACATGAAACATTCGATGAAATAAAAGGCTTTGTTGATGAATATTTACCTGATACTTTTGATGGTAAAATCGATGGTGCTGATTATATCGATCTTTCTTTCAATATTTGATATACTTTCTCTTTGGTTAATAGACACTACAATTTTCTATCATACTATAATACATTTCTTTATTTCCAACCCACGAAACATATAATTTTAGATGTTTCGATATTAAACATTCTATCATTAATTGTATATCTGTATCAGCCAATTTATATTTTGTCTTAAAAGTATACCATATACGTTCATCTATTAATAATTTTTTCTGTTTATGATTACGATTATTTCGTATAAGCAAATACATAGTTATAGTACCATTAGGTAATAAGAAATTTATACGGCTACCCCTTTGTCTTATTACTGTTTGCTTTAATAAAGATAATATGTATTCTTCAGCTGTCATTATAATTTTTTTTACTTATGAGCTCCTAAAATTTTCTTTGGACCACAAAGTTTTAAAACGTAACCTTGACTGAATGTCGAAGAGTTTATAACAATATATAATTTAATCTTAAGATGTTTATTGAGAATTTCTTTTATTTCATCACAGGCAATACCGTAATCTATATAATCATCTTTAATGAAAAAGCACCAATTGAAAGCATCTAACATAATAATTCTATTGTACTTCCTTTCATAGTAAAATAAAACTTTTTTATCGCTGTTTATAAACTCAATGTAATAACCATTAACCCTAATAGTTAGATTTTTTAATACGGACAAAATGTGTTCCTCTGAAGTCAAGATATTTATAATTTAGGTTCTGTCTTTATTTTCATCTGTATAGGTCCAACCCATAAAACTTCTAGCTTAATATGCTTAGACATAATATCAATTATCATTAATGGAATATCTGGATCACCTAGTTCGTACTCTTTTTTAAAAATATTCCATATAATATCATTTACATATAATTTCTTGGTTTGTCTCGAATACTGTCTAATATTTGGATGCTTATGCATGAAAAACATAGCAGTATCTCCATTAGGTTGTAAAAATATTATACCATTATCATTTACATTCTTTCTTAATACTGTTTTACTTAGTATAGAAAGAAAATATTCCTCCGGCCCCATTTCAATTTTTTTAAATATTAAAGTTTGAAACATTTTATCAAAGATTCTGTTACGTAGTCTTTCTTCTCAGTTTTAAAATTCTTGTTTTCTATTTCTGAAAGTAACTGTCTCCAGAAAGGAATGTATCCTTTGCAAATTATTGTATGTGTATATGAACCTAAAGAATACGTATAATTTTTCTTTTCTAAATAATGATCTATAGTATTAATCCAATCATGTTTTGTAAATTCAGATTCCTCTGTATAAATGACCCCATCAGGATCCTCAACAATATAATCAATAAAGTCTTTGATTATTTCTTGAAACAGAGCTTCTTCAAAACTTCCAGGATCTATAAGCTCTTTTATTTTCAATGATTTCATAGTTACAAAGATAACAAAAACTGACTAATTTAGAAATATTTCGTTGTGAATCTTTAAAAGATTAATTATATTTGTACTATTGAATTTAATCTGAAAGTTTTAAGGATGGGATACAAAGACAATATAGAAGAACAAGAAATAACCGGTGACGAACTACTGGAACAAGGTATAGATTTTGATACTTATAGAAACCCTATTATACCAGGTACAGAATATCTGGTAAAAATACAACATAAGATAAAGAAGATGGCTATTCTTTCAAAACAAGACTGGAAGGATAAAAACCAATATGAATTAGGTGATGAAATAGAAAGACAAGGAGGATTAGTTAACTGGTTTAACTTCGGATACAGACTCGGTTTCTTTGAAAGTATAAATGACTGTATAGAATCCATTGAAGAGCTGATTACATTTTATGGCCTTAAAGAAGAGTTTGGTAAAGCTATAAATCTACAAAAGGAACTACAACATTTAAAAACTATATAGATGGTTTTAAGATTTGATTTAAAAAAATATTACAGATTATATTTTCATGAGATATTAGAAACAGCTTTCAATAAGTGTTCTTTGATATACCAAAATAATTATGCAGATGATATATCCTTTACTTGTGTTAAAGGGCCTGGCTTTGTTATAACAGTAACTAAAGATGGTGTGTATTCCTTGATTGTTGAAATTGATCAGGCTAAAGTATTTTTTAATATATTAGAAATAAAATATTTAAAATTTGAGTATTTTAATTTTAGTCTTTCTATTTGTATTGATAAATACATGTTAGTAAATGATACAGATAAAATACTGCATAAAGCGATGTCTGTTCTATACAAATATTGTAATGATAATATGAATATTAAATCAATAGATGTTAATGATTGTATAGTTGTTAAAAGAATGTTTGGAAAAACCGAAGAGCCTAGAGATTTTATAAATTATATAACACGAGATATATCTTTACTTGAAGTAATGTATTATGTAAATACACCTATTAAATTTGGTATTGACTATAGTGGTAAACAATACTATGTAGCTAACCTACCAGAGTTTAAAGAAAACTATAGGACCAAAGTGTTACAAGTAAATTTAAGTAAACATTCTATGACTAACATAGTATCTACAGACTGTAATGGTTATACACTTCTAGAAGAAAAAAGATTATGTTAACACATTATAGAGATCCAACTAATCTTTCCTATTTTCAAGTACTTGGAAAGCTTGTTGAAAATATATCTGTTTTAGTCGATGACTTTAATAGTACATACAAAAACATTTATCTTTTCCATTTTTACGGAGAAGGCTTTGAAATAAAAGTATCTGACTCCTGGTTTACAATTCAGACAAAAATTGATTCGGTTCAAATAAATGTAAATTTACAATATCTTAGATATTATAAAAGGCATATTTCTTATGGTACCACTACACCATTTACTGTATTTACGAAAGTACCGATCACTAAACTAGTAGCTGCTGGATATGTTTATAAAACTATTCAAACAATATATGACAAGATAGACTTTTCAGTAGATACTTTTAAAATTCGTAAATGTGAAACACTTAGCCCGCACATTAGATATGAATTCCAAGGTATGTTTGGATTTAAAAAAACATTAGATGATTCAGAGTTAGAATTTCTCACAATTATTAGAACTGCTTATAGGTTAGGGTTTGATTTAGATGGTAAAGAGTACTATGTAGATCATAGAACTTCTGACTTTACAAATGCAAATGTAGTTGCTCATATTAAGCTTAAAAATAACATAAGGAACCCATATGTATAATAGAATTTGTTTAAATGATTATGAATTAGGTACACACTATGTAGATTTGTTAAAACGTTTCTATAAGAGTAAGAAAAATAATTATGATATAGTTGAATTAAATAAAGAGTATTCAATATCAATTTCTTATTCATTTAAAAGAGATAATATTATAACTATGTGTTGTAAAAAATTCAAAGAACAATCCAAAATTTATATGGAGTGGTATTATCCAATATCTATTCTAACTGAAGGTATAGTCTATGTGTATCTCGAAAGTGTAAATCATAAAAAATATAATTCTGATACAATTGATTTTGATATAACTAAGTATGAAACATATGATCGTAAATTACTATATGGTTTTATGCAGGCCTTAAACACTTTTTTAGAAGAAAATAATCTATGAATTATCCGTTTTATCTTAATGAAATACCCATGGTAGGTCATCAATATATTAAATTAATGGAACGGTTATACTATACTGAGTATTTGACAGAGGAAGATATAATAGCTAGTAAAAGACCTATAATATCAATTTATGAAAACGACGGGCATAATACAAGAACAAAAAAGAAATGTATATTTACATTAGATGATAAATATTCTATAACTTGTACTTACAATGATTATGCTGGCTATACGTTAATTATATGTTATAAGGATTCAATAAACCAAAAGAGAACATATATGTATTGGGTGCTTAGTAAAGCAAAAAAAGTTCATTTGATGTACTCAGAAGAACATATTTACAATGCTGTTAAAGTAGATTTCGATATTGAACGATATTACGATTTTAATAATAAAATTCTATATGAATCAATGAAGGCTTTATATGCCAGCTTAGAAAAAAATACTATGGTAAAGGAGTTTGATTATGTCTAGTAATAAATTTCGTTTTTGTATGAGTGATCTTCCTCTAGGTGTGTGTTATTTAAACCTGATGAATGAACTATACCAAAAAATTAAATGGGAAAATATGGATTATAGTTATAAAGTTAAGTTAAATAAATCTACTTTTATATCCTTTAGTAATGTTAATTTTGGTAATACAAAAGAATTAAAACGTATTAGGTTTCATATGAATTTTAAATTACATAAAACGCTCACAAATGTTTATATTAACTGGGATATACTTATTAATGTTAATGGAACCCCTGAGTTTTTAAATGTAGAATTAGAGAACATAAGATATGATATTTTTAACAAGCGAAAAATTAAGTTTGATAAAATTGGTCATGATATACCAGATGTTGGTGATTGTAAATTAATCTACAAATGTATAAGTTTGATTTATTTATATTTAAACAAACCTATTAATGCTTAAATGTAAAACATATTTACAGGAGTTTCCTCTCGGTAAAGTTTATAAAGAACTTATTGAAAGAGCTTATAAAGCTTTAGATTTTCATGATGTAGAAAAAATTACTAGACATGTTTACATTAGATTACGAACAACATCACCTTTTATTATAGACTTCAAATATATCAGCCAGGACACTAATTATAAGGTAACATTTACTTTTACCAATAATAAAATAGATTTAGATTTTGAAAATATTTGTTGTAATTTTGTTGAATATTGTATATACAATTCTGAAATAGTTGATGTTGAAAAGTATTATGTTCATGAAATTTCATCGTATCATAGTAACGTTCTTTATGAGTGTATGCAGCAATTGTATAATCACTTAGAAAATTTAAAATAATATGCTGGAGAAATATTATATTGAATTACTATGCAAGCTATTAAAGGCTACCTTAGACAGGAGAGATGATAATTCAAGAGATTTACTAAATGGGTATACTGTAGAGATTTCCGATATAAGCAAAAATACCATATTCTTTCTTAGCAATGGTTGTAATATGCTTAGAGTCTTTTATGTAGATTTTAAGAAAGAGGAAGAAATAGAATTTATTTATGTGTTTAGAAGAGATGAGTTACATATAACATCTTCTACTCAGATACCATATATGACTGAACGAACTAAATTTGATTCGGTAAGAATTACAAGTTTCGTTAATACTACATGTATAAGATATTATGATTATTTCAAACTTAATATAGACTATACACAAGCCAAAATTCAGTATAAAATATTCCAGGATCTTTATAAACATATTCAAAATGGAAGATAGTTTTTATATGAAATATTTACCTCTGGGTAAGATATACATAAACTTGTTAGAGTCTTTGTACAAAACATTAGATTATACATATATTGACAGTATAGTTCTTGGTGAGGATGAAGAAGAAGCACCTTGTGCAGAGAGAATTCGAATAGTTGTTATTACTGATACAATAACAGTCAAATATATTAAATATAACAATACTATATTTATTCGTTTAACTATCATAATACCGGAAATTTTTACTAAATATCAATATTATTGGAGTATTTTCTGTATGAATAGAGATTTTGAAAAGCTTAAATATTATCGCTATACAACAAGTATAGTTAACATTAAAACAATAGAACTCATCAAAGATACTATTTATGAAAAACCAGATACAAAACATTGTGGTATACTTTACGAATGTATGAAAGCTATTTATTTAAATAAAATTGAAGCATGACTATATTAGATTTGCCTTTAGGTAAGCAGTACAAAAAATTACTGGTGGATATTATTATGTATAGCCATAAAGTATATGGTGAGGCTGGTGTGTTATCATCAACGCTTTTAAAAACGCAAATAACAGATAGTGTTTTTATAAGTGTAAGATTAGATTTTGGTCATTATTATTTGTGTTTTAAATATTTAGATAGGAAGCATTTAACGAAATATTATATAAGATTCGAAATAAGTTTTGATAATGAAAAAAATGAAAAAATTCCTAGTATAGGTGTTGAAATTTATAATCATACAAACGTATATTTTGACCAATTTGATTTAGAAAGTGATAGTAATGAAGCTGCTATAATGTATTATAAATGTTTCAGTGAATTATTTGTTTTTACTAAAAATATTGGTTTATGATCACGGAATATGAAGTAAATTTGTTAAGGGAGTGTACTAAATTTTATAATGAAAATATTCGTATGAATAGTCAGCGTATAATATTAGAAGCTGAAAAGATATATTTGTATATTGGGTTTTATAGAGGTTTGCATTTTAAATTTCTTTATTTGAATAGTGAATCAAAAAATAGAACAAACGTAAAATATTCAACTATGAAATATGATGTAGAAGATGAAGATATGAAACATGTAATGGTGTTTGAATCTGTTTTTGATATGAAATTTTTAGATGCTGAAATAATGTATAGTGATACAAATTTTTATAAATTAAATGAATATACTTTAGAGTTCGATACAGAAACTACAACAGACATAAACTCGCATTTAAACGATATTATACCAGAGTGTTTTGATGCTCTCCAGGTATACATAAATAAACATAAATAAACGTAAAGAGCTTGTAATATTTACAAATTCTTTACTGGAACAGATAATAACCCGGTTTAAAACCTGTTCAGAATTATTACCATGTCAGTCGGATACCTTCTTTAACTTAGAACAGATAGAAAAATCTTTTTTATTAAAGTCATAGTAGTGTTCTACTTCCCAGGTGCCAGCTTCTACTAAAGCAACAGTACTGTTATTTTCATTTATCTCTTCATCATGTAGATCTAATACAGACTGATCCGCACACATCCATCTCCATACATCACAAGATACATAACCAACTTTCTCAAAGTTGTTAGCCTGTAAATAGTCTATTAAAGGCTTAGCTTTCTTGTAATCTTTTTTGAAATACACATCCTCTTCCTCAAAAGGATTTAGTTCATAGTATTTCTTACTTTCTATGATTTCATCAACACCACACTCAGCAATAATAATTTCATCCTTCTTATTAGAATATACATAAATCATAGTATTAGTCATCTGGCCATATCCAACATTTTGTGTTGCTAAATATTTCATTAGTTCGTACCGGCCATTTATGGATTCGATACTATTAGAACCATAACCACCATTAGGATTTGAATAAAGCTCTTTCTTATTAAAACGATCCTGAAAGATAAGTTTACCAGTTGGTACCTGAATACGGGAAACAAGTTTTTTAGTTTTCATATGTTCTTTAAAAGTGCATTCGGTCACATCAGCCATAGTATACTTATAATGATAACCGTTCTTTTTTAAGATGTCAGATTCACAGAAGAACAATGTATTATCAGATATGTAAATTAAATGTATTGTTTTACCACAATCTTTACAGTCTGTATAACCTCTCACATGATCTCCAGGTTGGTATTCCTTATTTAAATCATGGTTGTAAATATCCCACATTTTCTGATTACTTTCTATGTCTATTCCAGCAGCGATCTTCTCAGAATATTTAACAAGCATATCTTTCCAGTGCTCAGGATTATCTCTCATCTGAGTATTAAGAAAGAATTGTTTACTAATATGGTGACTACCTAATATATTGATAGTATCCAAATCTATTCCATTTATAATGTCTTCGTATTTCATGTTTTGTTTTAAAATTATGTCAATTAGATTATATTAAATAATTAAATAATCAATTCATCCGTATAAAAATCATATAGAATCCTGAATGTTTTATATAATTCTTTGGTTTTTGAATATTCTATAGACTTCATAGTATTGTTTATATCATCAAGTAGAGCTGTATTATAACTTCTCATATATTCTATAACACTTGATATTTCGAAATTTTGAGGACCACTAATATCCACGTATATCTTCTTAGCATCTCTATGAATTCTAATATTAAGATCGTTACACTGACGAATAATATCAAGACCTTTATTCTTCATCTTAAATTGAACGCCTCTGTAAAAGTGTAAATCTTTATCACCAAAGTTAGACACCCATGAGTTTATAATCAGATTGTATAATTCACAATACACTTTACCAAGAGGGATAGTATCAATTCTATGGATGGTCATTATCGGAAATCTGAGTTATGATTTAATTTAGTAACATCCACTTTATAGAGTTTTATAAGATCATTGAAAACATCATAAATCAAGTAAGCGTTTTCTCGGGACAAAACATCATCGAATTTATTAATCCAATAATAACCATCTGCAAACATATCCTTTTTCATTATCGAAATACTAAACATAATTTCCTTTTTGAAAAATAATGCATTGGTGTCAATAGTCATGGTTACTGTTTTTTCTGGTAAATAATAAGCTATTATTAAAGAATCTCTGTAATAAGATATTTTTTTATTATCACTGATATAATCATCTATGATAATCTGGCTTAAGTGATATAGAATATTCAGATAGTTATTTCCTAGTACTGGAATAACCTCAATACTTATTGTTTCCGTTACATAGTGTTTTGGGTAATGTTTGAATACATGTTCACACCGAATTAGATAAGTGATTGATGCAAGGTACCTATGAATAATTTTAATAATTAAACCAAATAAGTATGATATAATTTCATATATTATTTTTGGGTAAGGTGTATCACGACGACCTAACTTTTCTGTTTTTACAAGCCAGCTTAATTTCATTTCGTAGTATCAATATTATACATTTGAATCAGGTTCTTGAAGGTCTTGTAGATCATGATAGAATTTCTGTTTGATAAAGTATCCACACACCAAGTATGAGTACCAGTTTTTTCATCATTTTCACCATGCTTAAATTTTTTGAAATATCTGACAGAAATAATAAATTTAATATCCTTTACAAAAAACTTAGGTTTTACAATGGCTTCTAAATGTATTATTGTATTATCGAAAATATTATTAATACTTAAATGATCTAATCTATAATCTATATGCAGATTTTTATCAGTGTAATTTGTTTTTATAACATTATAAATATTAAACAAAATATCTCGATAAGCTGGCCCTAAAACAGGGAAATCTTTTAAGTTTAATGTCATTAGATTAAAAAATCTAGTATCTTCACTATAATCTGTAAATACATATTCACATTTAAAAATATAGGAGAATGATATTATTTGTCTATA
>Ga0210410_10003247_pt1 | contig 14463 bp, 13 predicted proteins | sample IncBWC4MmetaG_FD_161058 | JGI IMG/M metagenome (GOLD analysis project Ga0210410, IMG submission 161058) | Forest soil microbial communities from Barre Woods Harvard Forest LTER site, Petersham, Massachusetts, United States - Inc-BW-C-4-M | ecosystem: Environmental > Terrestrial > Soil >... | reverse complement strand
CTTTCATTACAACCTCCTTTACGAAACCCGGAAATCGAAAATTGGCGAGAGCGCGCAGCATCTGAATGAATCTTGGATGCGTCTGGAAGGAAGAGAGTAGGCTGCCGGCTTTGGATAGCCCGGAGAATAATGCCGGGTGAGATTCGTGCGCAGTAGAATCCTGCCAACCTCCTTTCCGGTAAAAGGCATCAGAGTTGCATGGCTTTTTCTTCTCTCCGCATAGCATCTCTCGTATCCGTCGCGTCATTGGCCGTAGGCCTGGCCTCGTGCACCAGCAGCCACGACAATCCCGACGAGATTCGGCAACGGACCGCCGAAGCCACGGCCACTGTGCGCCGCGATGCGAAAGCCGTTGCCGAGGGCGTGAAGGAGGGCATGAGACACGACGAGAAAGCCATCAACATCAATAGGGCCTCGCGGGAAGACATTCTGACTTTGCCGGGTGTGACCGAGCGAGAAGCGGATCGCATTATCGCGGAGCGCCCCTTCGATGATGCCCACGATCTGGTTAAGCGCCGCGTGCTGACTGAAGAGCAATACGACAAGCTTCGCGATCGCGTGATCGCTGACCGATAGACTCCCGCGGGCCCAGAGGCTTTCTGTGTATTCGCATTTGAATTCCCTCCTGCGATATCATCAGAGGGATGCCTGTTACGCATTCCTTTCAGACTGACGACCGCCGCCTTGAGCCGATTCACGCCAAAGTCATGGCTGGAGAGCGCCTCGACGCCGACGACGCTCTGGCCCTATATCGCACCGGCGACATTCTCGCGGTTGGCTGGATGGCGAACTTGGTCCGCGAGCGCATGCACGGAGACAAGGCGTACTTCAACGTCAACCGGCACATCAACCCTACGAATGTGTGTGTCGCGGCTTGCAGGCTGTGCGCTTTCGGGCGCAAGAAAGATTCGCCGGGCGCATACACCATGGCGCTCGACGAGGCCTTCGAGACCGCGGCCTCCGGATATTCCGAAGCAGTCACCGAATTTCACATCGTCGGCGGGCTTCACCCCGACCTGCCATTCCAATATTTTCTGGATCTCTGCTCCGGCCTTAAGCAGCGCTTTCCGCAGGTGCACCTGAAGGCCTTCACCATGGTCGAAGTTGCGTATCTCTCGAAGCGGGCCAAGCTTTCGATTCGCGAAACGCTGGAGCAGTTGAAAGCGTCAGGAGTTGATTCACTGCCCGGCGGCGGCGCCGAAATTTTCGCCGATCGCGTGCGCCACATCATTTGCGATCATAAAATCGACGGCAGCCAGTGGCTCGATACCGCCAGGCTTGCCCACCAGATTGGGCTGAGGTCGAACGCAACCATGCTCTACGGCCACGTCGAGAACGATGAAGATCGTGTGGATCATCTGCTGAAGCTGCGCGCCCTGCAAGACGAGACCGGCGGATTCCAGACATTCATTCCCCTGGCATTTCACCCCGACAACACGCCGTTGCAGCATCTGCCGAAGACCACTGGTATGCTCGACATGAAACAGATTGCCGTCAGCCGCCTGGTGCTGGACAATTTCCCGCACATTAAGTCGTACTGGCAGATGGTGACCTCAAAGATGGCGCAGATTTCGTTGCGCTTTGGCGCCGACGATATGGATGGAACGGTGATCGAAGAAAAGATTTATCACGACGCCGGTGCGACCACTCCGCAAGGCATGCGCAGGGAAGAGTTGGAACGACTGATCCGCGCTGCCGGCCGCGAACCCATCGAACGGGATACGTTATACCGTCCGGTTACGCGCACTGAGACGTCGGTAACGGTCGCCGTATAGAAAGTCGGTGCTACTCGACTAGGTCGTCAACCGACATTTCCACATCGCGCAGAATGGCCCGCAGCAGGCCCGGCCCAAGCGTCTCGCCCGAGTGAACTGGCACGACCGTCGCTCTTCCGTCCGGATGTCTCAGGAAAGTGTGGCTGCCTTTGGTACGAATGATCCGAAAACCTTTGCGTTCGAGGATACGAATGAGTTCCTTGCCCTTGAGCCGGGGAAGGCGGGTCATATCGAGATTTGTTGAACCCCGACCAGTTCAAGCGAGCGGCTGGCGCCGTCTTCGCTTTCCAGGCACACCTCAACCGCTTCTCGCATCCGTTTCATGAGCGTATCGAGGGTCTTTGCCTGAGTGTGACAGCCCCGAAGCGTGGGAACCGTTCCCACGAAGTAGCCTTCCTCGTCTCGCTCAATCACGACCGTAAATTTTCTTCGATTCTTCACTGAATTGAATTTTATCACTGACATCTTGAATGCGCCGTATTGAGGCCGCTGCTCACCGTAGCGCTGTGGCGGCAGTAACGTAAAGGTGTGCGCTGCAACACTCTGCATATTGACTTCGCTTAGGGGCAGAGGTAGACTTCGTTTCTGTTTCGTAGCGCGCACCGTGCCTCCCCCAGGCCGGAATATTTCCAGACAATCTACAAAACGCCAGACCCTACAAGAAGCTCACCAGAGTTCATTATCATCGGCAGGAGCGTTCCATGAAGACCTTCGATTTGATCGCCTTGTTCATTTTCTCTGCTTGCGCAGTGGCCGCGGCTCAAAGCCATTCGGTGCCGGGCACGCCCACGACTTCCGTGGCGATGGCGCTTGATCCCGCCGTGGCGGCACCCGGTTACGCCACTGTTTCTGCCGACTTCAACGGCGACGGCAAGATGGACCTCGCCACCACAAACGGTAAGAGTGGAGGACTAACCATTCGCTTGGGAAACGGAGATGGCACATTCCTGCCATCGGTGACTTATCGTCCCGGCTATTACTACAACGCCATCGTCGCCGGCGACTTCAATGGGGACGGGAAGATTGATCTGGCGGTCTCATTGCCGACGCTGTGCGGTGGATGCGGTGGATTTCCTAGTTACCAGTTGCAAGTCTTCCTGGGAGCGGGCGACGGCACCTTCACAAATGTCCATCGCCAGTATCCCTTTTACGGACTGCCTCTGGCCGCCGGAGATTTCAACGGCGACGGAAAACTCGACCTCATCGTCACCACCACCGACTATTACGGCGAAGACTGGTACGCTCAGATCGTGCTCGGCAAAGGCGATGGGACGTTCGAGAAAGGCGCAGAACTGGTCGATACGTTCTGGCCGACGCATCCGGCAGTCGGGGATTTGAATGGCGATGGCAAACTCGATATTGCATTGCCAGCTCTCAATGAGATCGAAGGTCTTGCCATTACCTACATTTTCCTGGGCAACGGCGACGGCACATTCTCAACGCCTACTTCCTACGCCGGAACCAATTTCTACGGCTACGCCGCAGCACTGGGGGACTTCAACGGTGACGGTAAACTCGATATCGCCACCGACGCCGTTCAGGTGTTACTGAACAATGGCGACGGCACGTTTACCAACGACGCCAGCGTTAATGTTCGTGGCTGGTCTGGCGGCGTGGTCACCGGAGATTTTAACGGCGACGGCAAGATTGACTTCGCCACCGAGAACGAAATTGCTTCGTTCCCGGAGAGCAATTTGATTCTGCTGGGCAATGGCGACGGCACATTCCAGACGGTGACGGTCGAGGGAGGATCTCAGGTGCTACAAGCTGTCGATTTCAACCGCGACGGCAAACTGGATCTGCTGACCGCGTCGGGCATCTTTCTGCAGACGCCCGCCGCCTTGTCAACGGCCTATATGAACTTCAACGAGGTGGCCATCAACGCCCACAGCGCGCCGCAAACCGTGACCCTGACCAATGTCGGCAACACGCTGATGACCATAAAGAGCCTGGCGATTACAGGAACTGGTTTCTCGCAAACCAATACTTGTAGTGGGGTTCTGGCTGCGGGCAAGAGTTGTCAGATACGAGTCGTCTTTTTCCCAACCGCAATTCAAGACTACAACGCAAGCATAAGCGTCACGGTTCCAGGAGCGCCTCCATCGACGGTGGCGCTGACGGGGTACGGGTACTAGATCATGCGACGATGTTCTCCATCGCTCGTCCGCCGGGGGAAGGGGAACATCGTCTGATTCGTTGACGGCGGACCTAACGCGACGTTGCGGCAATCGATTTGCGCAAATCTTCCGCCGATCCTTGCAGCAAATTCCTCAGCACTGCAACTTCTGCCACGATTCCCGTCCGCAGAGCGGGATCTACATCCGGAGTAAACAGGGGCGAGTGATTCGAAGGCAGCATCGTTCCAGCTGCCTTCGCCTCGGCAAACTTCTGGGGATTGGCCCCGCCCAAGGAAAAGTAAAAGCCGGGTATGCCTTCTTTCAAAAAATAGGAGAAATCTTCCGAAGGGGTAATTGGCGGGGCCGTCAACACATTGCTTTTACCCAGAGCTGCTTCGAGCGGACCCCGCAACCGCTCGGCCAGCGCGGGATCGTTGTACACGGAGTCCGTGCCCTCATAGCGATCTACTAACGGCTCCTGGGGAGCGCGGGCCGCTACGGCCTCAGCTTTGGTGATGCGTGTGATGGCCTCGACGACCTGCTTGCGCACTTCCTGCTTGAACGTGCGCACCGTCAGCCCCATCTCGGCTTGGTCTGGAATAATGTTGTTCTTATTTCCAGCGCGGATGTAGCCGACGGTGACGACTGCCATTTCTCCCGGTTTCACTTCGCGCGAAACAATAGTTTGAAGCGAAAGAATCGTCCGCGCCGCAATCACAATCGGGTCAATCGCCGTCTGCGGAGCTGAACCGTGGCCGCCCTTGCCATAAATGGTAATGCGAATTGAATCTGCATTCGTGTTGTAAATGCCGGGAGTAATCTCCACCACTCCCGCGGGAGCTTCATTGCCGACGTGCAAAGCCAAAGCCGCATCCGGCTTGGGAAAGCGCGTGAACAAACCGTCGTGGACCATGGCGTCGGCTCCGCTGATGGTTTCTTCCGCGGGCTGGCCGACGAGCACCAGCGTGCCGTGCCAGGTGTTCTTGGTGCTCGCCATGATCGCAGCCGCACCGTCCATCGCCGCCATGTGCAGATCGTGCCCACAGGCGTGCATGACCGGCACGTCACGCCCGGCGTCGTCTTTTGCGTGCGCAGTACTGGCATAGGGAAGGCCAGTCTTTTCTTCTACCGGAAGCGCGTCGAGTTCGGTGCGAAACATGATCGTCGGTCCCGCGTCGTTCTTGAGGATGGCGACAATCCCCGTGCCACCGACGTGTTCTGTCACGTCGTAGCCAAGGCCGCGCAGTCGTTCAGCAAGCTTCGCCGCGGTGTGCGCTTCGTGCGTAGAGAGTTCTGGATTCTGATGCAGATCAAGATAGAGCGCGTGTGCCTCGGGATAGACGGCGTCGACTTCTTTCGCCGTGGGAGCTTGCGCCCAGGCGGAGGCCGCCAAGGGCACGAGGAGAAACAATCCTGCCAGTTTCATGGTTCACGGATCATAAACGCCGCAGGAGCCACTGTAAAACCTGAAAGCAAGTTTAGAACCAGCTTAATGCCTTGGCCTCGAAAGAATGTGTCGGCAAGCACGTACGGTTTTGGTTGCCTTCAAAATTCCCAAAACCGTTCTGGTCAACAACTTTTCTTGTTGCGATTCCGTCTTTACCTGCGCAAAGCCGGGTGTACAATCGGCCTTAGATAGCCACTTGGTTGCGCACTTCGTTAGCAAGGCCGAGGCGCTCATGAATGTTCATGTAAGTTATCGCCTGCACAAAACTCCCGCCGTCGAAAAAGAAACCCAACATCAGATTGAAAAACTGCGCAAGCGCCTGCAAGTCTTTCGCCCGGAGTTGATCCATCTAAAAGGATTGATCGAAGAGTCTTCTGCGCGCGAAGGCGCCAGCGTGTCGTTGAACCTGCGTTTGCCCTCGGGACAAATGGCGGTGCAAGCTTCAGCGTCGAACCCATCCGCGGCGGTGAAGAGCGCCTTTGAAGATTTATTGCAGCAAGTGAATAAGCACAAGGAATTGCTGCGCGCTACGCATAAGTGGCGGCGTCGAGGCAACGGAGCGCCGGACCGACGCGCTCCCCGCATGCCCTTTGAGCGGAGCCTGGCCGTGGTGTTTCCCGCAACTATTTCATCCGATGACGTCCGCTCCTACGTCAATATCAATCTCTCGCGCCTGGAATTGTTCGTGGAGCGTGAAGTATATTTCCGCGAGGCGCAAGAACGCGTCGCCCGGGGTGCGATCACGAAAGAAGAAGTGATCGACGAAACCATCGCCGCTGCCCTCGAAGAGGATCAGGAAAAACCGGAGCGTCTCGCGCTCGAGCCCTGGCTTTATCGGCTGGCTCTTCAGGCCATCGACCGCCTTTCGCGCACCGAAGAAAGCGACGGGCACGCCCTGCATCTGGAAGATTCCGCGCGGCGGCCCAACGTAAAAGCCAGTGACGAGCACGAACTCCAGTTCCATCAGCCCGACGAGACTGTGACCGGCGAGACCGTTGTTGCCGATATCCGCATCTCCACGCCGGAGCAGATTATGGCCTCCGACGAAATGTTGCGGCTGATCGCTTCCTGCTTGCGCGACCTGGGCGCGGGACCACGCGAGGCATTCATCCTGCACGCCATCGAGGGTTTCAGCGTCGACGAAATCATGAGCATCACTGGGCAGTCCGCCGACTGCGTCCAGACTTCGATTTCCGCCGCGCGCGATCATTTGCGCAAGACTCCGGCATTGGCCAGGCAATTCCCTGGCCGGATCGCTCCTTCCGGCGCGGCGTAAATTAATTTTCATTTTCTTTATTGATTCCTTCAGGAGGTATTTGATGACCATTACTCGAACACAAGTCAGGGAGTTGGCTGATTTCAGAGATGGGGAAGCTTGCGCCGTAAGTTTTTATTTTCAACCCTCCACGCCACGCAACAAGGCACACAAGGAAGATGCGATCGTGATCAAAGACCTTGCCCGCGAGGCGATGCGCAACCTCGAGAGCAAAGGCAAGAAAGACTGTGGCCGCTCCGACATCGAGCGAATTGTGCAAATGACTGCGAACCTGCGCAGCAACGGCACGCACGCTAAGGCCATCTTCGCCTGCGCCGCCCGCAACATTTGGCGGGAATATGACCTTCAATCGCGCCTTCCCGGCACGCAATTGTTCGTCGACCAGCGCTTCCACATCAAGCCGCTGGCGCATCTCCTGGGAGCATTTCCACGCCTTGGTGTGGTTTTGGTCGATCGTCACCGGGCCCGCATCTTCGATCTGTGCCTAGGGGCACTCACAGAGCGCGAAGATTTCTTTCAGCCCTTGACGCGCAGAGGACGCAGCGACGGCTTCAACGGCTACGACGCCGGCCACGCCGAGCGTCGCGTCGGGGACGAAGCCCGTCAACATTTCAAGAACGTTGCAGAAGCAGTGAAGCGATCCGTAGAGGAAGGTGTATTTGAGAAATGGATTCTCGCCTGCCAGGACTCTCACGCCTCGCAGATTGAGGCACAACTCCACGCGTACGCACGCGCCGCGCTGCTGGGCCGCTTCCATGCCGATCTCGGTCACGTCGCGCTCGATCAGCTTCGCGCCGACGCCGAGCGCATCGTTGAGCGCTGGCAACTCGATCGGCGTACCGAATTGGTCGAACAGGCGGTGAATCAGGCGCGCAGCAACAAACTCGGCGTAACTGGATTGCGCCGCGTGCTGCGTTCGCTGGAACAGGGCGAGGTGCAGACTTTATTGATCGGCGAGAACTTTCTGTCTCACGCAGTTGAGTGCGCGAGTTGCGGCCACATCGATGCTCACCTGGTGAGTTTCTGCCCGGTCTGCGGCCGCGCCACACAGGAGGTCGTAGACGTTGGCGAAGCGATTCTGCCCTGGGTCATCCGCCGCGACATCGAACTCTTCTACGTGAAAGATGATGCCGAGTTCGATCAGATCGGTAACATCGCCGCACTACTCCGCTTCCGCTCCGACAATGTTCAGCCGATTACGGCCACGGCTAAAGCAAAGCAGGGAAGTGACGACTCAGCGTACTATCCCGGTCGTCTGCGCCGTTACGCAAGAGGTTGACTGGCAACTAGTCTGGTCTCGGGCGAAACGCTTGCAGATCAAGTCGTCGCGCCATGTCGTCGCAGTTCTTCGGTGACGCGTTGTTTCGTCAATGCCGAACCCTCGGACTGTCCCGCCAGCCACGCGAGTGAGCCTTCGTCAATCTTCGCGCCTGAATCGAGGAGCGCGGCGATCGCCGGAAGATAATCGATTCCGGCATCGCCGTTCACCGCGGACCACAAGGCCTGGCCAAGCGCCGTTCCGCCGTAGGCATTCTTGGCTTCGAGCGCCGCGCCTCGAGCAACAAGAAGCTTGATGGTGTCGGTTTGCGCGCCAATCACCGCCCAATGCAGCCCCGTTTGTCCCGTGTCCGCGACGGTGTGCAAGTCGACTCCACATCGCAACAGGAATTCGATCACGTCGTTCCGCCCGTACTCGCAGGCCCACAAGAAGCCGCGTTCGATCTGAGTTTTCGGCAGAGTCGTGATCGAGCCGCCGTCTGGAGCCAAGAGGCTCTGCACCACGTCGAGCCGCCCCACGCCCGCCGCTCCCTCAAGATCTAACGGCGCGCCACGCTCCGCCAGATACTCTGCCGCTCGTCCGCGACCATTCGCCAGACAGGCGGCGACGAGACTATGCCTGTGGCCAGCAGAGCCAGTGTGATCAAGGGCCGCTCCGTGCTCCAAAAGAATCTGGATCAATTCTTTTTGCACGCCGGCTCGCTCTGGATGGGCGCTGGTCGATACCAATTCCAGTGTGGTCGCGCCTCCGCCGTAGACATCAGCCTCGGCGTCGACGGCGCTTCCATGCGAGAGCAGAATCTCCGCGACCTGCACGATATTCGGCGGCGTTTTTTGACGGAAGTTTTCCACCCCATTGGCCGCGACATAATGCAACAGCGTCGCTCGATGTTCGCGGGTCGAACGCGCCCGAATCAGCACTGGAGATTCCCCCAGCAATCGCTCCAGCGCCTCCGTGTCTCCGGCGACAATCGCATCCGCCGCTTGTTCAAATCTAGTGACGGAAGAATTCGCCGCGACCATCGCTCCAACATGCGCGGAGAATCGGTTCCAGCTTTCGAATCCATGCGATCGCGCGATGATGAATTGCGCATCGGTCAAACGGCATTTTGCAGGCTTGGAATCAACTAGCTTTCTGCGCGCGAATTCCACTAACAGATCGACGGTATGCTCAGCTCGCGCCGAAGACTCAGCCTCGATGGTCGAGCTCGAGAGCCGCGCCAGCGTCTCGATCCACCGCGCAGCCCATAGGTGAATGGCGCCGGCTTCGCCCGACTTGCAGGCTCGCACCAAATCCTTTGCCAGCTTCTTGTATTGCTCCAGACTAGGGCGGAGCGGAAGGGGAAACGCGTCCTGCGGATTGGGAAACATACGAAGCTCCTTTCACGAGCGTTGCCTGGGGTCCGCCGCAATCAGGCTGAAAGAAGATTCGTGATCTTCGTTGTGTTGCTGAAGGTGGGCACGGCCCTTTCCGCGGACTGGATGCGCCCTTCGCGCTGGCACAAATTTACGAGAGCGGCGGGCGGAAGTCAACGCCGCTCCCGTGTAATGCTTCCCCCGTATTGCCTGACGTAAATGACAGAGCAGGGGAATGACCTTATAATTGCCAGCCACAGATGGCACTCTCTTCGGGAACGCTGCTGGGACCGTACGAGATTCAGTCGCCGCTTGGGGCGGGCGGGATGGGCGAGGTCTATCGTGCCCGCGACACCCGACTCAACCGCACCGTAGCTGTCAAGATTCTACCTTCCCATCTCTCTTCCAATCCCGAGGCACAGCAGCGCTTTGACCGCGAGGCGCGCGCCATTTCCAGCCTGAGCCATCCCAACGTCTGTCAGCTTTATGACGTTGGTTCGCAGGATGGAACCAGCTTCCTTGTAATGGAGTACCTGGAAGGCGAGACTCTGGCCGACCGCCTGCGCAAAGGCCCGTTGCCCCTCGATCAGGTGCTGAAGTATGCCCTCGAAATTTGCGAGGGACTGGAGAAGGCGCACAGGAGCGGGGTGATCCACCGCGACCTGAAACCGGGCAACATCATGCTGACCAAGAGCGGCGCCAAGCTGCTCGATTTTGGCCTGGCGAAACCTGCACTGCCCGCGAGTCCTCCGAGTTCGGGACTCACCCAGACCATCGCCGCACCTCAGCATCCCCTTACGACGGAAGGCATGATCGTCGGCACATTTCAATACATGTCGCCCGAGCAGATCGAGGGCAGGGAAGCCGACGCACGCAGCGACATTTTTGCCTTCGGTGCGGTGTTGTACGAAATGGTGACCGGCCACTGTGCGTTCGAAGGCAAAACGACGGCCTCAACGATTGCGGCGATTCTCGCCGCCGAACCGCCGCCGATCTCAAGCGTGCGACCATTGTCGCCGCTCACGCTCGAAACGACCGTGAAGAGCTGTCTGGCGAAGGATCCCGACGAACGTGTGCAGACGGTCCACGACGTCAAGCTACAGTTGAAGTGGGTCGCTGAGAGTGCATCCTCATCCCGCTTGCCTGCGGTAGCTCCGATATCGAGTAGAGCCTCGAACCGGGTGGTCTGGCTCGTCACCGGAGCACTTGCACTCCTTTTGCTCGCCGGAGCAGTGGTGTGGTGGCTCAACCTGCGCCCGCCCGCGCGGGCCATGTACTTCAACAGCTCAGTTACACTGCCCGCCAACAACATCGCACTCTCGCCTGATGGGCGCACCCTAGCGTTGGTCGCCTATTGGGACCAGACCAGCAAGTACGTTCTGTGGACACATCCCATCGGAGGCCGCGGCGCGACCCCGATACCGGGAACAGAAGATGCAGCGCATCCCTTCTGGTCGCCTGACGGTCGCTCCATTGCATTTTTCGCGCTGGGGAAACTCAAGAAAGTGGAACTCGCTTCCGGCGGCTCCGCGCAAGTGTTGTGCGATGCTCCCCACGGTCGGGGTGGAACCTGGAATCGAGACGGAATCATTCTTTTCGCTCCCGATTTCTTTTCTGGCTTATATCGCCTGTCAGTGGCGGGTGGGCCGCCGGTGGAAGTGACAAAAACGGATCCTGCCCGCCTCGAATCCAGCCACCGCTGGCCAGTCTTCCTGCCTGACGGACACCACTTCCTCTATCTGGCAGGAAATTTCTCAGGGCACTTCGAAAATAACGAGATTTTTCTCGGATCTCTCGACTCGACTGAAAAGCGGCCCGTTGTTTCAGCAAGTTCCAATGTCGCATACGCTGAGCCGGGCTATCTGCTGTATATGCGAGATACATCGCTAGTCGCGCAAAAATTTGACGTTCACAGCTACGTGCTCAGTGGAGAGCCGCATACCATCAGCGACGAAGTGCAGTACTTCCCGCAGACTGACCTCGCTCTGTTTGGGGTGGCGGGTAGTTCGACCTTGGTCCTCCAAACCGGAAAAGGCGCGGACAAGAACCAGCTGACGTGGTTTGATCGGACAGGAAAGATATCAGGCGCCATCGGTGCTCCCGGAGGATTTGCTAACCCGAGCATTTCTCCCGATGGGCGGCGCCTGGCCTTTGAGCAGACGGACCGGGACGGTCGCCACGTGGACATCTGGATTCATGAATTCGCGAGCAACGCAACCTCACGACTGACCTTCGGTCCCGGGCTCAACGAGATCCCACTCTGGAGTCCCGACGGTAAGCGAATTAACTTTGGCGCTCAGCGCAGTGTCATCTTCAACCTGTATGACAAGAACGTTGATGGGTCGGGGTTGGAGCGCGAAGTGGCCGACTTGAACGCTCAGGAACAGGGCAACTGGGGCTGGTCGGCCGACGGCAAGTTCATCCTTGTCCGCAAAGACACCGAGATGTGGTACTTATCCGTGCCCGATTTCCAGGCTAAACCGTTCCTGCAGCCGAAGTGGATTGTGCGCAACGGACAGTTCTCCCCGGACGGAAAATGGGTGGCGTACTCCTCCAATGAAACTGGAACTTGGGAAGTCAACGTGTCGTCCTTTCCCAGCGCGGCCGGTAAGTGGCAGGTGTCGAGGGGAGGAGCCGAGCCACGATGGAGGCGGGACGGCAAAGAACTCTTCTATCTTTCGGCCGATGGGAAAATGATGGCTGTGCCGGTCAAGATTGGCGCCAGCTTTGAAGCGGGCCAGCCCGTGGAACTCTTTCAGACCCACATACGACAACCGATTTCCGCGCAAGATGTTTTTTCTTACGACGTTGCAGCCGATGGCCAGAAATTTCTGATCAACACGAAAGTCGACACAACGAACTCGGCCCCCCTGTCGGTCATTCTGAACTGGTCGTCAGAATTAGAGAAGTAAATCGGCGATCCTCGTGTTCTGAATCCGTGTGTCAGATCGTGTTATGCTTCCGCCTTCGCCCGCAAGACCACCATTCTAAGGAGACTCAATGACATTCTCGCGTCGTGATTTCGTGAAGACCTCAGTTCTGGGAACCGTTGCCGCTGGAGTCGGCGCGCAGTCTGCGAGTCGGGAAGTGCTCGCCGAGAATCTTTCGAGCCTAGCCACTCCGCCAGAATCCGCCAAGCGCCCGATCATGATCTGTGCCCACAACGGCCGCGCCTATCTTGACGCCGCGTATGCATTCCTGAAGGGCGGCGGCGATACGCTCGACGCTGCCATTCGCGTTGTTCAAGGTCCGGAAAACGATCCTAACGACGACAGTGTGGGACTTGGCGGATTGCCCAACGAAGAAGGCGTGGTCGAACTCGACGCCTGCTGCATGCACGGGCCAACCCGCCGTGCCGGCTCCGTCGGCGCTGTACGCAATATCAAGAATGTTTCGTCGGTCTCAAAGGCCGTGATGACGCACACCGGCCATGTCATGCTGGTGGGCGAGGGCGCGGAACGCTTTGCCGTCGCGATGGGATTTCCTCGCGAAAATCTTCTGACCGAACGCTCGCGCAAAATCTGGCTGCTGTGGAAAGAATTCAATTCCGACCGCGACTGGTGGGGCCCGGGATTGGCCGATCCGCACTGGCATCCGCCCGACCTCAAGCCGGAAGCGAATCTTTGGCGGGAGCGCATTGAGCAGTTACATCAGCGGGCGGCGGAACTGGAAATCGAGCCGGAGTATCGCGAACTTGCTGTGCGCCGGGTGCTGTTTCCGTCGACCGGAACTATTCACTGTTCTGCATTAAACGAGAAAGGTGAAATGTCTGGCATCACCACGACGAGCGGGTTGGCATTCAAACTGCCCGGCCGTTGCGGCGACTCGCCCATCATCGGCGCCGGCTGCTACACCGATCAGGACATCGGTTCCGCCGGAGCGACCGGCGCGGGAGAAGAAAACATCAAGGTCGCCGGCGCCCACACCATCGTCGAGAACATGCGCCATGGCATGTCTCCGCTCGACGCGGCCATGGACGCACTCAAGCGCATCGTCCGCAACTATAACGGAGACATGATCAAGCTTCGGTTCATGGATATGACGTACTACGCCCTGCGCAAAGATGGTGCGTACGCCGGCGCTTCGTTGTGGGAAGGTTATACCCCAGGCAATCCGCACCAGATCTCCGTCCACGACGGCACACTGCGCTCCGAACCGACGACCGCTCTATTAAAAGGCACGTCGCACGACTGGCCGCCCATGCCCAGCGTGCCGGACGAATTGAAGAAAGATTCGGAATACCTGAAGTGACTTAGTGGAGCAGTGGAACGCCTGCTTTTTTCGCGGCCGAAGCCAGCTGGCGATCGAGCGTTGCTATGGGGAGTTGGTGATCGCGAGCCAGGCCCAGATAAGTGGCATCATACGCGGTCAAGCCTGATTCCCGCGCCGTCGCGATGGTCCGCCGAATCGAGAGGCCTTCATACCTGATATCGATTGATTGGGTGATGCTATCAAACTGGTTCAGTATCTGCACGACATCAGAAGCGCTCAGGAGGCCGCGTCTCTCAGCGACGACAAATCCATTCGCGATCTCCGTCTGCCATAGGAGTGGAACCACCGCACGAGTATCCCCGCCCAGTAACTGCCTGACCCAATTTGCGTAAGGTGCTACGGGTTTGTCGATCAGCCAGGAAAGAGTGACGGAAGCATCCAGAACGAAACGCACTAGCGCCTGCCTTCTTCAATAAGATCCTTCACCGTCATTCCTTTTGGCAAGGGTTTGATTCGGCTGCGGATTTTGTCGATTTCGGCAAAGGCTTTCTTAATGTCGTTGTTGACTGGAGCGGGGGCGATTACGGCAGCAAGCCTTCCCCTGCGTGTGATTCCAATTTGCTCGCCCGCACTGGCGCGTTCCACCAGCTCCGACAGCTTTTGCTTGGCTTCAAACAGTCCCACAGTTTGCATAAACAACTCCTACCTAATCATCTAGCTTGATGATCTAGATGATTATACACGGCGGAGTCAAGCTTTTGGGGAGCGGGGGAACCGCTACGAGAACCTCACCTTCACATCGGGCCCCTTTTCCAGGTGAATGCTCTCCACGAATCTTACTTTCGCGGTTCGCAGGGTCATGATCACCGACGAGGATCGCGTGCCTTCACCGAAGAAGCGGACGCCTTTCAGCAGCGCGCCGTCGGTAACTCCGGTGGCCGCGAAAATAAGCTGCTTGCCGGGAGCCAGATCTTCGGCCTCATAAATACGATTCTTGTCCTT